>Ga0213872_10001603_pt1 | contig 14353 bp, 12 predicted proteins | sample VelepicomBERX_R2_FD_160071 | JGI IMG/M metagenome (GOLD analysis project Ga0213872, IMG submission 160071) | Rhizosphere microbial communities from Vellozia epidendroides in rupestrian grasslands, the National Park of Serra do Cipo, Brazil - RX_R2 | ecosystem: Host-associated > Plants > Roots >...
CAATGCACCGCGCGCCACGCCGTCATCACCGGACAGCTGCGCGTCGAGTGCGGCAACAACCAGATGCTCGACACGCCGCCCAAGATGCGCAATCCGAAGCGAAAGGCAAATTCATGAGCAACGAATTTGATCGCTACGCGTTCGTCGCCATTTCGCATCGACTCCTCAAATTCGTTGCAGGCGTGCGACTGCACGCCCGCGCTGCCGACAGCGTCGATTACACAGACGGTATAGCTTGGCGCGGTAGCCCAGCGGCTGGAAGCCGCGCCCGGCGCTTGAGGGGCATAAATAAATGACCCTTTCCGCCGGCGCCCCGATCAGCTCGACCGAAAATCTGCTGCTCGAGTATATCTACAAGCTCGAACGGCACCGCCATGGCCGCAGCGCCTGCCGCATCCGCCTGTCGCTGCTGCAGCCGATGAACCGGCGCGAGCACCATGTGCGCGCGGCTTTGTCGACCTTCGACGGGCTGATCCGCCGCCTCAAGGGCCAGGTCTTCGCCCTGTCCAATTTCGACATCGTGGTGATCTTCAAGGACGTCGCGCTGGACGAAGTGCAGGCGGCGATGATCAAGCTGCGCTTCCTGTTCGACGACGATCCGGCGCTGATGCGCGAGGAGGATGAAGGCCGCCCCTCCTTCGTCGAATGGTATGTGGTCGACAAGGATTACCAGACCCTGCTGCGCATGGCGCAAGGCCTGGTCAATGACGACATCCAGCGGCGCACCCAGGACAAGGCGCGCGCCGCCGAGGAAGCCGCGGCGCCCCAGCGGCAGAAGCGGCGCGATCCGCTGACGCCGGCTCTGCTGGCCAAGCTGCAGACCGCGCTGATGGGCGCCGACCTCGCCAACATGATGCGGCGCCAGGCGATCTGCGCCGTGGTCGGCCAGGCGCCGCCGCAGCCCCTGTTTTACGAGCTGTTCTTCTCGATCGGGGAATTGCAGGAGACGCTGCTGCCCAATGTCGGCCTGGATTCCAGCCCCTGGCTGTTCCAGGAACTGACCGAGACGCTGGATTACCGGGTCCTGTCGCTGCTGAACCGCCATGACGACCGCACCTTGTCGGGCGACGTGTCGATCAATCTCAATGTCCAGACCTTGTTGTCGCAGGACTTCCTGACCTTCGACGACGGGGTGAAGTCGAGCCAGCGCGGCACCATCGTCATCGAGCTGCAGAAGGTCGACATCTTCGCCGACCTCAACGCCTTCCTGTTCGCGCGCGATTTCGCCCGTGAGCGCGGTTACCGCATCTGCATCGACGGGGTGACGGTCGACAGCCTGCCCTTCATCGACCGCGGGCGGCTGGGCATCGACCTTCTGAAGCTGGCCTGGGACGCCTCGCTGGTCGAAGGCAAGCTGCCCGATGGCGGCCTGCTGGCCGATTATGTGCGCAAATGCGGCCCGTCGCGCACCATCCTGTGCCGCTGCGACGCCGTGAACGCCATCCAGGTCGGCCAGTCGGTCGGACTCACCCTGTTCCAGGGCCGCCATATCGAGCAGCTGCTGGCCGCCGAAACCGCGCGCCTGCGCGGCGGCCCCGCCACCGCCGCCCGGCGACGCTCGTGATCGCCGATTTCCGGCTGGCGCTCGGGTTCCTGACGCGCTGGCCCGTATCCACGCCCGCGACCTTGCCCGACGGCGCCATGGCCCGCTGCATGTGGGCCTTCCCGCTGGTCGGCGGGCTGATCGGCGCGATCATCGGCGCGCTCTATCTGCTGGCCAATCATCTGTGGCCGGCCTGGCCCTCGGCGATGATCGCCCTGGCCGGCGGGATGCTGCTGACCTTCGCCCTGCATGAGGATGGTTTGGCGGATTGCGCCGACGGCTTCGGCGGCGGCCGCGACAAGGACCGCATCATCGCCATCATGCGCGACAGCCGCATCGGGGCTTACGGGACCCTGGCCCTGGTCGTCTCGGTGCTGTTGAAAGCCTCCGTCCTCGTCTCGTTCGCCAATCCGGCGGCGGCCCTGATCATCGCCCACATGATGTCGCGCGCCGCCTTGCCCGTCATCATGACCTTGATGCCGCCGGCCTCGTCCGGCGGCCTGGCGGCGGGATTCGGAACGCCGCCGCGCTGGGCGGCGCTGGCCGCCATCGCCTCCGCTCTCGGGGTGGCGGTCTGGCTTGCCCCTCAGCGCGCCGCCGTCTGCGTCCTAGCCGCCCTGGTCGCCGGCGCAGCCGTCGCTCTGACCGCCCGCCGCAAGATCGGCGGATATTCCGGCGACGTGCTGGGCGCCGTTCAACAATGCGTGGAACTTGCCGTTCTTCTCGCTATTCTTGCCCGTCCATGAGCACCTTGATCACCCGCTGGTGGTGGCTGCGCCACGCCCCCGTCCCCGATCCCGAAAATCGCATCTGCGGCCGGCTCGACCCGCCCTGCGACCTGTCCGACGAAGAGCGCCTCGCCGCGCTGGCCAGGCGTCTGCCGCCCCAGGCCGTGGTGGTGGAAAGCGGACTTTTGCGCTGCCACCAGACCCTGGGCGCCATCGAGGCGGCCGGGCTGCCGGTCGCGCCCTCTTTCATCGAAGCGGCCTTGCAGGAACAGGATTTCGGCCATTGGCAGGGGCGGCGCTGGGCCGAGCTGGATCAAGCCAAGGACCCGCTGGTCGCCGCCTTCTGGCGTGATCCCGCCGGCACGGCACCGCCCGGCGGTGAAAGCTTCGAGGCGGTGATGGCGCGGGTCAAAGCGTGCATCACCGATCTGACGCGTCAGTTCGAGGGTCGCGACATCATCGCCGTCGCCCATGCGGGCACCATCCGCGCCGCCCTTGCTTTGGCCCTCGATCTGGCGCCCCAGGCGGCCTTGTCCTTCGTCATCGATCCGCTGTCGCTGACCCGGCTCGACGCCATCGGCGAAGGCTGGCGGGTGGGCGGCGTCAATCTGGAGGTTGGGGAATGAATAAACTGACTCTCGTGCTGGGCGGCACCCGCTCGGGCAAGAGCGCCTATGCCGAAAGCCTGTTCGAGGGGCAGGAGACGCCGGTCTATCTCGCCACCGGTTCGGCCGGCGACGGCGAGATGGCGGAGCGCATCGCCAAGCACCGCGAACGGCGCGGCGATCATTGGCGCACCGTCGAGGAACCGATCGGCCTGGCGGCGTCCCTGCTGCGGGAGAGCAAACCCGGCCAGCCGATCCTGGTCGATTGCCTGACCCTATGGCTGGGCAATCTGATGGCCGGAGACCGCAATGTGCCCCAGTCTTGCGACGCGCTGCTGAGAGTCCTGGCGGGCCTGAACGCTCCGGTGGTCCTGGTCAGCAACGAAGTCGGCTGGGGCATCGTGCCCGACAACGCCATGGCGCGGCAGTTCCGCGATTACGCGGGCGAGCTGCATCAGCGCGTCGCCGCGATCGCCGATTCGGTGGTGCTGGTCGCCGCCGGCCTGCCGCTTACTCTGAAATAGCCAGCCGCGCTGCCTCGTCCTGGCTTGCACAGACGCGGGTCGGCATCGAGCGCAGCATCGAATTGCCCAGCTTCATCAGCTCGAAAGCATCACTGGTATAGCGCGCCACCCGCGTATAGCAGGTCTCCTCGAGATGCCGGACCATCGCCGCATAGGCGTCGAGAATATCGTCGGCGATGTCGAAATGGTCGTAATTGACCACCATCGGCACCCTGCGCCCGATCGCCCTGACCCGCGTCTCGACCGCCGCCTGGATGCGGTCGACATCCTCGCGCCGCCGCACCATCAGCCCGGCGAAATCGAGAAACAGGATGCCGCGCTCCGCGTCGAAGCTGATGCGGCTGTCGAGATCGAGACGCAGGATGCGGCGCACCAGCCCCATCGTGCCGGGCTGGAACAAGGCCGGGTCCATCGGCGCCGGGTTCTTGATGATCGGCTCGAACGCCATATGAGCCAGGATGTCGCGTTCGATATCGATGCCGGGCGCCACTTCGGCCAGTTCGACGCCCTCCCGGGTGCGGCGGAACACGCAACGCTCGGTGACATAGAGGACAGGCTGGCCCAGTTCGGCGGCGTAGCTCCCATTGAACGTGACTTGCTGCACGCGCGCGATGAATTTGCGGCTATGGCCTTCTTTGACGATGCGTAAGGCCCCCTCCTCGATGGCGACATCGAGGCCTCCGGCGGTGAAGGTGCCGACGAAGACCAGGCGCCTCGCATTCTGGCTGATATTGATGAAGCCGCCGCAGCCGGCCAGCTTCTTGCCGAAGCGGCTGACATTGACGTTGCCCTCGGCGTCGCACTCGGCCATGCCCAGGCACGCCATGTCGAGCCCGCCGCCATCGTAGAAATCGAATTGCTGATTCTGCGCGATGATGGCGTCGGTATTGACCGCCGCGCCGAAATCGAGGCCGCTGGCCGGCATGCCGCCGATCACGCCGGGTTCGGCGGTCAGGGTGATGTAGGAGAGGATACGCTCCTCGCCCGCCACCGCCGAAACCCCCTCCGGCATGCCGATGCCGAGATTGACCACGCCGAACGGCGGCAGCTCGCAGGCGGCGCGGCGCGCGATTACTTTCCGTTCATCGAGCTTCATCGGCTCGCTTACCACCGACGGGACGCGAATTTCTCCGGCGTAGGCCGGATTATAAATGGTCGCGTAGGTCTGCGGATGATGCTCGGGCTCGGCCACCACGACGCAATCGACCAGGATGCCGGGCACCTGGACCCGGCGCGGATCGAGCGAATTCGGCTGGGCGATGCGCTCGACCTGGGCAATGACGAAGCCACCGCTATTCTTGGCCGCCATCGCCATGGCCAGACTATCGAGCGGCAGCGCCTCGCGCTCCATGGTGATGTTGCCGTTGGGATCTGCGGTGGTGCCGCGCAGTAATGCGAAGTGGATGGGGAAAGACTTGTAAAACAGCCACTCCTCGCCATCGATCTCCGCCAAGCGAACCAATTCCTCGCGAGTGGCGGCGTTGATGCGCCCGCCTTCGCGGCGCGGATCAACGAAAGTATGCAGCCCAACCTTGGTGTGCAGACCGGGCCGATGCGCCGCGATTTCGCGGTAAAGATGCGAGATGACGCCCTGCGGCAGATTATAGGCCTCGATGCGCTCTTCGAGGGCGAGCTGGCCGATCTTCGGGATCAGCCCCCAATGGCCGCCGATCACCCGCTTCAGCAATCCTTCATGACCGAGCCGGTTGAGACCGCGATTCTTGCCGTCGCCCTGGCCTGCCGCGAACACCAGGGTCAAGTCGTGCGGTCCGTTGCCGGCGAGAAAGCGCTGCTCCAACGCCGCCAGCAGCTGGTCCGGGGTGCCGATGCCGACGAAGCCCGAGGTACACAGCGTCGCGCCATCGGGAATGATGGCCAGCGCATCGCAGGCCGACACGATCTTGCCGCTCATCCGAACCTCCCCGGACGTTATATTTCAACCATTGTTGCACAGGCCGGCCCAATTGCGTAAAGGCTGAAACACGAGCCCGTATTTCCCATGCCCGCAACGCGACCCCGGAGGGGCGGGACGAAAATGGCGACACAGTGCGTTGCCGGTCTTGCCAAGCCATCCAGGCTTGGCTTCACCCGCCGCCTGCTGTGTCGCCATTTTCGTCTCCGTGCTGGCGTTGCGGGCATGGGAAATACGGGCTAGCATTCCGGCCCATGAGAAAGTCTCTTTCGGCAGCCTCTCTCGCTGCCCTGATGGTGCTGTCGGCGTGCGCGGCGGTCCCGTCACAATCCGGAGCGGAACCGGCTCCGTCGGGCGGCAATGAGCAGGCCAAGGAGAAATCCTATCCGGGCCTTGACCCGGCTACCGACAGCGATCCGTTCCCCAGCACCTATCGAGCGCTCCCCTCGTCCACCGTCGCCCTGGTCGGCGCCACCGTCCTGACCGGCACGGGTGCGCGCATCGACAACGGCACCGTGATCATCGACGGCGGCAAGATCACCGCGGTCGGCGCCAATCTGCCGGTTCCGGCGGGTGCCAAGGTGGTCGACGGGCATGGCAAGTTCGTCACCCCGGGCATCATCGACGCGCACAGCCATCTCGGCGTCTACGCCACCCCCGAAGTGTGGGCCAATTCCGACGGCAACGAGGTCACCGACCCCAACACCGCCCAGGTGTGGGCCGAGCATTCGGTGTGGCCGCAGGATCCCGGCTTCATCCGGGCGATGGAGGGCGGCATCACCACGCTTGAGATCCTGCCCGGCTCGGCCAATCTGTTCGGCGGCCGCGCGGTGATCCTGAAAAACGTGCCCGGCCGCACCGTGCAGGACATGAAGTTCCCCGGCGCGCCCTATGGCCTGAAGATGGCCTGCGGCGAGAACCCGAAGCGCGTCTATGGCGGCAAGGGCCGCGCGCCCTCCACCCGCATGGGCAACATTTTCGGTTATCGCAAGGCCTGGATCGACGCTCAGGACTATCGCCGCAAATGGGACGAGTATCACAAGAAGCTGGCGGATTTTAAGGCCGGCAAGGGCGACAAGGCGCCCGATGCGCCGAAGCGCGATCTGCAGATGGACACCCTGGCCGGCGTGCTGGACGGCTCCATCCTGGTGCAGAACCACTGCTATCGCGGCGACGAGATGGCGCAGATGATCGCGATTTCCCACGAATTCGGCTTCCACATCTCGATGTTCCACCATGGCTCCGAGGCCTACAAAGTCGCCGATCTGCTGAAGAAGGAAGGCATCTGCGTCGCCACCTGGGGCGAATGGTGGGGCTTCAAGATGGAAAGCTTCGACGGCATCGAAGAGAACGCTGCCCTGCTGTCCAAGGCCGGCGTCTGCACGGTGATCCATTCCGACGACGCCATCCTGACCCAGCATCTGCCGCAGGAAGCCGCCATCGCCCTGGCCGCCGGCCGCCGCGCCGGTATCGACATCGACGAGGCCGAGGCGATCAAATGGGTCACCGCCAATCCCGCCAAATCGATCGGCGTGCTCGACAAGACCGGCACGCTGGAGCCCGGCAAGATGGCCGATGTGGTGCTGTGGAGCGCCGATCCGTTCAGCGTCTACGCGCTCACCGAACAGGTCTATGTCGACGGCGCTGTCGTGTTCGACCGCCACGACCCGACCCGCCAACCCTTGTCCGATTTCGAGCTGGGCCAGACCGGCCCCGCCCATCCGGGAGCCCGGCCATGAGCTTGCGTACTTCCCTGCTGGCTTTTGCCGCCGCCGTCGGACTGGTAGGCGCGGCTCAGGCCGAGACCATCGCCATCACCCACGCCAAGATCGTGACCTTGGGCAGCGCCGGCCAGATCGCCGACGGCTCCATCGTCGTCAAGGATGGCCGCATCGCCGCCGTGGGCGCCAATATCGCCATTCCCGCCGGCGCGCGGGTGATCGACGCCCAGGGCCATCCGGTCACGCCGGGCGTGGTGGCCAGCAACACCAATCTGGGCGCGGGCGAGGTGGAAGGCGAGGCGTCGAGCGACGATTATGCCGGCGCCAGCGACCATATCTCGGCCGCCTTCGACGTGTCGCTGGGGGTCAATCCGGCCTCGATGCTGATCCCGGTCGCCCGCCTGGGCGGCGTCACCCGCGCGGTGATCGTTCCCGAACTGCAGGGTCGCGGCGACAAGAAGGGCGAGAAGCTGTTCGCCGGACAGGTCGCCGTGATCGATCTGTCGGGCTCGGCCAATTCGATCACCCGCCGCTCCGTCGCCCTGACGGTCGACGCCAGCAGCGGCGCCGCCGCCCGTCTCGGCGGCAGCCATGGCAGCGTGCTGCAGCGCCTGGAGGCCGATCTCGACGAGGCCGTCTCCTATGGCGCCAACAAGGGCGGCTACGAGCATGGCACGCACCGCCCGTTCGAGCAGAGCAAGGAAGACCTCGAAGCCTTGCAGCCGATCGTGCAGGGCAAGGAGCCGCTGCTGGTCGAGGTGCACCGCGCCGCCGACATCCGCCGCGTCATCGAGCTGGGCAAGCGGCTCAAACTCAAACTGATCCTCGACGGCGTCGAGGAAGGCTGGATGGTGGCGGGCGACATCGCCGCCTCGGGCTATCCGGTACTGGTCGATCCGCAGACCGATCTGCCCAACCAGTTCGAGTCGCTGAATTCACGCATGGAAAACGCCGGATTGCTGGCCGCCGCCGGCGTCACCATCGTGGTCAAGCCGCCCTATACCGGCCATTACGCCCGCCAGGTGCGCTACAATGCCGGCTATGCCGTCGCCCATGGACTGCCGTGGGAAGCGGGCATCGCCGCCATCACCCGCAATCCGGCGCAAGTGTTCGGCTTCGCCGAGAAAGCCGGCCGCATCGAGCCCGGCCTCGACGCCGATCTGGTGGTGTGGTCGGGCGATCCCCTGGAAATGCTGACCGTGCCGCTGCATGTTCTGGTCAAGGGCGAGGAGCAGCCGATGACCTCCCGCGCCCAGGATCTGGCCCGCCGCTATGGCGCGCTCGACCCGGCCCAGCCGCCGGCCTATCGCCACTGAAAGTCTCATGATGATGTTCAAAAAATTCGTCCTCGTCGCCCTGCTGGCCCTGTCGGCGGTTCCCGCCCTGGCCCAGCAGGACCAGCAGCAGACCGTCAATTCCGCTTTGACCACGATGGAGCGGATGAAGAACGAGCCCAGCTACCGCGACAGCATCCAGCCCAAGATCGACCAGGCCCGCGCGATCCTGATCGTGCCCGCCCTCTATAAAGGCGGCTTCATCTTCGGCGGCCAGTACGGCAATGGCGTGCTGCTGGCCAAGCTGCCGGACGGCAATTGGAGCTATCCCTCCTTCTACACCATGGAGGGCGGCAGCTTCGGCCTGCAGATCGGCCTGGAAAGCACCGCGGTGATCTTCACGATCATGAGCGACAAGGGCCTGCACGCTGTCCTCAACAACCAGTTCAAATTCGGCGCCGACACCGGCCTGACCGTGCTGGTGGTCGGCGCCGGCATCGGCGCGTCGACCACCTCGAACCTGGGCGCCGACATGTACGCCTTCTCGATGAGCGGCATCGGGCTTTATGGCGGCCTGTCGCTCGAAGGCACCGTGCTGTCGACCCGCGAATCCTGGAACGCCGTCTATTACAATCAGGAGGTCACGTCGCGCGCCATCGTGCTCGACAATTCGGTCAGCAACCCCCGGGCCGATCCGCTGCGGGACATCATTGGGCACTAGATCACTGATGATCCAGGGGACCGGCTCCGACGTAGGAAAATCCCTCCTCGTCGCCGGTCTCTGCCGGGCCTTCGTCAAGCGCGGCCTGTCGGTCGCGCCCTTCAAGCCGCAGAACATGTCGAACAACGCCGCCGTCACCCCGGATGGCGGCGAGATCGGCCGCGCTCAGGCGCTGCAGGCGCGGGCGGCCGGGCTGCCCTTGAGCCGCCACATGAACCCCGTCCTGCTGAAGCCGCAATCGGATCGCGGCGCGCAGGTCGTCGTTCAAGGCACGGTGCTGACCAGCAGCGACGCCGCCGAGTATCAGCGCCTCAAATCCACCCTGCTGCCCGCCGTTCTCGACAGTTTCCGCCTCGTCGGCGAAGGCCGCGATCTGGTGGTGGTGGAAGGCGCCGGCAGCGCCGCCGAAATCAATCTGCGCGCCGGCGACATCGCCAATATGGGGTTCGCCGAGGCCGCCGATCTGCCGGTGATCCTGGCCGGCGACATCGAGCGCGGCGGCGTCATCGCCCAATTGGTCGGCACGCACGTCCTGCTGCCCGAAGCCGAGCGAACTCGGATCAAAGGCTTCATCGTCAATAAATTCCGCGGCGATCCCTCCCTGTTCGACGAGGGCATGCGGATAATCGCGACGCGCACCGGCTGGACGCCGATCGGGCTGGTGCCCTGGTTCGCCGGCGCCGCGGCCCTGCCCGCCGAGGATAGCGTCAGCCTGAGCGATGGACGGAAGAAAGGCGCCAAGATCAAGATCGCGGTGCCGATGCTGTCGCGCATCGCCAATTTCGACGATTTCGATCCGCTGGCCGCCGAGCCGGCGGTGGACCTCGCCTTCATCCCGCCGGGCACGCCGCTGCCCGCCGATGCCGATCTGGTGGTTCTGCCCGGCTCCAAGGCGACGTTGGCCGATCTCGCCTTCTTGCGCGCCCAGGGTTGGGACATCGACCTTTTGGCCCATCACCGGCGCGGCGGACAGGTGATGGGGATTTGCGGCGGCTATCAGATGCTGGGCACTTTGGTCGCCGATCCGGACGGCATCGAGGGCTCGCCCGGCAGCGCGCCCGGCCTCGGCTTGCTGGCGGTGGAAACGGTGATGGGCCGCGAGAAAACCCTGGTCGCGGTGGAAGGCCGATGCCTGGGCGAAAAGGTGCGCGGCTTCGAGATGCATATGGGCGTCACCTCCGGCGCCGATCGCGCCCGCCCCTTCTGCACCCTGGCTGGCAAGCCCGATGGCGCGATGTCGGCGGATGGCGGCGTGATGGGCCTCTATCTGCATGGCCTGTTCGCCGCCGATGGCTTCCGCCGCCGCTTCCTCAATCGCTTCGCCGAGGGTGTCGCGAGCGATCTGGCCTATGAGGCGCGGGTCGAGGCGGTGCTCGACGATCTGGCAAGCCATCTCGAAACGCATCTCGATCTGGACCGTCTCTACGATCTGTCGGCCCGTTGACGCGCCGGACCGATTGGGGGAGAGTGCGGCCAACTGGAGGAGGGGCTGGGTGAGCAGCATCAGCAGCATGACCGGCTATGCCCGGGTAAGCGGCGAGGAAAACGGCCTCGGATGGGCCTGGGAGGTCAAGAGCGTCAATGGCCGCGGCCTCGACGTGCGGACCCGCCTGCCGCCCGGCTACGATTTCCTCGATCTTCCCGTGCGCGACGCGGTGCAAAAGCGCTTCAAGCGCGGCAACGTCACCGTCAATCTGACCGTCACCCACAAATCCCAGCAGAGCGCCGTCGCCGTCAATGAGGCGCTGCTCGACCAGCTGATCGCCCTATCCCGCCGCTGGCGGGAAAAGGCCCCGGATCTCGCCCCGCCCAGTCTCGACGGGCTGTTGGGCTTGCGCGGCGTGCTGGAGAGCGGCGAGAGCGCCGATCCGGCCGGCGAGGACAGCGAAGCGGCCAAGACCCTGCTGGCCGAATGCGACAAGGCGCTGGCGCAGATGGAGGCGATGCGCGCCGACGAAGGCAAGCGCATGGCCGCGGTGCTGACCGGACATCTCGACGAGATTTCCTTCCTGGTCACCGACGCCGTCAACACCGCTTCCCTCGACCCCGCACAGGCCAAGGCGAAGCTGCGCCAGCAGGTCGCCACCTTGCTGGAAGCCGGCGCCCCGGTCTCCGAAGACCGCCTGGCCCAGGAAGTGGCGCTGCTGATCGGCAAGGCCGACGTGCGCGAGGAGCTGGACCGCCTGGGCGCGCATATCGCCGCCGCCCGCAAGATGCTGGCCGCCGCCGAGCCGGTCGGCCGCAAGCTCGATTTCCTCTGCCAGGAATTCAACCGCGAAGCCAACACCCTGTGCTCGAAGGCCAACGACATCGCGCTGACGCGCATCGGACTGGGCCTGAAAGCCACCATCGAACAATTCCGCGAACAGGTACAAAACATAGAATGACGAAAACCTTCGCCCCGATCCGCCGCCGCGGCCTGATGCTGGTGCTGTCCTCTCCGTCGGGCGCCGGCAAGACCACCATCGCCCGCGAATTGCTGGCGACCGACCCCCAACTGGAAATGTCGGTCTCGGCCACCACCCGCGCCCCCCGCCCGGGCGAGGTCGACGGCAAGGACTATCATTTCGTCGACATCGCCACCTTCGAGAAGATGGTGTCCGAGGGCGAGATGCTGGAACACGCCAAGGTGTTCGACAATTACTACGGCACCCCGGCCAAGCCGGTGCGCGATGCGCTGGCCGGCGGCAAGGACGTGCTGTTCGACATCGATTGGCAGGGCACCCAGCAGATGCGCCAGGGCGCGCGCTCGGATCTGGCCAGCATCTTCATTCTGCCGCCCGCCGTCGAGGAATTGGAACGCCGCCTGAAGTCGCGCGCCCAGGACAGCGAGGACGTGGTGAAGAAGCGCATGGCCAAGGCCGGCGACGAGATGAGCCACTGGCCGGAATATGACTATATCGTCGTCAATCACCAGCTCGACAGCTCGGTCGCCTCGGTCAAGGCGATCCTGACCGCCGAGCGTCTAAAGCGCGAACGCCAGGTCGGACTGCCCGACTTCGTCAACGGTCTCAGAAGCCGGACTTAAGCGCCTCGGCGACCGCGGCGACCACCCCGGCCCAATCACCCGGGCGTTTCTGCCGGAACAATCTCATGCTCGGATACCAGGGCGTATCCGAGCGTTCGAGCTGCCAGCGCCAATCCGGCGTAAAGGCCAGCAGCGTCCAGACCGGACGCCCGATCGCGCCGGCCAGATGGGCGATCGAGGTATCCACCGTGATCAGCAGATCGAGATCGGCCAGACGCTCCGCCGTATCGACGAAATCGCCGATGCCGGCGGTCAGGTCCGCGACGCCGTTGGGCGGCGGGCTGCCGATCTGAAGGCTGAACCAGTCCACATCCGCCGCATCGAGCAGCGGCGCCAGCGCATCCTTGGGCAGCGACCGGGCGCGGTCGTCGGGATGGTGCGAGGACCCTGCCCACACCAATCCAATGCGGGGCTTGCCCTCACGCAGCCGATCCGGCGGCGCCGGCAGATAGGGCGCCGGGGGGATTTCGGGAAACAGGCGCGGCAGGCTCATCAGCGGGCATTGCACATCAAACATCGGCAAGGGCTCGCCGCGCGCGATGACGCGGCTGATCCCCGGCAGACCGCGCAGCAGCCGCACCAGCGGAGCATGGACTTCCAGCACCACCTCGCCGCCCGACACCAGCGGCGCATAGCGGCAGAACTGGATGACGTCGCCCAATCCCTGTTCGCCATGCAGCAGCAGGCGCCGCCCGGCCAAGGGCGCCCCATCCCACAAAGGCTGCACGAAGCCGCGCTGATAGGGATCGAAAACGGCGGTGCGCCAGCGCCATTCATGCTGCGCCCAGCCTTCTTCGAAGCGGCCGGCCAGCAGCAAGGCGGTGCCGTAATCGGCATTGACCATCGGATGGCCGGGCTCCACCGCCAGAGCCCGGCGATAGAGCGTCAGCGCCTGGTCGAGCTGCAGCGAACAGCGCAGCGCCTGGGCCAGATTATACCACCCCTCGACCATGCCGGGATCGACCGCCAAGGCCGCGCGCAACGGTTCCAACGCTTCTTCGGCCCGCTGCTCCTTGGTCAAGGCGGTGCCGAGATTATTGAGGCTGCGCGACGGATCGCGCTCCAGCTGAGCCGCCCAGTAATAGAACGGGATGGCTTCCGCGCGCTGCCCGGAATCCTCGATCAGCACCGCCAGCGAGAAAGCGGCGCGGGCATGGCCGGGATCCAGCAGCAGGGTCGCGCGAAAGGCGCGGGCGGCGTCGGCCGGCCGGCCGCTATCGAGCAGCGCCAAGGCCAGATCGGCATAAAGGAAAGCCGGTGTCGGATCGAGGCGCAGCGCTTCGATGATGAACTTCACCGCCGAGGCGGGATCGCCGATCTTGTGAACCAGCACGCCCAGCATGTGCAGGGCGCCGGCATGGCGCGGATTGGCGCGCAGGATCTGCTTGTAGATCTCCATCGCCTCGCCCAGCCGCCCAGCGCGGTGATGAGCGAGAGCGAGGGCGAACGGATCAGATGCCATCATCGACGGCGCGGGCCAGGGCGCAGAACCCTTCGACCGGGATCTCCTCGGCGCGGCGGGTCGGTTCCAGGCCGGCCGCTTCCAGCAGCGCCTCGGCATTGCCCAAAGCCTTGAGGCTCGAGCGCAGCATCTTGCGGCGCTGGCCGAAGGCGGCGGCGGTAACTTTTTCCAAAGTCGCCATGCGGGCCGGGGCCAGGGGTTCGGCGCGCGGAATGATCTTCACCACCGTGCTGGCCACCTTGGGCGGCGGCGTGAAAGCTTCGCGCGACAGCGAGAACAGCGGCTTCACCACGCAGCGCCATTGGGTCAGGACCGACAGACGGCCGTAATCCTTGGACCCGGGCGCCGCGGCTAAACGATCGACCACTTCCTTCTGGAACATCAAGGTGAAGCTCTCGAAGGCTTCGGCCTCGGTCAGCCAGCGGGTCAGCAGCACGGTCGAGATGTTGTAGGGCAGATTGGCGACGATGCGGCGCGGCGCCTCGCCCAGAGTGGCGACATCGACCTGCAGCGCGTCGGCGGCGATGATTTCGAGGCGCCCCGGATAGGCGGCGGCGATCTCGTTCTGGATGGCGATGGCGCGGTCGTCGCGCTCGACGCCGATCACATGCCGGGCTCCGGCCTCCAGCAAGGCGCGGGTCAGGCCGCCGGGGCCGGGACCGATCTCGATGGTGGTGCCGGTCGCCAGATCGCCGGCGCCGCGCGCGATGCGGCCGGTCAGGTTGAGGTCGAACAGAAAATGCTGGCCGAGCGACTTCTTGGCGTCGAGGCCATGGGCGGCGATCACCTCGCGCAGCGGGGGAAGCGGATCAGCCATGCCGTTTTTCCACCATGG
>Ga0213872_10001604_pt1 | contig 14345 bp, 12 predicted proteins | sample VelepicomBERX_R2_FD_160071 | JGI IMG/M metagenome (GOLD analysis project Ga0213872, IMG submission 160071) | Rhizosphere microbial communities from Vellozia epidendroides in rupestrian grasslands, the National Park of Serra do Cipo, Brazil - RX_R2 | ecosystem: Host-associated > Plants > Roots >...
TGCTGGCGACCGGCGGCACCATGGCCGCGGCGATCTCGCTGCTGCGCGGAGTCGGCGCCGAAGTGACCGGCGCCGCCTTCATCATCGAATTGGCGTTCTTGAACGGCCGTCAGAAGCTCGACGTGCCTGTGACGACACTGGTTAGTTATGAGTCTTAGCGCGAGAGATTAAGGTATGTAGTTAGTGGCCTTGGCCAGTACACGAAGGGGGACGAGCGCAATGTCAATGGCGCGCAACATGGTATCGGTGGTGATTTTCGTTCTGCCGCTTATTGGTTGCGCGCCAGCGCGGGACACCAAGGCCACTTTGGGCGAAGAGCGTGACGCGCAAAATTTTCAAGCCAAGCCCGGCATGGCGCGCGTTTATCTCATTCATGGCTTGGCCAAAATGATGGAACAGCCGTCAGCCACCTATGAATATACCTATTATAAGAGAACCGGGAGGCATTCCCCGAAATGGAACGCCACCGGCGCGGCCGCAGGCGCCGGGATCGGCGTTGCCCTTTCGCTATTGGCTAGCAGTGTGACTACCGCGCTGGCCAGCGATACGCCACCGCCACCGGACCCCTTCGACCCAACGGATCCGGAATTCCTTTATCCGCATGTAAATCAAGACGTTGCCGAAGAGCATTATATCGACGAGCGCGATTTGGGCCGCATAGTCTATGGCCAATATTTTGCGGTCGATCTGCCGCCGGGAGATCACGTTTTCAAGGCTTTCCAGCTTTGGGCCGCCGGACGAAAGCCAATGCAAGCCAGTACGGTCGAACTCAAGGCGGGGGAGGTCGTTTATCTTTATAGCTCGGTCGATACCAGCTCAACCTACAGCTATGCGCGACTCTTTCGATGCAACGATGAATGCCGTCCGTTTGTGACGGGCGGGCAGAGGATCATCGAGAAATAGCGGAAGCGCGGCAGCCGCGGAACGATCCTAGTTAATCGTTCCGTCCTTTACGGAACTGCTCTCTTAAACGAGGTCGCTGTCCTTGAATTCCTCGCGCTCTTCGGAGCGCGGGGCGGACCAGTGCAGGCTGACCGGCCAGCCTTGCAGCGAGGCGACGTCGACGGCGTCCGCCTTCTGCTTCTTCTTGATCTTGGCGATGAGGGGCTTGAAGGCAGCCAGCGGTTCCGCCTGAGCGGTCGCCTTGACCTTGCGGCGGGGCAGGCCGAGAAGCTTCTTCTTGCCCGCAGCCTTCTTCTTGCCGGCGGCGGTCAGCAGATCCAGGGCGGCGAAGTCGTCACGCATGGCAATCACCTCTCGAATTTTCCGCACTTTACTCCCAACCGGCTGCCGTTTTGTGGCAAGCCGGTGAAAGTTCCGTGACAGAAAATCAGGCGACCGCTTCTTCCACGTCCAGCGCATAGCCGGCGGCGCGCACGGTGCGGATGATGTCGGCATCCTCCTCGCCGTTCAGCGCCTTCCTGAGACGGCGGATATGGACGTCGACGGTGCGCGGCTCGACATAGATGTCAGGCCCCCACACGGCGTTCAGCAGTTCCTCGCGCGAGAAGACGCAGCCCGGATGCTGCAGCAGGAACTGCAGCAGGCGGAACTCGGTCGGGCCGAGATGGACATGGCGGCCGCCGCGGGTGACGCGATGGGCGGCGAGATCCATGGCGATGGTCTCATATTCCAGCACGCCCTTGTTCTGGCTGGGGCGCACGCGGCGCAGCAAGGCGCGCACGCGGGCCATCAGCTCGGGCAGGCTGAACGGCTTGGTCAGGTAATCGTCGGCGCCGGTATTGAGGCCGCGCACCTTGTCGCCCTCCTCGCCGCGCGCGGTCAGCATGATCACCGGCAGGTCGCGGGTGCGCGGCTTCCTGCGGATCTGGCGGCAGACCTCGATGCCCGACATGATCGGCAGCATCCAATCCAGCACCACCAGGTCGGGGTTGCGCTCGGCCAGCAGGGTCAGCGCTTCTTCGCCGTCCATCGCCTCGCAGACGCGGAACCCCTCCTTCTCCATGTTGTAGCGCAGCATGGTCACCAGCGACGGCTCGTCCTCGACGATCATCACCAGCGGCTTGGCAGCAGTCTCACGGTCCATACCAGGTCCCCATCATTCAGCTTTGACGTCGGGCAGAAGTACGCTTTCACCCTTGGGGCGCGCTTCTCGGATCGGCACGCCCTTGACATTGAAATGGATGGTCTCAGCGATGTTGGTCGCATGGTCGCCGATACGCTCGATGTTCTTGGCGATGAACATCAGATGGATGCAGGCGGTGATGTTGCGCGCATCCTCCATCATGTAGGTGATCAGCTCGCGGAACAGGCCGGTGTACATTTCGTCCACCTCCTCGTCCTGCGCCCACACCTTGGTCGCCCGCTCGACATCCTGCTCGACGAAGCTGTCCAGCACGTCTTTGAGGATTTGCTGCACCAGGCGCGCCAGGCGCGGAATGCCCGACACCGGCTTGGCCGGCGGCAGGGTGTTCAGCACCAGCACTCTTTTGGCGGCGTTGGCGGCGTAATCCGCGATGCGCTCGAGATCGCCCGAGACCTTCAGCGAGCCGACGATGGCGCGCAGATCCTGGGCCATCGGCTGGCGCAGGGCCAGCAAGCGGACGGTGAAGGCGTGGACCTCCTGCTCGAGCTCGTCGACCTTGGCGTCGGCGGCGACGATGCGGCCGGCCAGCTCGCTGTCGCGGCGCACCAGGGCCTGGATCGCGCCGTCGAGTTGAGCCTCGGCCAGGCCGCCCATGCGGGCGATCAGATTGTTGAGATAGGACAGCTCCTCGTCGTAGGAGCGTACGGTGTGCTCGCCGTTCATCGCGTCTCGCCCCTCAGCCGAAGCGGCCGGTGATGTAACCCTGGGTCAGCTTGTGCTGGGGGTTGGTGAAGATCTTCTCGGTGGCGCCGACTTCGACCAGCTCGCCGAGATGGAAGAAGGCGGTGCGCTGCGAGACGCGGGCGGCCTGCTGCATCGAGTGGGTGACGATGACGATGGTGAAATTCTCGCGCAGCTCGTCGATCAGCTCTTCCACCTTGGCGGTGGCGATCGGGTCGAGCGCCGAACAGGGCTCGTCCATCAGGATCACTTCGGGGCTGACCGCGATGGCGCGGGCGATGCAGAGGCGCTGCTGCTGGCCGCCCGACAGGCCGGTGCCCGGCTCGTTGAGGCGGTCCTTGACTTCGGCATAGAGGCCGGCGCGCTCGAGGCTCGAAATCACGATCTCGTCGAGGTCGGGACCCGACTTGGCCAGGCCGTGAATGCGCGGACCATAGGCGATGTTGTCATAGATCGACTTGGGGAACGGATTGGGCTTCTGGAACACCATGCCGACGCGCGCGCGCAAATGCACCACGTCGAGATCGCGGTCATAGATGTCGTGGCCGTCCAGCACGATCTCGCCGGTGACGCGCGCACCCTCGATCAGATCGTTCATGCGGTTGAGGCAGCGCAGGAAGGTCGACTTGCCGCAGCCGGAGGGACCGATCAAGGCGGTCACTTCGTGCGACTTGATCTCGAGATTGACCTCCTTCAGGGCGTGCTTCTCGCCGTAATAGACGTTGGCGCCGGTGGCGCGCATCTTCACGGCGTCGCTGGAAGGACGGCTGTTCGGCTGGGTCGATTGGGCTTCGCTGATCATGCTCATCTCTTTCACCAACGGCGTTCAAATTTTTTACGCAGGTAAATGGCGGTCGCGTTCATCACGGCCAGGCAGGCCAGCAGCACCAGGATCGCCGCCGAGGTCCGCTCGACGAAGGCGCGTTCCGGGCTGGCGGCCCACAAGTAAACCTGGACCGGCAAGGCGGTGGCCGGATCGACCGGCGTAGCAGGCACGTCGACGACGAAGGCGACCATGCCGATCATCAGCAGCGGTGCCGATTCGCCGATCGCGCGGGCCATGGCGATGATGGTGCCGGTCAGGATGCCGGGCATGGCCAGCGGCAGCACGTGGTGCATCACCATCTGCTGGCGCGACGCGCCCAGGCCCTGCGCCGCTTCGCGGATCCACGGCGGCACCGCCTTCAGGGCGACGCGGGCCGAGATGATGATGGTCGGCAAGGACACCAGGGTCAGCGCCAGGCCGCCCACCAGCGGCGCCGAGCGCGGCAGGCCCAGCACGTTGAGGAAGATCTCCAGCGCCAGCAGACCGAACACGATCGAGGGCACGGCGGCCAGATTGTTGATGTTCACCTCGATGAGGTCGGTCCAGCGGTTCTTCGCCGCGAACTCCTCGAGATAGACCGCCGCCGCGACGCCGAGCGGGAACGACAGCGCGATGGTGATGGCCAGCGAGTAGAACGAGCCGACCACCGCGCCGATCAGGCCCGCCAGTTCCGGCTGGCGCGAATCGCCGTTGGTGAACAGATAGGTGTTGAACCTACGCTTAAGCGCGCCCGCCGCCTTGGCCGCGTCGAACTTGGCCAGCGCGCCGTCGGACAGGCCGCTCGAATCGTCATGGGCGGCATTGCCCTTCAGCACCTGGTCGGCGGCCGAGGAGGCCGGCAACCAGATGTCGGCGCTGGTGCCGATGATCTTGGGATCGGCCAGCACCATCTTGCGCAATTCCAGTTCGGCGCCCGCGCTGACCAGCTTCTGCACGTCGCGCTTGGCGGTGCGGTCGTCGGCGATCTCGGGGAACTTCTTCTCGAGCGCATCATTGATCAACGTGCGGTAGTCCGCCGACGACAAGGCGCCGTGCTCGCGCGTGCCGTCGGGATCGATGGTCGCGGCATCGAAGGTCACCGGCAGCTCGATATAGGTCTGGGTAAAGGCCGACGCCCCCTTCGCGATGATGCTGCCCAGCAGCACCGCCAGGAACAGCAGGGCAATGGCGATCGAGACCAGGCCATAGGCGCGGAAGCGCTTTTCGGCGCGGTAACGGGCCTGGAGGCGCTTCTCGGCGTCGGCGCCGATGGTGCCGACCTTGGGGGTTGCAGACTGGGTCATGCTGATCTCAGTCATATTTTTCCCGGTATTTTCTGACGACATTGAGGGCCACGACGTTGAGGGCGAGGGTCACGCAGAACAGCACCAGGCCGAGGGCGAAGGCCGACAAGGTCTTGGGGCTGTCGAATTCCTGGTCGCCGACCAAGAGGGTGACGATCTGCACCGTCACCGTGGTCACCGACTGGAAGGGATTGGCGGTGAGATGCGCCGACAGGCCGGCGGCCATCACCACGATCATGGTTTCGCCGATGGCGCGCGACACCGCCAGCAGCACGCCGCCGACGATGCCCGGCAACGCCGCCGGCAGCACCACCTGGCGAATGGTCTCGGAATGGGTGGCGCCGAGACCGTAGGAGCCGTGCCGCAGCGCGTCGGGGACGGCGCTGATGACGTCGTCGGACAGCGAGGAGATGAAGGGAATGATCATCACGCCCATCACGATGCCGGTCGACAAGGCGCTTTCCGCCGAGATGTTGAAGCCCATGGTCGCACCGAGCGCCCGCAAGGCAGGCGCCACGGTCAGCACGGCGAAGAAGCCGTAGACCACGGTGGGGATGCCGGCCAGGATTTCCAGCAGCGGCTTGGCGACGGCGCGGAATTTCGGATGGGCGTATTCGGCCATGTAGATGGCGGACAACAGCCCGACCGGCACGGCGACCACCATGGCGATGACGCTGATCAGCAGGGTGCCGGTGAACAGCGGCACGGCACCGAACGCACCCGACGAGCCGACCTGATCGGCGCGCATCGCGGTCTGCGGGCTCCAGTTCAGGCCGAACAGGAAATCGGTGATCGGGATCTTGGCGAAGAAACGCAGGCTCTCGAACAGCAGCGACAGCACGATGCCGATGGTGGTGAAGATGGCCACCGTCGAGCTGGCGATCAGGAACAAAGTCACCACGCCTTCGACCGCGTTGCGGGCGCGCAAGCGCGGCGAGAGCCGGCGCATGCCCCACCAGGCGCCGAACAAGGCGGCGGACAGGGCGGCCACGGTCATGGCGGCGAAGCTGATGGTGCGCAAGGAGTGATAGCGCTCGGCCGCGGCGCGGGCGACGTCGTCGGAGGCGAAGCGGTAATCGCCGCTGGCCGCCATCTGCTTGACTTCGTTCATCAGCAGCGACAGGCGCGCCGGCGGCAGCGCCAGGACGTCGGGCGGCAAGGTGTCGAGCACCAGGGATTTCAGGATGGTCGGCGAGAAAATCATCCAGCCGGCGGCCAGGATGATCGCCGGAATGCCGCACCAAAGCGCGACATAATAGCCGTAATAGGACGGCAACGAGTGCAGTCCGCCCTTGGCGCCGCCGCCCAGGCGCATGGCCTGTCGGGCTCCCAGGCGATAAACCATCGCGGAGATCAGCAGCAAAGCGAGGACGAGAGTCAGGAACTGCATTAGTCGCACCGGTCCAAAAGAAGGACCGCCCGGCGGTTTGCGCCGCCGGGCGGATCGACATTACATCGTCAGGTTGGTCAGGGCCTTGCCCTTGGCCGCTTCTTCCTTACGCTTGGCGTCCGGGCTGACGATCAGGCCCTTCTCGGCCAGGTAACCGTTCTTGCCCCACGCCTTCTCGGCGGTGAACTCGGCGATGTATTCCTTGATGCCGGGGATGGCGCCGACATGGCTCTTCTTGACGTAGAAGAACAGCGGACGCGACACCGGATATTTCGACGAGGCGATGTTCTCGTAGGTCGGGACCTGGCCGTCGATGGTGGCGGCCTGGATCTTGTCGCCGTTCTGGTCGAGGTAGGAGAAGGTGGTCACGCCGACCGAATAGGGCTGGGTGATCATCTTCTGCAGGGTGACGGTGTAGTTCTCGGTCACGTCGATGAAGGCGCCGTCTTCACGGGCGGTCTCGCAGGCGGCCTTGGCGGCGGCCTTGTCGAGCGCCTTGATCTCGGGCTGGCCCAGGCAGGCCGGATCCATCACCAGTTCGTTGAAAGCGTCGCGGGTGCCATGGTTCGGCGCCGGCACGTAGAGGACGATGTCTTCCTTCGGCAGCGAAGGATCGATGTCGCTCCACTTGTTGTACGGATTGGCGACCAGCTTGCCGCCGACCACCACCTGCTTGGCGGCGGCCTTGTAGATCTGCTCCTTGGTCAGGGCGAACTTCGGACCCGACTTGGCATTGGCGATGACGATGCCGTCATAGCCGATGACGATCTCGGTGATGTCCTTGACGCCGTTGGCGGCGCAGGCATCGACTTCCGACTTCTCGATGCGGCGCGACGCATTGACGATGTCAGGGGTGTTCTCGTCGGCACCGGCGCAGAACAGCTTCACGCCGCCGCCCGTACCAGTGCTCTCGACCACCGGAGTCTTGAAGCCCGAGGTCTTGCCGAACTGCTCGGCGACAGCGGTCGCGAACGGGTAGACCGTCGAGGAACCGACGATACGGATCTGGTCACGCGCCTGAGCGCCGCTGGCCACCGCGGCCAAAGCCACAGCGGCGACAAGGGTCTTCCTGAACATGGGGAGCCTCTCCACATAAGATAAAATGCGGCGGTATGCTGCCCCCGCCGCGCGCCAGAGAATAGCCCTGTTGTGTGACAATGGGATGAAGGTTCTGTGACAGTTAACCCGGACGTATAGGTGACATTCACCTAAGGGCTCGGATGTTCCCAGCATAGTCGGGAGTGCGGAAAACCGCGCTTCCCGCCACCAGAACATGGGCGCCGGCATCGACCAGCTTCTTGGCGTTGTCGGGCACCACGCCGCCATCGACCTCGATCTCGATCGGACGGCTGCCGATCATCGCGGAGATCTTCTTGATCTTCTCGATGGCCGACGGAATGAAGCTCTGCCCGCCGAAGCCGGGATTGACCGACATGACGAGGATGAGGTCGAGCTTGTCGAGGATGTATTCCAGCACATGTTCCGGCGTCGCCGGATTCAGCGACACGCCGGCCTTGGCGCCGAGCGACTTGATCAGCGCTAGCGAGCGGTCGAGATGCTGCGTCGCCTCGGCATGGATGGTGACGATGTCCGCGCCGGCCTCGATGAAGGCCTGGATATAGGGATCGACCGGCTCGATCATCAGATGCACGTCGAAGGTCTTGGCGGTGTGTTTGCGCAAGGCCTTGACCACCATCGGGCCGATGGTGAGGTTCGGCACGAAATGGCCGTCCATCACGTCGACATGGACATAGTCCGCCCCCGCCTGGTCGATGGCGCGAACCTCCTCGCCCAGCTTGGCGAAGTCGGCGGAGAGGATCGAGGGGGCGATCTTGACCATTTAATTGATCTTCGGATCCAGGCTACCGTCCTTATAGCGCTTCGCCATCTCGGACAGCGGCAAGACCTTGATCTTCGAGGCCATGCCGGCGGCGCCGAACTGCTCATAGCGCTCTTCGCACAGCTTCTGCATGGCGGCCATGGCCGGCTTCAGATAGGAGCGCGGATCGAACTCGGCCTTGTTCTCGCTCAGCACCTTGCGGATCTGGCCGGTGATCGCCATGCGGCAATCGGTGTCGATGTTGATCTTGCGCACGCCGTGCTTGATGCCTTCCTGGATCTCCTCGACCGGCACGCCGAAGGTCTGTGGCATCTCGCCGCCGAACGCGTTGATGATGTCTTGCAGATCCTGCGGCACCGAGGAAGAGCCGTGCATCACGAGATGCGTGTTCGGCAGGCGGCGGTGGATTTCCTTGATCACATGCATGGCCAGGATGTCGCCGGTCGGCTTGCGGCTGAATTTGTAGGCGCCGTGCGAGGTGCCCATGGCGATGGCGAGCGCGTCGACCTTGGTCTCGCGCACGAACTCGACCGCCTGGTCGGGATCGGTCAGCAGCTGGGAATGGTCGAGCTTGCCCTCGAAGCCGTGCCCGTCTTCCTTGTCGCCCATGCCGGTTTCCAAGGAACCCAGCACGCCCAGCTCGCCCTCGACCGAAACGCCGACCATATGGGCCAACTCGGAGACCTTGTGGGTGACGCCGACATTGTAGTCCCAGTCGCCCGGGGTCTTGGCGTCTTCCTTGAGCGAACCGTCCATCATCACCGAGGAGAAGCCGTTGGCGATGGCCGACAGGCAGGTCTCAGGTCCGTTGCCATGGTCCTGATGCATGCAGAGCGGAATGTCGGGATACATTTCGGCGGCGGCCTGGATCAGATGCTTCAGCACCAGATCGTTGGCGTATTTCCGCGCGCCGCGGCTGGCCTGCAGGATGACCGGCGCGTCGACCTTCTTGGCGGCCGCCATGATGGCCAGCATCTGCTCCATATTGTTGATGTTGAAGGCGGGCAGGCCGTAGCCGTTTTCCGCCGCGTGATCCAACAACTGACGCAAGGATGCGATGGCCATTTTATAACTCCCGTTTTTTTAGAGGCCGGCTTTAGCGGCTTTGGCAATAGCGTCGGCAGTGATGCCGAAATGGGCATAGACCTTGTCGGCCGGACCCGAGGCGCCGAAGGAGGGCAAGCCTATCACGATCCCGTCAACGCCGACATAGCGCTCCCAGCCGTAGGTGGCCGCGGCTTCGACGGCGATCTTGAGGTTCGCGCCCAGCACGGACGCCTTGTAGGCCTTGTCCTGCTTGTCGAACAGCTCAGTGCAGGGCATCGAGACAACGGCGGCGCCGATGCCGTCGGCCTGCAAAAGATCACGGGCGGCCAAAGCGATGGCGACCTCGGAGCCGGTGGCGATCAGGGTGACCTTGCGCTCGCCCTTGGCCTCTTCCAGCACATAGCCGCCCTTGGCGGTCAGGTTCACGCCGGTATCCTTGCGCACCGTCGGCAGGTTCTGGCGCGACAGGCTGAACAGGCTGGGGCCGTCGGTGCGCTCCAGCGACAGCTCGTAGGATTCCATCATCTCGACCGCGTCGGCCGGACGGAACACCCACAGGTTCGGCATGGCGCGCAAGGACGCCAGATGCTCGACCGGCTGGTGGGTCGGGCCGTCCTCGCCGAGGCCGATCGAATCGTGGGTCATCACATAGAGGACGCGCAGGCCCATCAGCGCCGACATGCGCAAGCTGGGGCGCAGATAATCGGTGAACACCAGGAAGGTGCCGCCATAGGGGATGAAGCCGCCATGCAGGGCCAGGCCGTTCATCAAGGCGGCCATGCCATGCTCGCGCACGCCGTAATGGATGTAGCGGCCCGACACGTCATCGGGCTTCACCGGCAGCGTCGACTTGGTGATGGTGAAGTTGGAATGGGTCAAATCGGCCGAGCCGCCGATCAGCTCGGGGATCGCCGCGGTCAGCACTTCGAGGGCTTCCAGCGAGGATTTGCGCGAGGCCCAGCTAGGCTTCTCGGCGACCACCTTATCCTTGAAGGCGGCGGCAGCCTGGTGCCAGCCGGCCGGCAGGCGGCCTTCGATGCGGCGCTCGAACTCGGCGCGGCGGCCCGCCTCCATCTTGGCGACGCGGCCCTGCCAGGCCTGGCGGGCCTCGGCGCCGCGCGAGCCTGCGGCGCGCCAAGCGGCCAGGATGTCGCCCGGCACGTCGAAGGGAGCATGCGGCCAGCCCAGCTTTTCGCGGGCACCGGCCAGTTCCTCGGCGCCCAGCGGCGCGCCGTGGGTCTTCTCGGAACCCGCCTTGGTCGGAGCGCCGTAGCCGATCACGGTCTTGCAGGCGATCAGGGTCGGGCGATCCGAGGTCTGGGCGTCGGCGATGGCGCCGGCGATCGCTTCATGGTCGTGCCCGTCGACGCGCAGGGCCTTCCAGCCAGACGCACGGAAACGGGCCAGCTGATCGTCGCTGGTCGAGAGAGAGGTCGAGCCGTCGATGCAGATCTCGTTGTCGTCCCACAGGACGATCAGCTTGTTGAGCTTCAGGTGACCGGCCAGCGAGATCGCCTCCTGGCTGATGCCCTCCATCAGGCAGCCGTCGCCGGCGATGACATAGGTGTGGTGCTCGACCACGTCCGAGCCGAACTGGCTGGCCAGCATGCGCTCGCCCAGGGCGAAACCGACCGAATTGGCGATGCCCTGGCCCAGCGGGCCGGTGGTGGTCTCGGCGATGGCGACATGGCCATATTCCGGATGGCCGGCGGTGCGCGAACCGAGCTGGCGGAAGCTCTTGATCTGCTCGATATCGACGTCTTCATAGCCAGTCAGATAGGCGAGCGCGTAGAGCAGCATCGAGCCGTGGCCGGCCGACAGGATGAAGCGGTCGCGGTCGGCCCAGTGGGGATCCTTGGCGTCATATTTCAGGAAGCGCGAGAACAGCACGGTGGCGACGTCGGCCATGCCCATCGGCATGCCGGGATGGCCGGAATTGGCCTTCTGCACGGCGTCGGCGGCCAGGAAACGGATGGCATTGGCCATATCGCGGGCGGACACGGCGGGCAGAACGGTCATTAGCGGAGATCCTTGCTGGGCGATTTCGACGGCTTTTTGGGCCAATTCATCCCGCAATGCAAGCACGGCATCTGCTACCCTGCCATGACAACGATGTCAGACTTCGCCAGCGTGCCGGGTTGACGCCAACATCTCGTCGATCACCGAGGCCGGCACTGGGGGGCTGAGCAGGAAGCCCTGCATCTCGTCGCAGCGCAGGTGATGCAGCAATTGCCGCTGCGCCTCGGTCTCGACCCCCTCGGCGACGACGCGGCGGCGCAGGGAATGGCCCATATTGATGATGGTGCGGATGATTTCCAGATCGTCCGGGTCGACCGCGATGTCGTTGACGAAGCTGCGGTCGATCTTGATGGTGTTCTGCGGGAAGCGCTTGAGATAGCTCAGCGACGAATAGCCGGTGCCGAAATCGTCCATGGTCAGGTGGACACCCATGTCGAACAGCTCCTTCAGCACCGCCACCGCGTTTTCGGTGTCCTTCAGGATCATGCTCTCGGTAATTTCAAGTTCGAGACCCGACGGGGGAATCGAATAGCGGCCGAGCAGGGTCTCGACCGTCTTGACCAGGGTGCCCTGGCGCAGCTGGCGCACCGACAGATTGACGGCGACGCGCATATGGCCGTGACCGGCATCGCGCCAGATCTTGTGCTGGGCGCAGGCGGTCTCGAGCACCCAATCGCCGACGCTGTCGATCAGGCCGGTCTCTTCCAGCACCGGGATGAAGGTGGCCGGCAGCATCATGCCCAGTTCGGCGCTGCGCCAGCGCAGCAAAGCCTCGGCGCCGGTCAGGCGGCCGGTGGCGACGTCGCATTTGGGCTGGTAGAGCAGCTCGAATTCCCGGCGCTCCAGCGCCTTCGACAGGCCGTTCTTGATGGTCAGCCGGGCGCTGCTCTCTTCGTCCAACCCATGGGTATAGAACTGGAAATTGGCCTTGCCGGTCTCCTTGGCGCGGTACATGGCGGCGTCGGCGTTCTTCAGCAGCGCCTGCACCGTCTTGGCGTCGTCGGGGAAACTGGTAATGCCGATCGAGGCCGAGATGAAGGCCTCGGTGCCTTGCAGCATGAAGGGCAGCTTCAAGCTGTCGATGATGCGATGGGCGATCGCCAGAACGTTCCGCATCTCGCCGAGGTCCGGCATGATGATGGTGAATTCGTCGCCGCCGAAGCGGGTCACCGTGTCGCCTTGGCGGACACAGACCAGCAGGCGCTGCGCCACCTCCTTCAACAGCTCGTCGCCGACGTCGTGGCCCAGCGTGTCGTTGATCAGCTTGAAGCCGTCGAGATCGATGAACATCAGCCCGACGCGCAGATTGTTGCGCTGCGCCTGGAGCAGCGCCATGCCCAGCCGGTCCATGAACAGCGAGCGGTTGGGCAGGCCGGTCAGGGCGTCATAGGTCGCCTGATAGCGGATGCGTTCTTCGTCGCGCTTCCTCTGGGTGATGTCCGAGAACACCACCGCATATTGGCTGATCGTGCCGAATTCGTCCGTGGTGGCCGAGATCGACAGCCACACCGCATATTCCTGCCCGTCCTTGCGGGCGCTCCAATGCTCGCTCTCCCAGCGCCCGTTCTGGCGGATCGCGGTCCAGATCTCGTCGACCAGTTCGCCGTCGGTGGCGGTGCTGGTCAGGAAGAACGGGCGGCGGCCGATCACGTCGGCGAGCTCGAAGCCGGTGACCGCGGCGAAGGCGGGGTTGACCGTGGTGACGCGGAAATTGGCGTCGAGCACGGCGATGCCCTCGGCGGCATTGTCGAACACTGTGGAGGCCAGCCGCAGCCGGTCCTCGGTATGTTTCTCGGCCGACAGATCGCGGAACAGGAAGACGGCGCCGCTGCCGGACTCGCTCATCTCGACCGGCACGATGGCCAGTTCGACCGGGAAGGAGCCGCCGTCGCGGCGCCAGACCGTCAGTTCCATCGCCCCGCCCTGCCGCCAGCCATCCACCTCGCGCAGGATGTCGAACAGCTTGGGATGGTCGCCGGGTTGGCTTTCGGGGTTCTTCATCAGCGCCGTCTCGATGTCGGCGCCGAGCAGTTCCTCCTCGGTCCAACCGGTCAGCGCCTCGGTGGCGCCGCAGGAAAACACGATATGCCCGGCCTGATCGACCCCGACCACCGCTTCCTGGATCGCAGAAACGCCAGTCGACGCGTCACGTCGCCCGGCGCCGCGCCGATGCAGCTGCGAGCGGGCCAGCGCCACCGCGCTTTCCAGATGATCGGTCGAGGCGGCGTCATGAACTTCGATGAACAGGCAGGCATCCCGCTCGGACAGGCGCGTGACGGCCAGGGCGACGTTGAGGGTGCGGCCGTCGACGCCGTTCCAGACATGGCGAACCGGCCTGAGGCTGTCGGTCCAGCCCTGCGGCGCCCCGCTGGGGAAGAAATCGGCCAGCGAACGGCCGACCACGGAGGAAAGATTGGGGGCGCCCAGCAGGCGCAGTCCGGCCTGATTGACGAAGCGGACGGTGTCGCCGTCGCTGAGAATCATCCCAGGAGCCGTCTGACGGACAAAAATGTCGGAAGAGAAGGGTCTGATCGACGAAACGCGCGAAACCATCAGAGATCCAGGTTCACAGCACCCACGGATCTTCGTGGTTACGCGTTAAAGCAAAGGATGACAACAGGAAACACATAATAAAATTGCGCTCTAACATCAAAAAACCGCGCCAGGGTCCGGAAACAAAACTTGCGCGCGTAAACTTTACCCCAGCGCAACTCTCGATTACTGCGCGAAGCCTGGCTCAGCCGGGAGAAGATTGCCGGCGGCGAGCGGGGTCAAGAGAGAGGTCATGCCCGGCAAGGCGGGACCGTCGGTCTCGACCGCGAGATCGATCTCGGGCTCGGCGGCGGGCACCGGCTGATTGGCCTGGCGGACTTCCTCGGCCTTCGGATGGCCGGCCTTGGAGTAGATGAAGCCGTAGGTCGGATAGACGCGCTGGCCCATTTCGTCGGCCGCCTCGTGCCAGACCCGCACCTGGGTCCAATCGTTGCGGGGCGAAACGTCGACCATCATCACCCGGGTGGTGACTTCGCCGCGCCCATGGCCGCGCTGCGGCGCCCAATTGGCGTGGTCGACCAGCACCTTGCGGGAATTGACGATCTCGGTCACCACCGCGACATGGCCGTGGCGCATCGAACCGTGCTTCTTGAAGACGA
>Ga0213872_10001605_pt1 | contig 14321 bp, 12 predicted proteins | sample VelepicomBERX_R2_FD_160071 | JGI IMG/M metagenome (GOLD analysis project Ga0213872, IMG submission 160071) | Rhizosphere microbial communities from Vellozia epidendroides in rupestrian grasslands, the National Park of Serra do Cipo, Brazil - RX_R2 | ecosystem: Host-associated > Plants > Roots >...
ATGCGGCAAAAGCTGCGCCAGCTTTGGTATTTTGGGGGCTATAGCGCTTGAGAGAGTTTTAATTGTCCGCAATACGCACGACCAGACTACCGCTTGCTGATCAAAAGGTCCTGTGGCGTGCCGTGACTACTCTGGAACGTGAGAGCTTTATAGCGCGCATCTCCGAACTCACTGGCGAGCCGATCACACAGCTGTTACGCCGCTTGCCCTCGCCCGTGAGCCGCCGGATCAACGGCGCGGTGCACAGTGCATTAGAAAAGGCGCTTGACGTTGCGCTTTACAATTTGGACTCCGGGCTTCCAGAACCGGGACCCGCCGCCTTCAAAATTGCTTCCGGCGCTACCGGGGGCCTGAGCGGCTTCTTCGGCTTAGCCACGCTTGCTGTCGAGTTGCCGGTAACCACCACTTTAATGCTGCGCAGCATTGCCGGCATCGCACGTCGTCACGGTGAGGACCTAAGCCGCCCGGCCTCGCGCCTAGCTTGTTTGGAGGTGTTCGCTCTTGGACCCACCCAGCAAGGCTCGTGCAGCGCCGCCTCGGCTGAAACCAGTTATTACGCGATCCGCGCCTTTTTGGCGCGTACTGTCAGCCAAGCCGCCGAGGCTTTGGCCGAGCGAGGATTGGCGCAGAAATCGGGGCCGATGATCGTCGAAGTCATCAGCGCCATTGGTTCGCGCTTTGGCTTAGTGGTGTCCGAAAAAGCCGCTGCCGGAGCCATACCAATTCTCGGGGCCGTGGGCGCGGCGGCCGTAAACCTGGCGTTCATGGATTATTTTCAGAAGTTGGCGGATGCTCATTTCGCTATCCGGCGCCTCGAACGCGAGTACAGCCGGCCGGAGGTCGAGCGCATGTATGCGGCGTACGCGCCCCTAGTGACGCGAGTGCCACTAAAGAGTGGTTGGGAACCACAACGGACGCGGTTGCGACCGAGTTGAGCTATGATGAAGATAGTCCAGGTTTATTGGCATTTAACATGGACATGCTATTGTCCCGCCGCTGAGCCATATGTCAAAAAAATCGCAAACGGCTGATGAGGATCATCCGCATGATCAACAAGCGGACTCCTTTGCTTCATCTCCTCACACAGAACACGAAGCTGTGTTTCCGCCTGTCTCGAATGGCGATTCCGGGTCTTTCGGCGAAGTCAAGAATGATGACATAGCGGCCAAGGCGGCCACCATTGCGGTGGTTGGCGTCGGGGTGGCTCTGATCTCTGCCGAACTGCTCCCCGGAATGCTAATCGGCGTTGCGGCGGCATTTCTGCCGGGAATCGGTCCCAAGTTACGTCCGTTTTTTAGGGCGACTGTTCGCGCAGGGTATTCTGCCGTTCGCAAAACACGCGAAGTTGTGGCCGAGGCCGGCGAGCAAATCCAAGACATAGTCGCGGAAGCGAAAAGCGAGAAAGTGCCGCCGGTTCCGACACCGCCTGATCCTCATACAGTTCCGCACGCGTAATCCGTCTTGAAGCACAAAAAACGCCATTTCGCACATGTGGCGCATCAGTCCGAAGGGAGAATGCGGATCAGGATCCCTACGGCAAAGGATGATCCCGACGCATTGGAAGAGATCCGCGAATCTTTGTGCTCAATCGCCTGTGTGAGCAAGGTCAAGGTAAACGAGGCGTTGGGAACGGCGACGATTCACTATGATCACCAATGTCACGAGGAATTTCTGAAGCATCTGACGTCGGAGGCGCCGGAACAGACAATCGCGTTGAAGCCGTGCCCGACCTTATCCGATCTTTCGAAAGTTGACGAGATGCTTGCGAAGGAAACGGAGTTTCTGGCCGGTCATTCGCACGCAGCGCAAGCGCTTCTTCGGGTTGTTGATCGATTGGATGAAGGGGTCAAACGGGCTACGGGGAACACGTTTGATCTTAAGGTCATCGTGCCGCTTGTCCTGGCGGTGGGCGCCTTTACCGAACTAGGAGTCACCGCGGCCACTCCAGTGTGGCTCACGCTTGGCCTGTTTTCCTTCAACCACTTCATCGATCTTCATGCGCATCATGAAAAGAAACCAGCCGAAACGATGGAAAACAATGGCGAGCCACCTGGCCCCGTCGCTCCTCGCAAGTTGACAGCTTCCAACTAGCAACCACCATGCTTGTTGATATAAGGCACTTTCTGCCTGGGCGAGTGCGTCTGTACGCGCCTGATCTCTTCAAGCTGGAGCAAGACCCCGATCAGTTTCTGCAGCATATCGCCGCGCCTGGCTCCATTCTTAGGCTCCGAAGCAACAGGCACTGCTCGTCAGTGGTCATAGAGTACCAGCCAGACTCCCCCGGGCCCATTGCCGATCTGGTGCTAGCGCTGCGGCGTCGACCACTCAAACAACTGCTGGATCGCTGCGCGGAATCGGCGGCGCTCCCGGCCGCTGATAAGCAAGTTTCCGGCGTTACAGCGCCGCGCCGGGAGTGGTGGAGACTGCCACTGATCGCACCGACAATCTCACTGGCAATAGCATTTTCCACCAACGCGCTGATGGTGACCGTCAACGTACCTTTGATGCTCTGGAACTCCCGGCCAATCTTTCGGCGAGCATGGCGGGTGCTGGCGCGTGAGCGGCGGCTCAATGTCGATTTTCTTGACACCCTAGCGATCTCAGTGTCGATGCTGCAAGGCGCTTTTGTGACGGGTGGCATTATCGTCTGGCTTATCCGTCTGGGCGATTGGATTCGCGACCTCACGGCGGCGCGATCCAAGCGAGCAGTCGGCGAACTTCTGGAGTTTCAGAAAAAGATGGCTTGGGTGCTTCGCGACGGCACGATCGTGTCCGTTCCCGTTTCATCTCTCGTCACCGGCGATTCCGTCGTAGTGCACTCGGGCGAAATGATCCCGGTGGATGGAGAAGTCCTCGGCGGCTGCGGCACCATCGATCAGAAAACGATTACCGGAGAATCTCTTCCCGTTCTGCGTTCGGAGGGCGAAGCAGTTTATGCCGCCACGGCCCTCCGCGAGGGCTATATCACCATCCGGGCGACTCGCGTCGGCCGCGAAACCACGGCGGCGCAGATTGTGCGACTAGTGGAGTCGGCGCCAGTGGGCGAGACTCGCATTCAAAATCACGCCGAGATGTTCGCGGACCGTCTGGTCTCGCCTACTCTGGCGCTCGCTGTCGGCACTGCGATAGTAGCGGCTGACATAAACCGATTCACCTCGATTGTGATCGTCGATTACGGAACCGGCATCCGGGTTGCGGCGCCGACATCTGTGCTGGCATCGATGACGCACGCTGCCCGTCAGGGCATCCTGATCAAGAGCGGCGCGCACCTCGAGAAGCTCGCGGCAGTAGACACCATGGTTTTCGACAAGACGGGCACACTCACCTCGGGCTCGCCGCAAATACTGGATTTGCTCTGCTACAACGAAAGGTGCTTTCCCGCACGCCAGATGCTGGCGCTTGCAGCAGCCGCGGAGACTCGTCTGCAACATCCGGTAGCGGAAGCTATTCGCAGCCGCAGCGAGCAGGACGATATTCAAGTTCCCGAATGCGCCGAAGTGCAATATCGCGCAGGCCGCGGCGTGGAAGCGCGCATCAACGGCTATTATGTGCATCTCGGAAGCGAACGCTTTCTGCGCGAGTGCTCCATTAATACAGCCGTGGCGCGCCGGGATCAGCGGCGGCTGAATGAGGAGGGGTATTCGTCGATGATGCTGGCCATTGACGGCACGGTAGCGGGGTTGATTCCATACGCGGATCAGATTCGCGCCGAAAGCCAGGAGGTCGTGGCGGCGCTGCACAATCTGGGGATAAAGAATACCGTGATGCTTACCGGAGACAACGGCACGGTGGCGCGAGCGGTTTCAACGCGCCTCGGGTTGCGGCAATTTGTGGCCGATACGTTGCCGGCGCAAAAAGCGGAGTTTGTTCAAGAGTTGCGCCGCAAAGGACATTCGGTGGCCATGGTGGGCGACGGCATAAATGACTCGCCCGCTTTATCGTTTGCCGACGTCGGCATCGCCGTAAAACACGGCGCCCAGGTAGCGCACGAATCAGCCAATATTGTGCTGATGGAAGACAATCTCTGGAAATTGATTAAGGCAATCGAGATTTCACGTGACGGAGTCGGCTTAATCAAGCAGAACTACACCGTCGTTGCAGCGATGAACACTGTCGCCTTGGCACTCGCTTTGCCCGGCGGCGTAATCAGTCCGCAGATGACCGCATTGATAAGTAATGGTTCGGCTATCATCGCCAGTCTGAACGCCATTCGCCCTACGCTTCGCTATTGATCATGACTTCAGACGCCTCTTGCGAAGGCCCCTTGCGGTTGGCCGTTCGGCACCTCTTCAACTCCGATTTAAGCGCCAGCCAGAGGCTGCTCAAAGAGTACGTTGCAGCCAAGCCGCAAGATCCTCTCGGGTACAGCTTGTCCGCGGCGGTTCCCTTCTACAATCTCGTTGCGAACCAACTGTCCACCCATTACGCGAACTCCATCAGGAGCATGATCAGTGGCGGAAGAATCGGCGTGCCGCCGGCGATGCTGCTGGAATTGGGTAACAATCTGCAGCGCTCTAAGACGCAGGCACAATTGGATCTGAGTTCGAATCCCAAAGACGAGAATGCGGCGTTCGCGCTCTGCGTTGCGGCAGGTGTGGAGCGTGACATTGCGGCACTAGCGTTTAAGCGCTGGATGGTCAGTTTCCAACACGCGAAAACCGCCACGCTGCGGGCCCGGCACTTGCTAGCTTTGAATCCAGAAGCCTATGATGCCTACTTTGTCATTGGTTTTAGCGAACATCTGATTCAGGAGATCCCCATGATTTTCCGGCCCTTCGCGAAGATTCCCGGCATTGTGGGTCAGACCAGCCGGGCGATTCAGTTTCTTGAAGCGGCGGCGACCGGCGGCCAATACTTCCGGGAATTCGCGCGCCAGACGCTGCTCACCGTGTACAGCGAGGCAGGCCGGCAAGACGACGTCTCGCGCATACTGTATGGTCTGACAAAGGAATTTCCGGGTAATGATAGGTATCGCGCTGAGTGGACAAAGCTCCGGGCCGCAAATCGAAACGTTAGTTGACGGCGGGCCTTAATCATCCTGCCAGCAGACGCTCAGTCCAGGACACCTTTTGTGGAAGGAAATTTCGAACTGCAGCCACCAGGTATGGGCGGGAGTGTCTGGCCCAATAAGCCGCGAAGCCAGTGGTTGAAAGCTCTCTGGACGCGGAAGCGTAGTGCTTGAGTAAGGATTCGCCAACCACTGCTCCGGTGGTGTGAGCGCTGGTGATGACTGAACGGGACAGCCACTGGAGATGCGTTGGCACGGACGAGAGGACCGAAATCGACATAGCGGCTGAAACGCTGAAAACAGACTTCTTAAGTCTCGAACAAGCGGCTTGAACGCTGTTCCATGCACGCATGACGTCATCAGCAGTTGGTAAATCAGCGGCCGGCAAAGTTGCCAGATTTGTGCGAAACTGTTCCCATTCCTGACGCAGTCCCTTCACATCCAGTGGAGGCATATTGACGGTTAGTGCGAGATGCGTGCTAGTGCGCTCCAGGCCATCCAGCAACCGCGCTATGGTCTCGAACTGCAGATCCTGATCGAGTAATCCTTCCGCCTTCAGTGCATCTCCAATCTCGGAAAAAAGGGTCTTGCTGGCGCGGGTTGCATCGCCCAACGCGGCAAGCACCCAAACTGGTGAGAGGTAGAACATTAGGATGCCCACCATCTCTATGCTGCCTCCCGTGGCATAGCGAAAAACGAATTTTCTGGATAAACGATCGTAGGGATAAATGCCGTCGACGGCGCCGAGTTGTTCGATGAGGAAGCGAAGACCGATGCCGGCCGTGGCGCGATAGAGCGCCGTCTCCCGCACCGCGGCAGGCAGTGCGAGTTGAGTTGCTTCCCGGAGCAACCCACCGCCAAGGGCGCCTACGGAACGGACGGTCCGTTCTGGCAGCGACAGCGCGTAGAGATAAGAGGCTGCTCTCATTTTTCAAGTATCATCCCACGCGGGGTGCTCGCGCGTTCACGCCGATTACAGTAGAGCCATTGAACTCATCAGCAGCTTCTCTAGGATCGTTTCCACCAGAACTGACACCGCGAACCGGCCGGCTTTCCTGGTCAAGCTTCCGTTCACCGGGCGGGACAGGGATTCGCTGAGAGCCATGCGAGCGAGTGGTTCCAGGTGCGCTGCGATCGCATTTATGGTTGCTTTCTTTCCGTCGTGAAGGATCAGAACGCTGCCAGTAAGCAGATTGATTTGCACCGAGCGCACACCAGAGATCTTCCCCAGCCCGATTTGTAGCTCGCGAGCGACAGCGGCGTTGGCTTTCAGGCTGCTGGTGCGCAGCCGCAAACGCCCTTGAATGTTGTGGATGTATTCGAACATGGCTTTCCTCCCTGAACCGGAGGGCGACCTGAAGCCTTGTTCGAACGAACTTCTGAGGTTTGAACGATCCTGAAGATTAAGGGTGCTGCATCGGATCAGAAAGTTCGCGTGATGGAGGCTTGGTCATCCCTGTGGTGGCAATGGTTTCGTTGTAGAGTGGTCTACTATCGCCGTCAGTCATGCGGTCTCCTTTCCGAAATTAGCAGCGGCTTTCGCTACGTCTTGAAGATACCCCGGCGGGTATGTCTCTGTCAACAATTTGTAACCAGAAATCTTGCCGTTTTGCGGTATCGCGTATGGCCGGATAATTGAATCCCTGGAATGCTAGCTGGTTAGCAGCAATGAGCAGGCTTGGGACAATCACGGAAACAGATGCCGAGAAGGCTCGATCCCTTTCAGTTCTTCATGGTGGCGGTTGCCGGGTGGATGAATCAGCGCCATCAGCAGGTCGTCAATATGGCAACCCCTCTCACCATTTCAGGCGTTGCTCACGACTGAAACGTCTGCCGCGCTTCCACGTATCTCAGCCGCTCAGCATCTTGATGCTCCCCAGAATCAGGCCCTCAAGGAGTCTGGACTGAGCCTCCCGCTGACGTGTCAATCTCAGCGAACAAGAAGATCGCCGTGATCGCAACGGATGGCGTGGAGGAAATTGAGTTGACGACAGTCCCTCACTTCTTCAAATCGCGATGACGGACTCACGGAGTCGTACGAGGAACTCGGTATACAGATCATTCAGTTCCTTGTCGTTCAGCCCGGGGTTGAAGCGAAGCAGACCGCGTTCATTGCTACGGGGCAAGCAGTTCCACGTACTGCTCAGCTTCGGTGCCAACAGGCCTTTCCCAATCCATAGAAAGCGTCGCAGGAACTCCTCGTTCGACAAGGTCATGGTGGCGGCGTTTGTTGTGATGAGCACAATCCTTCCAGCGAAAACGCACTTCATGGTCGTCGACCGAGAGTAATCGATGGTTCGAGCTCCAGCCGCCGCTGACCGGCTTGTAATCTGCCTCGTTCCTGATCCAACATGTCACCGATGAAAGGGGGCCATTGTCACGGTTCACGGCGCACAGTTGTTTTGACATCGTCGTGGACGATGTTCGCGGCATCGGCGCCAATTTTGAAAATGAGCCCACCTTGTCACCTTAAGTCCACAACGGCAGCCTGGAAACCACGTGGTCGTAGAACGGGCTAGACGGAGAAGTGCTGTCGCTTTGAAGTGGGGTCAGCGGAAACTTGCATCAGAATCGGATGTCTGACACGCACAACTTGATCGGACATTCAAATCTGAAAGGTCAAGTCCCGGTTTTCGCTTAAACCCTTCACATTCGTCGGCAGCCGGCCGATCTGTCTATTGGGAAACGTCCAGTGCGGTTGAGACCAGAGGCAACACCGGTTCGGGAACTGGCGCCTGGCCATCCGCGCTTTCAGCGGATAAGGCGCGTAGCGGGAAACGCCTGCCTGTTCGCTCTGCTGGCACACAGCTTCGCGGCAACGCTGGCCGCACATTTGGATCCCGGCACACCCATCAGGCAGTTTATTCACGAAGGCTGGCAGACGGCCCAGGGTCTGCCGCAGGATTCCGTTCTTTCGATCGCGCAAACGCGCGATGGCTATCTCTGGCTGGGAACGGAAGAGGGACTGGTGCGCTTCGATGGTGTTCGCTTCACGGTCTTCGATAAACACACCTCCGGGCTGGTAAACAACATGGTCCAGGCGCTGCTGGTGGACCATGACCAGAATCTCTGGGTGGGAACGGGCGGCGGCGGCCTTTCCCGCCTCCGCGACGGGAGATTCACATCGTTTACCACCGAAAACGGATTAGCCAATAACTCGGTTCGCGCCCTGTATGAGGATCGTCAGGGAGCCATCTGGATTGGGACGGACGGCGGTGGATTGATGCGCTATCAGGACGGACGGTTCCACCTGTTCACGACCGCGGACGGGCTCGCAGACAACGTGATCTTTTCCATCAGCGGCGAGCGCAACGGCACGATTTGGATTGCAACGCGCGGCGGCTTGAACCGGTTTTCAAACGGAAAATTTGAGCGCCTTCGAAACGCGGGCCATTCCGCCTGTGAGGTTGCCCGGGCAGTTCATATTGATCGATCCGGAGCCCTTTGGCTCGGCACGACGGACGGGCTGTGCCGTATAGCCCCGGACGGAATCCGGCGTTTCACCACGAAGAACGGATTGTCGAGCAATACCGTTTACTCTCTCTTCGAGGACACGGCGGGGAGCCTTTGGATCGGGACGGCAAACGGCGTAACGCGGTTTGCCAACGGCCGCTTCAGCAGCTTCACGGAAAAGGACGGGCTGCTCGGGAAAGACGTATGGGCCCTGTTCGAAGACCGGGAAGGCAGCCTGTGGATGGGGACTGCGGGAGGCGGCCTCAATCGCTTGAAAAAAAGCTTGTTTACGACGCTCTCAAAGACCGATGGCCTGCTTAGCGACACCATTCTGCCGGTGTATGAGGATTCTCAACGGACGCTTTGGATCGGCTCGGATCAAGGGCTGGGGGCATGGAAGAACGGCCGCTTCACCCGTTACACCACCGAACAAGGCCTGCCTGATAACCTCGTGTTTTCTCTATCGCAGGACCGCACCGGGAATATGTGGATCGGAACACGCAACGGCCTGGCGCTTCTGCGAAACGGCCGGATCACGGCTCAGCGAGGCCTGCCGAAAACCTATACTCTCTGCACCTATGTCGATCACGAGAACCGGGTCTGGGCGGGAAGCCGGGCTGGCTTAAGTGTGTTTGACGGCCACACAAGTCAGACCTTTACGACTCGCGACGGGCTGTCCAATAACAATGTGCTGTCGATTCTTGAAGACCGTGATGACGCACTTTGGATCGGCACCGGCGGCGGCGGAATCAATCGCCTGAAGAACGGTCGTTTCACCTCTTTTACAACGCGGGATGGACTGGCGAGCGACGTGATCTGGGCGATCTCTGGCGACTCGGACGGAACTCTTTGGCTCGGCACCAACGGCGGCGGCATGAGCCGCTTGCGGAACGGCAAAATCACCACTTATACGACGGCCCATGGTTTGCTCGACGATTCTGTCCTGGCGGTCGTCGACGACCAGCGCGGAAACCTGTGGATGAGCTCGAACAAGGGCATTTTCAAGGTGAGCAAGAAACAGTTGAACGACTTCGCAGCCGGCCTGACCAATCGAATCACGCCCACCGTTTACGGCACGGCTGATGGCATGAAGGCCAGCGAGTGCAACGGCGGCTTCCAACCATCGGCTTGGCGGTTAAGCGATGGCAGGCTCTGCTTTCCGACCGCTAAAGGCCTCGCTGTGATTGACCCTGGACATCTCGCGCCGACTGCTATAAGGCCGCTGCTTGAAAGAGTACTGGTCGATACGAAGGAGGTCCGCATCGATCGGCCGGTCGTTGTGCCGCAGGGGAAGGGGCAACTCGAGTTCAGTTTTACCGCACCGACCTTCCTCGATCCGGAGAAGCTTCAATTCCGCTACATTCTGGAAGGCTTCGATAAGGACTGGACCGAAGCGGGTACCCGGCGAACCGCGTATTACACCAACATCCCGCCTGGCAAATACCGCTTCAAAGTGCGCGCCGGAATCGATGGCGAATGGAGTGAAGCCGCGCCGGAGTTCTCTCTCACGCTGAGGCCTCACTACTACGAAACGCCGGTGTTCTATATCGCCGTTGCGTTTGCATTCCTGAGTCTCGGCGCGGGAGTTTATCGCATGCGTGTGAATCAGCTTAAACTTCGCGAGCAGAAGCTGGTGTTACTCGTCGGCGAACGGACGGCCGCATTGCAGGAAAGCGAGCAGCAACTACGCGCCTCTCATGATCAGCTCGAAATCAGAGTGCGCGAGCGCACCCACGAACTAGTACAGGCTAATCGGGCACTTGAGGAAGAGATTGCCGTCAGGCGGCGCACCGAAGAGCAATTGATACTCGCCAAGGAAGCGGCCGAAGCCGCAAGCCGGGCCAAGAGCGAGTTTCTGGCCAACATGAGCCATGAGATCCGCACCCCTATTAACGGCATTATCGGGATGACTGAGATTACGTTGTCCACAGACCTGCACACCGATCAGCGGGAGTATCTCGAGATCGTCCGATCGTCCGCCGATTCCCTGCTGCATATCGTGAACGACATCCTCGATTTCTCAAAGATCGAAGCCAGAAAGCTGCAACTGGACTGCGTTCCGCTCGAACTGCGCGAGTTGGTTCGCGACATCCTCCGCTCGCTCTCGCTTCGCGCCCGCCAAAAGAACCTGGCGTTGACTTCGCATATCAGCCCGGCGGTCCCGAACGCGCTGCGTGGCGATCCGCTTCGCATCCGCCAGGTGTTGCTGAATCTCCTGGATAACGCGCTCAAATTCACGCAGGACGGCAGCGTGTCACTCTGCGTCTCCCTGGAGAGTATCGTGGCGGGGAGCGCCCTCTTGCGATTTGCCGTGACCGACACCGGCATTGGAATTCCGGCCGCGAAACAGAAGACTATCTTCGAAGCGTTTTCGCAGGCCGACACGTCTTCCACGCGGAAATACGGGGGAACAGGACTCGGGCTGACCATCTCCTCCCAGTTGGTTGGGATGATGGGCGGCCGTCTCTCGGTGGAAAGCAAGCCCGGCGAAGGCAGCACCTTCCAATTCGCCGCGCGCTTTGACTTCCTGCCCCGAGTACCGGATGCCAGCCTGGAACCGCTCGTCGAGCATCCTGCTTCCGTTTGTTGATTGGCAATCGTTTGGGCCGCAACGGCTTGCCCGATAGCACGTCAAAACTAGCAGCGCATTCCTGCGCAAACAGCGAAATTGTCGTTTTGTCCGCTATACTTTAGGTAGCCTCGGGAATCTCCAGTAATGAATAGTCGTTTTAAATGGACCGTAGTAGGCTCTTCTACTTGCGTGGTCGTGCTGCTTTTGCTAGGTGCTAGGAATGGCCGCGCGGTCGCTACGGACGTTGTCTACGGGCATCTCAAGGTCTATACGGAGGTTCTGGAGCGAATAAAGCTCGAATACGTCGAGGAACCCGACATGAAGAGCGTCAACCTGGGCGCTATCAACGGGCTTCTCGAATCGGTGGATCCGTTTGCGAGTTACCTCAACGCGGACCAGTACCGCCAGTATCAAAAGAATGAGAACTCTGCAAAGGCCGGCGTCGGCATGGTACTCGCCAAACGCTATGGCTATGTCGCGGTAGTCGACGTACTTCCCGGCTCTCCCGCCGACAAGGCAAGTATCGCGACCGGCGATCTGATCGAAAGCATTAATAATGTTGCGACGCGCGATATGCCCTTGGCTTATGCCGAGGAGTTGCTGCGCGGCGATGCAAATACCAAAGTAGAATTGACTATCCTGCGGTTGCGGAATCCCGATCCGCAGAAGGTGACGCTCACCCGCGCGAGTGTTTCATTCCCGGAAGTCACGGCCAAAATGTTACCGGACAACGTCGGCTACTTGCACGTTGCAAGCGTAGCGGGTAATCGTGTGGAGCAGGCCAAGACGAAGCTCGAGGAGTTGAAGAAGCAGGGGGCGAAATATATTGTTTTGGACCTGCGGCACAGCTCGACCGGCGAGCAGGCCAACGGCATCCAGCTTGCCAACCTATTCCTTGACAAGGGCGAGATTACCTATCTTCAGGGTCAAAAGACGGAAAAGAAAGAGTTTAACGCCCAGGCGGACAACCAGGTCTGGACCGGACCGCTGGTGGTGATTACGGATCGGGCAACGGCTGGCGGTGCCGAAATCGCAGGCGCCGCGCTGCTGGATGATAAACGGGCGCAGATCGTGGGCGAGCGCACATACGGCGATGCCAGCTTGCGTAAAGCGATCCAAATGGAAGATGGCGGCGCCATCATCCTTTCCATCGCGAAATATTACTCACCTTCCGGCAAAGCCATCCAGGACACCGGCGTTGTCCCTACTGTTCAGGTTGCCGAGAACGACAACGCTCCGGAACTGGACCAGGACGGCAACCCGATCCCTGGCACAGCGCCGAAGAACGTGGAAGACAATTTGTTGAAAGAGTCGATTGACCTCGTTACGGGCAAGGCAACCATAGCCCAGCTCACCAGCGACGAGAACGGACCCGCGGCGACCGAACAGCATCCAATCATTCAGAAGAGCCCGCGTCAGCCGCAAAACTGAGAACGAAACAACCTATCCTTATGCCTCTCTACGAATACCAGTGCGAAAAATGCGGCGACTCATTCGAAGTGATGCAAAAATTTTCTGACGAGCCGCTCTCCGCACATGAGAAGTGCGGCGGACCGGTGCACCGGCTGCTGTCCGCTCCTGCCCTGCAGTTCAAGGGCAGCGGTTGGTACATCACTGATTACGCGAAGAGCGGCGGATCGAAGCCAAACGGCTCTCCGGCGAAAAGTGAGTCGAAGTCATCAGGCGAAAGCACCACGACTAGTTCAGCCTCGGAAACCAAGGCCTCCCCAAGCGAGAGCAAGTAGCTGGCCTTAGCCCGCATTTGTTTCGGCCCGCGAGAGCGCCGCGTTTAACGATCCCTGCCGGTATCCTTCGAGATCGAGCGTCACATAAAGAAATCCGAGCGATTTGAAAATTCGGGTGAAGGCCTGTGCGGACGCAAGCGTGAGGGCACGAGGAAGTTCTTCCTTTGCCACCTCGATTCGCACAAGCTCGCCGTGGAAGCGCACGCGGAACTGCTTGAACCCAAGCGCCCGGATCGCTTCTTCCCCTTGTTCGATTGTCCGGATGGTTTCCGCCACAACCGGAGTTCCATAGGGCACACGCGAACTCAGACACGCCGCAGCCGGGCGATCCCAAGTCGAGAGGCCGGCACGGCGCGACAGTTCGCGGATCTCCGCTTTGGTCAGGTTTGCCTCAACCAGGGGTGCCTGCACCTCGTGTAGCTTCGCCGCCCGTTGCCCGGGCCGGTAATCGCCCAGGTCGTCCTTGTTCACGCCGTAAACGATATGCGCAAACCCGTGAGCCTTTGCGTAGGACTCGAGCCGCGTAAACAGCTCATCCTTACAGTGAAAGCAGCGGTTCCTATCGTTCTTAACGTAATCGGGATTGTCGAACTCGTAAGTTGGGATGAACTCGTGCCGAAAACCGCATTCTTGTGCGAAAGCTTCCGCGTCCCTTTTATGAGAGGTGGGGATGGACGCGGAGTCGGCGGTGATCGCAATTGCGTTCTCGCCTAGCGCACGGTGCGCAGCCCATGCAAGATACGCTGAATCCGTACCGCCGGAATAGGCTACAATCACGCGGCCAAGCCATTGGAGATGCTCGATAAGAGCGGTCTCTTTGGCTGCGAGATCGCGCGGGTCAAACGAAACAGGGTCGGCCTGAAGCGATACGAGGGCGGCCATACTTGCAGTATAGAGCCGCCCTCGATTTTGGTTCGCCGCCTAATTGTGCCTGCGGCTACTGCACCGGCAGTTCGTCGGTTTTGCCGTTACCGTTGCCGTTGCCGTTATCGCCTTCGGATTCCGGAATGACCGAAGCTGCCGCCACCTGGTCGCCTTCTTCCATGCGCACCAGCCGGACACCCTGCGTAGAGCGTCCCGCCTGGCGGATTTCGCCGGATTCGAGCCGGATGATCTTCCCTTCCTTGGTAATAATCATCAGGTCGGTGTCTTCCTTTACGGACAGCACCTCGACGACCTTACCGACCTTTGGCGTGGTCTTCATATTGATCACGCCCTTCCGGCCGCGGCCCGTGAGGCGGTAGTCCTCGAGCGGAGTCCGCTTGCCGTACCCGTTGTCGGAGATCGAAAGGATGAGTCCTTCCTTCTCGACCACTTCAAGGCCGATCAGATAGTCGCCGTCCTCCAGATCCATGGCCCGCACGCCGCGAGCCTGGCGGCCCATCGCTCGAACCTCTTCTTCGTTGAAGCGGATCGCCATGCCCTCGTGTGAGCCCAGGAAGATGTAGTTGTCGCCGTTGGTGATCGCGGCTCCCAGCAGTTCGTCGCCGTCGTCCAGCGCAACCGCGATGATGCCTCGCGAGAGCGGATTGTCGAACTCGGT
>Ga0213872_10001606_pt1 | contig 14319 bp, 14 predicted proteins | sample VelepicomBERX_R2_FD_160071 | JGI IMG/M metagenome (GOLD analysis project Ga0213872, IMG submission 160071) | Rhizosphere microbial communities from Vellozia epidendroides in rupestrian grasslands, the National Park of Serra do Cipo, Brazil - RX_R2 | ecosystem: Host-associated > Plants > Roots >...
GAGTGGGAGATTGCTACCTGGTCTGAATACCATATCGGACGAGGCCCCTCAGACAATGAGAGCCGCGAGCATTTCAATGAATCGATCCAAAAACTCGCTCCGAATCGCGACGATCTCGTGACCTGGTTCGATCTTCTCGAGGTTGACGACTACGTGAGTTTCGGCGGCGCGGCCTAAGCCCGCAAAAGTCTTGCTGGAGCCTGCATCGCGACAAATCTCTCAGAATTGGTGCGATGCAGGCCAAGGGTATTGTCGTATCGCTTACATTCGTTGATTTTCTTCACGTGCAGAACAAGACGCCAACGCTCACGATCAACGAGATCTATCGGTCGATCCAGGGAGAAAGCACCTGGGCCGGATTGCCGTGCGTCTTTGTTCGTCTGACCTTTTGCGACCTTCGTTGCAACTACTGTGACACGGCCTACGCGTTCTATGCAGGCCACAAGATGACGTTGCCGGAAATCGTTGAGCGGGTCTTAGCCTTCGATTGCTCATTAGTGGAAATAACCGGTGGTGAACCGCTGCTCCAGAAAGCCGTTTTGCCGTTGATGGAACAACTCTGCGATCTGGGGAAGACAGTGTTGATAGAAACCAGTGGTGCGCACGACATTTCTGGAATTGACCGGCGCGTACATCGCATCATGGACCTCAAGACTCCGGGAAGCGGCGAATCGGAACGTAACCGGTACGAAAATATCCCTGATCTCACGAGTAGAGACGAAGTCAAGTTCGTCATCGGATCGCGCGAAGATTACCTTTGGTCACGCCAGAAGATCGAGGAGTTCAACCTGATCAACCGCTGCGGGACGGTACTATTTTCTCCGATCTTTGGCCGCATCCAGCCACGCGAAATCGTCGAGTGGCTACTCGAAGATAACCTTCGAGTCAGATTCCAGTTGCAGATGCACAAGTTCATTTGGTCCCCAGATACGAAGGGTGTATGAGAGCCAGGCTAACCAAGGATTTCTTTTTCGAATCGGCTCAAACATTACCGAAAGTGCCCCCCGGGCATAAATGCGCGCGCATGCACGGGCACAGCTTCAAAGTCGAGGTTTCGGTGGAGGGTGAGGTCGATACCGGTTCCGGCTGGATCTATGACCATGCGCGGATCAGCGAGGCGATGCAGCCGCTGGTAGCGGAATTGGATCACTCATACCTGAATGATATTCCCGGGCTGGAAAATCCCACGATAGAGCTGATGGCGGCATGGTTCTGGCGAAAACTCGCCCCGCAATGCCCAGGCCTTTGCGAGATCGTGGTTCACGAAACCCCCGTAGCGCGGTGCACTTACCGGGGAGACTGAGCGCGAGGGGAGATCGGTTTTTGCCGTTTATTGTCGCTCGTTCATGCTTGTCGCATAAACCGAACGCGTCAGATAACCGTCGGCAAGGATCTCGGCTCTCAGCCCTCCCCGGCCTTTCAGGGCATCTTCTGCTCCGGTGGTAAACGCCAGATCCATCCAATAACAGGGCCGGCATTCTTCATGCCCGAATAGCCGCACCCCCTGGATTTCAAACTCTGCACCGATCAACTCGTTCAACCGCACACCGCGCGTGATGACGTTCCGGCGGAAAACTTCCGGGCCGCGATTGCAAACGCCCAACTGCAAGCAAAGGTCTTGGTAGACCTCTTCCTCGAAAAAGGTGATCTGCCCTTTGTATGGGCTTTTGAAACCAAAGAATCTGTCGCCTGCGATCCCCTGGCCTGCGACGCACTGAATGCGCGCTACTTCGATGATCGGGTGCTCACCAGGGGGCTTCCCGTGCTGCCCGAAATAGTTGTGGCCAGCAGAAATGAACAGGTGACGGATCTCAAATTCGGTAAGAACCACGTGCAAAGATAATGCGAGCCGTTTTTCCGGTAAAGCCCAACCTCGCTCGCCCTACCGAGCGACCTTGAAACGCCTTGGAAAGAGCAGAATAGTTGGGTTCATGCAATCCCCTGCGATCCGAGACTTTGGTGTCCATAGGTTCAGCTCCGTAGATCGGCCTGCCAGGGAACTCGATCAGCTGGCTGTGGAGGAACCGCTGCAAATCATTCTCTGTTTTCGCCGGCGAGGTACGCTTGTTCGTAAGCCGATTTCGATCACAATGCGCACCCCGGGCCAGGACCAGGAGTTAGCTATCGGTTTCCTCTACACCGAAGGGATTCTGCATCGTCGGACAGATATCGAGGCGATCAAGCAAGAGGCCGATTCCTCGGTCTCGGTGGCAGTCTCTGGGGAGCTTGATCTAAGCCGTCTTGAGCGCCATTTCTACGCTTCGTCGAGCTGCGGGGTATGCGGGAAAGCTTCACTCCAGGCATTGCGGATGAACCGGGAAATTCACCTGGACCGTTCCCGACCGAAACATTCGGTCGAATTTCTCTTGCGAACCCCGTCGCTGGTGCGCGAGAAGCAGGCTATTTTCGAACATACCGGCGGGCTTCATGGGGCTGCGCTTTTCGATCCTGAGCAGCAACTCCTCCGGATTTGCGAAGATGTCGGCCGTCATAATGCCGTAGATAAATTGATCGGGGCGGAATTGTTGACCGGGCGCAGTGATTTCTCAGACCTGCTGCTTTTCGTAAGCGGTCGAGCCGGATTCGAACTGACTCAAAAATCAATCATGGCCGGAATCCCTTTCATGGTCGCAGTCGGCGCTCCATCAAGTCTTTCGGTTGAGCTAGCGCGGGAGTATGGCTCCACGCTTGTTGGGTTTTTACGTGAGAATCGATTTAATCTATATGCCGGAACCGAGCGCGTGGTTAGCGACTGACAATCGATCAGTTTCCGTCCTCGAAGAAGCCAAAACCCTCTGCGGCGCCCGAGGCCAACTGGGCTCGAACCGAACGGGATTAGCCACCATTAATGAATTTCAGTACTAGAAATTTCTTTGAACTCGGTAAGTTGGAAAATGCGTTCGCTCGTACTACTTCCGATCCTCACCCTACCTTTCGCGTCGTTTGCGGACGATGTCCCGCTTGAATCGCTACCGCAGGCCGTTCGTGAAACCATCGATATGGAAAAAGGCGACGGAGTTGCTAAGAGCGCCGATAGCTACGGTTGGGGCAACGTGACCATCTTCAGGGTCGAGATCGATCTCCAAGGCGTTCCGGACCTCGAATTGCAGATTGCTGGAAACGGGAAGCTGATCCGGGTTGACCGCCTCCAAGATGAGCAAGTAGATAACGAGAAAGGTGACGACGATTCTGAATAGCCGGCCTGCATCGCCTGCAAATCTCCAGGCCGACGGTTTGGGAGCGGTAGCCGCTCGGTCCTTGAAATCAAGTATAGGCATTTTAAATTCCAACACCTCTGAGCGCTTAAATCCGATGCAGCAGCCCCCCTTACATATGCCAACATGAAAGTGCACAGATCGATCCGACCCGTTCCGGAGGGCTGGGCACCTCGGCTTTGGGCAAGTCTAAAGCCGTTTGGCATCGGTGAGCGACATCCGAATAATTATGGGGAAATCCTCCGCGCGATTTGGGAGAACCGCGATAAGCTCGGCTACGCTTTCCGCATTCTGAGGGAGGGTGTCTGTGACGGGTGTTCGCTGGGTACCAGCGGAATGCGGGACTGGACCGTCACAGGTATTCACCTTTGCAACCTTCGGCTCCGCCTCCTCCGGCTGAATACAATGCCCGCACTCGATATCAAGGTGCTGGAAGACGTTGCCGCACTGCGAGCGAAGCGCTCGCGCGATATCCGGGCGCTGGGCCGGCTACCTTATCCAATGATACGCCGCCGGGGAGAGCCGGGTTTCCGGCGTGTTCCCTGGGAAGAGGCGCTTGGTCTGATTGCCACTCGGATTAAGGCGAGCCGTCCGGAGCGTCTTTACTTTTATCTGACCAGCCGCGGCGTCCCCAACGAAACGTATTACGCCGCGCAAAAGGCCGCGAGAGCTCTCGGCACAAACAACGTCGATAACGCGGCGAGGATCTGCCATTCGCCCAGTACATTTGCCCTCAAGGCGGCCTTGGGTGTAGCCGCTACGACTTGCTCCTATAGCGACCTGATTGGCACCGATCTGGTCGTCTTTTTTGGGAGCAACGTCGCCAACAACCAGCCGGTCATGATGAAATATCTTTACTACGCCCGAAAGGCCGGCACCAAGGTCGCTATGGTTAATCCCTACCGCGAGCCGGTGATGGAACGGTATTGGGTGCCCTCGGATGTTGAAAGCGCCCTTTTCGGTACCAAAATCACAGACCGCTTCTTTCAGGTACAGGCTGGGGGCGATTTGGCGTTTCTGCATGGCTCGCTTAAGCACTTAATTGAGCAGCGCTGGATTAACGACGCGTTTATCCGCGACCATACTGAAGGTTTCGAGGAGTTGCGGGCCATACTCGAGCAGGTCTCTTGGGAAGAGTTGGAAACTGCCAGTGGGCTCGGACGGGAGATCATGCGGGAATTTGCCCAAATGGTGGCCGAATCCGAGCGCGCGGTTTTCGTTTGGGGAATGGGGATCACGCAGCACACCTGCGGCGAGGACAACGTGCACGCAATCATCAACGTCGCCCTCTCCAGGGGGTTCGTCGGACGAGAGGGTTGCGGCCTGATGCCAATCCGTGGTCACTCTGGTGTCCAAGGCGGGGCCGAGATGGGCGCCTATGCGACGGCGTTTCCCGGAGGATTGGCGATCAACAAGGAGAATGCTGCAAAGTTCTCGACGCTCTGGGGTTTCCCCGTTCCTTCGATGCCCGGCATGACTACTCCGCAAATGTTTGAGGCTGCACGCAAAGGTGATTTGGACATGCTATGGTCCATGGGAGGTGACTTCCGCGAGGTAATGCCGGACCCTGAATCGATCGGCAGCACTCTGGAAGCCATCCCCCTCCGCGTTCACCAGGACATTGTGCTTTCGGCGCAAATGTTGATCGAACCGGCCGATACGGTTGTGCTGCTGCCCGCAACCACCCGCTACGAGATCCCGGGAGGAGTTACGGAGACTAGCACCGAACGGCGGGTGATCTTCAGTCCCGAGATTCGGGGTCCGCGCACCGCAGAGGCCCGTTCTGAATGGGAAGTGTTTCTAGACATTGCCCGGCGTGTGCGGCTGGAGTGGGCTGACAAACTGACTTTCACCAGCACTAAAGCCATTCGAGAGGAAATCGCCCGCGCCATCCCGGCGTACGACGGCATCCAGACCCTCAATAAGCAAGGGGACAATTTTCAGCACGGAGGACGGGCCCTTTGCGCCGGTTGGAAGTTTGCCACGGGAGACGGGAAAGCTCACTTTAAGGCGGTGAGATTACCTCAGGTGGCAGCCTACGACGGCGCGTTTCGAGTTGTGACCCGCCGGGGCAAGCAATTCAATAGTATGGTCCACGAGGACACCGACCCAAACAACGCCGCACCGCGCGACGTGGTTCTGATGAGTGCAGAGGATGCCAAACGCCTGAGCCTTGTTTCAGGAGACACGGTTGCGCTGAAGAACAATTTCGGAACTTACCACGGGAAGGTCATGATTGCCCCGATGGCGACTGGCACGCTTGAGATCCATTGGCCGGAGGGAAACGTACTTGTGGATTCGAAAGCGCGTTCGCCGCTGGCCACAATCCCGGCCTACAAGGAGATTTTCGCCACCCTAGAACGGATCAACGAAACCGAGAAGCAGTCCTCTGTCGTTCGGATTTGAACCGGAGAAGCTTATGACACAAACCATCACGGATCGCCGGCTACCCAATCGCTGGCTACTGGCGGGCGGTGGGGTTCTGATGCAACTCGCCCTGGGAGCGGTCTACGCCTGGAGCGTTTTCCGCGACCCATTAATGAAAAAATTCGGATGGTCTATCTCCGAGGTCACCTTGACATTCTCTATAGCGATTCTGGTCTTAGGCTTTGCCGCCTTTCTCGGGGGTCTCTGGATGAGTCGCGTGGGTCCACGAACCGTGGGCATTGCGGCGGGCATTTGTTACGGTCTAGGTGTGGCGTTGTCCAGTCTCTCGGCAGGCCGAATCTGGGTTCTCTACTTGGGCTATGGAGTGCTGGGCGGCCTGGGTCTGGGTCTCGGCTACATCGTGCCCGTGGCAACGCTGGTCAAGTGGTTCCCGGATCGACGCGGCTTCATTACGGGTCTGGCGGTGGCCGGCTTCGGCGCCGGCGCGCTGCTTACGGCGCCTTTGGCTGCAGCCCTGATTCAACAAGTGGGCGTCATGCAGACACTGGCTATCCTCGGAATCGCCTATCTGATCACGGTCGTCGCCGGAGCCTCCGTCATGCAAAACCCACCGGATGGGTGGGCGCCGGAAGGCTGGCAGCCATCCGCGAAGAAACAATCCCAGCGCGGAACGACAGAGTTCACTCTGCAAGAGGCCCTGTCCACCTGGCAATGGTATGCGCTTTGGGCCATTCTGTTCCTTAACGTAACCGCCGGGATCAGCATCATTTCGCAAGCGGCGCCGATGGCCAAAGAAATCAGCGGAGTGCCACCCTTGGTGGCTGCCGGGATGGTGGGAATTATTTCGATTGCGAACGGCGCCGGTCGCCTCCTCTGGGCCTGGTTATCTGATGCGATCGGGCGCCGAAACGTGTTCTTCATCATGTTTCTCGTGCAGGCAGCGCTGTTTTTCCTGATGCCCTCGCAGCGGGAGTTCACGATACTCGTTACGCTCTGCTTTATCGTACTGAGCTGCTATGGCGGCGGCTTCGGCACAATGCCGGCTTTCGCGGCCGACTTATTTGGTCCGAGATGGATCGGTTCAATCTACGGCCTCATGCTTACTGCGTGGGGTTTTGCGGGCGTTTTCGGGCCGCTCTTAATAGCGCGCGTTCGGGAGGTCACAGGAAGCTACAGTGGCGCCCTGACGATCATCGCTTGCGTCATGCTGGTTTCCAGTTTGTTGCCGCTGCTCGTTCGAACCCGCGTCGCGCAAAGGTACGCCGAGGTACGGTAAGGTCGCCTCAGAGGCACGCGTCTCTTTATAGGTCATATAGGTCGCATAGGTCGTATAGGACCTATGCATTGCTGCCAGCTTACCCCGTCCTGAGATCTTCGGGTGTGTTCCAGTTCTCCAACTGCTGCCGTTCGTCGGTCTCGACTTCGAAACACGTTATGAGGCGGCTGTGCAATAATTTGCTTACGAAATGTTGCAAGACATAATCACCCTCCTTGAGTTGGGCGACAGCGATCCCGTATGCGGCTTTTGGATAGACGGCGACGAGCGGCTCAAAACGGTTGTTCAACATCGGGACGACGCCACGGTCAGCTTCACATCGGCTCAATAACTTTTGCAAAAATCCGGGTTGAATGCGCGGCAGATCAAGCGCCAGGACGAGGAGCATACTTTGGTAAATCCGGCCGAGTGAAGTCGCGATGCCGCCGAGGGGGCCCGCATCGTCCCACTTGTCAGGAAACACGCGTACCGATGCCGGATACCCCTGCTTGCGCGGGCCTGAAACCACGAGCTCCGCTGGTGCGACCGCCTTTAGAATCGACAATTGGCGATCCCAGAGCGGCACCGAATTTCCTTGCCATTCGACTGGCAGGAAAGCCTTATCTCGGCCCATGCGTCGAGACTTTCCTCCGGCAAGCAACGCTGCTGTGAAAGGCAAGCTCACATCAGGTTCCTCATAAACTTTCTTAGCAGCGAATCACATCAAAATTAACGGCGCCAGTGGCGTTCGCTGCTAAGAGAGTTTATGAGGAACCTGTGGACAACCGGATCGATCAGAGGTTCCTGCAACTTAGACGGCAAGGACGAAGCGGATTTATGGCGTACGTCACCGGCGGGGATCCAACGCTGGCGCGTACAGTTGACGTCGCGCTCGCTTTATCCGAGGCGGGCGTGGATTTTATAGAGATCGGCATTCCGTTCTCCGATCCTCTGGCAGATGGGATCGCGAATCAACTAGGGGCGCAACGGGCCTTATCCGCCGGGGCAACGGTGCCGAAACTGCTGAAGACGGTGAGCGAAATTCGCAAAAAGCTGGAATTACCGATCATACTATACAGCTACCTCAATCCGCTCTTTCAATACGGATTCCAAAAGTTCGAACGCGACGCAGCTATAGCCGGAGCTGATGGCCTGTTGCTGCTCGATTTGCCACCGGAAGAAACTCTAGTGTCGGACAATCAGGAGAAACTCCTTCACCGGATTCGCCTGGTGGCGCCGACGACGCCCGAAGAACGCGTCAAACAGATTGTTTCCAGAGCGAGCGGCTTTGTGTACTACGTGTCACGGGAGGGAGTCACGGGCGAACAGAAAGAGCTCTCCCGAACAATCGGTGATCATGTTGCGATGATTCGCCGGGCAACAGATTTACCCGTCGCCGTCGGTTTCGGGATCTCAAATGCGGAACAAGCCAGGCGAGTAGCGGTTCTGGCGGACGCTGTGATCGTCGGCAGCGCAATCGTTCGCCGAATCGGTGAGTTCAGTCACGATCGCCAACTTCCTCATCGCATTCAGGAGTTTGTTCGACCGCTGGTCGAGGCCGTCAAATCCGTGCCGCGGTAGGGCGAGGCTCCGTTGGCGCCAAAAGGCCAAGGTGAAACTTGGCCCTACCAGATCGGTAGGGACGCGCTTCGTCGCGTCCTCGCTCGAAAGGAACCCATGGTTACACGAAGGCCTCTCTTACGAGAGGTTCGGAAAATATCTTTTACCCTGCTGCGAGATGATCGGGTATTCCCATTTCTGACCTTGGAAAGCCTTGATGATTCCGATGATCCAAAGGATCACTCCAACGAGCCAAACAATGAACCAGAGCAATGCAAAGAGCAGTGCAAAAATGAAACCTATGCCCGGAAGATGACCTAGGATTCCCGATAGAACCGAGATCGCGATGAAGGCGCCAATCCAGGCAGCGCCAAAATATATGGCCTGCACAGCCCAATGACGAACGAAGAGATCTTTCTTTTCGACGAAATAAAAGACGATCCCTCCGAGGAGATGGAAAATCGCGCAAAGTCCGGCAGCTACATTCGAAGGCAGCCCAGTATCGCTTCCGGTCGGAGAAGAGGTATTTACGTCAGCCATATCAGTGATTTGGGTTCAGCCGCGATCGTAGGAGCCGTTCTGGGAATGTCAAGATTTCACGTGCTTAGGGCCAACCGCCGCGCTACCTTCGGCGCCTTATGTTGAGCGCAGGAATTGTCGGTTTGCCGAACGTAGGAAAGTCGACGCTTTTCAACGCCGTTACGCGCACTCGGAAGGCTGAGGCGGCAAACTATCCTTTCTGCACAATCGAGCCGAACCAGGGAGTCGTCTCAGTGCCTGACTCTCGGCTGGAAGCTTTGACAAAATTGTCTAAATCGATGCGAACGGTTCCCGCGGCGATCGAGTTCGTCGATATCGCGGGCCTGGTGCAAGGTGCAAGTCAGGGAGAAGGTCTGGGTAACCAATTTCTAAGCCATATTCGCGAGGTCGACGCGGTCGTGCAGGTGGTGCGCTGTTTCGAAAACAGCGATATTCACCATATCAGCGGATCGATCGATCCCGTCCGTGACATTGAAGTAATCAATACCGAATTGATCCTGGCCGACCTCGCGTCCCTGCAGAAGCGTTTAGAACGATTACAGAAGCAGATCCGAACCGGAGACAAACAAGCCAAGGCCGAGGCGGCTCTGCTGGAAAGATTGATCCCGCACTTGAACAGCGGCCAGCCTGCAATCACGCTGGAGATCAGTACAGAGGAGCGATCTCTGTTGGGAACGCTTTTCTTGCTCACCGCAAAACCGACCATCTTCGCATGCAACGTTGCTGAATCGGATCTTGCCGGGATCCTGGCCGGTGCCACGGGCGGCGCGGCAGCCGGGCACGTCGCGGCCGTTTCGGCGTACGCGCGCACACATCTTGCGACCGAGGCGGTAGTGATCAGTGCGCAAATTGAAAGCGAGTTGGTCGATCTATCAGCCGAGGAAGCTGCCGAATACCTGGCGGGTATTGGGGTAAGCGAGAGCGGCGCCGGCGCGTTAATTCGGGCCGTGTATCATTTACTTGGACTTCGCACTTACTTCACCACCGGAGAAAAGGAAACGCGTGCCTGGACGATTCACGAAGGTGACAAGGCTCCAGCGGCGGCGGGCGTTATCCACTCAGATTTTGAGCGCGGTTTTATCGCCGCGGAAACCGTTCATTTCGATGAGCTCGTCCGACTCGGCTCTTTCGCCAAAAGCCGGGAAGCCGGGAAACTAAGGATTGAGGGCAAAGAGTATGTCGTGAAAGACGGCGATGTCATGGAATTCAGATTCAACGTTTGAGGTAGGGTCGCGCACGTAGGCGTATCGGCGTGTCGGCGTATCGGCGTCTCCGCCGGGTTCAAAAAGCGCTCACACGCTGATACGCCGATTCTCCTTTCTGACGCCGGACGGAAACCCGTTTCAACGAGCGCTCATACGCCGAAACGCCGATACGCCGAAACGCCGATACGTTCACACGCCGACACGCCGATACGCCGACAGTGTTGACGAGCGAGTGCTTCTGAGCCACTTTCCCGGCTCAAACTGATGATTCGCTGTATAGCTCTCGTAGCATTTTTCATCGTATCGGATGCTATTGCGCAAGTTCCCAAAGCAGTCGACATCCGCAAGAGTCTTGTCCGCATCACGGCGACATCCCAGGAGCAAGACTATAAGGTGCCGTGGAATCCGGGCTCGACCACTGTTGGAGTCGGCGCCGGATTTGTCATCGACAACAATAGAATTCTGACCAACGCCCACGTAGTCAGCAACGCGCGATTTATCGTAGTCGAAAAGGAGGATGACCCGGAACGATATCCTGCCCTCGTCCAGTTTGTTGGTCACGACTGCGACTTGGCGGTGCTGCGTGTCCTGGACAAGGGTTTCTTTCAAAACACGCGTCCGCTCGGTTTTGGAGGGATCCCGGCCATTGAGTCACCGGTCACCGTGTACGGTTACCCGATTGGCGGGGACCGATTGTCCGTGACCCGCGGAATTATTTCCCGGATCGACTTCCAGACTTATACCCATTCGGCGATTGACTCCCATCTCGCTGTACAGATCGATGCTGCGATCAATCCGGGAAACTCGGGCGGTCCGGTGATGCAGGATGGCAAAGTTGTTGGCGTCGCGTTCCAAGGGTATAGCGGAGACGTTGCCCAAAACGTCGGTTACATGATTCCGACGCCGGTGATTCGACGTTTCCTCAAAGACATTTCGGGCGGCCATTACGACGGTTACGTAGACCTGTCGATCACTTACTTTAAGCTGCTCAACCCGGCGGAGCGTCATGCGCTTGGGCTCCCAGATAATGAGCAAGGCGTGATGGTAAGCTCCGTGTCATCGGAGGGATCCAGCCAGGGGATCTTGCAGCAAGGGGACGTGCTGCTGACAATCGATGACCATCCAATTGCCAGCGATGGTTTTGTACAGCTGGACGGTGAACGCGTCGAAATGCCGGAGATTGTCGAACGGAAGTTCAAAGACGACACGGTCAAATTCGGCATCTGGCGGGACAAAACAAAACAGACGGTCGAAATCCGGCTGAAAGGGAACTGGCCTTACCTTATTCAGGCAAACCATTATGATTCGCCACCCAGATTTGTCTTATTCGGTGGACTAGTCTTCCAGCCATTGTCAAAGAATTTCATCGATGCCTACCAAATCGAAGATCTGCGGCTACGCTATTACTACGATTACTTCGTCACAGACGAGATCTACAAGACCCACCCCGAAGTGGTTGTACTATCGAACATTCTTCCGGACCCGGTAAACGCCTATCTTTCCGACCTTCGGTTTCAAGTTGTCGACTCGGTTAATGACAAGAAGATTCGAACGCTTGAAGATGTCGCGGACGCATTTGCGCAAAAGTGCGACTACTATGTCATTCATTTCGTTGGGAGCGTTCGCCCAGCGGTCTTGGAGCGCTCTGCCGTTGAGCAGGCCAGAGATCGAATATTAGGGAACTACAACGTGCACAAGGAACAGTATGTGGAAAGGGGCCTAACACACTGAAATCGCTTTTAGCCATTGCATTTGCTTTTGGGCTTCTTCATTCCGGCCTGGCAGCGCCGGAACTGACGCCAAAAGAGGAACCGGCATCCCCTGAACAAAAGGGCTCAGTGGTGCGGGTTAACTCTACGAATCAAGCCTATGATTTTCTGAGACCCTGGAGCAAAGAAGCTCCGTTCGTTCGCCGCGGCCTGGGAGTCGTGATCGATGACGGTAGAATCCTCGTGACCGCAGAACTCGTTGCGAACAGTAATTACATCGAGTTGGAGCGGGCCGACAGCGGAGAGAAGTCGGTCGCTACGGTGCAGGTCATCGATTACGAAGCGAATCTGGCCACGCTAAGTTCGACGGATCCGAAATTTCTTGCAGGCATGCAGCCGGTGCAAACAACCACCCATGTAAAGACCGGCGACGATCTGTCGGTCTTGCAGTTGGAGTCCAATGGAACCCCGGTTTCCACGAGGGCATTGGTGACGAGCGTCGAAGTCGGTAAGTACGCGCTCGAAGATTCGGGGTATCTGATGTTCCGCATCAGCTGCCCGCTACAGTTTCGGGAAAACAGTTTTACGCTGCCGATTGTAAAAGACAACAAACTGGCCGCATTCCTAATGCGGTACGATAGTCGATCACAGACGGTTGACGCTATCGCAAGTCCGGTCATTGAACATTTTCTTATCGAAGCGCAACACCAGCCCTATAAAGGCTTCCCTCGAGCCGGGCTGGCCTTCTCACCGACCCGCGATCCTCAGCTTCGCAAATACCTGAAGCTCCAGGATTCTGATGGGGGCGTGTACGTCAACCAAGTTGACCGGAACGGACCGGCTGCGAAGGCCGGTGTAAAAGAGGGTGACGTTCTTGTCACCATCGGCGACAAGCAGGTCGACCCTGATGGCAATTATCTCCACCCGGTCTATGGCAAGCTTTCCATTACCCATCTAACCACAACGGAGGCCTACTGCGGACAACAGGTGACCATGACGGTGATCCGGGACGGCATGCGCAAGCAGCTGAGCGTGGAGTTGTTCCGTCGATCTTCTGAGGACTATGTTGTCGAGCCGTACACGATTGGGAAACCGCCCCGATACTACATTCTAGGCGGCTTGGTATTTCAGGAATTAACCAGACAATATCTTAGGGAATGGGGAGCGAACTGGTTAAAGGATGCGCCCCAGCGATTGGTCTATTACGACCGCTTTCAGTCCGACCTCTTCCCCGAAAAGCGAAAAATCGTCTTCCTGACTCAGATCCTGCCCACGCAGGACACCGTTGGCTACGAACAATTGAACAACCTGGTGGTAGAGAAAGTGAATGGCCGAAAAATTCTGAATCTTGATGATTTCGCGGCGGCCGTGAAAAATCCAACGGACGGTTTTGACAAGATCGAGTTCGAAGAGGATCCCCACGAGATCTATCTGGACGCAAAACAGGTCGATGAGGATACAGCCCAGCTGCAGAAGGTCTATTCGCTCCCGGCCTTGCAGCGCCTATGATATTCGGCGCAATCTTTGATTGGGATGGAGTCATCATCGACTCTTCCTCGCATCACGAAGAAAGCTGGGAACGTTTGGCGAAGGAAACCGGATTCACGCTCCCAGAGGGCCATTTCAAGAAGGGATTCGGAATGAAGAACGAAGTCATCATTCCAAATCTGCTGAATTGGAGTGATCGCCCCGAAGAGATCCTGAAACTATCACTTCGCAAGGAGGAACTCTATCGTGAGATCCTTCTCGATTGGGGTATTGATCCCCTTCCGGGTGTTACGGGATGGCTCGCTAAGCTTAGGCAGTCGGGTATCCGTTGCGCTATCGGATCTTCGACCCATCGGCTAAACATCGAAACGAGCCTGGGAATGCTTGGGTTCGGCGATTTTTTTTCGGCCATCGTTACCGCGGAAGATGTTTCCCACGGCAAACCTGATCCGGAGGTGTTTTTAACCGCTGCGAAGCGTATAGGTCATAGTCCAGGTGATTGCGTGGTCTTCGAAGATGCGCTGGTAGGGATCGAGGCTGCGCATCGTGGTGGGATGAAAGTCGTAGCGGTTGCGACAACGAATCGGATCGAAGCATTGAGGGCGGCGGACTTAGCAGTACTGAGTCTTGACGAGCTCAGCGTGGACCAGGTGACAGCCCTAGTCTCCTCGTGACATGGGCGTCGCGCCCGTGAGAGGAAACGCCGAGAACGCACGAAAACGCCGGGAATGCACGGGAACCCCTATGCCCTTTGCCACTCGACAGTTCGCGTGCGTTTTCGGCGTTCTCGGCGCTCTCGGCGTTTTCCCCTGACTAGAACAGTTCGGCGATCGCGGACCGCAAAGCTTCCATTGTCACCGGCTTATTGACTACCTTGGTGACGCCGGCCGGCACGGTGCCGGAAGTCGTCATCAACTCTCCAAAGCCGGTCAACATCAGGATTGGGAGCTCGAATCCCG
>Ga0213872_10001607_pt1 | contig 14319 bp, 6 predicted proteins | sample VelepicomBERX_R2_FD_160071 | JGI IMG/M metagenome (GOLD analysis project Ga0213872, IMG submission 160071) | Rhizosphere microbial communities from Vellozia epidendroides in rupestrian grasslands, the National Park of Serra do Cipo, Brazil - RX_R2 | ecosystem: Host-associated > Plants > Roots >...
GCTCAGCACCAGCTGCCGGCGGGCCGGGTCATACAGCGCGATGGCGTACATGCCCCGCAGATGATCGACATAATCGAGTCCGAAGCGCTGATAGAGATAGAGCGGCGGCTCGCAGTCGGATCCGGTCTTGAAGGGTTCGCCCGCCAAATCGGTGCGCAGTTCGGGATTATTGTAGATCTCGCCATTGGCGATCAGCACCAGCCCGTCGGGGCCGAACAGCGGCTGGTCGCCGGTGACCAGGTCGATGATCGCCAGTCTTTGATGGGCGAGGCCGATGTCGTCCTGGCGGTAATGGCCGCGCCCGTCCGGTCCGCGATGGGCCTGGGCGGCGCCGAGGCGGTCCAGCAGCTCGATTTCGACCGCCGCGCCGTTGCGGCTCATCGCCCCGGCGATGCCGCACATCAGGCCAGGATCCGCTCGAAGAAGGCGCGGTACTGCGCGACCACGGCGGCGCGGGTGAAGTCCCGCTGATAGCGGCGATGGCCGGCCTGCGCCAGGCGCTGCGCCGCCTCCGCGTCGCTGAGCGCGTTGCGGATGGCGGCGGCCAGCAGCACCGGATCGTCGATCGGCGCCAAGAGGCCGGTCGCGCCGTCCTCGATCAACAGGCGCGGACCGTCGGCGGCGGTGCTCACCACCGGGCGCTGATGCGCCCAGGCTTCGAGAATGACATTGCCCAGGGGTTCGTGCCGGGCGGGATGGACGAACAGGTCGGCGGTGGCCATCAGATCGGCAACGTCTTCGCGCCAGCCGAGGAAGCGCACGCGCGGCTTCACCCCCTCATGGACGGCCAGCGCCTCCAGCGCCTCGCGCTCGGGGCCGGTGCCGGCCAGCAGAAGATAGACCTCGGGCAGGTGGACCAGGGCCTGGATCAGGACGTCGAAAGCCTTGTTGGTGTGCAGCCGCCCCAGCGCCAACAGCAGCGGCGCGGCTTCGGGCACGAAGAACTCCTGGCGCGGCAGCGCCTTGCCAGGGGTGGAATCCACGAAATTGGGCAGATAGACGGCGCGGTCCGCCGGCCAGCCTTCCTGGATCAGGTAATCGACGATCGACTCGGTATCGCCGATCAGATAGTCGCAATCCTTGTAATATTTGAGGTCGTAATAGCCGCCCAGTCGCGCCACCCGCTTGAAGGCATGGCCGCCCAGCGGGCTTTTCGGCGCCACCAGGGTGGCGCGGCTCATCCAGGTGAAGACGATGTCGGGGGCGAAGTCGCGCACCTGCCGGCGAAAGCTCAGCCGGGTCACCAGGTCGAGGCGGTTGCCGAAGGGCAGGGGATGGAGGTCGGTCAAACCGGCGGCGGCCAGCAGGGCCTGGCGGCGCTCATCCTTGCGGAACAGCACCCGCTGCTCGATCCCGGCCTCGCCGAGCGCCGGAACCAGCCGCTCGAAGAAGCGTTCGGCACCGCCATGTTGGGCTCCGGCAAGGGCCTGCAGGATACGCATCGGATTTTCCAAGGATACGGGAAGTAAGAAAATGTCGGGCGACGCCGCCCTTTTAGCCGATAGACGCGCCGCCCCGCAAGCATCCCCTTGCCATCGCGGCGGCAGGACTCCACCTTACACCCATGCCTCAGTTCATTCCCCTGAAACACCGCTCCCTGATCGCCGTCACCGGCGAGGACCGCCGCTCCTTCCTGCAGGGGCTGGTCAGCGCCGATGTCGCGCAGGCGACGCAACAGCGCGCCCAATATGGCGCCTTCCTGACGCCGCAGGGCAAATATCTCTACGATTTCTTCATCGCCGAGCAAGGCGAGACCCTGCTGCTGGAGGTCGAGGCCGAGGGGCGCGAGGATTTCATCCGCCGCCTGTCGCGCTTCCGCCTGCGCTCCAAGGTGGCCCTGGCGCCCAAGGATGACTGGCAGGTCTATGCGGTGATCGGCGGTTCCGACCGCGCGTTGGGTGCCGTCGAGCCCTGGCAGGAGGGCCTGGCGATCTCCGACCCGCGCCTCGCCGCCGCCGGGCTGCGCGCCTGGCTGCCGGCGCCGCCCGATCTGCCCGAGGCGAGGTTCGCGGTGTGGGACGCGCATCGCGTCGCCCTCGGCCTTGCCGATGGCAGCCGTGACATGGTGCCGGAAAAGACCATCCTGCTCGAGGCCGGATTCGACGAGCTGAACGGCGTCGACTGGCAGAAGGGCTGCTTCATGGGCCAGGAAGTGACGGCGCGCAGCAAATATCGCGGCCAGATCAAGAAGCGCCTGCTGCCGGTGACCATCGAGGGCCCGCCGCCGCCGCCCGGGACCGTGCTGTCGCTGGATGGGCGCGAGGCCGGCGAAATGCGCTCCTGCGCCGGCGAGGTGGGGCTGGCGGTAATCCGCCTCGACAGTCTCGACGGCGGCCCGCTTTCGGCGGGCGAGACCCGTTTGACGCCGAAGATTCCCGATTGGGTGAAGCTCAGCTGAGGGCGGCGCCGCGGCGCAATATGTCGTCGGCGAGGTCGGTATAGCGCCCGTTCTCTTCGTGCAGCACCAGGCCGGGGGCGAGGGTGAGCGGTGTCGCGATGCCCTTGCGGGCGCGCAGCAGGATCCGCTTCGCCGGCCGGCCGCGCTTGGGCCACAGCGGGGTGATGACGATCTCGCCAACCCTCTTGTGCAGCGCGGCCAGCAATTCGTCCATCCGATCGGCGCGATAGATGACGGTGAGGCTGCCCTTCGGCCGCAGCATGGTGACGGCGAGACGCATCCAGGCGTTAAGATCCACTTCGCCTTCGCGGTTGGCGGCGTCCTTGCCTGCGGTCGGGCTGGGCGTGCCGTCGGCGGCGTTATAGGGCGGGTTGGTCATCACATGATGGAAACTGCCGGGCGCCAGGCGCGGCGGCGGCGCCTGCAGGGTGCCGATCATGCTGTCGACTCGTCCGGTGAAGCCGTTGATCTCGATATTCCGCCGCGCCAGCGCCACCAGCGGCGGCTGCATCTCGAGCCCGAACACCCGGCATCCCGGCACCCGGCTGGCCAGGCAGAGCGAGGCGGCGCCGACGCCGCTGCCGAGATCGAGGATCATTTCGCCCTCGGCGGCGGTGACGGCGGCGGCCAGCATCACCGGGTCGATGGCGGCGCGGTATCCGTCCTCGGGCTGCCGCAGCAATACCCGTCCGTCCAGCAGGCGATCTTCGCTAACCCCGTCCATGACGGTATGTAAACTTGACCGTTGGGGATAGGCAACCTTATGCTTCCCCCCAGGCCGTAAGGTGGGGCCGCATTTTGGCGATAGTCGTTAATTTAGAGGAAGAAAGAGGGAAGAAACCAGCTTCCCTCGACGGGTTGACCGCCCTGGTCAGTGCCGATCTGGAGAAGGTCAACCGCTGCATCGTCGACCGGATGCACAGCCCTGTCGCGCTGATTCCCCAACTGGCCGGTCACATCATCGCTGCCGGCGGCAAGCGCCTGCGCCCGATGCTCACCCTGGCATCGAGCAAGCTGTGCGGCCATGAAGGCGAGCGCCACATCAAGCTGTCCGCCTGCGTCGAATTCATCCATACCGCCACCTTGCTGCATGACGACGTGGTCGACGACAGCAGCCTGCGCCGGGGGCTGGCCAGCGCCAACGCGCTGTTCGGCAACAAGCCGTCGGTGCTGGTGGGCGATTTCCTGTTCTCCCGCTCGTTCGAGCTGATGGTCGAGGACGGGTCGCTGGCGGTGCTGCAGATCCTGTCGCGCGCCTCCTCGGTGATCGCCGAGGGCGAGGTGCTGCAGCTGATCACCGCCAACGACACCGGCACCGGCGAGGACGCCTATCTCGAGGTGATCCGCGCCAAGACCGCGGCCCTGTTCGCCGCCGCCTGCCGTATCGGCGCGGTGGTGGCCGACCGCCCCAAGGTCGAGGAGGAGGCGCTGGAAAGTTATGGCCTCAATCTCGGCATCGCCTTCCAGCTGATCGACGACGTGCTGGATTACTCGGCCCGCCAGGAGAAGCTCGGCAAGGCGATCGGCGACGATTTCCGCGAGGGCAAGATCACCCTGCCGGTGATCCTCGCCTTCCGCCGCGGCGACGACGAGGAGCGCGCTTTTTGGAAACGCACGCTCGAGGATCTCGACCAGGCCGAGGACGGCTCGGACCTGACCCGGGCGATCAAGATCCTGGAAAAGCAGCACAGCCTCGCCGATACGGTGAAACGCGCCCGCCACTACGGCGCCATCGCCCGCGACGCGCTGGGAATCTTCCCGGACAGCCCGGCCAAGGCGGCGCTGACCGAGATCATCGATTTCTGTATCGAAAGAGCGTTCTAGGGGCGCGAGCCCCATCACAAAGTGATGCAGACTTAAGGCATCACGCTATAAGTCACTCCCGCGAAGGTGTGATGTCCCGGAAGGTTACCGCCGCTTCTTCCACAACCTCTTATCGGTGGGAATCGGCCGCAGCGCGTCATAGGCCGCCAGCTTCTCGCGCCACCAGCCTTTGTAGTCCTTGATCGCCTGCACCTCTTCCGCCTCGTGGTCGACGGCGCAGCCGACCTCGAGATAGGTCTCGAGATTGGCGAGGTCGGGCACCGGCAGGCGGCCGGCGCGGAGGTCTTCCCACATCTCGCGGTACAGTTTTTCCAGGCTTTTCACCAGCAGCGGCGTGTCGAACAGCACCGAGCGGTCGCGGCTGGCGGCCAGGCGGCCGCGATAGCCGTGCGCGATGCTGGGGTCGCGGCCCATCGCCACGGCGCGGTCGACGAATTCCTCGGGCGAGGCGCAATCGAGGTCGGGCAGGCCGGCGGCCCGCACCAGGCTGCCGCACACTCGCGAGGCAAACGAGCGCCCGCTCATGGTCAGCATCGGCACCCCCATCCACAGCGCGTCCGAGGCGGTGGTGTGGGCGCCGTAAGGGGCGCTGTCGAGGAACAGATCGGCCAGCGGATAGCGCGCCAGATGCTGCGGATTGGCCATCTTTGGCGCGAAGATCAGCCGATCGGGGGAAATGCCGCGCGCCTTGGCGTACTCCTTCAGCCGCTGCTCGGTCGAAGGCGCGCTGGACAGCAGCCACAGCACGCTGCCCGGCACCCGGCCGAGAATGGTCAGCCAGCGCTCGAAGGTGAAGCGCGAGATCTTGTGCGAGCCATTGAAGCAGCAATAGACCATCGCATCGGCCGGCAGCCCGGCCTCTTCCCGCGTCGGCGCCTTGTCCGCCACGGTCCGCTTGCGGTCGTTGGGCTGATAGCAGGGCAGCCGAAGCACCTTCTCCGAGTAATAGATCTCGTGCTCCTTGGGGATGATCCAGTCGTCGGCGACGATGTAATGGTGATAGGGGCTGCCCATGCTGCCGGGAAAGCCCAGCCAGTTGACGATCACCGGCGCCGGCCGCCGGGCGAGCAGCTTGGTGCGGCCATCCTTGGTATAGCCGTTCACGTCGACCAGGATCTGAATGCCGTCATCGGCGATGCGCTGGGCCGCCGTGACGTCGTTCATGCCGTTCACCGGAACCCAGTGATCGACCGTCGGCCTGATGCGGTTCTGCAAGGAATCCTCGCCGGCCGGACCGCAGTAATAGGCGAAGATCTCGACCGCGTCGCGGTCATGCAGCTCGAACAGCTCGGCCATCAGATAGCCGACCGCATGGTTGCGCAGATCCGACGACAGATAGCCGATGCGCAGCTTGGGATGATCGCGCCGCTCCTGCGCCGCCCAATGCGAGGGCAGCGGGCCCTGCGGCGTGCCGACGTCGCGCTTGTTGTAGTTCCAGCCCGACGCCAGATGCAGCATCGGATCGTCAGTATAGGCGCCGATCGACAAGGGCGAGATCGCCCGCATCAGCTCGGCATGGCCGATCCGCCCCCAGGGCTGGACCACCGGCCACAGGCATTGGCGCTGGCGCAGCGCCAGGTAATGCTGCAGCGCCTCGGGCTGGTTGCGGTCGAGGTCGATGCTCTGGCGCAGCATGGATTCGGCCGGCGCGTCCTGATAGCGCGATTCCAGCACGCGGGCGATCTGGTTCAGCGTGGTGGTCTTGTTGAGGATGGCGCTGTCGGTGATCTCGCCCATCTTCAGCAGCGCGTCGTTCCAGCTGGTCAGCGCCTGGTCGAGGGCGCCGCGCCGCTCGTGCAGCCGCCCGAGATTGATGTAGGGCGGCACGAAGCCGGGCTTGGCCTCGATGGCGCGGCTCATGAGCTCGGCCGCCTTGTCCAACTGCCCGGCCTCGGTCAGCGACACGCCGTAATTGAACAGCACCGCGTAGCGCAGCTTGTCCTTGGGGTTGCGCGTCAGCCAGGCGTCATAGACGGCGCTCATGCGTTCGATGTCGACCCGGGGGTCGAAGCCTTGCAGCATGCGGGCCAAATCGGCCGCGTCGAGGCTGCCGTCGGCGGCCCGCTGCAGGACCGTGCCAAGCAGGTCGTTACCCATTCAAGATATCCGGTACTTAGCTGGTGGCGCTGTTGAGGGCGGTCTGTTGCGGGGCGGAAAGGGCGGTGTACTGGGCGTTGGTCACCGCGTCCACCTGGTCGTTAGTAAAGGCCGCCAGCTGGGTCGTGGTCAAGCCGGCAATGGTGGCCGGCGCCAGCGCCGTGATGGTGGTGGTGGTGATGCCTTCGATCTGGGTCTGGGTCAGGGCGTCGAGCGTGCCCGACACCATGTCGTCGAGCTGGGTGACGCTGAGCGAGCCCACCTGATCCGGCGTCAGGGCGGCGAGCTGGGTGGTGGTCAGCTCGTTGATCTCGGTGGTCGACAGGAACGGAATCTGGGTGTCGGACAGGGCGGCGATATCGGTGTTGGACAGCGTGCCGACCTGCGCCACGGTCAGGGCCCGCAACTGGACCTTGGTCAGGGCTTCGAGCTGTGTGGTGGTCAGGGTGGCGATCTCGGTGGTGGTCATCTGCGAGATCTCGGTCGGGGTGAAGGCGCCGATCTGGGTGGTGGTCAATCCGCCCAGCTGGGTGAAGGTCAGGGCATCGATCTGCGCCGCGGTCAGGCCGGCGATGGCACTGCTGGAGATGGCGCCGATCTGGGTCGACGAGAAGGCCGCAAGCTGGGTTCCCGACAGGCCGCCGATCTGGGTCGGCGTGAAGCCCGAGATACCGGTGGCCGACAGGGCGCTGATCTCGGTGCTGGTGAGATTGCCGATCTCGGCCGGGGTCAGGGCGCCGATGGCGCTGCTCGACAGGCCGGTGAACTGGGTCAGCGTCAGATTGCTGATCTCGGTGGCGCTGAGCGCGGCGATCTCGGTGCCGGTGATGTGGCTCATCTGGGCCGGTGTCAGGGCGGCCAGCTGGGTGGTGGTCAGGGCCGCCATCTCGGTGGTGGTCAGGCCGCCGATCGCCGTGGTGGCGATGCCGGCGATCTGCGCCGGGGTCAGGATGGCGAACTGGCCCGACGACAGTTCGCCCAGCTGGGTGCCGGTGAAGCCCGACATCTGGGTCGGGTTCAGCAGCGCGATCTGGGTGGTGGTGAGAGTGCCGAGCTGGGTGGAGGTGAACGCGGCGATCTGGGTCGGCGTCAAGCCGCTCTGCTGGGTGGAGGTCAGGGCGCCGAGCTGGGTGGTGGAGAGCGCCGCCACCGCCTGCGCCGACAGGCCGCCGATCTGTGTCGGCGTCAGGACGGCGAATTGGCTCGACGACAGGAGGCCGACCTCGGTGGTGGTCAAGGCGCCCATCTCGGCGGCGGTGAGCTGGCCGATCTGGGTGATAGTCAACGCCTGGAACTGGGTATTGGCCAGCAGCGGGATCTGCGTCGTGGTGAGGCCCTGGACCTGCTCGCCGGTCAGGGCGGCCATCTGGGCGGTGGTCAGGCCGCCCAGCGCGGTCGCGCTCAGCTCGCCGATCTCGGTGCCGGTCATCGCCGCCAACTGGGTCGCCGCCAGCGAGGACATCTGGCCGGCGGTCAGCCCGCCGACGCCGCCGGCCGACAACGCGCCGATCTGGGTTTGGGTCAGCGCCGCCAGCAGGCTGGGGCTGAGATTGCCGATCTGGGTGCCGGTCAGGCCGGACACGCCCTGCGCCGACATCGAGGCGATCTGCGTCACCGTCAGCCCGTTGAGCTGGGTGGTGGTCAGCCCGGCCACCGCGGTGCTGCTGAGCGCCGCCATCTGGCCGGCCGACAGCGCGCCGAGTTGGGCCGCCGACAGGTTGGCCGCTTCCGACGCGCTGAGTCCGGCGATCGCCGAGCTGGACATCGAGGCGATCTGGGTGGTCGACAGGGTGTTGATTTCCGTGGTGGTCAGCGAGCCGATCTCGCCGGCCGACAGGCCGTTGAGCTGGGTCGAACTCAGCGAACCGATCTGGGTGGTGGTCAGATTGTCGAGTTGGGTGCTGGTGAGCGCCTGCAGCTCGGAGGGCGACAAGGCGGCGAAGGCGGTCGCGCTCAGCCCGTCGAGCTGGGTGGTGGTCAGGCCCTTCACGCCTTGTCCCGACAGCGCGCCGAACTGCAACGCCGACCAGGCGGAGAGCTGGGCCGGGCTGAGGGCGGCGACGTCGACCGCCGACAGGCCGCCGATCTGGGTGACCGACAGGGCGGCGATCTGGGTGGTGGTGAAGCCGGTGATCTGGGTGGTGGTCAGCGAGCCGATCTGCGCCGGGGTCAGGGCGAGGAACTGGTTGTTGGTCAGGCCCGAGATCTGCGTCGTCGACAGGCCGCCGACGCCGGCGCCCGACAGCGACATGATCTGGGTGGTGGTCAGCGCCGCAAGCTGGGCCGAGGACAGGGCCGCGGTCTGGGTGGCGGTCAGGGCGCCGACCTGGGTCGCCTTCAGCGCCGAGATCTGGGTGGTGCCCATGGCGTCTACGTCGGCCACCGACAGGCTGGCGACCTGGCTGGCGGTCAGGCCGCCGATCTGGGTCTGGCTCAGGCCGGAGAATTGCGTGGTGGTCAGATCCCCGAGCTGGAACGCCGAGAGCGAGCCGATCTGGGTGCCGGTCAAGGCGTTGAGCTGTCCGGTGGTCAGGGCGCCGATCTGGGCGGCGGTGAGGCCGGAGACGCCCGTGCCCGACAGGGCGGCGATCTGGGTGGCGGCCAGCTGGCCGAGCTGCGCCAGCGACAGGGAGGCGACCTGGGTGTCCAGCAGGGCGAACAGCTGGCCGGTGGTGAGAGAGGCCAGCTGCGAATTGGACAGCGCCTGGATCTGCGTCGCCGCCAGCACCTTTATCTCGGGGCCGGACAGATTCTGCAGCAGCGTGGTGGACAGGGCGCCGATCTCGGTGGTGGTCAGCCCGCCCACCGCCGCCGGGGTCAGGGCGGCGATCTGGGTGCTGGTCAGGGAATTGATTTCGGTGGTGGTCAGCCCCGCGAGCTGGCTACCCGACAGGGCGGCGACCTGGGTGGTGGAGAAGGCGTCGAGCTGGGTGGTCGACAGATCGCCGAATTCGGTGGGCGACAGTTCGGAGACCACGGCGGTCGACAGGCCCGACACCTGGGTTGTGGTCAGGCTGCCCATCTGCGCCGCGGTGAAGCTGGCGATCTGGGTCGGGGTGAAGGCGCCGATCTCGGTGGCGGTCAGCGCGCTGAACTGGGTGGTGGACAGCGCGACGATCTGCGCCGCGGTCAGCCCGGTGATGCCGGTCCCCGACAGGTTGGAGATCTGCGCCGCCGACAGGATGCCGAGCTGGGCCAGGCTGAGCGACGCCACCTGGGTGTCGAGCAGAGCGCCGAGCTGGACCGGCGAGAAGCTGGACAGCTGGGTGGTGGACAGGGCGCCGATCTGGGTGGTGGTGAGGGCGGCGATCTCGCCGGACGACAGGCCGGCGAGCTGGGTGTTGGTCAGGCCCGAGATGTCGGTCGAGGACAGGCCGCTGACGGCGATCGGCGTCAAGCCGCCGATCTGGGTCGAGGTCAGCGCGCCGAGCTGGGTCGTCGACAAGGCGGCGGCCTGGGTCGAATTGAAGCCGCCCAGGGCGCCGGCGCCGAGGAACGGCATCTGGTTGGCCGAGAAGCCGGCGATCTGGGTGGAGGTCAGATCGGACATCTGGGTCGCCGTCAGTCCGGTGATCTCGGTCGAGGTCAGTTCGCCGATCTCGGTCGAGGTCAGGCCGGAAATCTGGGTGCTGGTCAGGGCCGAGATCTGCGCCGCGGTCAGCGAGGTGAGCTGGGTGGTGGTCAGCGACGAGATCTGCGTTCCGGTGAAGCCGCCGATGCCTCCGGCCGACAGCGCGGCCAACTGGGCGGCGGACATTGCCGACACCTGGGCGCCGGTCAGGGCGGACACGCCGGTAGAGGTCAGTCCAGCCAGCTGGGTCGGGGTCAGATGAGTGATCTGGGTGGTGGTCAGCGCCTGCACCGCGGTGGTGGAGAGCGCGCCGAATTCGCCGGCGGTCAATCCGCCAAGCTGGGCCGAGCTCAGCCCCGAGATCTCTGCCGCCGTCAGGCCGCCGGCCGCGGCCGGGGTCATTTGCGAGAGTTCGAGCGCCGACAGGGCTCCGATCTGCCCGGCACTCATGCCCGCCACTTCGGTCGAGGTGATGCCGGCCATCTGGGTGCCGGTGAAATCGGCCAGCTGCCCGGCGGAGAGGGCGCCGAACTGGGTGGAGGAAAGGGCGCCGATGGTGCCGGCGCTGAGTCCGCGCAGCTGGGTGACGCTGAGCGAGCCGATCTCGGTGGTGGTCAGGCCGGCCGCCGCCGAGGCCGAGATGGCGGCGATCTGGGTCGACGCCAGGGCGCCGAACTGTCCCGCCGACAGGGCGGCGAGCTGCGTGCTGGTGAGCGAGGCGATCTGGGCGGTGGTGAAGGCGGCGATCTGGGTGCTGCTGAGCGCGCCCAGCGCGGTGGTGGACAGGCCGGAAATATTCGAGGTGCCGAGGCTGCGCAGCTGGATGGTGGACAGGGTTTGCAGCTCGGCCGGGGTCAGGCCGGACAGCTGGGTGGCGTTCAGCGCGGCGATCTGGTTGGCATTGAAGCCGGCCAGCTGAGTGGTGGTGAGCGAAGCCAGCTGGGTCGAGCTGAAGCCGCCGACCGCCGTCGCCGACAGGGCGCCCAGTTGAGTGGGCTGGAGGGAGCCGAGCTGAGCGCCGGACAGGTTCTCGATGTCGGCGACGGTCAGTCCGGCGACCTGGTTGGTGCCCAGCGCACTGATCTGAGCCGCCGAGAGGGCGCCGAACTGGCTGAGCGACAGGGCGCCTATGCCGGCCGCGCTGAGGCCGTTGAGCTGGGTGGCGGTCAGCGCCCCGACCTGCGCATTGGTGAGGCCGCCGATGGCGGAGGCGGACAGGCCGGCCATCTGCGATGCCGACAGGGTGGCCAGCTGGCCGGCGCTGAACGAGGCGATCTGCGTCGCCGACAGGCCGCGCATTTCGGCCGCCGACAGCCAGGAAATCTGGGTGGTGGACAGGGCGCCGATCTGAGTGGTGGTGAGGCTGCCCAGGGTGGAGGTGGCGAAGCCGTTCAACTGCGTCTTCGTCAGGGTGCCGAGCTGGGCCGAAGTGAGCTGCGCTCCCTGCTCGGGCGACAGGGCGCCGAGCTGGGCCGCGGTCAGCCCGCCGATCTGGGTGGTGGTGAGCGACGCCACATCGGTATCCGACAGGCCGGCGATGCCGGCGGCGGACAGCGAGCCGATCTGGGTCGAAGACAGGGCGGCGATCTGGGTGGTGGTCAGCTCCTGCAACTCGGTCAGGCTGAGGCTGTTGAGCTGGGTCTTGGTCAGCGCCGCCATCTGCGCGGTGGTCAGCGAGGCGATCTGGTCGGGGGCAAGGGCTTGGAGCCCGCTCGCCGACAGGCCGGCGATCTGGAATGTGGAGAGAGCGGCGATCTGGGCGTCGGTGATGCCGCTGATGCCGGTCGCCGACAGGGCGCCGAGCTGGGTCGGGGTGAAGGAGGTGAATTGGGTGGTGCTCATCGCCCCGATCTGGGTGTCGAGCAGTCCCTTGATCGAGGCCGCGCTCATCGCCGCCAGCTGGGTGGTGGCAAGATCGCCGATCTGGGCGGCGGTGAGGGCGCCGATGCCGCTCGACGACAGCGCGTTGATCTGGGTCGAGGACAGCGCCGCGATCTGTGTCGCGGTCAGGCTGACCACCTGGTCGGTGCGCAGCGCCGACATCTGGCTGGCGGCCAGTCCACCGAACTGAGTGGCGGTCAGGGCGGCGATCTGGCTGTCGGCCAGGCTGCCGATCTGGCTCTGGGTCAGGACCTGGACCTGGCGCGAGGACAGGGCGCCGAACTGGCTGGGCGAGAGTTCCGAGAGTTCGGTGGCGGTCAGGGCGCGCACCTGGGTGGTGGTCAGGGCGGCGATGTCGGTGGTGGTGAGCGCGCCGAGCTGATCCGCCGTTAGCGCGGCGATGCCCGAACTGCTGAGGCCCGAAAGCTGGGTGGTGGAGAGAAGGCCGATTTGGGTGTCGGTCAGGCCGGACACGCCGGTGGTGGACAGCGCGCTGAGCTGGGTCGAGGTCAGGGTGCCGAGCTGACCCGCCGACAGGGCGGCGACCTGGGTATCGACCAGTCCGGCGATCTCGCCATTGGTCAATTGCGAGATCTGCGTGGTGGTGAGCTGCGCGATCTGCGCCGCGGTCAATCCGGTGATGGCGGTGGAATTGAGAGCGGTGAGCTGGGTGCTGTTCAGGGCCGCCAGCTGCGCGGCGGTGAGGCCGGACGCCTGGGACGCGCTCAGCCCGCGGATCTGGGTGGAGGAGACGCCGGCGAGCTGGCCGGTGGTGAGGGCGCCGATGTCGGCGGCGGTCAATCCGGCGAAGGCGGTCGCGGTCAGCTTGCCGAGCTGGGTCGAAGACAGCGCGCCGATCTGGGTGGTGGAGAGTTGCGAGAACTCGGTGGAGGTGAGGCCGAGGATCTGGGTGGTGGACAAGCCGGCGATTTCGGTGGTGCTGAGCGCGGCCACTTCGCTGGCACTGAGGCCCGACAGCCCCTTGCTGCTGAGGCCGTCGACTTGGGTCGAGGTCAGTGCCGAGAACGCGGTGGCGCTGAGCGCGCCGACCTCGGTCGCGGTCAAGCCGGCCAGTACGGTGGAGGTCAGCGCGCCGAGCTCGGTGGTGCTGAGCGCCCCCATGACGGTGGCGTTGAGACCGGCGATCTGGGTCGAGGTCATCAAGGCGAGCTCGGTGAGGCTGACTTGGGCGAGCTGGTCGGCGGTCAGGCCGGAGAGCTGTGTCGAGGTCAGGCTGTCGAAGGTGTAAAACGGCAGGATGGCGATGTCGGCGGTGGACAACGAGGCGATCTGGGTGGAGGTCAACCCCCGGACGGACACGCGGTTGATCGAGGCGATCTGGGTGGTGGACAGCGAGTCCAGCTGATCGACCGAGAGGGCGGCAAGCTGGCCGCCGGTCAGGCCGGAGATCTGGGCTGCGTTCAGCGACTGCAGCAGGGTCGTCGGCAGCTGACTGAGCTGGGAGGTGCCGATGAACGCCATTTGCGTGGAAGACAGCGCCGCGATCTGCGCCGAGGAGAGCGAGGTGATCTGGGTGACGGTAAGGGCGGAGATCTGCGCGGCGGTCAGGCCGCCGATCTGCGTGGTGGTGAGGGACGACAGCAGGGTGGTCTGGGCGTTGAACTGCGCTGCGGTAAAGGAGCCGATCTGCGTCGGCGTCAGGGCGTCGAATTGCGTGGTGGTGAGAGAGGAAATCGTGGTGCTGCTCAATGAGGCAAGCTGAGTGGCAGCCAGACCGCCGATCTGGGTGGTGCTGAGCGACTGGAGGATGGTGGAGGGCAGCGTGCGAAGCTGCGCCGCGGAGAAGGCGCCGATCTGCGAGGGCGTCAGAGCGCCGAGCTGACCGGCGGTGAGTTCGCCCAGTTCGGTGGTGGTGAGGCCGCGGATTTGCAGTGACGACAGGGCGGCGATCTCGTTGGTGCCGAAGGCGTCGAGCTGGGCGGTGATCAGCACGGACAGCTGCTGGGGGGTGAAGCCCATCTGGGTGGTGCCGATGGCGCCGATCTGCGTGGTGGTCAGGCCGCTGAGCTGGGTGGAGTTCAGCAAGGCGAGCTGGGTGCCGGCGAAGGACTGGATTTCGGTGGTGGTGAGTTCGCCGATCTGGGTAGAGCTGAACTGAGCGATCTCGGAGCCGGACAGGGCGCGAATCGTCGAGGGGGCCAGCCCCTGCAACTGCGTTACTGTCAGTCCTGAGATAATATTGAGGCTCACCGAAAATCCACTCCCGACAGCCCCCACCAGGGCCGGCCACCACGCACCCACACGTCATGCAAATCGGCTGCCAAACTGCCGTCGGAGTAAAATGTCAGGTGTTCCGCGGGTTTCGCGTCTCGCAACGGAGGGTTTGGGGGGCGATCCCCGCCGCGACCGGCAAATTTTGCCCGGCAAACGATGCCGTGCATTTTGCCTTTGATCTCGGAAAGGCTTGAGGCTATAAGAGCGCCTCTCGGGCGTCGGAGTGTAGCTCAGCCTGGTAGAGCACTGTCTTCGGGAGGCAGGGGCCGGAGGTTCGAATCCTCTCACTCCGACCAACAAAAAAGCCTTGGCA
>Ga0213872_10001608_pt1 | contig 14318 bp, 9 predicted proteins | sample VelepicomBERX_R2_FD_160071 | JGI IMG/M metagenome (GOLD analysis project Ga0213872, IMG submission 160071) | Rhizosphere microbial communities from Vellozia epidendroides in rupestrian grasslands, the National Park of Serra do Cipo, Brazil - RX_R2 | ecosystem: Host-associated > Plants > Roots >...
AAAGAATGCGCCGACGGACTTTACAAGCTAAAAAGTCGGCGCCATAATGCGGGGCTGTATCCAATCAAACGGATACATGTGCCGGTGTAGCTCAGTTGGTAGAGCAGCGCATTCGTAATGCGAAGGTCGAGGGTTCAATTCCTTTCACCGGCACCATAAGAATCAAGGGCTTAGCCGCAAGGCTAGGCCCTTTTCGTTTTAGCCAAGATACATTGCCGGGGAAACTTGATCCATCGGCTATGCATCACGCAGGCTTGTTTAGGCGCCGCCTTATGAATTCTCGATGGCCGTCATGTGAAGCAATGACGGTAGTGCGAGCCTGACGCACAACCATGTGATTCATGTCCTTTGCCAACTTCGTGATGTTCTGGGCCTTTATCCCTCTAGCAACCTCTTCAGTGTAGGCAGCGAAGAATGCCATTCGCGGCGCAAGCGGCAGAGCAATCACGCACCTGGCATCATCAAGAATGGGATCGATGATCAGCGGACTATCGCTCGTTAATAGGTCTACGCTCGACGCGGCAAACGAACTGACCCACCAGGACATATTTATCAGCCGGTTGCCATACTCTTTGTTGTCGATGATGGCCGGCAATAAGTGGACGCCGTGATCCGCAATGCCGTCTGGGTTGACCAGCCCTGCCTCTTCTGCCCCCAATCCATCCAAGGCTTGTCGTAAAGCATTGGCAGCATCGACGCGCAATTGCCTGACCATCTCCGGTGCTCGCAATCGCAAAGACAATAGAAAGCGAGCCCAATCACTTCGCCCTGCCGCGTCCACGGGGACGCGCCCTTGCAGCAACCTAGCCATGACCAATGCAGCAGGGTCATCAACTCGTTTGCCGAAGAACTCCCTTTCAACGAACTGCGGATCGTTTGCCAAATGCAGCCTCGAATAGAGGAATTCGACACCGCATATTCGCTTTACCGTCCTGGGTTTGCTTTCCAATTCGTCGTTCACCCATCGCAGACATTGCACGTCGCCTGCGACGGCCCAGTGGCTCAAGTAAAAGCGCGGGACATAGTGATGGTACTTATGAGCTGGCATTTAATAACCTCACCATTTCGGCAACCCACTCCTGCACCACGGCCGGCGCCTCACCGGCCGTGCCCAGCAGCTCAAACCCAATCCATCGCATCCGCCCATGGCCGAGCGCGATCAGCCGCGGATCGTGCAGACCGATCGTGTGGTCATGCCGCGACGTGCCGTCGGGCTGGAAAGTCAGATGCGTGTAGGAAAAACCCGAGATCTGCTTTCCGCTGAGCAATAGCGAGCCGTTGCCGACAGGCGCATTGCGCCAGTCAGATTCGGCGCGCGGCCGGCCACGGTCGCGTAAGAGATACAGAGTGACATGCATGCACTCATGATAGCATTTAGAGAACGCTCGTTCACTTCGTATGCGGCGGCCCAGACTCAGCGCACGCTTGCTCGTATTCCCCCACCAGCACTGCCGCAGTCACGCCAAGCGCCCTGGCCGGCCTGCAAACAGTCGGCAACGTTGGCTGCCGTAAGCCACGCTCCAAAAAGCTGACATACGTCCGCTCTAGCCCAGCCGCTTCGGCCAGCGCTTCTTGCGCCATGCCCCTAGCCTTGGCGTGACACTATAGATGTAAGAATGATTTGTTTGGTCGACTGGCGGAATTGATTCAATAGTGAAGAACAACTCTTCCGAAATAGGCTGTATTGCCGACATTGCCGTGAATGCACAGCTCGACATTGGCGCCCCATCACTGCTGGTACTCGGCCCAATCCTCGCCCTTATTCAGCAGATAGTAGCGCCCACGATAGCGCTGCACGGTCATGCCTTCGTTTTCCGCCACGAATTCCGTGGTGGGCAGATCCCGCGCATAGTCAGCCGCCGGGCCTGCCTGTGCAGTGAACGGGTTGCGCGTGACGAAGTTTGCCAGCAACTGGGCCAGCGCCACATAGCTCGATGGCTGCTCGACGTAGGTGGGACTACCCGCGCCATGCGGGGCGTTGACTAGCCTTACGCCTACGGGGACAAGGCTGATCTGCGGCCCGGGGATTTCGCGCATGCCGGCTACCTGTGTCTTGTCCCCGCGCAAGGCCGCGCCATGCTCGGGGATCAACACGATTGCAGCGCGCCGGCCGGAGCTGGCGACCAGTTGGGCGAAGCGGTCGATGTCGGTGAGCAGCTTGTCCACGCGCGGCTTGTATGTACCCAGGCTGCCGCCCGCCCCTGTGCCGGGGTAATGATTGCCGTCGTGCAGGCTAATCGTGTTGTAGTAGAGCGCCACCTGCGGCGACGGCGAAGCCAGGCGAGCTTTCCACCATTTCGCTAGCACAGCGAAGTCGTCGCGGATGGGCGTATTGTCGAAGGCCTTGAGGTAGACGGGCGTGTCGTCAATGGGCATGGGCGTGGCGCGCATCTCTCCGCGCTGCTGTACGTCGGCGATAAAGTCACCAAAGTGGCCATCGTGGTTCATAGCGTATTGCGGCTCGAAGCCAGCTTGAGCCAGGTCTTGGTAGAGGAAGCAGGCCGCGGGTGCCGTCGTATACAGACTGGCATGCGGGCGTTGGCCACAGGCGCCGCGCAGCAAGCGGATGGCTGCGGGGCCGCTGTAGGATGCGCCCGAGCCAAAGTTGCGGAACACGATGTCGAACTTGCCCAGCGTCGGGTGCTGGTCTTCACCGACGAAGCGCAAATCGTCCCAGGCCAGCGAGCACACGTGGATCAAGATGATGTCGAAGGATGGACCTGCATCAATGGGTGCCGCGAAGCTCACACTACGAGCGTATTCCTGGGCATAGAAGGTCGTCAGAGCCTGCTGCAATTCCGCTTGGCTTGCCGGGCCGCTACTCACGGTCACAGCCGTTTGCGCCGCTGCCGCCCCATTGCTGGCGATGGTGGTTTGGGCGCCATATCCCGTTCGATTACGCAGGTTCCAGGCCGGTACAGCCAGCACGATGGCAAGAAAGACAAAGCTGGTAATGCGCAACCAACGCCGCGCGACCCACCATATGACAAGCGCAACACCCATCCCAGCCACCACGTGCAGATTGACGAAGCGCCCCAGCAACTCGATGACATAGCCCGCGCTGAATCCTTCCAGGGCCGATGCCTGCGACAGCACGCGGCGCACAGGCGGCAACCAGCTATCGTAGTACAGCAGTGCCAGGCTGCAGGGTACGGCAACGACTTGGCGCAGCACGCGCCACATGCGCTTGTCCAGCTGCGGCAGGAGCACCACGGCAAATGCCAGGTTGGCAGCGATGTGGAAATCGATAAAGCCGCCAAAGAACAGAATGAGCTTGGCGATGAAATAGAGATTCCAGTAGTTCATGACGCAAGCTTATCGTCCTGCTCTGCGGCAGGCTCGGGCGGTAAATAGCGATGAAGAAATACGAAGCCCTGTCGACGCAACCGTCGCCGTGCCAGCGCAAGTAATAGCCGGCGCAACAGCCATTGACCTGCCCAACCCAGGATGAGACCCAAGAGGAGATAAGCCAACAACGTCTCCAGCATCGTACGCAATTCCATCGCTACCCTAGGTTCGTTCGTTTCCGCCAATGGGACGGGATTTCATGCGTATCGGCGCAGCCTGCACAATACGCGGCGACGGTTGAACCCGTGCAGCCGGCTGCCAATGCGGCAGCAGGCGGTAAGCGTTGGGCTCAACCAGCACGGTATCCTCCGGCCGCGCAGGCGCAGGTACGGTCAGCTCGGCAGGGTCCGGCAACTGTGAGGCGTAATCCGGCGACGGAGCGCGCAACTGGCGCTCAGCCAATTGCGCGACCGTGCTCTCGATGCTCCGATTGTCATGCCAACGCAGTTGGCCTTCGAACAGGGCAAAGACGGGTAGGGTAAACAGGCGCGCCAGGGTGTCTTCCGTATCGGGCTCGCGACAGGCGAACAGGAAGACGTAGATCGAGTCCGCATCTGCTGTCGCCACATCGCCCGGCCGCTTGGCATTAAGCGCGGTCAGTGCCGTCACATGGTCGCTTCCAGCCAATAGGGGCAGGCGCACCAGGGTATTGGACAAGCCGACGGAACGCGCTCTTTGGCAGACGTCAGTCACGCGCGTGCAAAACAGTTTCGGCGGCAGGTATCCGCATTCGCGAATAGGCTCGGCCGCCTGCAGGGCAGCCTCGAAATTGTGCACGATCTCACCGGCGAAGCGCTGGTCGGCGATGGCATCAACCAGGCTTAGTATGCGCGACAGGCTCACATCCATGCCCACGACCTGGTTAGCCCCTAGGTTCAGCAGCACCCATTCCTGGCTATACCGCAGGTGGCCGCCGCGCTCGCGCACGAGTATCTTGAGCCAGCGCCCACGCAATACACGCAAGGCGTGCACGTTGTACATCAGCATCGAGAGGTCGGCCTGGCCGCCGCCATCCAGAATCACTGTCGCGCCGATGGCATTGGCCGCGGCCTCCAGCAAGGCGGTCTGGTCCGGCACTACCTGCCAGTCGGCCGGCACGCCGCGCTCGTCCGATACGGCGCGCAAGGTCGCGATCACCACGTGACGGTCCGGCGCAATGAAATTCGCATAGTGCGCCGTGCCGCCGTCATCGGCGACATACAGCGCATCCCTGTCGTCCATCAGCAGTTGGACTCGCGTCGTCTCGACCTCCAACTGCTTGCCGCTCCACAGATGGGCCTCCCACCAGGTCGTGCCGCCCTCTTGCCAGATGCGAGCCAGGCCGCCCAGGCGTCTTGCCTCCCGATGCAAAGGGCCAGGAATCGTCGGTGCGAACCAAAGCGAGCGGGCGCCGGCATGGGCCAGCACCTCGTGCCATTGGACAACCAGGCGCCGCAAGGCGCGCGTACCCAGGCCCTTCAGCATGTCGCCAGCCGCATCAAGCACAACACAGGCCTGGTGCGGGACGACTGCGTCTAGCTCCCGGAGCAGCCGCGCATTGCCATGCCGCGCGAGTACGGCCGGCCAGTCCGCGGGCAGCGCAAACACGCAAAGCCGGCCATCCTGCAGGTACTCGTCTACCTTCAAGCCGCGTCGCCGCAATGCAGCCAGGCGAAGGTCGGGCGCAGCGCTCACCAGCAGACACGGCCACCCCCGGCTGAGCTGGGTCGCCAGCGTCGAGGCCACGGCCGCATTCAGCCACGCGTCAGGCACGGCGACGTGATGCACGCGGGCGCGCAACAGCTTGGCCTGGTCCTCGGGCAAACCTTCGATACCCAGCGTTGGGGTGCGTTTGAACAAGCGGGTCATGCAGCATTTCAGTTTGATCGGCTTGAACTAATCCATAGCAGAAATCACGCCAATCACCCTGCCAGTCGCAGCGCTTGGCCATTGGCACACTCCCTGCTGAAGGTAGCGTACGGCGCAAGCAGCTTTTGTGGTCGCAAAGTCGATTACGAACCGCTAAACCGAATAAGGCAATGCCGGAGGAAAAGAAGCACGCGGTGCAAGCAAATACCTGCAAACCCAGTATTTCTGCGGACTTCAGGATGTGCCAGCGTACAACGTAAGGACAGGATCATGGGTGGCGACATACTCAGCCTTTGTACCAAGCTCAAAGATATGCAAATCGCATATATTGACTTTAACGCCGTTGAAAAGGTGACAAACAGCGTTGAGCGCTGGTCAATGCTTAAGAAATTATGCTATCAGCATGAAGAGGCCAGCATCGCGGGCACGGCTGCGCTTCCTTCGGCTGAAACTGCAGCCAAATGAAATCATTGGCGATCCTGTCGACGGTCGGCGGAGCGGGCCGCACGACAGTACTCGCCCACATGGCAACTGCCTTTTCCCGCCTGCAGCGGCCGGTAGTCGCCATCGACCTTGATCCGCAAAATGCGCTGGGCGTGCACCTAGGTATCAGTCCAGGCCATACGGACGGCTGGGCACTACGCTTCTTGGCCGGCGAACCTATCGGCAACGCTGCGCTCTGGGCCGACGGCGTTCACGTACTGCCCTTTGGCCGTGTCGACGGTGCGACCTGTCTGCACCTGCTGGAGAAACTAAGCCACGATTCGACCTGGCTCCTGCGTCAGCTGGGCAATCTGGCTGTCGACCAACGCACCCTCGCCCTGCTCGACGCGCCTCCCCTGCCCTCCCCGTTTGCCTTGCAGGCACTGGAAGCAGCCAATGTCGTCGCAGCCCTGATCAAACCGGACGCCCTGACGCTACGCCTCATCGATCAGTTCGACGCCTTGCACGCCGACATCCCGGCCGCCCCTCTCATCTTTAACTGCAACGACCCGGCCTCCGAGCTAGGGTCGGCCGTATACGACATCGTGCGCGACCGCTTCGCCGCACGCTGTGTGCCCGAGGTCATCCACACCGACAGTGCCGTCGCCGAGGCGCTGGCGGCCGATGCAAGCCTATTCGACTACGCGCCGCACAGCCAGGCGGCACACGATATGCACGGCCTGTCGCGCTGGCTGCTGGCGCGCATCGATGCCGCCACCGAGGTGCCGGTGTGAGCAGGTTAAGCAACCAAGCCGACCGTTGGGCGCAGCAGCTGGGCTTGACCCGGCCGGCCCCCTGGCGTGCATGGCTGTGGCGCCTCTTCGTCCTTCCTCCGGCATCGGCCGAGGCAACGGCGGCCGACCCCATACGCCGAATAGGTCGATGGTTTTCGGCGCTATGCAGTCGGCAACTGGCCTTGCCACCCACCGCGCCGCCATCCGCCTGGCTCTGGCGCTTGTTCGTATTGCCAAACGAGGCACCGCGCCCTTCCCTGTTGCCGCACTGGCTCAGCTGGCTGCTCGCACTACCCGGCAATCTGTTCTGGCGCGCCATCGAGCGCCTCGACTACCCCGCGCTCGAGAAAGGCCTGCAGGATGCGGCCCCCCGCCTCGTGCCACGCTCCCCCCGGCTGCGCGGCGCCCTGCTCCTGATCGGTGCAGTGGGCGCCTGGCTCACCATCACCACCCCGCTGTCCGCAGGGGAACAGATCGTCGTTGCAGTCGTGTTGTGGGTGATGGCGCTGATACTCGCACGCATTCCCGGCGACATCTCGCCGCTTCTGCTGATCAGCCTGTCCGTCGTCTCGTCCAGCCGCTACCTGTGGTGGCGCCTCACCCAGACCATGACCGTCGACACGGTTACCGACCACATCTTCGCCTGGCTGCTGCTGGGGGCGGAGGCCTACGCCTGGCTGATCCTGCTGCTGGGCTACCTGCAGACCGCCATGCCGCTCCGCCGCACGCCTGCCCCGCTACCCAAGGACCCGCGCGACTGGCCAACGGTGGACATCTATATCCCCACCTACAACGAACCGTTGCGCGTGGTGAAGCCCACCGTGCTGGCCGCACAGGGTCTGGACTGGCCGGCCGACAAGATCAACATCTATCTCCTCGACGACGGCCGGCGCGAGGAATTCCGCAAGTTCGCCGCTCAAGTCGGCTGCGGCTATATCATCCGCCCCGACAATGCCCACGCCAAGGCGGGCAACCTGAACCACGCGCTGACCAAGACGCACGGAGAGCTGATCGCCATCTTCGACTGCGACCACATCCCCACGCGCTCCTTCCTGCAGATGGGTGTGGGCTGGTTTCTGCGCGATCCGCGCTGCGCCATGCTGCAGACGCCGCACCACTTCTTCTCGCCCGACCCGTTCGAGCGCAACCTGGGTACTTTCCGCACCGTGCCGAACGAAGGCGAGCTGTTCTACGGCGTGATCCAGGACGGCAACGACCTGTGGAACGCCGCCTTCTTCTGCGGCTCCTGCGCGCTGATACGGCGCGGCCCACTGGAGGAAGTGGGCGGCATCGCCGTGGAAACGGTGACGGAGGACGCACACACGGCGCTGAAGCTGCATCGGCTCGGCTACACCACGGCCTACCTCAACCTGCCGCAGGCAGCGGGCCTCGCAACGGAAAGCCTGTCCGGCCACATCGGCCAGCGCATACGATGGGCGCGCGGCATGGCGCAGATCTTCCGCGTGGACAATCCCTTTCTCGGCAAGGGCCTCAACTGGGCACAGCGCATCTGCTATGCGAATGCGATGCTGCACTTTTTCAACGGCATCCCGCGGTTAATCTTCCTTACGGCACCGTTGGCCTACCTGTTCTTCCAGGCCCATATCATCCAGACGATGACGGCCACGCTGGCGCTGTACGTGCTGCCGCATGTGACGATCTCCAATATCGCCAACTCGCGCATCCAGGGCGAGCACCGCCACTCCTTCTGGTCAGAGGTCTACGAGGCGGTCCTTGCCTGGTACATCCTGCGGCCCACCACCGTCGCGTTCATCAACCCGCGCATCGGCAAATTCAATGTCACGGCTAAGGGCGGCCTGATCGACGACGACTACTTCGACTGGACGATTTCCAAGCCCTACCTTGCGCTATTGGGCCTCAACATTGCCGGATTGGTCGTCGGCGTGCTACGCCTAGTATGGTGGAACAGTTTCGAGGCGGACACAGTGCTATTGAATCTGATCTGGACGGCGGTGAACCTAATCATACTCGGCGCGACGCTCGGCGTGGCCATGGAGGCACGCCAGGTGCGCGTGTCGCATCGCATCCGCATGCGGCTGGAGGCGCTGCTCGCGCTGCCCAACGGGCATACGGTGCGCTGCCACACAGAAGACTTCTCGGAAGGCGGGCTTGGCCTGGTGCTGCCAGACGGTCTGACTGTGGCCAACGACTTGCCCGTGCGCGTGTCCCTATCACGCGGCGACCGCGAATTCTGCTTTCCTGGCCGCGTGGTGATGTCGCGCTCGTGCCGCCTCGGAGTGCGCTTCGACGCGCTCAGCCTGCAGGACGAGCGCAACCTTGTGCAATGCACCTTTGGCCGTGCCGACGCCTGGGTACGCTGGGCGGAGCACAGGGCCGCCGACCGCCCCATCGCCGCGCTGGTGGAAATCCTGCGCTTCAGCGCCAACGGCTATCGTCGCTTCCCTGGCTTCTTGATCGAATTCGCGAAACAGGGCTTGGCACGCTTGCCGGCACAGTGCCGTGCTTTCCGCCATGCTCTACTAGAACGTTTACTCGATGTTTAGACACATACTGATTGCCTGCTGCCTGGTCTGCGCAAACGCGGCCATCACGAAACCTACCTTGCCGGCCAAGGCGACCGAGAGCATCGCCGCACCAGCGGCCATCATCGCCGACCAGCGCCTCAACCTCAGCTTCTCGCAACTGGGCGCCACCACGCCTATGACGCTGCGCGGCATCGACGGCAGCGGCTACGTTGGATTCGGCTTGCGTCTGGACCAAGTCGTGACGGCAGCGCACCTTACGCTGAGCTACGATTATTCGCCCGCCCTGTTGCCCAATCTGTCGCACCTCAAGGTCATCCTGAACGACGAGGTAGTCGGCGTCGTGCCCATCCCTGCACATTGGCACGAGGGCCGGCACACGGCGGAGGTCGATATCGATCCGCGCTACTTCAGCGATTACAACCGCATCCGCCTGCAGCTGATAGGCCATTACACGCTGGACTGCGAAGATCCGGCCCACTCTAGCCTGTGGGCTACGGTCAGCAACAGCAGCACGCTCGCCCTCACGCTCAAACCACTTGCTTCGGCCAACGACCTGGCCCTTCTGCCCGCCCCCTTCTTCGACCGCCACGACAATGGCCGCCTCGTGCTACCCATGGTGCTAGCGACTGCCGACTTGGGCCTGCTGCAATCGGCCGGCGAAGCTGCATCCTGGTTCGGCGCGTTGGCCAGCTACCGCGGCGCGCGCTTCCCCTTGGTACTGAACGCAATACCCGAGCACAATGCGCTGGTGCTGGCGACACAGACCCTGCACCCAGCCTTCCTCGACGACTGGCTGGCGCACCATCCCATCAACGCCCCGGCGCTCGCCGTAATCGACGCCCCTGGCAAGCCTGGCGTCAAGCTACTCTTGCTGCTGGGGCGCGACCAGGCGCAGCTGAAGCTGGCGGTGGATGCGCTGGTCCTGGGCGAGCCTGGGCTGACGGGCACACTTGCCACCGTGAGCAATATCCACTACGGCCAACCGCGCGCGCTATACGATGCCCCGAACTGGGTACCCACCGACCGGCCCGTGCGCTTCGGCGAACTGGTACCCTCGCTCGACGACCTGCAGGCCGCCGGTCACATCAACGCACCCATGCGCGTCAACCTGCGCGTGCCTCCCGACCTGTTTCCCTGGCGCGGGCGCGGCGTGCCGCTCGACCTACGCTACCGCTACACGGCGCCACTGTCGCAGGACAACTCAACGCTGAATGTGGCGCTCAACGAGGAGTTCGTCCACTCCTTCCGCCTACAGCCTTCGGGCCAAGGCGGCACGACGAACCATATGACGCTGCCGCTCTTGGAAGATGGCAGCAGCATGGTGCGGGAAAAGCTGAGCATCCCCGCCTTCCGCCTGGGCGGCGACAATCAGCTGCAGTTCGAATTCCGCCTGGACCTGCACAAGAAAAATAGCTGCGAGAACGCCGCGCTCGACAATGTGCGTGCGGGTATCGATCCGGACTCGACTGTCGACCTGTCAGATTTTCCCCATTTCACCACCTTGCCTAATCTGGCCTACTTCGCCAACTCGGCCTACCCTTTTAGCCGCTATGCCGACCTGTCGCATACGGCCGTCGTCGTGCCGGACAAGCTGGATCGCGAAACAGCGGAGGCATTCCTGTTCATCATGGGCCGCATGGGCCGGGCCACCGGCTTCCCTGCCGTGCGCTACCGGCTGGCGGCAGCCAGCAAGGTGGATAGCGTGGCGGATGCGGACCTGGTCTGGCTGGCCCAACCAGGGCGCGATGCGATGCTGGAAAAATGGGGGGAGAAGCTACCTGCCCTGATTGAAGGTGCCCACCGCAGGCTCGACACGCCCTACCGCTTCCTCAATGCCTTCACCAACTACGGGCAGACGCTGGCCCCCAGTGCGCAGGCCGCGAGTGCCACGACCGAGCTCGAAGCGAACGGCCCCATCGCGGCCATCGTCGGCTTTGAGTCACCGCTTAAGGCGGGCCAAAGCGTCGTCGCCATTTCGGCCAGCTCTGCTGCCGCTTTCCCGCTGGCGGAAGATGCGCTGGAAGACCCAAGCCTGATCGATGAGGTACGTGGACATGTCGCGCTCGTGCGCGGCCGCCACGTCGAAAGCTACCAAACCTCGGCTCACTATGACGTGGGCAGTCTGCCCTTGTGGATACGCATCTGGGTAGTGTTGTCGCGCCACCCACTGCTCCTGACGTTGCTCGGCCTGGGTTCTGGTCTGCTACTGGGGGCTTCGGCCTATGCCGCCCTGCGTAAGGTAGCCCAGCGCCGCCTGCAGGCTCAAGGGGACTGAAGTGCGCACGCTGGCTATGTTGATCCTAGCCTGCACGGCACTGATAACACAGGCTGCCGCTAACTGCGCCGGTTGGCCCGCCTGGGATTTCTTTCGCACGCATCTGATCGTGGATGGCGGCCGCGTGCTCGACCCCTCCGACGCGCGGCGCATAACCACCTCGGAGGGACAGTCCTACGCCATGTTCTTCGCACTCGTGGCGAACGACCGCGCCACCTTCGACAAGCTCAGCGACTGGACGGATGCTGCGCTGGCGCAGGGCAACCTGGGCAGCCACCTGCCGGCCTGGCTGTGGGGGTTGGACGCGCAGGGCAAGGGCAGCGTGCTCGACAGCAATTCGGCCAGCGACGCGGACCTCTGGTTGGCCTACGACCTCGCGGAAGCGGGGCGACTTTGGCATGTGCCGCGCTACAGCGCAAAGGCCCGCCTCCTGGCTCGCCTGATCCTGCGCGAGGAGAGCGCCGACCTGCCCGGACTGGGCCGTACCTTGCTACCCGCGCCCGTGGGCTTTCACCCTGCCGACAATACTTGGCGCCTCAACCCCAGCTATCTGCCCCTGCCTGTGCTGCGCCGCTTCGCCACGCTCGACGGCGCATCGTCCTGGCCCGAGGTGCTGGCCAGCGCCCTACACGTGATCGAGGGCAGCGCACCGCACGGCTTCTCACCGGACTGGGTGCTGTACCAGGCGGGCCAAGGCTTTACGACCGATACGACCACGCGTGGACTGGGCAGCTACGATGCCATCCGCAGCTATCTCTGGGCTGGCATGGCCAACCCGCGCGACGAGGCGACGGGCAGCCTGCAGCGCAAACTGTCGTCCATGATCGAGGCAACCAATACGCGCGGCGCACCGCCGGAGCGCGTCGATACGCAAACCGGTCAGGCTGAGGCAAACGACGGTCCGCCCGGCTTCACCGCTGCCATGCTACCGCTCCTCATCGCCCTGCACGACCACGTGGGCGAGGCGCGCCAGATCGAGCGCCTCGCCAGGCAGCCCGCGGCGCCCGACGCCTATTTCGGCCAGGCCCTGTCCTTGTTCGGCCAAGGCTGGGCCGACGATCGCTACCGTTTCGCGCCCGATGGCGCCCTGATGCCAGCATGGTCAAACTGCGTTCGCTCTCATTCGCGCTGATTCTGCTGCCGCTTACTGCGGCGGCCGTGGAGACGAACCCGTGGCGGCTAGCCGCGGACGAGCTCCTCGCCAGCGCCCGCCTATGGGATTTGAAAGGCCGTAACGACCTGGCGCGGTTGGCGCTGCAAAAGCTGTTGCGCGCAGAGCCGGGTAATCGCGTAGCACGCGCCCGCCTGGCCCAGCTCGATGCGCAGGAGGGCAAGCTCGGTAGCGCAGAGGCGGCCTACCGCTTGTTGCTCAGCGACGGCCCTGTCGGTCCGAACATCCGTAACCTGGAAGCGAGCCTGCGCATCTACGGCCCGGAACGGCAAAAGCTGTCGGCAGCACGGCTGATGGTGCGAGCCGGCCGCGTCGACGAAGCGGTGCGGATGCTGCGTGAGGTATTCCCCAACGGCCCGCCCGATGGGCCCATCATGATCGAGTACCTACGCGTGATCGGCGGCACGGGTCATGGCTGGGCCGAAGCGCACGCCGGCTACAGCAAGCTGGCGCGGTCCTACCCGGAAGATATGGAATTCCGCCTGCGTCTGGCCGAACTCGACGGAGCCCGCCCGGTCACGCGCTCGCGCGCACTCCGAACCCTGGCGGCCATGGCACGCGCCAAAGAGGGCAATACGGCCGACGTGATGGTGGCCTGGCACCACGTGCTGCTGTCGTCCGACCATGTCAGCATCGCGCCGCAGTACTACCGTGAATACCTGGCGCTCGACCCCAAGGACCAGGGCGTGGCCGATGCACTGGCCGAGAGCGAACATGCTGCCGCCCAGCGCTACTTTCTGGCACACGACCCGACGGAAATCCGCCTCGCGCACGCCTTGGCTGCGCTCGCCGACGACCAGGTGGACGAAGCCGATACCGGCTTGCGGGCCGTTGCCGAACACCTGCCACACGACCCACGTGTGCTGGGTGGCCTGGGCCGCGTAGCGCTCAAGCGCGGCAACGACGATACGGCCGAAAAACTGTTCCGCGAAGCCCTGGCGCGCGACCCGGCCAACCGCGCGGAATGGACTTCGCTGGTCGCAACGGCACGCTACTGGGGACTATTGAAGGCAGGCAGCGCAGCACGGGAAGCGGGCCGCTTGGACGAGGCCGAGCAGCGCATACGCGAAGCCCTGGCAGCCCAGCCGAACGAACCGAACGGCATGGCCGCGCTTGGCCGCGTCGCCCTGGCACGCGGCGACCTGGACGGCGCAGACCGCGTCTTCCGCGCGGTACTGGCCGGCACGCCGACCAATAGCAGCGCCTGGCAGGGCCGTGTGGACGTGGCATTTGCCCGCAACCGCCCGGACGAGGCGCGCCATCTGATCGCCGATGCACCGCGCGACAACCCCGACCTGGTCGCCGCACTGGCCCCCGTGCGAGCCAAGCTGGCACGTAAGGACGCCGCTGCGTTGGTCGCAGCAGGCCGAACCAGCGATGCGCGGTTGTTGCTCGAAGCCACGTTACTCAGCGTTCCGGGCGATGTATGGCTGCGCTACGACCTGGCGCGCATTTACACACACATGGGCAAGCGGGCAGAAGCCCGCCGGGCCATGGATGACGCGCCGGCCAGCACGCGGCACGGCAACGCCTGGCGTTACGCCAACGCGCTGGTACTGGGCGGCCTGGATGAATGGGATGACGCGCTGCGCTCGCTTAGGCAGATTCCGGAAAGCGAAACGGATGCGCAGATCAAGCAGCTGGCGCGCGAAGCACAGGTACGCAGCCACATCGCCGACGCACAAGACGCGATCGCCGCACAGGATGAGGCAGGGGCCGATGCCGCGCTAAACCAGGCAACATCGGCCGCTGGCGACGATCTTGCCCTGTTGGCAGCAGTTGCCAACGCCTGGGCCGACTGCGGCCAACTGACACGCGCCCAGGCCATGGCTGCTCCCTACCTTGAACAACCCGACGACGGCGACGCCAGCCATCAATTGGCACTGGCCAATCTGGCCGACGCGGCACGCGACGATAGCGGCGTAGGCCGCCAGCTCGCCGCACTCAATACG
>Ga0213872_10001609_pt1 | contig 14288 bp, 12 predicted proteins | sample VelepicomBERX_R2_FD_160071 | JGI IMG/M metagenome (GOLD analysis project Ga0213872, IMG submission 160071) | Rhizosphere microbial communities from Vellozia epidendroides in rupestrian grasslands, the National Park of Serra do Cipo, Brazil - RX_R2 | ecosystem: Host-associated > Plants > Roots >...
TGGCGCGGGCGCTGGCGACCGTGCGCAGCGCCATCATGTCGCAGATGCACGCCGCGCTGAAGCATGGCGACAAGGCGATGCAAGCGATTTTCGACGCCCACCTGGCCTTACTGGACGACCCTGAATTGGTCGGGGCCGCCGAGCGGGCGATCGGACAGGGCAAGAGCGCTGGCGTGGCGTTCCGCGACGCGGCGCGCACCCAGCGTCAAGTGCTCAGCGCCATGAATAATCCGCTGTTGGCCGAGCGCGCCAACGATTTGAAGGACCTGGAGCGACGCGTGTTGCTGGCGATCAGCGGCGACGCGGATCAGAAGCCGGTGGTGCCGCCGCGCTCGATCCTGATCGCCGATGACCTGACGCCATCGGATCTGGCCGGTATGCCGGCCGATGCCCTGGCCGGCGTCGTGCTCGCGCGTGGCGGCGCCACGTCGCACGTGGCGATCCTGGTGCGCGCGCGCGGTATTCCCGCCCTGGTGGCCACCGGCGCGGCGGTGCTGCAGATTGAGAACGGTCTGGAGGTGCTGCTCGATGCCACGCATGGCGTACTCGATATCACGCCTGCCGCCGATAGCCTGCAAGCCGCGCGGCAACAGATCGACGCGCGCCGCGACACGCTCGAGCACATGAAGCGCCAAGCGCTCGAACCTGCGCATACGCTGGATGGCCAGGCCATCGAGGTGGCCGCCAATATTGCCAACGAGCGCGACGCGCGCGAAGCGGCGCGTTGCGGCGCCGACAGCGTCGGCCTGCTGCGCAGCGAATTCTTGTTCATCGAGCGCGAGTCGGCGCCGAGCCGCGACGAGCAACAGGCCGCGTATCAGGCGGTACTCGACGCGCTGGAAGGGCGCAACGCCATCATGCGCACGCTGGACGTCGGCGGCGACAAGGAGGTGCCCTACCTGAGCCTGCCTCAGGAAGACAACCCGGCGCTGGGCTTGCGCGGCATCCGCAGCGGCTTCGCCCGCCCGGCCTTGCTGGACGATCAACTGGCTGCGATGTTGGCCACCCGTCAGGCCAGCCGGTTGCGCATTCTGTTGCCGATGGTGGCCGACGTGGCCGATCTGCTGCGCGTCAAGGCGCGGCTGGGCGAGTTGGCGGCGGAAATGGGCATCACCGCGCTGCCGCAACTGGGCGTGATGATCGAGGTGCCCTCGGCCGCCTTGCTCGCCGATCAGCTGGCCGAGCATGCCGACTTTCTGTCCATCGGCACCAACGACCTGACGCAATACACGCTGGCGCGCGACCGCTGCAATCCGGACCTGGCCGCCGGCCTCGACCCCATGCACCCCGCGCTGTTGCGCCTGATCGCCCAAACCGCCGCAGGCGCCGCCAAGCATGGCCGCTGGGTGGGTGTGTGCGGGGCGATGGCCTCCGATCTGGAGGCCGCGCCGGTGCTGATCGGCTTGGGCGTGACCGAGCTGTCGGTGAGCCCTGGATTGATTCCCGAACTCAAGGCCAGGGTGCGTGCCCTGGATCTGGCCATGTGCCGACGCGAGGCGCAGTCGTTGTTGCTGCTCTCGTCGGCCGCGGAAGTCCGCGCGCGAGCGCGCGAAATCTGGCCGCAGGTGTAGGCGGCTTCTCAACACAGGAGAGTGAGATGGCATTAAGTAAATTCGCAGGCATTCAGCAGCTAGGGCGCGCCCTGATGCTGCCGATTGCCGTGCTACCAGTCGCGGGCTTGCTCCTGCGCCTGGGGCAGCCTGACCTGTTGAATATCGCTTGGCTCGCGCAGGCGGGCGGCGCGATCTTCGACAATTTGGCTCTGGTGTTCGCCATTGGCGTGGCGGTCGGTTTCGCCAAGGAGAACAACGGTACCGCCGGCTTGGCCGGGGTGGTCGGCTATCTGATCCTCACCGCCGTGCTCAAGGCGCTGGACGACAAGATCAACATGGGGGTGCTCTCGGGCATCATCATGGGTTTGGTCGCCGGCGGCTTGTACAACCGCTATAAGGACATCAAGCTGCCGCCGTACCTGGCGTTCTTCGGCGGCAAGCGCTTCGTGCCCATCGTGACCGGGTTGTCCAGCGTGGTGCTCGGCTTGGTGTTCAGCGTGATTTGGCCGCCGATCCAAAACGGCATCGGCGCTATCGGCAATTGGCTGATCAACGCCGGCAGCATCGGTCTGTTCGTCTACGGCGTGCTCAACCGTCTGCTGATCGTCACCGGTCTGCACCACATCCTCAACTCGCTGGTGTGGTTCGTGTTCGGCAGCTTCCCCGGCGCGGCCGGCAAGCTCGCCACCGGCGACTTGAACCGCTTCTTCGCCGGCGACCCGACCGCGGGCGCCTTCATGACCGGCTTCTTCCCGATCATGATGTTCGGCCTGCCGGCCGCCTGCTTGGCCATGTATCGTTGCGCCAAGCCGGAAAACAAGAAAGCCGTGGCCGGTCTGTTGCTGTCGATGGCGCTGACCGCTTTCCTGACGGGCGTAACCGAGCCGGTGGAATTCGGCTTCATGTTCCTGGCACCGGCGCTGTATGCCGTGCATGCCGTATTGACCGGCTTGTCGCTGGTGATTACCCACCTACTGCACATCCGCCTGGGCTTTACCTTCTCGGCGGGCTTGTTCGACTACCTGCTTTCCAGCGGCAAGGGTGAGAACCCGCTGTTGATGCTGCCGGTCGGTTTGGTGTACTTCGTGGTGTACTACGTGGTGTTCACCTTCTCGATTCGCAAATTCAACCTGATGACCCCGGGCCGCGAAGACAACGCGCCGGTGGTGCCCGATCAGACGATCAGCGCCAGCGATCGCGCCCGTGGCTACATCGCCGCGTTGGGCGGCGCCGCCAACCTGAAGTCGGTCGACGCCTGCACCACCCGTCTGCGTTTGGAAGTGGTCGATGGTCATGCGCTGGACGAAACGGCGCTCAAGGCGCTGGGTTCGCGCGGCATGATTCGCCCCGCGCCGGGCAGCGTGCAAGTGGTGATTGGGCCGGAAGCCGACTTGATTGCCGACGAAATCCGTCAAGCATTGCACCAGATGGAAGGCGCGCCGGCCGCGTCGTCGAGCACGCCAAATTTTGATCGCGCCCGCTGGACGGCGGCATTGGGCGGCGAAAGCAATATATTCCATGTCGAGCAGGTGGCCGGTACCCGCCTGCGCGTTGAAGTGGCGGACAGCGGCCGCGTCGACGAGAAGGCATTGAAGGGGCTGGGGGCGGTGGAAATCGTGCCGTTCTCCAGCACGCTGTTGCATGTGGTTCTGGCGGGCGACGCCGATCAGGCGGTGGCCGTGCTCAACCACAAATGATCGACGAAAGTTGATCGACTCCCCCGCGACCGGGCGCGTTGAGCGCCCGGTTTTTTTACGTCTGGCGGGTGCTTATTCGGTGTCCACCACCTCGGGCATGCGCAACGGCACCGGCACGTCGATGACGATCGAGGTCTTGGTGTCGCCGTATTGCATCAAGCGGGCGATCAGCGCCTGCAAATCGGGCATCGAATGCACTGCCACCTTCAACAGCAGGCCGCTGGTGCCGGTGACCGAAAAGCACTCCAGGATTTCCGGCATCGTCGCCAACTGCTCGATGACGATGAAGTAGTCCTGATGTTTGACGGTCAGCTCGATCAGGCACTGGATCGGGTAGCCGATTTTGCTGGGATTGATGCGCGCGTGATAGCCGGTGATGACGCCGGCGCGCTCGAGTTTTTCCACCCGATCGGCCACGGCCGGAGCGGATAGATTGACCCGCCGCGCCAGCTCGGCGAAGCTGATGCGCGCGTTTTCGTAGAGCGCATTGAGGATTTTCTTATCGAACTTATCCATGGCTTCGAATCGAAGGTAAAACTAAATTATAAACAAACATTCGAAGCTTGGAAGTGATAATTATCAGGGGAACACCATTAATCATCGCCGGGGGTAGCCGTAGAATACGGGCCTCAGCGGTGCTTTGCTCCGCTACCGGATCTGTTGTGGAAAACTGTCCTGTCCCGTTGTGACGTTAACTTCCGCAACTGTCCTGGTGATCTCTTTGTCCCTGGTCACAAGTCATTGTCTTGAATGTTGACGGCGACCTTTTCTCCGAGCCTGTTTTTCGACAGGCTCGTTTTTTTTGTCCCTAGGTATTTGGTGCAATGCCGCGCGTTGCGCGTCGATTGCACCCTACGAAACGGGACACCCCTTCGCGTAGGGCGCACTCGCCGCAATCTCTATTTACCCCCACGCCGCCATCGCAGCGACGCGGCCGCCAGCGCCAAGGCGGCGGCCGAGGTGCCAAGCGACGCCGACAGGGTGCCGAGACGGTCGGCGCTTAGCTGGGCGAAGAACGGCCCGGCCACCTGCCCGACGCCGAAGCCGAACGTCATGATCCCCATCAAATTGGTTTTCGCGCCCGCCTGCAGTTGGCGCGCCGCCGGCATGACGATCACCGTCGTGCCCATGAAGGTGCCGCCGAGACAGGCAGCGGCGCACAGATGCGCCCAAAAGAAGGGGAAAGCCACCGGCAGACCGACGCCCAGCGCCTGAATGCTCAGATTCCAGATCAGCGCCCGCCGGGCGTTGCAGCGGGTCGACAGCCAATACCAGGCTGGGCAGGACAGCATGGCGGCAAGTCCCACCAGTCCCCAGACCAGGGTGACGCCGTCGCGCAGCTGTGCGGACTGGCTCAACATCACCGGCAAATAGGTGGCGCTGATGATATAGCCGAACCCCGCCAGTGTGTAGACCAGCGTCAAATGCCGGCGCGTGAGCCCGTCCACGTCGAGAGAATGCGCGCGCGGGCTATGTGCGGAGGCCGCGTGCGTGCGTGGCAGCAGGACAAGCGGCAGCACCGACAGCATGAGCGCCGCCGCGCCGCAGGCTGTCCATAAGGCGCCGACGGGAAGGGTGAGCGCGGCGGCGTGGCCGATGAGCCAGGTGGACAGCAAGATGCCGAGCCCGACGCCGGCGTACAGCACGGGCGCCATGGCGGGGTGGGCGTCGGCACGCAAGCAGCGGGTCGATACCGATACCATGGCGCAGGCGCTGAGAAAGCCTGCCAAGAGCCGCAGGACGAGGATGGCCGGGTACCAGCGCGTGACCGCCATCAACAGCAGACAGGCCACCGTGGCCAGCAGACAGCGTGCCGCCTGCCTGCCGGCGCCGTCGTACGGCCAGCGCGCGGCCAGCAGGCTGCCGGCCAAATAGCCGGCATAGTTGGCCGCGGCCAGCCATGAACCTTGCGGCAAGGTAATGACCCCGGCCTTGAGCATCAAGGGGTAGAGCGGGGTGTAGGCGAAGCGGCCGAAGCCCATGGCGACCGCCATGGCCAACATGCCGGACAACGCCAGCAGCCAGTGCTGACGCGTCGCGCCAATCGATGTTTCCATATCTATCACTTATAGAGAATCGTTAGTCAATGTTATTTACTGAAAGTGATCTATAAGATAGGCTGTCTGATGTATTCTCAAAAATGAAAAATAGTGATGCGTCATTCACTGAAAGCGAATCATGAACCTGGCCGAACTGCGTGTTTTTCAAGCGGTGCATGAGTGCGGCGGCGTCTCGCAAGCCGCGCGGCGTTTGCATTGCGTGCAGTCGAATGTCACCGCGCGGCTGAAGCAGCTTGAGGCGCGGCTGGGCGTGCCGCTGTTCACGCGCAAAAACCGGCAGATGGAGATCACCGCCCGCGGCCGCGTGTTGCTGGCCTATGCCGAGCGGCTGCTGGGGTTGGCCGACGAGGCCGAGCTGGCGATGACCGGCGGCGCCGGTCTGCCGGGGCTGCTGCGGCTGGGCGCGATGGAAACCACCGCGGCGGCGCGCCTGCCGGCGGTGTTGAGCGCTTTTCACCAGACACAGCCAAAGATCGCCATGCAGTTGATCACCGGGCCGACGGCGGACATCGTCGAGCAGGTGCGTGAACACGCTGTGGATATCGGCTTTGTCGCCGGCCCGGTCGGCGCGCTCGACTTGCAGGAACAGCCGCTGTGGCAGGAGCAATTGGTGCTGATCACCGAGCGCGGCCATCCGCCCGTGCGCCATGCCCGCGCGCTCGCCAACCGTTCGCTGCTGGTGTTTCGTCACGGCTGCAGCTATCGCCAGCGGCTCGAACGGTGGTTTGCCGCCGAGGGCGTCACACCGGACGTGATGCTGGAATTCGGCTCGTTTCAGGCGATCGCCGGCTGCGTCGCCGCCGGCATGGGCGTGGGGCTGCTGCCGCGTACGGCGCTGGATTTGCTGCCGCAGCGCGCGGAGGTTGCCGCGCATGACTTGCCGGACGAGTACGCCACGGCGCAGACCGCCATGATTTGGCGGCCTAGCAATGGCGGTATCCATGCGGTGCGCCTGTTTCTCGAACATCTGCGCGCTGGCGTGTCTGTATGAAAAATGCCTGGCCTTATGGCCAGGAGTAAACTTTCTTGTTATGGCGGACGGCAGCGTGCAATCGGGTCAAAATCATTGACTGATCTGGCTGGGCTGCTTGCTCAGGAAAGTGGCGGGTGGGGCCGGCGCTACAATATTTTATAGAATATGACATTGGGTATAATAATTGTCATATTTCTGCAATTTTTAGTTTTTATCCTTGCCACAATTGGTTAATAGGGATGAACCACAATGGCGGCAAATATTCTTCTGGTCGAAGACGAACCGGCCATCCAGGAACTGATCGCTTTCAATCTCACTCAGGCGGGCCACAATGTGCTGCGCGCCAGCACTGCGGAAGCGGCCATCACCCTGGTCAGAAATGCCTTGCCGGATCTGGTGCTGCTCGACTGGATGCTGCCGGGGGTGTCGGGGATCGAGGTCGCGAAGAAATTGCGCAGCGATGAGCGCACCCGCGCCGTGCCGATCATCATGTTGACCGCGCGCTCGGACGAGCAGGACAAGATTTCCGGTTTGGATGCCGGCGCGGACGACTACATCACCAAGCCGTTCTCGCCGCGCGAACTCTTGGCGCGCATCAAGGCGGTGCTGCGCCGCCGCGCGCCGCAGATGACCGACGATGCCGTCGAGGTGCAAGGGCTTAGACTCGATCCGATCACGCACCGCGTCAGCGGCAACGATCAATCGATCGAGCTTGGGCCGACGGAATTCCGCCTGCTGCATTTCTTCATGACCCATGCCGAGCGCGTGCATTCGCGTGCACAGTTGCTGGATCAGGTGTGGGGCGACCACGTGTTCGTGGAGGAGCGCACGGTCGACGTGCACATCCGTCGCCTGCGCAGCGCGCTCGAACAAACCGGGCACGATAATTTGATTCAAACGGTGCGCGGTACGGGCTATCGTTTTTCCACTCAGCGTTAAGGTATCAGTGAGGCGGGTTTGCGTGACTTTCTGCAGCGGGTGTTAGGTTGGCTGACGGCGTTGGTGCTGATCAGCAGCGGGTTTTGGTTGTTTTCCAGCGCGCAGGACGGTCTGATCGCCCTGTCGATCGGATTGGGCGGCATGCTCGCCTTCCATCTGTTTCACGTGGCGCTGCTCCTGCGCTGGCTGAAGAATCCCACCGCCGAACGCGTGCCTGACGGCTTCGGCGTTTGGCAGACGGTGTTCATGACGCTGTACCGGCAGGTGCGCACGCAGACGCAAAGCAAGCGCAAGTTGACCCATGTGCTCGAGCGTTTCATCAACGCCGGCGAGGCCATGCCGGATGGCGTGATCGTGCTCGACGAGCATGATCGCATCGAGTGGCTCAACCCGATGGCGGTGGAACACTTCGGCCTCGACCGCCAGCGCGACGTCGGCAATCTGCTGCTCAATCTGATCCGCCAGCCGTCGTTCCACGCCTATATGAAGGCCGATAATTTCAGCCAGCCGTTGGTGCTGAAGTATTCGCAACCGCGCGAGATCGTGTTGGCCATCCAGCTCGTGCCGTTCGATTCCACCCGTAAGCTGATGCTGTCGCGCGACATTACCCAATTGGAAATGGTGCACACCGTGCACAAAGATTTCGTCGCCAACGTGTCGCATGAATTGCGCACACCGCTGACGGTGATCGGCGGCTTCCTGGAAACCCTCAGCGACATGGATGAGGATGATCCGGCGATGCTGCGCCAGTTCCTGCCGATGATGATGGAACAGTCGCGCCGCATGCAGTCGCTGGTGGAGGACCTGCTTACCTTGTCGCGGCTGGAAAACAGCCCGGCGCCGCTGACCTCGGAAAAGGTCAATATGCATGAAATGCTCGAGACGCTGATGGTCGAGGCCGAGGGGTTGTCGCAGGGGCGGCACCGGGTGTCGATGCAGCAGCAGACCGGGCAGTGGCTGTGGGGCAATACGCGCGAACTGCACTCGGCCTTCAGCAATCTGGTGTCCAACGCCATCCGTTACACGCCGGAAGGCGGCCGGATCGAGCTGTCCTGGCGCGAGGAGCCCGAACGGGTGATCTTCAGCGTGTCGGATACAGGTATCGGCATCCCGCGCGAACACATCCCGCGACTGACCGAGCGTTTCTACCGGGTCGACCGCGGCCGTTCGCGCGGCAACGGCGGCACCGGCTTAGGGCTCGCCATCGTCAAGCACGTGCTGGCGCGCCACCACGCGCGGCTGGAAATCTTGAGCGAACCGGACATGGGCAGCACGTTCAGCGTGGTGTTCAGCCGCGAGCGGGTGGCGGATCCGGTAGCGGTGGAGAGTCCCGGCAAATAAGCCTGGCAAGCCTATCTCTCGATATATAAAGACTTGGCTTAACTGTCGTCTGGCGCTACGATGCAGTTTTCCCCTTCGCTGTATCGGATCACACCATGAATCGTCTGCAAGCCATCCGCCCCTTCGGCCAGCGCATCTGGCTCGACAACCTCTCCCGCGAACTGCTCTTCTCCGGCGAGCTGGCGCGTTTGATCAAACAGGACGGTATTGCAGGGGTGACGTCCAATCCGACGATTTTCCATAAGGCCATCAGCACCGACCCGCGTTATCGCGACGACATGACCGCGCTCAAGGCGCGCGGCATGGGGGCGGAAAAGACCTATGAAGAACTGGTGATTCCCGATGTGCGCACCGCCTGCGACATGATGTTGCCGGTGTACCAGCAAAGCGAACGCGACGACGGCTACGTCAGTTTGGAAGTGTCGCCGCTGCTGGCGCACGACGCCGAGGGCACGCTGCAGTCGGCGCGCGATCTGTGGCAGTCGGTCGGCCGTCCCAACCTGATGATCAAGATTCCTGCCACGCCGGAGGGGATTCAGGCGTTCGGCGTGCTGACGCGCGAAGGCATCAACGTCAACATCACGCTGCTGTTCAGCCTGAAGCAGGTTGAAGCGGTCTGGGACGCCTACATCGGCGCGCTGACCGCCCGTTTGGCCGACGGCAACGCGCTGGGTCACGTCAAGGCAGTGGCCAGCTTCTTCCTGTCGCGCGTCGACTCGCTGCTCGACGGGCAATTGCCGGCGGCGCTCGGCGGCAAGGGCGCCATCGCCCTGTCCAAGGTCGCTTATGCCCGCTACATGGAGCGCTTCCACGGCGAGGAGTTCGCCGCGCTGGCGCGCGCGGGCGCCCATCCGCAATACCTGCTGTGGGCCTCGACCGGCACCAAGAACCCGGCCTACTCCGACGTGCTGTACGTCGAAAGCCTGATCGGCGCCGAAACCATCAACACCGTCCCCGACGCCACGCTGGCCAAATTCCGCGATCACGGCAACGCCGCCGCCACCCTGCGCCAGGATCTGGACGGCGCGCGCGAGACGCTGGCGCAGATCGCGCAAGCCGGCATCGACCTGGAGGCGGTTGGCGAGCAATTGCAGCAAGACGGCCTGAAACTGTTCGTCGACTCGTTCAACGCGCTGATGGAACTGACCGCCTAAACCAGGTTTCTCTATGTGCAAAAAAACGCCACGACGTGGCGTTTTTTATTGCCCATTAGGCCGTGGCTGGCGCCATGGTGCGAGGCACGGTTAGGCGCGCGTTCAGCGGCGGCGGATCGGCCAGCCAGAGATCGAGCAATTGAGCGCAGTAGCCATCGTGGGAATCCTCCAGCACGAGGTGAATAGGCCCACCCCGGAGGGGGTGGGGGCTGTTCCTACGCTCTCTAATGTCCAAGAAGCGCCGAGGGCCTTGCGGAAACACCTCGCAGCCCCCGGCGGATACAACAGCGCGGCCAGGCGTGACCTGGCCGATGGGGCTGGACAAAAGAGATTTAGGAGCCTCCAGCCTAGGGGAGGGCGGTTCCTGTCGTCTAACCTGCGCGGCCGGGATATTTCACTATGCATCGCATAATGCGTCGCGCCGATCTTGATGGCGTTATAGGCTGATCGCCAGATAAAGCAGATAGGCGGCGCCGTTGAGGGCCAAGTGGCCGACGCGCAGGCCGCGCCGCGCCATCAGGCACAGCCAGGTTGCCGCGCCCAGGGTGAAGACCAGCGGGATGAACACGTCCGGGCGTGGCGACCACGGCGTCAGCGCGATGCCCATCGCCGGCAGCAGCGTGCCCTGGAACACCATGGCGCCGGTGATGTTGCCGAGCGCCAGCGTGTCCTTGCCGCGGCGGATCCACAGAATGGAATTGATCTTTTCCGGCAGCTCGGTGGCGATCGGGATCACCATCAACGACAGCAAGAGCGGGCTGATGCCCAAGAGACGCGATGCCGCTTCCACCCCGGCGATGAAGCCCTCGGCGCCGCCGACCAGCAGGCCGAGGGCCAGCGCCAGCTGCAGCCCAATACTGACGAGGCCGACCGGCAAGCCCAGCCGTGACAGCAGCAGCGGCGTTTCCGCCTCGGTGCCGTGTCCTTGCTCGACCAGCGCGCTCGAGGCGCGCAGCGTGCTCATCACATACAGCAGATAGAGCAATACCAGCAGCAGGCAGACCAGCGCGCGCGACGCGGCCCAGTGGCCTTGCTGCGGCAAAAACATGGCCAGTGCCGACAGCGCGTAGGCGCCGAGAAACACGTGCAGGTCGCGCATGAGGCCGCTACGCTCGGCGGCGATGGCGCCTTTCGGTCCGCGCGTGCGCCACACCGACAACCCCATCAGACAGACCGATAGCGTCGACAGCATCAGCGGCGCGCCCAGGATGGCGCCGACGCCGATTTCTTGATTGACCTCGCGCCCGGCGCCACCATCGAAAATCGCCAACAGCGGCACCATGGTTTCCGGCATCGCGGTGCCGACCGCGGCGAACAGCGAACCGGTCACCCCCTCGGAAATACCCAGCCGGTGGCCGAGATGTTCTAGCGCGTTGGTGAAGGTTTCGGCGGCGATCAGGATGATCAGCAGCATCGACAGCAGCGTGGCGAAGGTCGTGAACATATTCTTTGGGCTGAACAAAAACAAAGCCGGCGGTGCGCGACCGCCGGCAGGGTCGGGAAAGACTTAGAGTTCCGGCGTGCGCTTGGCTGCCATGTGCGTGCCGGCGACGCGTTTTTCCTCGGCGGTCATCACCTTGTCGGCGGTCGGAATCAGCCACGCTTCTTCAATGGCGGCGTGCAGCCGGTACTGGCGCACGAACTCCTCGATTTCAATGCGGCTGATGACCGAGATGTCGCCGTTCTTCAGCGCCAACAGGTCGTCGCGGATGGCGTTCCAGCACGAGTGCAGGTAACCGTGTTCGGCACGCAATTGCTCAAGCTTCGGCGGCGCGGTCGGCACGCGCGCTTCCAGAATCGGGAACAGCTCGTCTTCTTCGTCGCTGTGGTGCGACGGGCCGGCCTCGTCGAAATAGCGCACGATCGAATCGATGGTCGATTTGACGGCGTTGTCGACGCCATGTTCGGCGATGTACGGCGACAGTTTGTCCAGCAGATCGCAAAAGCGCCGAATCCGGTCGTGACAGGCCAGCAGCATTTCCAGCGGCTGGTCGAAGGAAGGCGCGGGATGGGTCAGGCTTTCAAGCGTTGGCATGATGACTTTCTCCGGCATGGCGATGTGTTTGCAGTCAGTATGCGCCAAGCGTGGTGACGGTTTTTCGAGTGCGCGCGGCAGGCGTATGCATTCGCTGTCAGAATACCACGGTCCTTGCAGCGCAACACGGCGAATCTGGCCTAAAATGAGCGTTTTACGCCGAGACCATCGTCATGACCGAATCACGCTCGCCACTCGGCCTCAACGCCGCCGGCTGGGTCGAATCCGCGCGTCACGTGCCGTCGCCCAACCACAACGAGCGCCCGGCCGGCACGGCCATCGACTTGCTGGTGATCCATAACATCAGCCTGCCGCCGCGCCAGTACGGCGGCCCCGGCGTTGAGCAGTTGTTCACCAATACGCTCGATCCCAACGCCGATCCCTACTATGCCGGTATCGCCGGCCTGAAAGTGGCGGCGCATTTCTTCATCCGCCGCGATGGCGAACTGGTGCAATTCGTGCCGGTGCACCGCCGCGCCTGGCATGCCGGAGTATCGAACTGGCAGGGCCGCGACGGCTGCAACGATTTTTCCGTCGGCATCGAGCTGGAGGGTTGCGACTTTGAGCCGTTCACCGACGCCCAGTACGCCCGGCTGATCGCCCTGACCCAACTCTTGTTCGCCGAATTGCCGCTCAAAGACATTGCCGGCCATTCGGACATCGCCCCCGGACGCAAGACCGACCCGGGGCCGCACTTCGATTGGGCGCGCTACCGCGCCGGGCTCGCCGCCTAGGGCCTGTCCGCAGACAGCCCTCGGCGTCATCCTCTGCTGCTTTTCGGCAAGGCGGCTCCCGCCTTGCCCGCCTTTCCCTGCCTGTCGCCACCTTACTTTTCCCGATTTGTAAGCCGAAATTTCCACCCCCGTCGGCGGAATTTCTGGTTTGCGTCATATTAAACTCAATGATTGAAAATGTATTTCAATTCATTGCCAAATTGGCTACGGTGTGCACGTTCCCGACCGGATGGAACGATGACTTTCACACTTTGGAGTAAACGACATGATGCAAGCGTTGAAGCAGTTTTGGCGGAATGAAGAGGGCGCCGCAATGATCGAGTACGGTCTACTGGCCGCGTTGGTTGGGGCCGCAATGGTCGTTGCTTTGAACGCGCTTACAGGCAACTTGCAAGGGCTGTTTGCCCGGATTGGTCGCGTCCTGGGTGGCGCAGGCGGCGGCGCGACGAACTGACGCGCGCCGTATCGATGGCGGCGGCCGCACTCTGGCGACAGGGCTGGGGCGCTATTTATCTGTAACCGCTCGCGATGAAGGGGAATGCATGGGCGCGCTAGTACTGCAGCATATGCCGCCGCTGCCGGTGATGTGCACGCTGCTCGGTCTGCTGATCTGGGCTGTGACGAGCGATCTATCGTCGCGCCGCATTCCCAATGCGCTGATCTTGGCGGGGCTCGCGCTGGCCTGGCAGGCGCAGTGCCTGGCGTTGGGCTGGCGCGCTGGCTCGGTGGCGTGCCTTGCCGGCGCGGGTGTCGGTTTGGCGCTGATGCTGCCGGGTCATCTATTGCGCATGGCGGGGGCGGGCGACGTCAAGCTGATGGCGATGGTGGGCGCGTTTTTTGGCGCGGCCGGCGCCTTGCAAGTCGGTTTGGCGGCGATGCTTGCCGGTGGCGGGTTGTCGCTGCTGTGGCTGGCGCTGCGGCCGGGCGCGCAGCGATTCAATCTGCGATGGCTGACACTGTGTCTGGCGCAGCCGGGCGTCTGGTTGCCGGGACGGCGGCAGAGGGCGGTGCGCGAGCGCATGCCTTACGGCGTGGCCATTGCCCTCGGCTGTGCCGCGGTGCTGTGGTTGAGCGCCTGACATTTTCAAGGGAGCGGTGGCTGTGATGAATGTGCGCGCGCTGGTTGCGCTGACGTTGGCGGTCGTGCTGGGTGGGGTTGCGGTGTGGCTGGCCTGGCAAGGGCTGCGTCCGGACGAGGCGGCGCCGGCGGCGCGCCGGGTGGTGCTAGCGGCGCAGGGGTTGCCGCCGGGTACGGTGTTGCGGCCGGCGATGCTGAAAACCGTCGATTGGCCGCGCGCGGCTGACGCGCCGCCGGCGGATGCGTTCGAACAGGCCGGCGTGTTGGACGGCCGGGTGCTGATGGCCGGCGTCGAGGCCGGCGCGCCGATCGTTGCCGGTGCGTTGGTGCCGGAAGACGGCGGGTTGTCCGGGCTGATGACGCCGGGCATGCGCGCCGTCACGCTGCGCGTCGATCAGGTGGTCGGCGTCGCCGGCTTCGCTTTGCCGGGCAGCCGGGTGGATGTGGTGCTCACCGGCCAGGCCGACGCCTTCAAGTTATATGGCAAAGCGCCGCCAGGACGCGGCGACGCCGCGCTGTCGCAGCCGCTGGCGTATGCCAAGGTGGTGTTGGCCAACGTGCGCGTGCTGGCGCTGTCGCAACAGACCGGCGCGCAAGACGGCAAACCGCTGCTGGCGGATAGCGCCACGCTGGAGGTGTCGCCCGAGCAGGCGGTGACGCTGAACCTGGCGCGGCAGCTCGGCAGTTTGGCGCTGGTGCTGCGCCGTGCCGGCGATGGCGAAAC
>Ga0213872_10001610_pt1 | contig 14286 bp, 13 predicted proteins | sample VelepicomBERX_R2_FD_160071 | JGI IMG/M metagenome (GOLD analysis project Ga0213872, IMG submission 160071) | Rhizosphere microbial communities from Vellozia epidendroides in rupestrian grasslands, the National Park of Serra do Cipo, Brazil - RX_R2 | ecosystem: Host-associated > Plants > Roots >...
TGGAGCGCTTCGAACGCCGTAGCCTATGCGTTAGAAGTGAATGAGGGTTGGTTCGATTATCACGGAATTCAAACGGGCAGTAAGGTCTATGGAATACCTTCTTCGCCCTCGCGCAAGTGGCTGAACGAATCAACCCAATTCACCAAGGGGCTCGATCGGATAGGAACTGACGAAGATTTTCGCGCGTTCACAAGCGAGCTCGCAGCTAACCCGGAATCTGGCGACAGGATCCCAGGGATGGAGGGCATGCGGAAGACCAGGATGGCCTTAAAGTCCCGAGCACAGGGAAAGAGATCCGGCGCGCGGGTGATCTACTTTTGGTTTCCGGTTGAGCGAGTCATTTATTTAGCATACATCTACACCAAGGGAGACTTCCAAGATGTCCCACAAAACATCAGAAACGCACTCGTCGAAACCTGTCGGCAGTTCACAGAAGACGTCCGAAGCTGGTACAAGCGACGAACTGGAATTTGATGCCTTTGAATTACTTCAAAGCGTCGCAGAGGGCTCGCGCTTTGTTCGAGGTGACGCTCCGCTTAGCATCACCAAAGTGGAAGTCATCCAATCACCTCCAGAAGACGCCTGATATAAGGACGCTTTTAGGCTGACGCCTGAGCCATCGTCACGGCGTTCTCGCTTTCCGTGCGTGAAAGGTCAAGGACCGGCGAGAAACGAAGTGCGCAGCGGAAGTTTTTGGATCAAATAGCAATATGTTCATGTGGACGGGACCCGCACGACATGCCCCGGCATTAATACTGGCGATCGGCTCGATTCTTTGTGTCGCGGGATGCCAACAAAAAAGCGCGGATACCGCGCCCTTCGGCCTGAAGACCGTAGAGCTAAAGATCCTGAACGCCAATCTCAATGCCGAGGTGGCAGATTCTCCGCAAGCATCCGAGAACGGACTAATGTTTCGTGATTCCTTGGCGGAGGATCATGGAATGCTTTTCGTTTTCGAGCGGCCAAAGACGGCCTCTTTCTGGATGAGGAACACCAAGATCCCGCTTTCGATCGCGTACATCGACTCGATGGGAAAAATTCTTGAGATCAAGTCGCTGAAGCCGCTTGACGAAACGGCTGTTCCAAGTGGGTCGGACCGGGTGGCCTTTGCGCTCGAGGTCAACCAAGGCTGGTTTGGTCGCCACGGGATTTCTCCCGGCGCACAGATCGACGGGATGCCACGTAAATAGGATGAAAACAAAGGAACAAACGATCGAACTCCTGGAAACCATCGCAAGGCTTCTGGAGATTAAGGGTGAAAATCCTTTTAAAATTCGGGCTTACACGAATGCCGCCCGAGCGCTCGAGACATTCTCCGACAATTTTCCGGCTGCGGTCGCGGAAAACAGAATTGGGGAACTCGATGGAATCGGTGACGCCATCGCAAAAAAAATTTCTGAATATGTACAGACAGGGGCACTGGAATATTTTGAAAAGCTACAGGCCGAGTTTCCCGAGACAATTTTTGAACTATTTGAAATTCCTGGTCTCGGCGGAAAAAAGGTCAAAGCCCTGTACGAGCAACTGGGGATTAAAACCATCGCCGAACTTGAAGTCGCCGCAAAGGATGGGCGCGTTGCGGAGTTGGCAGGCTTCGGAGCGAAAACCGCTACCAATCTAATCCAAGCAATTGAACGGCGGCGTAAGCATTCAGGACGCTTTTTGTTGTCGGACGCTAAAATTTGGTCGGACGAACTAGTCGAGCATTTCCAGGGACATCCGGACGTTTCCCAGATCAGCCCAGGAGGAAGCTTCCGCAGAGGGAGAGAAACGATTGGCGACCTGGACATTCTGATCGCCACAAAACAGCCCGAACGGATCATCGAGCATTTCCTGCAGTTCGAGGCGATCGACCGAGTTCTCGCCCGGGGTGAGACGAAGGCCAGTGTTCTTTTGAAGTGCGGTATCCAAGCCGATTTGCGGGTGGTCGCGAATCATGAGTTCCCGTTTGCACTTGGTTACTTCACCGGCAGCAAGGAACATAATGTGGTCCTGCGTGGACGCGCACTCCAGAATGGTTGGACGTTGAACGAGTATCGTCTGGCGCCGGAGCCCGGTTCCAAAAAAGTACCCAAACCGATTCCGGAGATTCAGACCGAGGCGGATCTTTATCGGGCGCTGGGCTTGGCCTACATCCCTCCGGAGTTGAGGGAAAACCACGGCGAAATTGAAGCCGCCCAGATAGGGGAATTGCCAAATTTGATCGAATTGGAGAACCTCCGCGGAACGTTTCATAACCACACGAGTGAGAGTGATGGGCACAATACGCTTCGAGAAATGGCAGAGGCTGCGAATCAACTCGGCCTTGAATACCTGGGCATTGCCGATCACAGCAAAAGCTCATTTCAGGCTCATGGTCTCGACGAAAAGAGCCTACTCCGACAGGTCGAACAAATCCGGGAACTCAACAAAGCTTTCGATGCGGATTTTCAAATCCTCTCAGGCATTGAATGCGATATCTTAAGGGACGGCCAACTGGACTTTCCGGACGAGGTGCTGGCTCAACTCGACTACGTCGTCGCCAGCGTGCACGCTTCTTTTACATTGTCGGAGAAAGAAATGACGAAGCGGATCATCCGAGCGATGGAGAACCGATTTGTCACGATTCTGGGTCATCCGACCGGGCGCCTGCTGCTGTCTCGGGAGCCCTATCAAGTGGATCTAGTGGAAATCATTAAGGCAGCGCAGGCCACCGGGACGGTCATCGAATTGAACGCGAATCCGAGGCGACTGGACATGGATTGGCGATACTGGAAACTCGCGAAGGAGCAAGGTGTCCGATGCGCGATCAACCCGGATGCCCACTCCGTTCGTGGTCTGCAGGATCTCTGGTTTGGGATCAAGGCCGCACGAAAGGGCTGGCTAACCCGCGAGGATGTCATCAACTGTCTCCGATTGACAGACATGCAAAAACTTCTCAGAAAGAAACGAGATTCGTAACGGTTCATCCCGCCGGTAGCCGCACGAGAATGTCCGTATAGGTCTTTCCATCGCTCTCGACGAAGATCTTCCCTTTCATACGTGCCAGATCACCTTTTGCTCTAAAGAGTCCGAGACCAAATTTGTCCTCCTGCTTCCGCGTCGTGAAAAACGGATCGAAAACGCGCGACTTCACTGCAGGCTTGATCCCGTGTCCATCGTCTCGGAACCGGATTTCAACAGAACCAGCGTCAGTACCAACCGTGACGACCGCAGATTTGGCGTTCGCTTCACTGGCGTTCCGCAGTATTTCCTCGAAGATCGCCTTTAATTTCCGGCGATCCGCCATCACCCTCACTTCCTCGCCGAACTGCTTCGTGGTCGAAAGACCGGGAGGATATGCGAGCGACTCGAACAACTCGGACAGAGCAATCGGCTCCAGACTAAGAGGCCCTACCCTGCTGATGATCGCAGCTTCGTCGATACATCGGGACAAAAGCTGCGCAGCGCGAGAAATCTGTTGAACCGCCTGCAATGTGTCTCCCTTGAGTTGCGGCTCGAGCAGCAATAACCCGGAGTGGCCGGATAAGACTGTTATTATATTGTTCAGCTTATGGATAAGCCCCGCCAGCAAAGCCGCATGGTATTCGGCTGAAAAGCCTTCCGTATTTGAATTGCTAGGCTGTGTCATTTCCGCCACGGACGAACTCCTGACAAAAGGGCACCGGAAAACTTCGCTCGCGCCGAATGCTTTAGCCTCGGAATTCGGGACAAAACATAGCGCGAAATCCCGAAGACTTCTCGTAGTTTTCAGTCACAGTGCACCAAGTCCGTGGCTGGTATAGCGGCGGTCCATTTTGATCGCAACGCCGCTATACCAGCCACGGACTTGGTGCACTAGGTGTCAAGCCAAACCCGGCGCTCGAATGCAAGTGAGACTTCTTCCAAGGGCGTCTGCAGGTACCACTCTTCAAAATGGGCTAAGAAGTCTATTGCCAACGCAGCTCTCGAAACCGCTCTTCTGGAGAATTGCTCAACTGCCGAGGTCGGGTAGCCGGCGATTTCCGGCGCGGATCGCACATTGATCCCGATCCCCAGAATCTGAAAATCCCAACTATTCGAAGTTTCCAGCAGAAACCCGGCGAGCTTTCCGCCGCCCAGTATCAGATCATTGGGCAGCTTGATCCGCACAGGCTGATTGACCAACTTTTCGACCGCGTCAGCACCAGCCATAGCAGCCATTTGAACCAGGATCGGCCACCGGTTCGGCAAGATCTGGGTACGAAGCAGGATCGAAAACCAAAGGCCGCTACGTGGAGCGGATAGCCACTTGCGACCGTAGCTTCCCCGCCCGCTGGTTTGGCTTTCGGCGAAGATCACCAGACCCTCAGCAGCACCCGAGAGACCGGCTTGACGGATCCGATCGTTCGTGGACGATGTCTCCCGAAAAACCAACACGTCGCGACCGATTGTTGTTGTACGAAGCCCTGCCAGGATCGCCTCAGGTATAAGCAACTCTGGCTCCTGCGCGATTGAGATTGTTTTTTCAGTTCGGTTGAAAATGAAGCCGCACCGCTGCAAGGACTCGACGAGAATTGGAAAGTCAGCCGTGCGAATGGACGTCCGCTCAAATATTTCCGCCAGTACGGCCTCAGAGCCAATCGGCCATAAAAGCCGTAGCAGCTCGATCTCTTTTGGGTTACGCAGCTGCGAGCTCAAGTGAGAAATCAATCGCTCTTGCGGAATGGGTCAGCTGGCCCACCGAAATAAAATCGACACCGGTCTCGGCAATCTGGCGCACATTCTTTAGGGTGACGCCGCCGCTGGCTTCGAATTTGAGTCCCGGTCTCCTGAATGAAACGCACGCCCGCAACTGGTCCGGAGACATATTATCGAGCAGAATCACATCAACTGCCGTCAGCAGCACAAATCCGCGCACCTGATCGATGGAATCGGCTTCCACTTCGATTAAGACGTCGGGGTGAGCCTGTCGAACGGAGCGGATTGCAGCTTCGAGCTCGGGCTTCGCCAGTAGATGGTTATCCTTGACCAAAACACCGTCGTAGAGCCCCATCCGATGATTTCTCCCCCCGCCTGCTCTCACAGCGGCTTTCTCGAGGGCGCGGAGACCAGGGGTGGTCTTTCGCGTATCCAGAATCGCCACCCCAGTGCCATCTACCGCCGCAACGAACTGAGACGTCAACGTCGCGATTCCGGATAGGCGCTGGAGAAAGTTCAAAGCGACCCGCTCGCCGGTCAAAATACTTCTGGTCGAGCCGGACAACTCGATCACGGTTTCACCCGGTTTTCCGATGGATCCGTCGTGTAAAGGGCTTACAAGTCTCAGTGCCGGGTCAATTTTGTGAAAGGTCTTGCGCGCCACATCAACACCGGCAATCACACAGGATTCCTTCGCGAAAATTCTGCCCTTGGAAATACGCTGCTCCGGTATGAAGTAGAGGGACGTCAGGTCGCCGGAACCGACATCTTCATGCAGAGCGATTTCGACCGGATCCAACAATGGAGTGTCCATCAGAATGACGCTACACGGGTTGAGAAGCTGTGCAAAGAGGACGTTCAGCGTTCGGCGTTCACCGTTCAGCGTTCGGCGTAATCGCCCGCGCAGGGGCGGTAGGGCGAGGACTTCGGCGAGCTCAGTCGAGCCGCTCCGCCCGAGCCGTGGCGCGTGACACAAGTAGGCGAAGCGTCCCGCTTTGCACTCTTCGGAACCAAGCAAACCGGGACGGTTCGCCTACATCGTACCGCGTGGCCTCCCTAGTTCTGGCGGATCGGGAGTTTCATTACAAATGTTGCGCCAGCCCCTGGTTCGCTTTGCACGGATACGGATCCACCGTGGGCTTGCACCGTGTGTTTCACGATCGACAGGCCGAGACCGGTGCCGCCGGCGTCTCGCGACCTGTCCTTGTGGACGCGGTAGAAACGCTCGAAGATATGCGGCTGGTCGCTCAACGGGATACCGACGCCATCGTCGTGCACGCTGATAGCAGCAGTACGGCCATCACTACGAACCTCAACAGTGACTTTGACGCCAGATTTGCCGCAATGCCTGAGCGCATTCTCCACCAGATTGTGAATCGCCTGTTCTATTCGGAAACCGTCGGCTTCAATCCGAGGAAGATGCTTAGGCACATTGATTGTCACAGATGCACCGCTCTCGCGAATTCGTGAATCCAGGCGTTCCAGAACTCGGTTCATGCTTTCGACAAGATCGACCGTCTCGAAATGGAGACTGATTTTCCGGGACTCTAGCTGGGAAAGCGCCAGAAGATCTTCGATCAAGAGATTCAGGCGCTGGGCATGCTTGTGCATCGTCTTTAGGAAGCGGAGGTTAGTTTCCTGATCTCCTCCCCCTTCGATGAGTGTTTCGAGATAACCCGTAATAATCGCCAGAGGTGTTCGCAGCTCATGGGAGACGTTCGCCACAAACTCCTTCCGGACAGCTTCCAGTGACCGGATCTGGCTGACATCGTGAAAAATCACCAGGGCTCCGGTCAGCGACTCATGTTCACGCGGCCGCAGACTGACTGAGGTGACCTGGAAATGCTTAAGCTGGAACTGATCTCCTTCCCGGATCTCGGCTTGCAATTCCGCCGACCGTGGTTCCTCTGTATCCAGCGTCTGCTGGATAACCTGGTGCAGAAGGTGGTTTCTGAACACTTCCATCACCGTTCGATCCACCGGCGGCTTTGGCAGCGAGAACATCTGATGAAGGCGTTCGTTCGTCAGCCGGATCCGCAGGTGGCTGTCGGCGATCAAAACACCCTCGACCATGCTGGCAAGGATAGCGCGCAGACTGAAGTCTTCGTCTGCGATTTGTCGCGTAAACTCTCGTTGCCGCCTCGCCATCTCTCGGAGGTCCTGGTGAATCTCCCGGATGATTCGGGGACCCGGAATGTCATTAGAGAGCGGTCCGTCGGTAACCAGATTGCGCACTTCGCGACGCAAAAGGAGCACTCGGCGCCAGAGCATCATCGCCAGCAATGCAACGGCGCCTAACAGGACCAGCCATACGGCGAGCCACCCGATAGTCACGGCTTACTGTTCGTGAGGAATCTGTAACCCTCGCCCCGTACCGTGACGATCCGATTGGCGGCGGGACCTAATTTTTCACGAAGCCGTCTGACGTGGGTATCAACGGTACGAGTATCGATAGCGCTTTTGTAGCCCCAAACATCTTGCAAAAGTGTCTCCCTGGAAAGAGTCCTCCCACGACGCTCGACCAGGACCGCAAGCAGTTTAAATTCGGTAGTCGTGAGGTCCAGTCGCCTGCCGCGGATGGTGATGCCGAAATTTCCCTTGTCCAGACAAAATTCATCCACAATGAGCAAGGACGAATTCTGAACGGCCTGCAGGCGTCGAAGCAGGTTTTGCACACGCAAAACCAACTCGCGCGGGCTGAACGGCTTCGTAATGTAGTCGTCTACGCCTAGTTCAAGACCCGCAATGCGCTCTGAAAGTTCAGCCTTCGCAGTAAGGACCAAGATCGGGATGTCGGAAGTTTCGGCGCCTTTTCGGAGAGCCTTGCAGACTTCAAGGCCGGTCATTTGCGGCAACATTATGTCAAGGACGATCGCGTCGGGCCGAGACTGAGTCGCCGTAGCAAGCCCAGCCGGTCCTGAGAACGCGATTAAAACGTCGAAACCCGCCCGGTGAAGGTGGTATCGAACCAAGTCAACGACATCAGGCTCGTCGTCGACAACGAGAATTGTTTCCCCCATCGGAGGCGGAGGGTACCGAATGCGAGCCGGACCATCAAGACTAGTTGCAAAAAAAAAAGATCCGGGTTGCGCACGCCAAGGAGTAGAAGTCGAGAGATTCGTGCGCAAACCCGAATCGCCTTAACCGAAGAGTTTAGACAGGCTGGCCAGACCGCCGTTCAAAAGTTTCTTTCTTTCTGAATGATTTTATGATTTTTGAGGAATCCCCCATTTTTGCAACAGCGGATGTCTTTTCACGGTGAATGCTAAATTATTCGTAGCGTGTGACTTAGGAGCTGAAAGCGGACGCATTATCGTCGGAAATCTGTCGGCCGATCGTATTCAGTTAAATGAAATTCATCGCTTTTCGACCGGGCCTTCCAGGGTCAAAGGCACCTTGCGCTGGGATATTTTAAAATTTTTTGACGAAATAAAACTGGGGTTGATGGCGGTGAAAGCCTCCAACCAAACTCCGGACGGCGTCAGCATCGATTCATGGGGCGTGGACTATGCGTATGCCAGTGATTGGGAGCCGTTGCTCTCTTTGCCTTTCCATTACCGGGATAGCCGCACTGATGTCAGCTATCCGGCCATGTTACAAAAGGCTGGACGCGATCAGATCTTTGCCGAGACCGGGCTGCAATTCATGCAGATCAATACCTTGTACCAATTGTACGACGACGTTTTGAACCGGCCGAAAATCCAGGAGGTCGCTGATCATTTTTTGCCAATCGCAGATTATCTTCATTATTTGCTGAGCGGGGAGGCTGTGGCGGAATTGAGTGTCGTCAGCACAACGCAAGTCTATAACCCTAGCAGCAAAGACTGGTCGGAGGCTCTGATAGGCCAGCTTGGTTGTTCCCCAACAATTTTTCCTCCGGTAGTATCCTCCGGGACACTGCTCGGAAAGTTGACTGGGGCTGTTGAGGCTGAGATCGGTCTGTCGGGCTGCCGGGTTTACGCCACCTGCTCGCATGACACCGGTGCGGCCGTAGCCGGTGTACCGGCGGAGGGCAAGAATTGGGCCTTTCTAAGCTCAGGGACCTGGTCACTCCTCGGGGTCGAGGCAGACAACCCGATCATCAACGACGCTTGTCTCTCAGCTAATTTCACAAACGAGCTTGGCTTTGCCGGACGCGTCCGATTCCTGAAGAACATCATGGGCCTATGGCTCTTGCAGGAGACCAAGCGAGAGCTAGCCGCAAACGGCGTGATTCTCGACTACGCCAGTCTGGATGCGGAAGCAGAAAAAACACCGGCGCTGGCCTCGATCGTCTACCCGAACCATGATGAGTTCCTCAAGCCGGGAAGGATGATCGAAAAAATCAGGGAGTTTTGCCAGCAGACGGCACAGCGAATTCCTGGTACTCCGGGCGAACTGGCTCGCTGCATCCTGGAAAGTCTTGCTCTCTCCTATGCCGACATTATCGATCAGTTGACAGGAACTTTCGGCTTCCAGATTGAAGTTCTGCACATTGTCGGCGGCGGTAGCCGGAGCAAGCTGTTGAACCAGTTTTCTGCTGATGCCACGGGGTTGCCGGTGTTCGCCGGTCCGGTCGAGGCTACCGCACTTGGAAACCTGCTGATACAGGCCCATACCGCGGGGGAGCTCTCATCAATTCAGGAGATCCGGCAGGTCATACGAAACTCGTTTCCCATCGACCGGTTCGAACCTCAACAGCATGAGCGCTGGGCGGCTGCACTCGAACGCTATCAGGAGGTCAAAAGCCTGCGTCGCTGACAAATCTTGAAAGATTTGTCAGCGACGCAGGCTCTGGCAGCGGAATTTCCGGCTGCGCCGCTAAATTCCGCTGCTTTAGCCCGCAATGAGCTCGCCGGCTTTTGCCTGATTTTTTTTGCGGGCCCAAAAAAAATCGGGCAAAAGCCGGCGAGCTCATTGCGGGCTAGCGCGTGTCCTGCTTGATGCAGACGAGTAAGAAAGCTTTCTCCGCCTGCCAAATGATCGGAATCACGTAGTTGCGGCTGTCCGATGGAAATTGAAAGCGGACATTTTGTCCGGTCGAAACTATCGGTACCGAAATCAAAAAATCTCTGCCGAACTCCTCGCGCGCGTTTCCACTCAGGGTATTGGCGATTTCCCCGACAAGATCGCAAATGACATCACGGTTGATCGGCGTCTCGTTGAGAAATCTCAGAATATTTTCCAGCATCACCTCATTGGCGGTAAAGCAAACCGCGCCATGTGCTTTACCGGAAATGCCGATAATCCCCGTATACTCTAAGAACGGTTTGTCCTCATCCTTGATGAAAGGAGGCTCGATGACGACCCTAACATCCCTCTTGATGGAGTCGAAGTACCTTCGGACGCCATTGATAAAGACCTGGATGTCATTGTCGTTCATACGACTTCAGTCCTCAATCAACAGTTTGAAGGCTTCCTTCAGCTCCGAAGGGTTGATCGGCTTACATAAAAACCCACTGGCTCCTCTCTTAATCGCGTCAATTGCGGTGGCCTTATCGCGCAGGGCCGAAATGATCAACACGCGTGCCTCGGGATTGATTTCGACGATCTTGTCCAGGCAAGTTAGGCCATCCATACCAGGCATAGTAATATCCAGCGTCACTACATCATGCCGTTTGGCTGAATACAGTCTCACCGCATCTTCACCGGTCGCTGCCTGATCGACCTCTGTGATTTCTCCGGACTCAAGATCGCGCTCGATCGCTCTTCTGACTACACTCGAGTCATCAACGATAAGAAGTTTCATGCGCTGGGGATTTCTAATCGAAACTCACAAAATTGGCCCTCTTTTGATAAAACGTTCATCAGGCCACCCATTTTTGCTGTCAGATCTCGAACCGCATCTAACCCAACTCCGCGCCCGCCATCCGTTGTGGGTCGGTCCATTGTCGTAAAGCCCGTCTCAAATAAAAGATCAATTAACTGTTGCGGGGTCCAGGTGTCGATCGTTTTCAAACTCGCGTAGCCAAGTTGCACCGCGCGTCGCCGCAATAAATCATAGTTAAGCCCGCGCCCGTCGTCACGCACGGTTAAAATAATTTTTCCATGGTTCTCGGTTAAACGTTGGGCACGTATTTGGATCTCACCGACCGGATGTTTTCTTTGGGCCAGCCTCTCCGAAGGAGGCTCGATCCCGTGTAGTACCGCATTTCTGACCAATTGGGTCATCATCATCTGAACCGGCTCACGCAAGGGATTTGGCAACCTGGCGAGGCCGTCTCTGATCTGCAGGTCGATCCGGACTTGCTTTCCATTTCGCTCTGCGATCTCTTCTGCCAACTGGACCAAAGGCGCGAAGTCGGTCTGGGCACCGTCGCCAGGCGATTTGCCGAACACCTTCTGCATAGATAGCAGCCTGCCAATCAAATCATGAGTCATCTCAATCTGATCCAGCAGCGAGGCCAGCCCCGTGGTAATCGGCAGGAATTGTTCCCCAGCAAGCGCCGCGTTACCGCGCACCGTAGCAATCTTTTCCTCCAACTCGTTTGCGAGGTCTTCGAAATAAGAAAGCCGGAGCATCGCGGCGTTCCCTTTGATCAGGTGAATCGCGCGAGAAATTTTTTGTAACAACCGGAGGTACCGTTCAGAACGCTCCTTGCTCGATTCATCCACGTGACTTCCATATTGCTCTGCCTCCAGTAGACTCAGCATCCTGATTATCTCGGATTTCGCGTGATTCAAAAACTCCGCGAGAATTGGCGGATCCAGGTGCATGATCCCAAACAACATTTCAATCTGCGACTTAGCCTTGGTTTCGTTTTCCTTGATTTGTTTGGCCAAGGCGATCCGAGAGGTCAAGTCCAGGGTCGTCACCATGATTTGCGTCGTTTTCCCACCTTCGACGACTCGGTTAAACCGGAATTCCAAAAACTTACTGCGGTAGGTCCCCTTCGCCCGAAGAATCTGATATTCCATTTCACTCAAAGGGTTTGTCTGCTGGATCAGCTGTTCCTTGATGCGAGGGTTCAGCAACAGCTCAAGATAGTGCTGCGTCGCTAACAAAGTTTCATCGCTCACGATCGGTTGAAGGCCAGACTCCGGAGCCGGGCGAAGCAGATCCAGAAAGGAAATCCCGTCGATCTTGCGCTGGAAAATCTCTTCGGTGACTTTCGAATAACCGGGTTGAATTATGAAATCAGGACCCATCAAGAATAAGCCCTCGTTAACTGTCTGGAGGATTTTGTGAACCTGGCGATTCCGCTCTTCCACCTGGTCGATCATGTAGTTGAATCGCTCCGCCAGGAATCCAATTTCATCCCGGCTGGAGATCGGAGCCCGAGCCGAGAGATCTCCCGACCCGATCCTTTCGGCGGTGTTGACCAACTGTACGATCGGCCCGGAAAGGAGGTGCCCGAAAGCTAAAGCGGCCAATATCGCGACAATTAAAATGATGAATCCCCCGAACGCGATCAGCCGGGTCAGATGGACAGCCGGAGAAAACGCTTCATCAGTGCTAATAGTTATGACTAATCCCCAGTCCAACCCTGGTGTACCCAGCTGTTTATAAACCCCGAGTGATTCCCGGCCGATATCATCAAAGAAAGTAACCTCGCCTTCGTTGGACAACATCTGATCAGAATAGATGTTCTCTACCGCCGTGTTGTGCAACGCAGCCCCCAAAATCGAGGTGAGAGGCCCCGGAGAACCGTCCGGCTCGAACGACAGGGACTTCATCTTCTCCGGCATCTCCTTCACGAATCGGGATTCGGTACGCAGCCTCAGGTCCGGTCCTACGATGTAAGCCTCTCCGGTCTCGCCCAGCCCTACCGCCGACCAACGACCTTGAAACGTAACCATGTCGGTGAACGTGTTACTAGCAATCTTGTGTACGACCACCCCTAACCTGCCCCCTAACCGATTGTTAATTGGGCAGCTCAAAAAAAGCATCGGAGCTCCCGATGCGCCCGCATACCGCTCCAGGTCGGTAATGACAATTTCCTCGCCGGAAGCATGATCTCCGGAGGTACTTGACCCGTACCAGGCACCCAGAAACACCTTCTCCAGCGGAGAACGTTCCCGCCAACCTTTGAAGACATTCGTTCCGAAGTCCCACCCCTTTTCAAAAGTGTAAACAACATTACCAAGATCATCTATCAACATCAGGTCGAAGTAGCTGTTCCGGCGGACGACCGTCTCAAACAGTCCGTGATAGCGATCCATTGCTCGCGCAAACATCGTCTTGGAGAAGGCGCTTCGAAAATCGGCTGGGAGATTCTCGTTCTTCGAAATATCCGACACCGAGTTTTCCTGGAATTTTGCTCCGGGACTTGACGGATTTTTCAGAATGTAAACATATTGCAGAATCGCTGCCACGGGACTCAGGTCACTGAATTCGTCAAAGGTGCCAACGTGTTCCCCGAGTTTCCGAAGATCGGCCATGGGCCCTTGCTCGTAGGCGTCACGGAGACTTTGCCGGACCTGGCTGAGGAAGGCGGGATCTACCTTGAAGCCCGCAGCATCAAGGTCCTCAATTAAATGCTCGTAGCCAGACGACAATTCTGTGACGGCGTATCGAATCGTTTGTAATTCCGCTTGGGCAGTAATATCGCGCCGCTGGTCGGCGAAATAGGTGTTGATCGCTTGCGAAAGAGAAGTCCGGAGGGACTGAAACCCGTCCAATCTTGCTTTCCTCAAAGCTACCGCCGACAAGAAGAACGCTGTAATTGCAAGCGCTGCGAGGATCAGGAAGCCAATCCCTGTCGTAAAAAGCAGCAACTTCGACCGGATAGTTAGCCCCCGCGAGGCTAATGACTCGTCACTGTCATTGACTTGGACCTCGTGCAGCTCGGTTCGTGCCACGCTCATCTTCCAAAGTCAGCTGGGTCCAACTTTTCGATCGGTACAGCACGCCCGTGATCGATCTTGGTGAGAAACACCTGGTGAGTTCCCTGTCTGGTGTCCGGCGTAAAACGAATCGCAAACGACCGGAAATCGATATTCAGATTCTCCAGCGATTGGATTAAAGCCTCTTCGGACAAGTTTGGCCCGGCCTGCCGCAGTGCCGTGACCATCACTGAGCAGTTCACGTAGGCCTCCAGACTCATGTAGCTGAATTCTGTCGCTCCAATCGCACGCATATCCGTCTGGTAGTCGTGAACCAGCGGCAAAGAATCATCAAACGGAGAAGGAACCACCTGAGAAACAACGACTCCATCACCGTCTTCGGCCAGGTATTTGATCAGTGGTTCGGTTCCAACAAACGAAACATTACAGAACACTGTGTTTTTCAGGCCTATTTGTTTCGCCCCCCGAATGAAATCTGCGCATGGCTTGTAAGTGCCAAACAGGATCACCCCATCCGGTTTAGTTTTGGCAATGTGATAGAGCGCGTCCGGAGCTCTTACTGAATTCCGGACGTAGTCACCCTCGCCCACCAATTGAAGTCCGCGGCGTCTTAATGCGTCAAGAACCGCGATCTTGCCGGCATCTCCATAGCTGTCATCCTGACGGAAAAGGGCAATTCTTTTGCAACCAAGGTCAGAAACAAGGTGCCCGACCAACATCTCTGCCTCCTCCTCGTAACTCGCGCGAGTGTTGAAAACCAGCGGCTGCATCGGCTGCCGTAAAAACGCCGCGCCCGAAATTGAGCCAAGGAGGACTATATGCGCTTCGTTCAACATTGGCAGGACCGAACGACAAGTTGGCGTCCCGAGAAAATTTATGAGT
>Ga0213872_10001611_pt1 | contig 14275 bp, 14 predicted proteins | sample VelepicomBERX_R2_FD_160071 | JGI IMG/M metagenome (GOLD analysis project Ga0213872, IMG submission 160071) | Rhizosphere microbial communities from Vellozia epidendroides in rupestrian grasslands, the National Park of Serra do Cipo, Brazil - RX_R2 | ecosystem: Host-associated > Plants > Roots >...
CGGCCCGATGCTGCGCCAGATGAAGCAACTGGGCATTACCGCCAAGTTCATGGGTGGTGACGGCATCTGTACCGGTTCGCTGCCGGGCCTGGCTGGCGACGGCCTGGGCGACGACCAGGTGGTCTGCGCCGAAGCCGGTGGTGTGGATGACTCCGGCAAGAAGGGCATGGACGATTTCCGCGCTGCCTACAAGAAGAAGTTCGGCATCGACGTCGTCTACAACGCCGCCTACGCCTATGACGCTACCCTGACCGTGGCTGACGCCATGGCCAAGGCCGGTTCCGCCGATCCCAAGAAGTACCTGCCTGAACTGGCCAAGATCAGCCACAAGGGCGTGACCGGCGTGATCTCCTTCGACGCCAAGGGCGACATCAAGGACGGCTCGCTGACCCTGTACACCTACAAGGGTGGTCAACGTACCCTGCTGGCCGTGACCAAGTAATACACGCCTGCGCCGGTCGGCGACGACCGAGCACAAGCACAAACGCCCCTGGTGCAAGCCGGGGGCGTTTTTGTTTATATGATTCACCTCGATCCAGATTGATGCCTGGCAAGCCCCCTAAGCCACTCCTCTGACACCCGCCCGGCTACCTGGCCAACGCTTTCTCCAACGCAGCCTTGTTCATGCCGGAACGCCCCTTGATGTTGCGAGAGCTCGCTTCGGCATAGAGTTGTTGGTAAGTACGCCCCCCTGCCCCGCTGTGCGAACGCAAGCCACCCCGGCGCGGAGCGGGCATATCCTTCAGGGTGGAAGGGCTGGCAGTCCTGGACTCGCCATGCTGGGCCCGCTCCTTGTTGACGGTACGCGCAGCGATTTCCTCGGCGACCTCTTCTGCGGCGCCCCGTTTGCGCACGCTCGCCTTGATGTGCTGGTACTGGCGCTCGCGCTTCTTGCTCCATGCGGCCTGCGGCATGATGACCTCCTGGCGAATGATGGTGGCGAGGATCATCGAAATCCTCACCTCCATGATAGGCAGCGCGCGTCGGCATGACCATGCCACGGCCACTGAAAAGCCTGTAGGAGATACCCCGCAAGCACCAGACGCGCTCCCGCTCACTTAGAAGCGCAGCCGCGGATACGCGACCTCGAAGTCACGTTCCATGGTGTCCAGCACCTCACGATAAGCCTGATGGAAGACGATGCCGGCCCAGGCGATACCGAGGATGCTATCGCCCTCGGCACCGGGCGGATGCGGCAGGAACTCCATGCCACCCACGTAATCGGGATGCTCGCGGAGACGCCGGTTCATCTCGCGCAGGTATTGCTCCTCGGTGATGATCTTTTTGCTCATGTCACGGCTCCAGCCGAATGAGACAACCAGACTAACAGACTATCCGGCAGGCTGCCGGGCAGCACTGTACGACCTTCCCGCTACACAACCTTTGTCGGGAATACCTGTCGAACCGGTCTCGACAACAGGACCGGGGACAAGGATCATGAAAAAACTGATGAATGCATTAGGCATCGTGCACGCGGCAATGGCCCTCCTGTTTGCGCTAGGCGCGCTCTGCCTGATCGTGATTGCGGCGCACATGGGCTACGCGGCAGTGTCAGAAGGCCTGGGATTGCCCCAGGCGCAGGCATTGATCGAAGCCATCGGGATCCTGGCGGCGGCGGTAGTGGCCTTCCAGATTGCCGAGACGATCACCGAGGAAGAAGTGGTGCGCGACGCCAACATCAGTGCCCCGACGCGGGTGCGGCGTTTCCTGTCGCGTTTTTTCGTGGTGGTGATCGTCGCCCTGTCCATAGAAGGACTGGTAGCGACCTTCCGGGCGGTGCACGAGTCGCCCGACGACCTCACGCATGCCGCCACCCTGCTGGCGGGAACAGGCGTCTTGCTGGCGGCCTGGGGCTACTTCATCTCCTGCAACCGCGTCGCCGAAGAGCTCGAACCTGACGCCATGGCAGCCGCCAAACGGGAGGATCGCAAGCTGGATCAATGAGCCTGATCGCCGCCATGGCAAGGCTTCCCCTGCCCTTTCGGGCTGAATTTGAGGATTTTTTGGGTGGAGAGTGGATCAGGAGAAAAGAAACGGCTATAATCGCGAACTTTTGCTGATGTAGCTCAGTTGGTAGAGCAACTGATTCGTAATCAGTAGGTCGACGGTTCGATTCCGCCCATCAGCACCAGAATAGAAGCGGCTCACAGCGATGTGAGCTGCTTTTTTTTGCTCCGCAGCTCTGGCTTTGCTCCGCAATTTTTTCACTTAGATGCGCTGGCCCGAAATATCTCTCATGTAATGACCTTGCTCATGTCGATTTCCTTTTAGGATCATCTACTAAGAGACTTCCAGTGGGTCATTACATGGTTATCTTCCGCCCAAGTCATCTGACCTTTCCCTGCGACGATGTGCCTGCGCCGAGAACAAACCATACCGCCAAACAAATGAGTCCTCCTCCGTACAAATGCGCAATCGAGAAGCGCTCGTCGAGGAACATTATTCCCCACAGGACGCCAAAAGGTGGAATCAGAAAAGTTACTGTTAGTGATCGCACTGGTCCGATATCTGCAATCAGGCGGAAATACAGGATATACGCGCACGCTGTACAGATGAAGCCCAAAGCTATTACAGCTCCCCATACGACAGCGTTTCCCCAGGTTGCTGGAGGGCTTAATAGAGTTGAGGTTCCAAAGAATGGCATGAGAAACAGAGTGGCGCCGATCTGACTCCCGAAAGCTACGAGCTTAGAGTCTAATCCCCCTTTTTCCGTGATCCATTTTTTTGTCAGAAAGCCGGCTACTCCATAGCAGCCAGTAGCGACCAGACAAGCAACAGCTCCAGCAATCACACCTGCTGTTAGGGTCACAGGCCCGGTGCTGGTAAGTAGCGTAATCCCCATCAAACCAATTAATACTCCGATGATTTTCTTCGGTGTTAGTGACTCACCAAAATATGCTCTTCCGACTATTACCCCCATCAGGGGAGTAGTTGCATTAAAAATTGCTGAGTAGCCCGCTGGTAACAACATAGCGGCTACGCTATACATCAAAAAAGGAATGCCAGAATTGATAATTCCCAGCAGCATGGCATCCTTCAATTTTCCTTTGAAGTCCAGCTTGATTTTTAACAGAACGATAATAAGAGCTAAACCAGCAGCCCCAAAAAACACACGAAGAAATGCGGTAGGTAAAGCACCTAGGACAGGAGCCGAAATTCGCATGAAGAGAAAGCTAGCCCCCCAAATGGCGGCTAGACAAAGTAATCGCAAATAATCAGATAGTTTCATTGCTTGCTTTCGCTGCGGCTTGTTGCTGAAAGGCTGCTCAGGGATCTGGCGCCTAGTTCCTGGGATTTCAGAATGATCCTTGAGTGAATAAGGGATACCCGGAGTTAGATTCCGCTGAAGATATCCGCTGTGTTTGCAACTTCAGTGTGCCGGTATTTGAATTGCGTCTGCACTCCGATTCTTGCTTTCGAATAGCGCAGGGCGGGATCCGATACACACGGAGCGGGGGAAGCCAATCGGCTTATGCGTGACGTGCTGGGCACCGGTCCACCGGGGAGCTGGATGGGATGCGCGGGGCGGGACATGGGCTCCCTGGCTAGACTGGCGCGGGATAGGAAAAATTAACACATTGATAATCAAAGCAGTGATTTACGCAAAATTCTGTATATAAATACAGCACAAATCACTTTCCCTCCCCGCGCCTGCCAGCTACTGGCTCTTCGTTCTGTCTTGATATCAGTCCTGCTGCAGTGCACGAAACGACAAGCTTCCGCGGCGCTTGCACTGCAGGTGGTGCGATCAGGCCAGTTCGGGGCGTCTAGCTATTCGCTCGCGCACCTCTGGCGACGCCAGGGCTGTGGCGACAGCCTCGTAACCCGGCGCCCCGGGATATGGCGCCACCCGGCTGGGAGGACTGTGATTTGCGGGGCACAGCAGGATTGATTCATCCGATCCGACTGCCCCAAGATCCAAAATTGCTGACGAGCGCGTCATCAAAAATAGCGGTCGTCCTCCAGTTTTCGCACGTTGACGCAAGTGAACAATCAAGGCTTCCTGCGTTGATTGGTCGAGACCCTGTTCGACCATATCGATCACAAGCACTGCCGGGCCGTCCGTCTCTAGAGCAACGAGCAGTGAAATGAGCGCATCTGATTTCGTTGCCCGCTCGTCAATAAGCCATGTCAGGAGTTGGGAGACGCGTAAGCTGAGAGCAGGATCGGTTTCAAGCATAGTCTTCGCTGCAGCGCCCCCGTTGTCTAACCTATCGAGGCCGACAAAAGTTGCGTTTGGCAGCGTCTCCGCGAGACGGCGGGCTAGTCTAGTCTTCCCGCTACCGAGCGAGCCGATGATGTAGTTCAAAGGGCGAACATTGCTCAATTCGAACCACTCCCCTCCCCAGGGCCAAGGAAGTTCAAACGCAGCACTGATCTCCTCGGATCGATCAAGCAATCCGGTCAATTCTCGGTCGGATGGCATCTGGCCGCGCGCTAAATCAGTCTGGATACTCCGGAGCTTATCCAATTTTTTAACGAGCGAATGAATTTCGTTATCGAGAGTCTCTTCATGGGCCGATAGCGCCCCTTTTAAACTTTCAGGATCCCCATTCAATACGCGCCCAACTTGGGCCAAACTGAGTCCGAGCGTGCGCAGAGCTACAATCTCAGCGGCGCGGCTCATATCGTCGCGACCATACGCCCGATACCCTGCCGGTGTGCGGCCAGGATTTAGCAAACCGTGTAGCTCGTAAAGGCGTAAAGCCTTGATCGATACACCAAGCCGTCCTGCTGCTTCCGATGCGTTCAGCAAAGATCTAGAGGAAAACATAAGTCACCCTTCCTTGTGTCGTTTAGGTCCACCCAGCATGAGGGCGGCCCCAAGGGCCGAGTCAACACATCATCCATCTTTTTTCGGAGTGAACCCCGTAAAGTTGGACAGTTTTTATCAGGTTACTGCCTTATGAGGTCCGACACGATGGCAGGTAGGTGGCGAACTCGCTGTTAAAAAATGTGCGAAGGGTTTTGGGAATTTTCGATAGTGCCCAACACAACCGAAAGGATGGCGAGATTAGTCTGGAAATTTTCTTAGTTTATATCCGCTCGACACCATGAACATCAATCCGACTAAGACAATAACAAGAGAAAATTTGGCCTCTGCAACGTCCTTTTTCCTCGCGTCATTTGACGTAACTACGTAGACTTCCTGACCTTCCAACATCACCCGAACCAATTCATTAGCACACACATTGGATTCGATGTGCATACCATTCTGAGCATCTTTTAGTTCATTCCAAGCACCGCCGAATCCGTGACGCGTAGGCCATGCGACGATAAATTCATGAATTCCATCCACCACAAACATCGCATTTCGCGTTTTTTTTAAAACACCTATTCTCTTGACGAAATTGCATGGAAGCCCGATCGGTTTCTTGAAATATGAGTAAGCGCCGCACAAGGAAAAAATGACGGCGAACAGCATACCTATCCAAAAAAATGAGCATGCCATCTGAACAGCGGTTTTCTTGTCTTTTTCTGCCACCTTAGCACCCTATTTTTATCTCTCAATAGCTGAAATACTACGCAGCTAAAACAAACAAAAAACCAAATGTAAAAACAAGTTTGCATCGAGCTTCATCTTCATAATCTGCCTCGATGAAATTTGCACCAGAGTATCGTGCTGATTTTTACGATACCAAGTCGACCTTACAAATAGCTTTTTTTCTTTGGTCGCATGCTGTGTTTTTCAGGGCTATTAGACGAAATTTATCCTAATAAAATCAATCACTTATCGATGCACAGCGACAAGTTAGATAGCCCCTTCCCCCTCCCCTAACCTACTGTTTTTTATAAATTTTTCGCCAATTGAGAAGCTATTTCGGAATCAGTAGGTCGACGGTTCGATTCCGCCCATCAGCACGAACCATACCAAGTATTTAGGCCAATCCTCTGGGGTTGACCTTTTTGCTTTCCGCGGCCGCGTAACCACCAGGCAATCAGATCCTGTCAATTCCGATTAATGCAGAAGCACATCGTCTTCACCTCATGCTTATCTCAAACGCCTGTTGTAGGCACGTGCCAATTAACAGGCCGGGCCGTTCGGGAATTCCCTGAGCGGCATGAGTGTGTTCTAGGGAAAACCACTAAGGCGAACCAGGAAGGCATTGCCTAAGATGACACCATCTTAAGGAGATCATCATGTTCACCACCTTTCTACTGACTGCCGTTCTCGCTACCCTGATCACAGTGGTCCTGTCTTCGCTGGGCATCTATCTGTTTGCCGAAGCGAAATGGCATCACCATCCGCTGGCGCGCACCATCGGCGAACTGGCCGGTCCCATCCCCGTTTGACCGATTCAGGCGATGCTGCCACCGCGCGCTACCGTCCCACTGTCGATCTCAACCATGCGCCATGACCTGAATTGTTACATTTGGGAAAAGGCACGACGAAACCTCACCTCAATAATGAAGACTCGACACCACGCGAGCCACATCATCTAGCGCCTGCACTAGTCTGGCATGCGAGACTGAACCGAGCGCCAAGCGTATCGCGTGCGGAGCCTGGCTCCCCATGGCATAGGGCGTCGAAGTCGAGACCAAGATATTCTCATTCTTCAGGCGCATGGCGACGGTGTCGGCGCGTACTTCATCAGGCAACGGCATCCAGACGAAATAGGATGCGGGATGGCCAATCGTTGCAAAACCAGCTAAGGCCTTGGCCGCGATCTTCTGGCGGGCAGTAGCGTCCCGCCGTTTCTCCTGTTCCAGAAGAGAAACAGTCCCATCCTGAATCCAGCCGCAACAGATCGAGGTCACCAAAGTCGGGGTATTCCAGACCGTCGCACGGATGGTCCGGTTTATTTTCGGCAACCATTTCGGCGGTGCGCTCAAAAATCCGAAGCGCAATCCTGCGCCGACACTCTTGGACAGGCTAGAAACGTAGACCGTAATATCCGGTGCCAAAGCCGCCAATGGCAGAGGCGATTTCTTTTCCAGAAATGCGTATGTGCCGTCCTCCAGGAGCAGCAAACCGTGACGCCGGGCGATGCCGACCAATTCCTTACGCTGGGCAAGCGGCATGACCCATCCCAGCGGGTTGTGCACCGTCGGCATGCAAAATACACCGCGCACCTTGCGCGCCTTGCAAAGTGATTCCAGTGCATTTAGATCGGGACCAGAATCAGTGACAGGAATCGCAAGCAGTTCGAGGCGACATAGTTCTGCGACCACCTTGATGCCTGGATAGCTCAAGCTATCCACGGCCAATACGTCGCCCGGTCGCAGCAATGACATCACGGCCACCGCCAGTCCATGGATTGCCCCACTAACGATAAGCAAGGCATCGGCTTGTACGGACAGGCCCCGACTCTTCAGATGCTCTGCCACGATAGCGCGTTCATGCGGGCGGCCCCCATGCGGTTGATAGCGCAGGACCGATTCCAGCTCGCCAGTCAACGCAAGCTGCCTTAGTGCCGTGCGCAGCAACTCCGTTTGCATGGGCAACGATGGATAGTTAAACGTCAAGTCCACCAGGTCACCGCTATCCATGTGCATCTCGACATCCTGGCCGTGCGGGAGAGGCTCCTTGACATAGGTACCGCGACCTACTTCTCCGGCTACCAAGCCCATTGCCTGTAGTTCAGCGTAGACCCGCGTGGCAGTGGCAAGCGAGATTCCCTCACGGGTTGCGAGCTGTCGGTGCGGTGGCAGAGCAGTCCCCGGCCTTAACCGTCCTTGGCGGATGTCGTCGGCCAGACGATCAACCAGCGATTTGTAGCGAGCCTGGGGCATGATGAGTGTATCTATGACGATTTTTTGATTGTATTGAATCGTACGACTAAGATCCAGTTTTCAATGTGGATGGCGAGAAAATGGAACTTGACGCAGTAACGATCGGCATTACCCTTGTGAGTGTCTTCCTGATCAGCTTCATGAAGGGCGCTTTCGGTGGAGGCTTTGCGATCGTCGGAATCCCTTTGCTGTCGCTGGTGATGGACCCGGTCACCGCCGGTGGACTGCTGGCGCCACTGTTCATCGCAATGGACCTGTTCAGCCTGCGTTACTGGAAGCCAGCCACATGGTCCAGGCCAGACTTGGCCTGGCTGGTGCCAAGCCTGATAGTCGGTATCGGTATTGGTTACGCGCTATTTCGAGTCTTGGATCACCGGGCGATCGCAATATTGATGGCGATCGTGACGCTGATCTTCGTATTGCTTTGGTTTGTTCGAGGCGAAACAATCAGAGTACGCCCACGCTCGTCATTCAAGGCCGTCGCCGCCGGTGCGGCCTCAGGCATCACCACCATGGTGGCGCATTCCGGCGGCCCTCCGCTGGCGATGTATCTCTTGCCGCTCGGGCTCGGCAAGCAGATCTATGCAGGCACTACCAGCATGTTCTTCACTGTAGGAAATATCATCAAGGCAGGTCCATGGCTGGTGTTGGCTCAGCCTGCGGCAAATACCTGGATATTGATGGCAATTAGCCTCTTTGCGGTTCCCTCTGGTATCTGGCTTGGCTGGCACCTGCATGCCAGGTTGGACCAGCGCCAGTTGTACCGGGCATGTTACGGCCTGTTGATCGTGACGGCAGTGAAGCTTCTTTGGGATGGAGTATCCGGTTACCTAGGTTGATGTTGCCGGTTCTTGCGAGCGTGGACTCGAAGATCTCTACAGGGGGGCCGGTCGGCCAGCTGTCTGTGTCCCAGATCGCCGGGCTGATTATCAGCTTGCATAAGCTGCGAAGCTTAGATCCGGCTAATCCGGGTTACCGCAGTGGCCTCACCACCTAGGCCACAACAACGCAGTTCCGCCCTTTTTCCTTAGCTTTGTAGAGAGCTCTATCTGCTCGTCTGATGGCGGTTTCCTGGTTGATGTCTTCGATGGACGCAGCCGCTAGCCCTATGCTGACCGTTACGTTCTTCACCGAAGGAAAATACGCCTTGGCGACAGAATCGCAAATCTTATTGGCGACCACGAATGCTTGCAGCCCCGATGTAACCGGGGCAAGCAAGACAATGAATTCCTCTCCTCCATACCGCGCGACCAGGTCTGTGTTGCGCAGGCAGGACGAGAGTAGCTGTGCCAGCTTCCGTAACACGTTGTCGCCAGTTTCGTGACCGAAGCTGTCATTTACACTTTTGAAAAAATCAACGTCAACCATCAAAATGCTATAAGGATGCGCGTTTCTCTTCATCTGCTGGAAAGCCACCACCAGACGTTCTTCAAAAAAACGACGATTGGCAAGTCCTGTGAGCGGATCTTTGGTGGCCAATTCCGCCAACTTGACGTTGGCCTGCCTTAACTCATTGGTTCTTTGTTCAACCTGGCGCTCAAGGGATTCGTTCAGTTCGCCCAGTTTTCGCTCGCTGGCGAGCAGGGACTCCGCCATCGAATTAAAGGTCGCACATAACTGTGCAAGCTCGGACGAAGTTGCAATTTTTGCGTCCGGGAAGATAACGTCAGGTTCACGCCGAAGTATCTTGCCCGCAACGTCTGCCAATACTTCGATAGGTTGGCATTCCTTCCTGGCAAAGTAATAGACCGCAAAAACCAGAATCAGACCGGCCCCGAGGCCAATTGCGATCAGTTTGAGGCGAAGATGGTTGACCGGTGCAGATGCCACGGCCATCGGCTCGCGGACCACAACGATCCAGTCCAGTTTCTGTTGACCGGAAAATCTCACAGGGACGGTACTAGTGAGGAACGCCCCCCGATCTGACCAGTAAGACACCTTGTAGCGAACTGAGGGCAAGTGCCCCTGTGGCAGATGCGTCACGCCGATCTTCTCGAAAGGATAGAGGATATCTCCCTTGCGGTTGGCGATCATGATCTCCAGTTCGCGATCGAAGCGAGCGTCCCGAACTTGATTCACGATCGTATCGGTAACCCAATCCCACGATGCGTGCGCACCCAAAACGCCTCTGACGGCTCCATCCGCTCCTTTCACGGGTGAGGCGAAATCGATGAACCGTAGTGGCTGATCTGGCTTTACTGCGGGCAGGTGTTTCGCCAATAGCACTGCTTCATGCACATCCCCCGTATAAGGTCCGGACCAACCGCCTTTAAACCAGGGTCGCAATGAAACACTCTCACCGAGCAATATGCCGTCCGTCGCCTGGATTACTCGACCATCCTTGCCACCGATGCCTATCCACAGGTATTCGTTATGCGCCCCCTTGCGTAGCTTCAGCATTTCCAATGCGTCGGTACTGTCTAGGCGGGCATTGATATGCGCCAGAGTCTGTGCGAGAACATTTATCTCAAGCGAGCGCTCTTCCACCTCGGTCGTCAACAACCTCGACGCAGTCAGCGCAGTGGCGTGCAAGGCCTCACCCCGGGCGTCAGTAACAGCGCCCGCATGTTGCTCGACAAAATAGGCTCCGACGACGTAAAGCCAGATGGCGATGACTCCCCCGATAAGCACTGCCAAGCGAGTCTTGAAACGCCGAATATGTAACCGTCGAAGCAGCATGATTTCCCCAGTAAGCAGCCATTGCGGAAAGAACGGCTTTGGCGTCGCTTCTGAGGCTACTCGCTACCTGATAGCTACTCTATCAGGAACAACCTGAGATTAACATTTTTACAACAAACTGATTGTGGGAGCATCGTTGCCAGGAGGCAGGAAATGCCTGGGCGTATGCGGGCTATTGATCGGACATATCCCTAATTAAATCAAACGCTTATCCTTAGCAATCCGCATATTGGCCAATCCAGCTGCCCTGCCCTGACTTGAGGATTTTTATAGACTTTTAGCCGTCAGCGCAGCTATTTCGTTAGCGGATGCTCCGAAGCGGCCTGGCCCAATATCCGTGGTTCAGTAGCGAACAACTTTGCGCGAGCCTTTGTTTCAAGCAGGAGATAAAGTTGCCCTCAGCACATCCTCAAAAACACTGTATTGCTGCTTGAAAGCTTGCGCACTGTAGTCTTGGTAATAACCCGCCGTCACGACCACCACGAGATCGAGTTCGGGGACGATGCGGATGGATTGGCCGCCCCGTCCAAGTGCTCCGATCCAGTCAATCTTTCTGCCGCGCACATTCGCGCGTCCGATCCACCAGAGGTAGCCATAGCTCTGATCGTTCGTCGCCACGACCTGAGGCGAGGTCGATGCATCGATCCAAGCCTTGGAAACAATCTGATGACCGCGCCAGCGCCCCCGGTCAAGGACGAGCTGCCCGATTCGCGCCATGTCCTCCGGGCGTAAATACAGCCCGCCACCGGCGTCGGTATCCAGACCAATCCGGGTCCAGGCCGCATCAGTGATACCTAGCGGCGAGAAGAGGTTCACCCGCGCAAACTCGTCAAGCGGTTGCCCGGTGGCCTTGTGCATGATCGCCGAGACCAGGGAGAGTGCTCCCGTGCTGTAGAGAAATTGCTGCCCCGGCTTTGCCAGGAACGGACGATTGAGGACGTAACGACAAGCATCCCCTGAGAGGTACATGCGAGTTTCATCATTGGCCGCTCCTGTCGCCGGCGTCGCTTCGGTCCACTGCAGCCCCATTGTCATGGTAAGTGCGTGACGCAGGCGCAATCCCTCTCGTTCGGGGGTGCGCATATCCGCCAGCTCTGGAAAGAATCCAAGTATCGGCTCGTCAATGCCATGAATAAGCCCCTGATCGATGGCTATTCCCAAGGCCAGCGACGTAACACTCTTGGACACGGACTTCATTGAGTGGATAGTACGATCGTTGAAGCTCACGCGTGCATCCCGTGTACCTAAAAAGCTGAGTGGAACTTGGTCCGTTCCCGTGAAGTACTGCTCGAAGATCAATTTTCCCCGCTGGACGACGAGGACCGAATGGATATTTGCACCCGATGTTCCCAGGCGATCCGCCATCAAGCGTAACGCGTCGGTATCGACGGAACTGTTTTCATCGCTGGGCGATACACCCCAGTCAACATCGCGCAATGGCCGGGACGCGCAACCAGACAAGCATGCGAGAGGTCCTGCAAGGGAGCCAAGTATCGTGCCTCCAACAAGCGAGTTAAATCTGCGTCGCTTCACGGTCACCTCCTTCCTCATCTTCATCGATTGATGCCGTTGCTTCCGGACATCGCCGACTGTAGCAGGAACATTACGAACATTCGCATTGAGCAATGAAAACTTCCCGCGCTGCATCTCCCACCACATTGATTTTTATCCGGTGCACCGGATCAACGGTCACTTGCATGCTTGCCTCACCCCGACGCCGCCTTAGTGCGATGACACGAAAATCGCGGAAGGATCCTGATCCGGAAGTGCATAAGCCCTCTTCATCCGGGCCACTTCCTCGATGGGAGTACGTCCAAAGAGGCGCTTGAATTCCCGGCTGAACTGGGACGCGCTTTCATAGCCAACCTGTGCGCTTGCGGCCGCAACCGTCAGGCCCTTGCGCAGCATCAGCAGACGTGCCTGATGCAAGCGTGTCGACTTGAGGTACTGCATCGGCGACGTGGCGGTCACCACCTTGAAATGCGCATGGAAAGAAGGCGGGCTCATTCCCGCTTCCCGAGCAAGATGTTCAACGTCGAGCTTATCCCGGTAGGCGGTGTGGATCTTCCTGATGGCCCTGGCCACCTTTCCATACTGCCCATCGTTACGGAGAGCGGCCCGCATGGAAGCACCCTGCTCGCCTGTCAGCACGCGCAGGTAGATCTCCTTCACCAGCGCCTTGCCCAGGATACGTGCTTCCATCGGATTGCACATGGCCTCCAGAAACCTTAGAACCGAGCCGGACATCTTGTCGTCCATCTTTGTCGCAAACATCGTCAGGGGGTGGGCGGAGGGAGCGGCATCATCCATCTGCAGCAGCAATTCGGCGAGAAGCTGGAAGTCCAGCCGGAAGTAGATGGCCAGCAAGGGCTGCTTTTCACTGGCATCTGTTTCCATCGTGAACGGCACCGGGACAGATACCGCCAGATAGTGCTGTGCGTCGTAGAGATAGGTTTGTCCACCGAGAAATCCACGCTTTCGCCCCTGAACAACCACGACGATTCCGGGCTCGTACAAGACCGGCGTCTCACTCAATGACCGGTTCGATCTGAGGAACCTAACCTCCGGGAGAAAAGACAGGTTATAGCCCTCGTCGGGGGCGAGATCGCTCAGCAAATTCACCATTCGCTGGCGCCCGTTCAATTTCTCCTGCGTTGACTTTTTTAGGTTTCGCAACATGGATCCATTCATAGCTTTAGGCAAACATTGAATGTCAACCGGCATATTCCACTCAGCTGCGCTTGACTATCATATTTCCCGTCGACTTCCCAGGATACCAAGCCAGATCAGCTCGGCGGGAGGTTTTTACCATAGCAGAATAGGGGTCATCATGCGTAATTCCAGAAAATTGAACTTCCTGATTACTGGCGTCAGTTCAGGATTCGGCCGTGCCTTGGCAGAGGCGGCCTTGCAAGCAGGTCATTCAGTAATAGGCACAGTACGCAATCAGGAGGCCAAACAGGCGTTTGAGAAACTTGCGGTTGAACGCGCGATGGCGGTGGTACTCGATGTGAGCGATTTCCCCTCCATTGCAGGAACCATCGCCTCAGCGACCGACAAGCTCGGGCCGATCGATGTACTGGTCAACAACGCCGGCTATGGCCACGAAGGCGCGCTTGAAGAATCCCCATTGGATGAAATGCGCCGGCAATTCGACGTGAACGTCTTCGGTTCGGTCGCAATGATCAAAGCGGTGCTTCCATCCATGCGGGCAAGACGCAGCGGTCATATCATCAACATGACCTCCATGGGCGGTTTCATTACCATGCCGGGCATCGCTTACTACTGCGGCAGCAAGTTTGCGTTGGAAGGGATTTCCGAGGTGCTTGCCAAGGAAGTGGCGGACTTCGGGATCAAGGTAACCGCAGTGGCGCCAGGTTCCTTCCGCACTGATTGGGCAGGGCGCTCGATGGTGCGCTCGCCAAGGAGCATTCCCGATTACGATGCGGTGATCGACCCCATCCGCTCCGCTCGTCAAGAGAAGAGTGGCCATCAGCTTGGCAACCCTGCAATGGCCGCCCGGGTGATTCTGGAGATTGCCGGTTCCCCGCAGGCGCCAGTGCATCTCCTGCTGGGCAGCGATGCAGTCAGACTGGTTCGGGAGAAGTTGACGAAGATGAGTGCGGAAATCGATGCGTGGGAGGAAGTCTCTGTCTCGACTGATTTCAGGTGAGCCACCGGAGCAAGTCGGAGGATTCCGGTCGCTCAAGGACATGATTCCAGGATTCCGCTTCCCGCCGATTGCTGACTTCCGGGCATCGGTGGTCTTATGAACGCCTTTAGCGCGGCGTTCTGCTAACAACAAGAAAACGGCGCGCTGACAATACAGCGCGCCGTTTCTACGTCTCACAGCTACATCACA
>Ga0213872_10001612_pt1 | contig 14274 bp, 9 predicted proteins | sample VelepicomBERX_R2_FD_160071 | JGI IMG/M metagenome (GOLD analysis project Ga0213872, IMG submission 160071) | Rhizosphere microbial communities from Vellozia epidendroides in rupestrian grasslands, the National Park of Serra do Cipo, Brazil - RX_R2 | ecosystem: Host-associated > Plants > Roots >...
GCTGGAAATCGACGTGCCGGATGAGCAGATCATCGAGCGCATGTCGGGCCGCCGCTGCCACCCGGCCTCGGGCCGCGTGTACCACGTCAAGTTCAATCCGCCGAAAGTGGAAGGCAAGGACGACGTGACCGGAGAAGACCTGGTACAGCGTGACGACGACAAAGCCGAGACCGTGAAAAAGCGTCTGGACGTGTACCACAACCAGACCGAAGTGCTGGTCGGCTACTACAACAACTGGGCACAATCCGGCCAGGCCGGTTCGCCTAAATACCGCCGCATCGCAGGCGTGGGCCCCGTGGAGCAAATCCGCGACAGTGCCTTCGCCGCTCTGTCGGAGTAAATAAAAAAGCGGACCCGAGTGTCCGCTTTTTTTGCGCCCGCCGCCCTTGAAGACGGCGTGCCATCCCGGTTCAAAGTTTTAAGTTTTGCAGTTCGCAGGTTGGTTGGCTGCGCGTACCTACCCGGTACTCCGCAGTTTTCTGAGTGTGATGTATGTAGGCTTGATCGATAAAAACAAGGGGACAATATGGCAGCTAGTCTTTGGTTTGCGGTAGCGTGCGGCGTCTTGGCCGTGATTTATGGTTTGTGGGCTCGAAACTGGATCCTTGGCCAGGATGCAGGCAATCCCCGGATGCAGGAAATTGCGCTGGCTATCCAGCAGGGCGCCGCCGCCTATCTGGCGCGCCAGTACCGCACCATCGGTATCGTCGGGGTGGTGCTGTTGGTATTGATCTTCCTTGGGCTGGGTATGCAGACCGCGCTGGGCTTCCTGATCGGCTCCGTGCTGTCGGGCGCTTGCGGCTTCATTGGCATGAACGTCTCCGTGCGTGCCAATGTGCGTACGGCGCAGGCCGCCACCAAGGGCATGAATGAAGCGCTGGACGTAGCCTTCAAGGGCGGCGCCATCACCGGCATGCTGGTGGTCGGCCTGGGCCTGCTGGGCGTCGCGCTGTTCTATATGATGCTGATGGCTGGCGCGCAGGGCAGCACTCTGAGCCCGCACGACGTCATCAAGCCGCTGATCGGCCTGGCCTTTGGCGCCTCGCTGATTTCCATCTTCGCCCGTCTGGGCGGCGGTATCTTCACCAAGGGCGCCGACGTGGGCGCCGACCTGGTGGGTAAAGTGGAAGCCGGGATTCCGGAAGACGATCCGCGCAACCCGGCGGTGATCGCCGATAACGTGGGCGACAACGTGGGCGACTGCGCCGGTATGGCCGCCGACCTGTTTGAAACCTATGTGGTGACCCTGATCGCCACCATGCTGCTGGGCGCGCTGCTGGTGAGCTCGGCGCCGACCACCGCCATCGTTTATCCGCTGCTGCTGGGCGCGGTGTCCATCATCGGCTCCATCATCGGCTGCTCGATGGTCAAGGCCAAGCCGGGCAAGAAAATCATGTCGGCCCTGTACACCGGCCTGTGGTGGGCTGCGGGCCTGTCGCTGATCGGCTTTGCCGTGGTGACCTGGCAGCTGTGGGGCGATGAAGCCATGCGCATGAAGATGATGGGCTGCACCGTGGTCGGCATTGTGCTGACCGGGCTGATGGTCTACATCACCGAGTACTACACCGGCACCGACTTCCAGCCGGTACGCCATATCGCGGAAGCTTCCACCACCGGCCATGGCACCAACATCATTGCCGGTCTGGGCGTGTCGATGAAGTCGACCGCTTATCCTGTGCTGGCCGTGTGCGCCGCCATCCTGATCGCGTATCAGCTGGGCCAGCTGTACGGCATCGCCATTGCCGCGACCTCGATGCTGTCGATGGCCGGCATCGTGGTGGCGCTGGATGCGTATGGTCCGGTGACCGACAACGCCGGCGGTATCGCGGAAATGGCCGGCATGCCGGAATCGGTGCGCGCCATTACCGATCCGCTGGATGCGGTGGGCAATACCACCAAGGCCGTCACCAAAGGCTATGCCATCGGTTCGGCCGGCCTGGCCTCGCTGGTGCTGTTTGCCGACTACACCCACGCGCTGGAATCGGTGGGCAAGAGCATCAGCTTCGACCTGTCGAATCCGATGGTGATCGTCGGCCTGATCGTGGGCGGCCTGGTGCCTTACCTGTTCGGTGCGATGGCGATGGAAGCGGTGGGCCGCGCGGCGGGCGCCGTGGTGGTGGAAGTGCGCCGCCAGTTCCGTGACATCAAGGGCATCATGGAAGGCACCGGCAAGCCGCAGTACGACAAGGCGGTGGACATGCTGACCGCGTCGGCCATCAAGGAAATGATCGCGCCTTCGCTGCTGCCTGTGGTGGTGCCGGTACTGGTGGGGATGCTGCTGGGCCCGGCCGCGCTGGGCGGCATGCTTATGGGGACGATTATCACCGGCCTGTTCGTGGCGATTTCCATGACCACCGGCGGCGGCGCCTGGGACAATGCCAAAAAGTATATCGAGGACGGCAATCACGGCGGCAAGGGTTCGGACGCGCACAAGGCGGCTGTGACCGGCGATACCGTGGGCGACCCGTACAAGGATACGGCCGGCCCGGCGGTGAATCCGCTGATCAAGATCATCAACATCGTGGCGCTGCTGCTGGTGCCGCTGCTGCCTGCGACCGGCTGGATTGCCGTCAACCTGGCTGAGCCGCAACAGGCCGCTGCACCGGCCCATGTGGCGCCGGCTGCGGCCACGGCGGTGGCGTCCAGCGAAACGGCCGTCAAGCCGGAGACTGTGCCAGCAACCAAGTAAGCGTTACTGATTGTTTCACCCCTATCATCTTGCGCATGCACCGCCGATAATGAATCAAGGCGAGCATTGCGCGAGGTGATGCCATGAAAATTCTGAAACCTGCCCTGACCATCGCGGTAATCCTGCTGGGATTGCTGGTGTGCGAAGCGGTCTGGGCCCGTCCTGGCGGCCATGGTGGCGGTCACGGCTATAGCGGCGGCCATGTCCACGGGCAGTGGCATGGCGGCGGCGCACGTGTCTATCACGGACACGGCGGCTACTGGCGCGGCGGCGTGTTTGTTGCCGCGCCGCTGTTCTGGTATGGCGACCCGTTCTACGATCCCTTCTACCGCCGCTACTACTACGACCGCTCGGTCTGGTGGTATTGCGATGCTCCCCGAGGCTACTACCCGCAGGTGATGGAATGCAGCGTTCCCTGGCGTATTGTCGCTCCGCCGCCTCCGGGCTGACGGCGCTGCTGGCTGTCGCCGCAGCGGCCGCGCCCTCGGTCGATACGAGCAAGATGAGCTTGCAGGACTATGCGCATCTGCCGGTCTGCTCGCTCAGCGCGGACGGGCAGCATCTGGCAGTCGAGCCTTGCCGTACGGCTCCGGCGAAAAATCCCATGCCGCGCCGCCCCGTGCCGCAGATCGTGCAGCGCCAGCCGTCCCTGCCGGTGCCGCGTACGGCGCCGATGCCGGCCGTGCGGAAATTGTCTCCCTCGCCCAGTGTGATCACGCCCGCCGTCAATTGCGACGCGGGCGGCTGCTACGACCTCAACGGTGTGCGACATAACAACGCCGCAGGCAACAGCAGCATCACCCCGGCGGGAAAGCTGTGTATTCGCAACGGCGTCTGGCTGCAATGCCAATAGTTTTTGCTACAATGTCCTCCGGTTGACGTTTACGTAAACGTAATAACTCAGAATAGAGGACAGACATGCAGATTCAAGACAATGTATTCATCATCACCGGCGGCGCTTCGGGCTTGGGCGCGGCGACCGCGCGCATGATCACCGCTGCGGGCGGCAAGGTCGTGCTGGCCGACGTGCAGGTGGAAGCGGGCCAGGCGCTGGCGGCGGAACTGAAGGGCGTCTTCGTCAAATGCGACGTCACCTCGGAAGCCGACGGCCAGGCCGTGGTGGCTGCCGCGCAAGCCATGGGCACCCTGCGTGGCCTGGTCAACTGCGCCGGCGTGGCGCCGGCCATCAAGACCGTGGGCAAGGACGGTCCGCACCCGCTGGATTCCTTCGCACGTACCATCAACATCAACCTGATCGGCACTTTCAACATGTGCCGCCTGGCCGCCGACGTGATGGGCAAGGCCGAGGCGCTGGAATCGGGCGAGCGCGGCGTGATCATCAACACCGCATCGGTGGCGGCGTTTGACGGCCAGATCGGCCAGGCTGCCTATGCAGCGTCGAAAGCCGGCGTGGCGGGCATGACCCTGCCGATGGCGCGCGACCTGTCGCGCAGCGGCATCCGCGTGATGACCATCGCCCCGGGCATCTTCGAAACCCCGATGCTGATGGGTATGCCGGAAGAAGTGCGCACCGCGCTGGGCCAGATGGTGCCGTTCCCGCAGCGTCTGGGCCGTCCGGCGGAATACGCCAGCCTGGCCAAGACCATCATCGAGAACACCATGCTGAACGGCGAAACCATTCGTCTGGACGGGGCCATCCGCATGCAGCCTAAGTAAGTCCGGCAGTCAGCGCGTCGAACACCAGCCGGATCCGTGCTGGAACGGGGCCACGCTGGGGGCGGTAGATGTAGATGTCCCAGGGCTCGGGCTGCAGCTTTTGCAGCACGGGCACCAGGCGGCCGCTGGCAATGTGTTCGTCGGCCATAAAGCCGGGCAGCTGGCCAAAGCCCAATCCCGCCATGATGGCATCGAACTCCGCCTCCGAATCGCTGCTGAGAAAGCGCGGATTGAGCGGCGAAATCTGCTGGCCTGCGCTGAAGTACCACGGCCAGGCGCGCCCCGTGCTGTGGTCCCACAGCGACGTCGTCGGTAAATCATGCAGCTGCTCGATCGACTTCGGCTTGCCATGGCTGGCGATCAGTTCGGACGTGCCCACCGTGCGGAAGGGCGGCGAAGCCACGCGCCGTGCCACATAGCGGCTGTCGCGCAGCGAGCCGTAGCGCACGCCGATGTCGATGCGTTCGTCCACCACCGCCGCGTGGGTGTCACTGAACTGCACCTCGAAACGTAGCAGGGGATGCTGCCGACCCAGGGCCGTCAGCAGCGGCAGCATCAGGCGCCGTCCCAGGGCCACCGGGGCCGTCAATCGCACCACACCTTCCATTTGCGCAGGCGCGGCTTCCGCCTTGGCTTGAAACAGCGCGTCCACCTGCTGCACGCTGTCGCGCGCCCGCGCCGCCAGCTGCGCGCCGTACGTGGTGATCTGCACGCTGCGGGTATTGCGGTGAAATAGCAACTCGCCCTGGGCTGATTCCAGGTCGCGCACCGCGCGCGTTACCGCCTGCGGCGAGATGCCCAGCCGGGCCGCCGCTTCCTTGAAATTGCGCGCTTCCGATGCTGCCGCAAAAATGCGCAGCATCTCCAGTCGATTGAGCACGGTTGATAATGATAAAAAATGGAATTCTCAAATCATATCATTTCCATTTTTTCTCATTATGGACGTCCCTATACTTGGTTCATCAATCAACCCAAAGGAGTCTTGAAATGAGCCATAACATTGAAAACAAAGTCGTTGTCATCACCGGCGCCAGCAGCGGTCTGGGTGAAGCCACGGCACGCCATCTGGCCGCGCGCGGTGCAGTCGTGGTGCTGGGCGCGCGCCGCACCGAGCGCCTGGAGCAGATCGCCACTGAAATCCGTGAGGCGGGCGGCAAGGCGCAAGCCGTGGCTGTCGACGTCACCGACCGCGCCCAGGTGCAAGCCCTGATCGACACCGCCGTGCAAGCCTTTGGCCGGGTGGATGTCCTGGTGAATAACGCCGGCCTGATGTCCATCGCACCGATGGATGAACTCAAGGTCGAGGAGTGGGACCGCATGATCGATATTAACGTCAAGGGCGTGCTGTATGGGATCGCCGCCGCGCTGCCGCTGTTCCGCAAGCAGAATTCTGGCCACTTCATCAACATTGCCTCGGTGGCGGGCATCAAGGTCTTCAGCCCTGGCGGTACGGTGTACAGCGGCACCAAGTTCGCGGTGCGGGCGATTTCCGAAGGCCTGCGCCATGAAGTGGGCGCCAGCATCCGTACCACCACCATCGAGCCGGGCGCGGTGGACTCGGAGCTGAAGCATGGCAGCTCGCATGAGCAAAGCGCGCAGTTCGTGAAGTCCTTCTACCAGATCGCGATTCCGGCGGACTCGGTGGCGCGTGCGATCGCCTACGCCATCGAGCAGCCGGCGGACGTGGATATCAATGAAATTGTGCTGCGTCCGACCCAGCAAGAGTTCTGATTTCGGCGTTTTAGTGTAGGATGCCAGAGTCATCGGGCGCGCGGCCCTGGTCGCGCGCCTTTTTCATTTTGGAGTGCACATGACCCGTTTGAAGACTCTGGCGCTGGCGCTGCTGATCGCCACCGCATCTGTCCACGCCCAGGACGCCACCCAGGCCGCGCCCGAAGTGGCCACCGGCTACGCCGCCAAGACCGGCTGGTCGGCCAAGAAGTATATGGTGGCTGCGGCCAATCCGCTGGCGGCCGATGCGGGCTACCAGATGCTCAAGCAGGGCGGGGCGGCCATCGATGCGGCCATCGCCACGCAGCTGGTGCTGACGCTGGTGGAGCCGCAATCGTCCGGCATCGGCGGCGGCGCCTTCCTGATGTACTTCGACGGCAAGCATGTGCAGTCTTACGACGGCCGCGAAACGGCGCCCGCCGCTGCGGACGAACATCTGTTCCAGGACAAGGACGGCAAGCCGCTGCCGCGCATGGACGGCATCGTCGGCGGCCGCTCGGTCGGCGCGCCGGGCGTGCTGCGCATGCTGGAGCTGGCGCACAAGGAGCATGGCAAGCTGCCGTGGAAAACCCTGTTCGAGCCGGCCATCAAGCTGGCCGAAAACGGCTTTGCCATCAGCCCGCGCCTGTATGGCCTGCTGAACTGGGACAAATACCTGGTGCGCGATCCGGTCGCCGCGGCCTACTTCTACGACAAGGACAAGAAGCCATGGCCGGTCGGCCATGTGCTGAAAAATCCGCAGCTCGCCAAGACCCTGCGCGAGATCGCCGCCGGCGGCGCGGATGCCTTCTACAAAGGCCGCATCGCGCGCGACATCGCCGCCAAAGTGGCTGCGCATCCGACCAATCCTGGCAAACTGACGGCCGCCGATATCGCCGGCTACAAGGCCAAGGAACGTCCGCCGGTATGCAGCGACTACAAGGCCTGGACCGTGTGCGGCGCACCGCCGCCATCAACCGGCGGCATCTCCATCGCGCAGATGCTGGGTATCCTGGAAGTGAAGAACATCGCGCCGTATGCGCCAGTGCAGGGCGTGCTGGGCGCCGATGCGATCCACCTGTTCAGCGAAGCGGGCCGCCTGGCCTATGCCGACCGTAACCGCTACATCGCCGATACCGACTTCGTGCCGCTGCCAGGCAAGGGCATCGCGTCCCTGATCGACAAGGGTTACCTGGCCAAACGCGCCGCGCTGATCACCGACCGTTCGATGGGCCGCGCGCCTTTCGGTACGCCGCAGGATATGCAGGTGGCCTGGGGCGAGGACAACGCCATCGAAAAGCCATCCACCTCGCACCTGGTGGCGGTGGATGAATACGGCGGCGGCCTGTCCATGACGACCTCCGTGGAAGACGCCTTCGGCTCGCGCCAGATGGTGGACGGCTTCATGCTGAACAACCAGCTGACCGACTTCTCCTTCGATTCGCAGGACGAGAACGGCCCGATCGCCAACCGTGTCCAGGCGGGCAAGCGTCCGCGCAGCGCCATGTCGCCGACGCTGGTGTTCGACAAGGCCACCGGCAAGCTGGTGCTGGCCACCGGTTCGCCGGGCGGCACCGCCATCATCAACTACGTGGCCAAGGTGCTGGTGGGGACGCTGGACTGGCACCTCAATGTGCAGCAGGCCATCAGCCTGCCCAACTTCGGCAGCCGCAATGGTCCGACCGAGCTGGAAACGGGCCGCGTGGCGCCTGCGGTCATCGAGCAGCTGCGCGCGCGCGGCCACCAGGTCCGCGAGATCGACCAGACCTCCGGCCTGCAGGGCTTCCAGCGCATGCAGATGAACGGTGAAGAAGTGTGGTTTGGCGGCGCCGATCCACGCCGCGAAGGCGCTGTTCGGGGCGACTAAGGGCTTGCAAGCTCCACAAACGGCGTAGACCCTGATAATCTGCTTGCATGGGAATTCAAAAGAAAACAGGACTGATCCTGACCGGCGGCGGCGCCCGCGCCGCCTACCAGGTGGGCGTCCTGCAGGCCATCTCGGAGATACTGTGGGAGGCCGGCTGGCCGCCGGCGCGCAATCCCTTCGAAATCATCTGCGGCACTTCGGCCGGCGCCATCAACGCCACCGCGCTGGCCTGCCGCGCCGACAATTTCGGCGAGGGCGTGCAGAAGCTGCTGGACGTGTGGCAGAACATCGAGGTGGAGCAGGTCTACCGCGCCGATTCGCTGGGTGTGCTGCGTTCCGGCGCGCGCTGGCTGTCGTTGCTGTCGTTCGGCTGGCTGCTGCGCAAATGGCGCGCCGCACCACCGACCTCCTTGCTGGACAATACCCCGCTGGTCGGCCTGCTGCACCGCATGCTGGATCTGCCGCGCCTGGACGCGGTGCTGTCCGACGGCCTGCTGCATGCACTGGCCGTTACCGCGTCCTCGTACACGGCCGGTAACCACCTGACCTTTTATCAGACCGCCGCCGAGATCGCGCCGTGGGTGCGCACCCAGCGCGTGGCGCTGCAGGACCAGATCGGCATCGAGCACTTGCTGGCTTCGTCGGCGATTCCCTTCATCTTCCCGGCCACGCCGCTGTACATGGGCGGCCACCGCGAATACTGCGGCGATGGTTCGATGCGCCAGCTGGCGCCGATCTCGCCGGCGATTCACCTGGGCGCGGACAAGGTGCTGGTGGTGGGCGCGGGCCGCCTGACCGAACCGGCGCGCAGCGCCACCGAGAAAAACGCGGCGCGTTATCCCTCGCTGGCGCAGATCGCTGGCCATGCGCTGTCGTCGATTTTCCTGGACGGGCTGGCGGTCGATATCGAACGGCTGGAGCGCATCAACCGCACGCTTTCCATCATTCCGCAGCAGTACCTGGAAGAGACGCCGCTGCGCAAAGTGGAGCTGCTGGTGATCGCGCCTTCCGAACGGCTGGACGATATCGCCAGCCGCCACATCGCCAGTTTGCCGCCGCCGATCCGTACCATGCTGTCGGGGATTGGCGCCACAGAAACGCGTGGCGCCGCGCTGGCTTCCTATCTGCTGTTCGAATCGACGTATACTTGTGAGCTGATTCGACTGGGCCAGCGCGACACGCAATTGCGCAAAGACGACGTACTGGCCTTTTTCAACTCGTAAGCGAGAACTCAAACTTGTGCCGGTAAAAACAGGCTTACGCCGCCGTATTCCTTATGTTCTGCTGCCTGCAGCCTTGTTGCTGTGGGCAGGCACGGCTACGCCTGCTGCTTCCGCAAGCCCGGCCACGCCGCCACGTTCGCTGCGTTTCGAGCATCTGAGCGTGGAGAACGGGCTGGCGCAGGAGTCGGTTTTGGCGATGGTGCAGGACCAGCAAGGTTTCATTTGGCTAGGCACTCAGGCGGGCCTGACGCGCTTCGACGGTTATCGCACCACCACCTATAAAAGCGCCGTCTCCGACCCGCATGGGCTGATCGATAACTGGGTGCGCGCATTGCATATCGACGCCAAGGGACGCATGTGGGTAGGTACGGACGGCGGCCTGGATCGCTACGATCCGCTGACAAAGACCTTCAGCCACTTCCTGCCGCAGGAGTCCTTCAAGCGCGGCAACGGCAACCGTCATGTGCGCGCGCTGCTGGACGATGGCGCGGGCGGTTTGTGGGTGGCCAGCGCGGACGGCCTGCATCGCTTCGATCCGGACACGGGTCACTTCAGCAGCTGGCACCACGATGCCAACGATGAGGGCAGCCTGTCGCATGACCAGGTGAATGCGCTGGCGCGCGATGCGCAGGGCCGCCTGTGGGTGGGCACGAGCAAGGGTGTGGACATGCTGGCGCCGGGTGCGCGCAGCTTCCGCCATTATCCGCTGGGCGGCGATATGCGCGCCGACAGCGTGGCCGCGCTGCTGGTGGACCGCGAACAGAATCTGTGGGTCGGCACCATGGCGGGGCTGGAGCGCTGGCAGTTGAAAGGGGATGTTCCGCAGCGCCGCGCGCTGGGGGCGCGGGAAGGCTTGCGGCCCGGCGCGGCCATCACCGTGATCTACCAGGACGATGAAAACAATCTGTGGCTGGGCAGCCAGGCCGACGGCTTCTATCGCTGGATGGACACGGAGAACAAGCTGGTGCCGTATCGCCATCAGCCCAGCGACAATCACAGCGTGGCGGACAATCAGATTTCCGCGCTGTTCCGCGACCGCATGGGCGCATTCTGGGTCGGTACCTGGAACGATGGCGCCAGCCGCGTGGATCTGGGCAGCGGCGGCTTCTCCCGTATCGTCAACCAGGTCGACCTGCCGCATTCGCTGTCGGACAACAAGGTACGCGCCATCGTGGCCGATCCGCGCGGCCTGCTGTGGATGGGCAGCAGCAATGGCCTGAACCTGTGCGACGCCAGCGGCGCCGAGTGCCGCGTCTACCGCCATGAAGCTGCCAATCCCAATTCGCTGAGCGCCGACCTGGTGACGGCGCTGTGGCGCGAGAAGAACGGCGACCTGTGGATCGGCGGCCCGAATGGCATCAACAAGCTGGATGCCGCCACGGGGCGCTTCAGCGCGATCTCGTTTGCGCACGGCGATACGGCCAGCGATACCATCCGCAATATCGTGGCCGACCGCAGCGGGCAGCTGTGGATCTCTTCGCGCGGCGGCTTGTACCGGCTCGACCCCAGGACCATGGCGGTGCAGAGCTATCTGCACAATCCGGCCGACAGCAGCAGCCTGGCCGACAACGTGGTGCGGCCGATTCTGGAAGACCGCAAGGGCCAGCTGTGGATCGGCACCTTCAACGGCCTCGATCTGCTGGACCGCAAGACCGGCCGCTTCCGCCACTTCCGGCGCGCGGCCGACGATCCCTTCAGCCTCAGTCACGACGAGGTGCACTACCTGTACGAGGATGCGCACGGCACTATCTGGGTCGGCACGGCGGCGGGCCTGAACCGCATGGACGTGGCGCCGGACGGCAGCATCCGCTTCCGCCGCTATCTGCGCAAAGACGGCATCGCCGACGACGCCATCGCCTCGATCCTGCCGGACGACGCAGGCAACCTCTGGCTGAGCACCAACAGCGGCCTGTCGCGCCTGAATCCCGAGACGGGCGAGGTGCATAACTTCGCCGGCGCCGACGGCACCATCGAAGGCGCTTATTTCGATGGCGCCGCCCTGCACGCGGCAGATGGCCGCCTGTACTTCGGCGGCTTTAACGGCATCACGGCATTCTCGCCGCGCGACGTGCATGAGAACAGCGTGCCGCCGTCGGTGGTCATTACCGATCTGCAGATCTTCAACAAGTCGATCCGGCCCGGACATGGCGACCATGCCGACGTGCTGAGGATGGCGATCGAGCATACCGAGGCGATCACGCTGATGGAACAGGACTCGGTATTCTCTCTTGAGTTCGCGGCGCTGCATTACGCCGCACCGCAGCGCAATCGCTTTGCCTACCAGCTGGTGGGCTTCGACGACGACTGGGTGGTGACCGATTCCACCAAGCGCTTTGCCACCTACACCAATCTCGATCCCGGCCAGTACCTGTTCAAGGTCAAGGCGGCCAACAAGGACGGCGTGTGGAACGAGCAGCCTGCCACGCTGACCATCATCATCCAGCCGCCGTTCTGGAAGACCTGGTGGTTCCGCTTGCTGATGGCGGCTGGCCTGCTGGGCGCGGGCGGCGCGTTCTACCGCGCGCGCGTGCGTGGCCTGCGTACGCAGCAGGCCACCCTGGAGCAGCTGGTGCGTTCGCGTACGGCGGAAGTGGAATCGAAGAACCTGCAGCTGCTGCAGCAGAAGGCGGAGGCTGAAGAACGCCGCCTTGAGAGCGAGCGCCAGAAAGAGGAAGCCGAGCGCCAGAAGGAGGCGGTGGAGCAGGCCAACCGCAACATCTCCGTGCTGAGTGAACTGGGCCGCGAAGTGACGGCGTCGCTGGACATGGAAACCACCATGCGCACGCTGTACCGGCACGTGAAGGATCTGATGAACGCGCAGATGTTCGGCATCGGCTTTGTGCATGAAGAACAGTGCATGATCGAGTTTCCGTTTGCGCTGGAAGGTGGCGTGCGAACCTTGCCGTACCGCCGCCGGCTGGACGATCCCAACCAGATGGCGGTGTGGTGTATCCGCAATCGCAGGGAAATCCTGATCAACGATTTCTACAACGAGTATCGCCCCTACATGGACGACTCGGGGCTGGACAAGCTGGCGCCGTCGCCGCGCGAGGACGGTGTGGCGGCGCAGATTCCGCATTCGATGATCTACGTTCCGCTGATCGTCAACGACAAGGTGGTGGGCCTGCTGTGCGTGCAGAGCGTGGAGAAGCACGCCTACAAACGCGTGCACGCGGACATTCTGCAGACGCTGAGCGCCTACGCCGCAGCCGGCCTGGAAAACGCACGCGCCTTCCAGCAGCTGGAGGACGCCATGCACGCGTTGCGCAATACGCAGGCGCAGCTGCTGCTGCAGGAGAAGCAGGTGCGCCTGCACACCGACGAGCTGGCGCTGGCCAACCGCGCCTTGCAGGAGAACGAGGAACGCCTGCGGCTGGCCAAGCAGAAGGCGGAAGAGGCCACGCGCCAGAAATCCGAGTTCCTGGCCAATATGAGCCACGAGATGCGTACGCCGCTGGCCGGTGTGATCGGCATGCTGGGCTTTGCGCTGCGCGACCATCATCTGCAGGACAGCACGCGCGAGCAGATCCTGCGCGGCCAGGCCAATGCGCAATCGCTGCTGGCGATCATCAACGACCTGCTGGACTTTTCCAAGATCGAGGCGGGCAAGCTGACGATCGAGAACATCGATTTCGGCCTGACGGCGGCGGTGGAGAATGTGGTCAGCCTGTTCGAGGAGCAGGCGGCGGTGCACAGCGTCGGCTTCAGCCTGGAGTTCGGCGACGGCCTGCCGCAGTACGTGGTGGGCGATCCGACCCGACTGCGCCAGGTGCTGGTCAACCTGGTGGGCAACGCCTTCAAGTTCACCCAGCGCGGCGCGGTGCGCATGCGGGTGGAAAAGGTAGAGGAGAGCGGCCGTCCCCGTCCCGGCGTGAACATGATCCGCTTTACGGTGGCCGATTCCGGCATCGGCATCGCGCCGGAAGCCATGCCGCGCCTGTTCCAGAAGTTCGAGCAGGCCGACGCCACCACCACGCGCCGCTACGGCGGCACCGGTCTGGGACTGGCGATCTGCCGCCAGCTGGTGGAACTGATGGGCGGCGAGATCCAGGTCAGCAGCACGCCGGGCATGGGCAGCACTTTCTGGTTCGAGCTGCCGATGGCGAACGGCGTGGCGCCGCCGCTGGTGCCGCATGTGCCGCGCGAGCCGCACACGCACCAGCTGCGCGTGCTGTGTGCGGAAGACTTCCCGACCAACCAGATCATCATCCGCATGATGCTGGAAGACCTGGGGCACAAGGTAGATATCGCGGCCAATGGGGCGCTGGCGGTCAAGGCTTGCGCGCTGACGCGCTATGACCTGATCCTGATGGATGGGCGCATGCCGGAGATGGACGGCGCCAGCGCCACGCGCCTGATCCGCGCGGGCGGACCGGAAGATGCGCCGGTGCGCGACCAGGAGCTGATGATCATCGCGCTGACCGCCAACGCCAGCGAGGAAGATCGCAGCCGCTATCTGGCCGCCGGCATGGATGACTTCCTGACCAAGCCGATCGACGAAGGCGCCTTGCACTTCCAGCTCAGCCGCGCCATCGAGCGTCAGCTGCAGCGCGGTATCGCCTTGCCGCGCATGGAGCCGCGCCGCGCTGCGGCGGCCATGAGTACGGCCGACCTGGATGTGATGTTCGGCGTGACGCCGGCCGCGCTGGAACCGGCGCGTATCGCTCAGCACAGCGGCAATGCGGACCTGAAGGTGCGCCTGCGCACCGCCTTCCGCCAGGATGTGCCGGGCCGCCTGGCGGAGCTGGAGCGCGCGCTGGCGGAGCGCGATGGCGACACGGCGGGCCGCCTGCTGCACGGCATCAAGGGCAGTGCGGGTTATCTGGAGGAGCAGGAACTGCAGGCGCTGTGCGGTGAACTGGAGCAGGATGCCGATTGCGGCCGCTTCCAGCCGATCCACGATGCGCTGCCGCGTTTGCGGGCCTTGCTGGAGCAGGCCGGCGCAACTAGCACCCAGTAAGTTGCGGCAGTGTTTCCGGGGCTGCCGCGTTATGCTTTTATCAGGTAAGATTCTGACAAGACGATCCAAACGGCGGAGACCCGAATGAAAGTTTTGGTAGTAGATGATGACGTCGTCTCGCGCATGGTGCTGATGCACCTGATCGACA
>Ga0213872_10001613_pt1 | contig 14273 bp, 13 predicted proteins | sample VelepicomBERX_R2_FD_160071 | JGI IMG/M metagenome (GOLD analysis project Ga0213872, IMG submission 160071) | Rhizosphere microbial communities from Vellozia epidendroides in rupestrian grasslands, the National Park of Serra do Cipo, Brazil - RX_R2 | ecosystem: Host-associated > Plants > Roots >...
GACGCCGACCCCTACACCTACGCCCACGCCCACGCCCACGCCGACGCCAACTCCCACACCCACTCCGACGCCGACACCCACCCCGACGCCCGCTCCCTCGCCGGCCCCGAGCACGACGGACACCAGCACCAGCCAGGGCGTCGGCAACGCTTTGTCCACCGGCACGGATACAACCAGCACTCAGCTGAAGAGCGCTGTCAGCAACACCGTCAACCCGACCCCGACTCCGACGCCCGTTCCGACGCCGCCGAGCCCGTCGCCGACCTTCTACAACCCCCTGGTGTCGCTGAACTTCCCGCCGCCACCGCCGCCCCCACTGCCCCCGACGACACCCGCTCCGGGATCGCTGGGCACGGTGGGCGACACCGATACGGCCATCACGCAGTTCACCATTATCAGCTCCAACAGCACGGTGAATGAGTCTTCCCCGTCGCCCTCGCCCGGGCCTTCGCCGGCGCCGGGCACGGGATCGCGCCCCGGCGGCGCGCCCTCGACCACGCCGACGCCGACCGGAGCACCGTCCCCGTCTCCGACCTCGGGCGCGCCGCTGCCGACCGACGTGTCGGACCGCACGCTGAACGTCGTGGCGCAGCCGCTGCCGGTGCAGAATGTCGGCCACACCCAGCCGCTGCCGCCCAAAGTCACCGCGCCGGTGGTGCCGGGACTGGTCAATCAGTTGACGCCGACGCCGGCGGCGCCGAACGGCACGCCGGGGGTCAACTCCAACTTCTCGTCGTCGGGGAACACCAACGGGTGGTAATCTGCCGCTGACGTTGGCTGACGACATGCTGTGGGGAGTGGCATTGGCAAAATGAGCAACGATTTGTCTCAACACCCGTTCGCCGCCATAGCCGAGGCTGTCCCCGCTTTCGGCGCCGCTATCCGCCGCCATGACGCCGGCGATCTGCAAGGGGCCCGGAACGCCTATCTCGATCTGATGGACCAGCCGCAACTGACCGCGCTGTGCCTGCATCAGCTGGCGCTGATCGCCTCGGCGCGCGGCGAGTATCCGCGCGCGGTGGAGTTGCTGCGCCGCTCGATCCGTCTCGACCCGCAACAGCCGCTGGCCTATCACAATCTGCGCGCGGCGCTGGAGCGGGCCGGCGACCAGGCCGGCGCCACGGCGGCGCTGGTCGATCTCGGCTGCATTTTCTACAATCAGGGCGACTACAATCAGGCGTCCGACCTGTTCCGCCAGATCATCCAGCGTGATCCGATCAATTACGCCGCCCATGTCAATCTCGGCACGGCGATGGCCTGGCGCGGCGAGTACCGCGAGGCGGCCCGTCACCTGCTGCTGGGCATGGAGCTGTACGGAAGGCTGGTCAAGGAAGTCGGCAATTTCGCCCGCATGATCGAGGGTCGCCTGGGCGAGTGGCTGGACCTGCGGCCGGGCCACACGCTGCTGCCGCCGGGCCTGCCGAGCGGCGCCATCGAGAAGGTCGAGGACGCGCTGACCACGCTGGGCAAGCTGCTGAACGACGCCAACAAGCCGGACGAGGCGATGCTGTGCCTCAGGAAATCGGTGGAGATGGCGCCCGGCTTCGCCCTCGGACACTGGAATCTCTCGCTGGCGCTGCTGGGATCGGGGGATTTCGCCCAGGGCTGGCGCGAATATGAATGGCGCTGGCACTGGGACCGTTTCCCTGAGCCGCGCCGCCTGCTGCCGGTGCCGCTGTGGCGCGGCGAGCCGCTCAACGGCAAGCGCATCCTGGTGTGGACCGAACAGGGCTTCGGCGATGCCATCCATACGCTGCCGCTGGCCTCCCGCCTGCTCGACCAGGGCGCCGAGGTGTATCTCGAGGCGCCGCGCCCGCTGGTCCGCCTGTTCCGCAACAGTTTCCCCGACATCGAAGTGGTGGAACGGCCGGAAAACCCGCACGCCATGGCGCTCGACACGCCGATGGATTTCGTCATTCCGCTGATGAGCCTGGCCGACCGGCTGAACCTGTCGAAGGCCGACCTGCCGCTGATGACCGATTATCTGCGCCCCACCGGCAAGGATCTGACCCGCTGGCGCGACCGCCTGCCGGCCAGCGACCGGCCGCGCGTCGGAGTGATCTGGGCCGGCAGGCCGCAGCATGCCGAGGACAATCGCCGCTCGATCCCCTTCGAGCAATTCCGCCGCCTGTTCGCCTTCGACAAGGTGCATTGGCATTCGCTGCAGGTTGGGCCGGCGCAGGCCAATATCGAAGGGATGAGCGAGATCGAGGATCTGTCGCCGCATCTCAACGACTTCGCCGACACCGCCGCCGCCATGGCCCATCTCGACCTGGTGATCGCGGTCGACACGGGGGCCATGCACCTGGCCGCCGCGTCCGGCCGCCCGGTCTGGCAATTGGCCCGCACCCCGCCGGATTGGCGCTGGAGCCTGGATTGGAGCACCTCGCCCTGGTATCCCAGCATGCGGATCTTCCGCCAGGTCAATGCCGGGGATTGGGATCAGGTGCTGGAGGATGTGATGACGGCGCTGCGGGAGTGGACCGGAGCGTCATCGGAACCGGCGGCGGCGCGGCGGAAGACTGAGGAAAAGGTTTAGAGAGAAATTCACCACAGAGACACGGAGAAAAGCGCCGCAGGCAATCTATCTCTAGTTCTAGTAATATTTCTGGATGATGTATGATTGCGCTTCGCGCTTTTCTCCATGTCTCTGTGTCTCTGTGGTGAATCAATTTTCTTATCCGCAAAATCAATCGATCTTCGGAAAGATATGCCTCCCATCCGCCCCGAGCGGCAAATCGCGCACGCTGATCACCGCCTCCAACGGCAAGTCGCCGTACTGGTGCGGAAACAGCGCCCCGCCCCGCGAAACCTCCCATCTCAACCCCGGCGCCATCTTCGCCTCGTCGCAAGCGACCAGCACCAGCCCGTCCTGGTCGGCGCGGTGCTTGGCGACCGAGGCCACCACCTGGTCGGGGCCGGAGAAGTGGATGAAGCCGTCGGCCTGGTCCTGCGACGAGCCGGCATAACGGCCGGCGGCGATCGCGGCTTCCCATTCGGTCTTCTTGCACACGTGATAGATGGTCATGGCGTTCTCCGCAGCCAGCGCGACAATTCCGCCCATTGCCAGGTCAGCAGGCCGGCCGACCCGACGATGATCTCTCGCAGGCGTTTCAGCATCGACAAAGCCAGCGCCATGTCGGGGGCGATGCCGAACAGCCCGCCTACCAGGATGAAGCCGCCTTCCTGCACGCCGAGAGCGCCCGGCACGGCGAAGCCGGCGCTGCGCGCCGCCATGCCCAAGCTCTCGATGATGAAGGCCTGGACCAGCGTCACCTCATGCCCCATGGCCAACAGGCCGACATAAATCTCGAAGGTGCCGCCGGCCCAGGAGATAAAATGGAACAAGGCCGCCTGAGCCAGCGCCCAGCGTTCCTTCTGCAGGCGCATCAGCTCCTGATGCAGCCCCTGCAGGGTTTCCAGGGTGAGGTTGGGGAAATGTTTCCTGAGGCGGGTGAACAGCCCCTCGATCAGCCGCATCAACCCGGCCCGCTGGGCGGTAACGAACACCAGCAGCACCACCGCGCCGAAGGCGACGCCGCCCTCGACCCAGGGCGCCCACTCGGGATCGGCCCCTTCGGCGCCGAGAAGCCCCAGACCGGCCAGGGTGAAGACCAGCTGCATCGCCGCCTCGACGGTGAGGTCCAGCGTGGTGCCCGCACCGGCCAATGCGGCGCTGATGCCGTCCTTGATCATCAGGCGGATGGCGACCAGCGGACCGCCGATCTGCGCCACCGGCAGCAGCGAGTTGACCCCTTCGCGCACCAGGCGGAAGCGGAAATAGGCCGGCGGGCCGTAGTGCCGCTCGCCCACCAGCAGGCGCCAGGCGCAGGCGGCGCTGAACAGCTGCAGCAGATGGATGACGATATTGACCGGAATGGCCCAGCCGGCCCGCCAGACATCGGCGCCGATCTCGCGGCCGCCGAACCACACCACCAGCCCGATCAGGATCAGGCCGCCGACGGCGGCGACGACGGCCTTGATCATTTCTCGCGCAAGGCCTCGGCTTGCTCTTCTTCGCGCCTCATCGCTTCTTCACCGGCACCATAAATCTCTTCGCTGGTGCGGCCACACCCGATGCAGACGTCCCCCTCCATGATACAGATCCCGACACAGGGCGACTCGCTCATGACCTACCCTTGACCACCTGCCAACCGACGATCATCGCCACCACCCAAGCCGGGGTGACATAGAGGGCGATGCGCGTCTCGGCGTCGAAGCCGAGCAATACCAGGATCAGCGCGAAGAAGGCCAGCGTCGCATAACCGGTCCAGGGCGCACCAGGCATGCGATAGGGTGAGGGCGTCGCCTTGCCGGCCGCCACCGCGCGGCGATAGAGCAGGTGCGAGACGATGATGATCGCCCAGGTCCAGAGCTGGATCGTCACCACCACGCTGATGACGTAGATGAAGGCCTCCTTCGGCGCGACATAGTTCACCAGCACGCCGGCCAGCATCACCACCACCGAGGCGACGATGCCGCGGGTCGGCACATGCTGCGTGCTCAGCGGCCCGAAATAGGCCGGCCCCTGCTTCGCCTTGGCCAAGGTGTGCAGCATGCGCCCGCACGAAAAGATGCCGCTGTTGCAGGCCGAGGCGGCGGCGGTCAGCACGACGAAATTGATCACGCCGGCGGCGGCCGGGATGTGGAAATGGGTGAACACCGTGACGAACGGGCTGAAATCCGGCGAGATCTGGTCCCACGGCACCAGCGACATGATGATGACGATGGCGCCGATATAGAACAGCAGGATACGGATCAGCGCCCCGTTGATGGCGCGCGGCATGGTCTTGTCCGGATCCTCGGCCTCGCCGGCGGTGATACCGACCAGCTCGATGCCGCCGAAGGCGAACAGGGCGATCGGGAACACCAGCAGCGTCGCCTCGAAGCCATTGGCGAAGATGTCGCCATGGGTCCAGAGATTGCTGATGCTGGCCTCCATGCCGCCCGCGCCGAACGCCAGCACGGCGACGCCGAACACCAGCAGCGCCGAGACCGCCAGCACCTTGATCAGGGCGAACCAGAACTCGAACTCGCCGAACACCTTGACGTGCAGCAGATTGGCGCCCAGCAGGACGCCCAGCATGACCAGCACCGGAACCCATTGCGGCAGGTCGGGAAACCAGTACTGCATATATATGCCGACCGCCGTCAGCTCGGCGATGCCCACCATCACCCACAGGAACCAGTAGGACCAGCCGGTGACGAAACCGGCCCAGGGTCCGACGAATTCCTCGGCATAGGTGGCGAACGAGCCCGAGACCGGCCGGTAGAGCAGCAGTTCGCCCAGGGCGCGCGCCATGAAGAACACCGCCAGGCCGCCCAGCCCATAGGCCAGCAGAAGGCTGGGTCCGGCCTTGTGAATGGCCTGGGCGGAGCCGAGAAACAGACCCGACCCGATCGCCCCGCCCAGGGCGATCATCTGCACATGACGATTCTTGAGACCGCGGACAAGCCCCTCGGACGTACCGCTCATGCGGCACCGCAAGGAATATGACGACAAACCATGGAAAATACCCCGAACGTCCCCTATTTGCCGGCCACTATGCCGCAGAGGACAGCGGGTCACAACTGAGCGATACATTCGCGCTGGCCGCTCATTTTCTGGTGCAGGTCCCGTCCGAGAAGTTCCGCTACGCCCTCCGCCGCTTCGGGCATCGACCGAGCCCGCCGAGGCGACGACCTGAGGAACAAGCCTCCAACTTGACATTCGCACCATATGTACGTATTTTTGTACATAACTTAATGGCAAAAATGAGCTTGTCATGAATGTCTGCAGCTTCTCCGACCTGCGGGAGCATCTGCGGGAACGACTGGACGAGGTGCACGAGTCACGAACGCCTCTCCTCGTCACGCGTCAAGGCGCCGCCTCGGCAGTCGTGATCGACAAAGCGGAATATGACGGCATCATGGAGACGCTGCATTTGCTGCGCAGCCCGAAGAATGCCGAAAGACTGCTCAGTTCGATCGCGGAACTCGATTCCGGCAAAGGTGAATTCCACGATCTCGTCGCCCCATGAGACTCACCCGGAGCGCGCATGCTTGGGAGGACTACCTCTTTTGGCAGCAATCCGATAAAGCGATTCTGGCCAAGATCAATGAACTGATCCGCGACACATCGCGAAACCCCTTCGCCGGCCTCGGCAAGCCAGAGCCTCTCAAGGCAAACATGAAGGGGTGCTGGTCACGCCGTATCACCGGCGAACACCGCCTGGTATATCGCATTACCGGTACGGACGAGTCCCAGAACCTGGAAATCCTCCAGTGCCGATATCATTACTGAAGTCGCCTCACGACAACGCCACGCCGCTTTGCGCTAGGCCGAGGGCGAAGCGCGCCTCGGATTCCAGGATCACCTGGGTGAAATCCATCTCGGCGGCAAGGTCGGCGGCGTTGGCCGCCATCGCCTCGGCCTCGGTCGGATGGTCGAACAGCCAGTCCACCTTGGGGCGAAATCGGACAGATCGGCGGCCACCGGGACGTAATGGGTCCAGGGCAGCAGGCGGTCGTAATACCATTGGCGAAAACCGTCGCGCGATTCGACCTTGAGGATGGTGGCGCCCATCACCAGCTTCTCGAACAGGCCCCAGGAATTGGTATTGCCGTCGATATCGACCAGATATCGGTAGGCCATGAAGTCGCTCTTCTCGACATGCGGCTTGAGCAGCCCGGATTCCTGGATCTGGCGCCGCAGATCGGGCCGTCCGATCTGCTCGTAGGAGGTCACGCCGATATCGGCCCGCGCCGGCTCGGCCAGGGCGCGCGCCGCCGCGCACAGCGCCAGGCGCGGCAGGGCGCCGAGGTCGAGCGGCTGGCCCGGCGCCGGCCAGGGCTTGGCGATGCCGGTCAGGCTGCCGCGCCAGAACACCACCGGGCGCCGTTCCGCCCAGGGCTTCGCCTCGGCGGCCACCGTCCGACGCAGCTCCTCGTAGCCGATGCTCTCCGAGAAGAAGGGATCCGGCAGCAGGGTCGCCTCAGCACTGGCGGAACTGAAGGCGAAGCGGCGATAGCAGCCGCAATCCGCGCCATCGCCGATATCGACGACGCACTCCGCGGTTTGCCCGTCGCTCAGCATCCGCGCCGCCGAGCCGCACAGCGCGCCGATCGGCCCGAGACGGCGAAGATGGCTTATTCCCTGCTGGATTCCGTCATTGCGCGCCAGGACGCGAAGCGAGTTTCGGGCGATACGGAATAGAAAATGTTCGGCATGGGCAATGGCGGGGACTTCGGCCGGAGGGCGCAACTCGACCGATACGGGCAGTCCGCAGGCGGCCATGAGACAGGCCGAGTAAGCCTGTTGCATCGCCGAAACCGCATCGGCGTGCCGACCACTCCGCCCCAGTAAGAGTCCACATGTGGCCACTTCATAGGCCACGCCGATCAGAGTGCCGGCCTGCCCCATCCGACCTCCCCCCTGGAAAGTCCTCTTCCAAGGGGGCCATAAAGGGCGGAAAAATTCAAGTTTTTCGCGCTTCGGTGGTGGTACTCCGCCACCACCGAAGCATTTTGTCTCAGAGGGACCAGCCGCCTCCCGCCGCGGCGTAGATATGCACCAGATCCTTGCGGAGCTGCGCCTCGGAATTGGCCAGGCTGGATTCGGCGTCCAGTTCGCTCTGCTGCGCCACCAGCAGATCGAGCAGGCCGCTATAGCCGGCGACATATTGCTGATTGGCCAGATCCACCGACTTTTTGTTCTGATCGGCGGCCAAGGCGAGGTCTTGCAGGCGGGCATTGTCGTGCAGATAAAGCGACAGCGCGTCCTCCATGTCGGTCACCGCCTCCAGCACCGTCTCCTGATAGGTCAGGAAGGCCTGCTTCTGGCGGGCGTCGGCGGCGTCGATATCGGCCTCGATGCGGCCGAAATCGAAGATCGGCGTCGACAGGGACGCCGCACCGCTCCACGGGCGCGAATAGAAGTAGGAGCTGTCCTGGATGCCGAACAGGCCGGCCAGCGAGATGGTCGGGAAGAACTCCTTGGTCGCCGCCTCATGCGCCGAGATGCTGGCGGCGAACTGGCGTTCGGCGGCCCGCACGTCGGGACGGTTGGCCAGCACCTTGGCGGGTGCCGCCACCAGCACGGTCCGCTTCAGCGCCGGCAAGCCTTCCGCCGGCGCCAGCTCGGCGTCCAGCGTGCCGGGGGTTTCGCCCAGCAGCAGGTTCAGCCGGTCGAGCGCTGTCTCATAGGCCGCTTCCAGCGCCGGAAGCTGCGCCGAGGTGGTCGCCACCTGGGCGGTCGAGCGCGACACGTCGAGCTGGCTCGACAGAGCGCCGAGACGCTGCGCCTTGATCAGGTCGAGAGTCTTCCGCTGGGTTTGCAGATTGGCCTTGGTGATGCGGATTTGTTCCTGATCGTTGCGGAGATCGAAATAGGTCCGCGCCACGTCGGCCAGCAGCGAGACCATCACCGCCTGGCGCTGCGCCTCCTCCGACTGGGCCAGGGCGCCGGCCTGACGGACCCGCGCCTGGTTCTTGCCGAAGATGTCCAGCTCCCAGCTGGCCTGGACATAGCCTTCCTTGGCGGTGATCGCCTTGTCGTTGGTGAAATAACCCTGGTTGCCGCGGGTGACGTCGCCGCTGCCGGTGATGTTCGGCATGAGCTGGGCCTTGCTGCCGGACAGTCCGGCCTCGGCCTCAGCCACACGGGCGGCGGCGATCTGCAGCGACTTGTTGTTGGCCAGGGCGCGGCCGATCAGGCGGTCGAGGGCCGAATCGCCGAAGCTGTTCCACCAGGCCTGCTCGACCTCGATCGAGGACGAACCCGCCAAGGCGGCGTCGCTATGGGAAAGCCGCGTCCAGGCGTCGGGCGTGGCCAGCTTGGCCTCCTGCACCGGCTCGGGGCTGGTGCAGGCGGCCAGGAGGACGAGGGCGGAAACCGCGAAGAGAGTGTTCTTGATCATGCGAGCACCTGTTCTTTCTGCTCTTGCTTGTCGCGCTTGTTCTTGCCCAGGCGGTTCTCCAAGGCGCGCAGCAGCACGTAGAAGACCGGGGTCAGGAACAGGCCGAAGAAGGTGACGCCCAGCATCCCTGAGAACACCGCCACGCCCATGGCATGGCGCATCTCGGCGCCGGCGCCGGTGCTGGTCACCAGCGGCACCACGCCCATGATGAAGGCGAACGACGTCATCAGGATCGGACGCAGCCGGAGCCGCGCCGCCTCGATCGCCGCCCGCAGCGGAGCGACGCCGGTGGCCTCGATCTCCTGGGCGAACTCGACGATCAGGATGGCGTTCTTGCAGGCGAGGCCGGCCAGAACGAACAGGCTGATCTGGGTGAAGATGTTGTTGTCGCCCCCCGAGATCCACACGCCGACGATGGCCGACAACAGGCACATCGGGACGATCAGGATGATCGAGAGCGGCAGGATGAGGTTCTCATACTTGGCGGCCAGCACCAGATAGACCAGCAGCACGCAGATCGGGAACACCAGAAGGGCGGTATTGCCGGCGATCTCCTGCTGGAAGGTCAGCTCGGTCCATTCGTAGCCCATGCCGTGCGGCAGGGTCTCCTGCAGGATCTTGGCGATCGCCGCCTGGGCCTGGCCCGAGGAATAGCCCGGAGCCGGGCCGCCGTTCAGATCCGCCGAACGGAAGGCGTTGTAGCGCATGGCGCTTTCCGGGCCGGTGGTGTCGGAGATCCGCACCATGCTGCCCAGGGGAACCATCTTGCCTTCGTAGTTACGGGTCTGCAGGCGCAGGATGTCGTCGGGCTTGGAGCGGAACTCCTTGTCCGCCTGAGCGATCACCTGGTAGGTGCGGCCGAACTTGTTGAAGTCGTTGATATAGAGCGAGCCGAGATAGATCTGCAGCGAGTCGAAGACGTTCTGCACATCCACGCCCAGCTGCAGCGCCTTGGTGCGATCGAGATCGGCATAGAGCTGCGGCGTGTTGATGGCGTAGCTGGAGAACACCTTGGCCAGTTCAGGCGCCTGATAGGCCTTGGCGGTCACCTGCTTCATCACCGCGTCCAGCGCCTCGTAGCCGGCATCGGTGCGATCCTCCACCTGCAGCTTGAAGCCGCCGATGGTGCCCAACCCCTGAACCGGAGGCGGCGGGAAGATGGCGATGAAGGCGTCCTTCACCCCGGCGTACTTCATCTGCAGCTTCTGCGAGATGGCGAACCCGGACAGATCGTCCGAGGTGCGCTCCTCGAAGGGCTTCAGCTTGACGAAGACGATGCCGGCCGACGAGCTGTTGATGAAGCCGTTGATCGACAGGCCGGGGAAAGCCACCGCGCCTTCGACGCCGGGTTCCTTCAGCGCGATGTCCGACATCTCGCGAATCACCGCCTCGGTGCGGTCCAGGGTGGCGCCGTCCGGCAGCTGGGCGAAGCTGACCAGATATTGCTTGTCCTGCACCGGCACGAAGCCCGGCGGCACGTGCTGAAAGCCGAAATAGGCGAAGCCCAGCAGCGCGGCATAGACGCCGATCGCCACCGATTTGCGCTTCAGCGTGCCCTTCACGCCCTGGCCGTAGCGGTCCGAGCTTTTCAGGAAGAAGCGGTTGAAGCCGGCGAAGAAGCGGCCGAATACCTTGTCGACGCCGCGGGTCAGCGCGTCCTTCGGCTCGTGGTGGCCCTTCAGCAGGATGGCGGCCAGCGCCGGCGACAGGGTCAGCGAGTTGAAGGCCGAGATCACCGTCGAGAAGGCGATGGTCAGGGCGAACTGCCGGTAGAACTGCCCCGTCAGGCCGGTGATGAAGGCGATCGGCACGAACACGGCGCACAGCACCAGGGTGATGGCGATGATCGGGCTGGTGACCTCGGTCATCGCCTTCATGGTCGCCTCGCGCGGGGTCAAGCCGTGCTCGATGTTGCGTTCGACGTTCTCCACCACGACGATGGCGTCGTCGACCACGATGCCGATGGCCAGCACCAGGCCGAACAGCGACAGGGTGTTGATCGAGAAGCCGAAGGCGTGCATCACCGCGAAGGTGCCGACGATCGAGACCGGCACCGCCAGCAGCGGGATCACCGAGGCCCGCCAGGTCTGGAGGAACAGGATGACCACCAGCACCACCAGGATCAGCGCTTCCACCAGAGTGTGGATCACCGCCTCGATCGAGCCGCGCACGAACACGGTCGGGTCGTAGACGATCGAGTAATCCAGCCCGTCAGGGAAGTTCTTCTTCAGCTCCGCCATGGTTTTGCGGACGTCGCTGGAGATCTGGATCGCGTTGGAGCCGGGCGACTGGAAGATCGGCAGGGCCACCGCGTTCTTGTTGTTCAGCAACGAGCGCAGGCCGTACTGGCCGGCATCGATCTCGACGCGCGCCACGTCCTTGAGCTTGGTCACCACGCCATTGGCGTCGCGCTTGACGATGATCTCGCCGAACTGCTCGGGCTCGGACAGGCGGCCCTGGACGTTGATCGGCAGCTGCAGCTCGACGGCCTTGTCATAGGGCGGGCCGCCGATCACGCCGGCCGACACCTGCAGATTCTGCTGGCGCACCGCGGCGATGATCTCTTCCGGCACCATGCCGCGCTCGGCGATCTTCTGCGGGTTGAGCCACAGGCGCATGGCGTAGTCGCCCGACCCGAACATCTGCACGTCGCCGACGCCCTGGATCTTGGCCAGCTGGTCCTTGACGTTCAGCACCGCGTAATTGCGCAGGTAAAGCATGTCGTAGCGGTCGTTCGGCGAGGTCAGGTGGACCACCATGGTCAGGTCCGGCGAGCTCTTGCGCGTCGTCACGCCGAGCTGGCGGGTGACGTCGGGCAGGCGCGGCAGGGCCTGGTTGACGCGATTCTCGACCAGCTGGGTGGCCAGATCGGCGTCGGTGCCGAGCTTGAAGGTGACGGTCAGGGTCAGCTGCCCGTCCGACGAGGCCTGCGAGAACATGTAGAGCATGTTCTCGGTGCCGTTGATCTGCTCCTCCAGCGGCGAGGCCACCGTTTCGGCGATCACCTTGGGATTGGCGCCGGGGAACTGGGCGCGCACCACCACGGTGGGCGGCACGACTTCCGGATATTCGGAAATCGGCAATTGGAACAGCGAGATAAGCCCCGCCAGGAAAATGATCGTCGAGATCACCCCGGCAAAAATGGGGCGATCGATGAAGAATTTGGAGAGATTCATTTTTCGATCCTCTGGATACACCCCGCCCGTCATCCCCGCAAAAGTGGGGATCCAGACCATCGGCTGGGCTCCCGCCTACGCGGGAGCGACGGAATGAGGCGTGTCGGGTGGGGTCTTCTTAATTAGCCGCCAATTCGGCCTCGCGCGGGGTCACCACGACGTTGGGCCGGACATGCTGGATGCCGTCGACGATCACCTTGTCGCCGGCTTCGATGCCTTTCAGGGCTTCACGGCTGGTCGCCACCTGCTTGCCGAGCTCGACTTCGCGATAGGCGACCTTGTTGTCCTTGTCGACCACCAGGACGAACTTCTTGCTCTGATCGAAGCCGATGGCCTTTTCCGGCACCAGGATCTCGTCGCGCTCGACCGGGCTGGCCAGGCGGACCGAGACGAACATGCCGGGCACCAGGGCGCCGTCGGTGTTGTCGAACTTGGCGCGCGCCCGGATGGTGCCCGAGCCGACGTCGAGGCGGTTGTCGAAGCTGTCGATGGTGCCGGGATAGACATGCGCCTTGTCGCCGGCCAGGGTCAGCTGCACCGGGATGCGGCGCTCCTGGTCGGGGCGCGAGGCGGCGTCGCGGATGCTCTCGACATAGGTCTGCTCATCGACCTCGAAATCGGCGTAGATGGCCGAAGACGACACCACGCTGGTCAAGACCGGCGCGCCGGGACCGGCCTGGACCAAATTGCCGACGGTCAGCTCGGCGCGGCTGGTGCGGCCGGTGATCGGGGCGCGCACATAGGCGTGCTCGAGATCCAGATTGGCCTGCTTCAGCTCGGCCTCGGCGGCCTTCACCGCGGCGGCGGCGACCCGCAGATTGTTGCTGCGCTCGTCGAACACGCGCTGGGCGATGGCTTCGGTCTTGATCATGCCGGCGGCGCGGCGTTCCTCGACCTGGGCGAAATCGGCATTGGTCTTGGCCGAGGCGAGATTGGCCTCGGCGCGGGCCACCGCCGCCTCATACGGGCGCGGATCGATCACCAGCAGCACGTCGCCCTCCTTGACATACTGGCCGTCATGGAAGCGCACCTGGGTGATGCGGCCGCTGACCTCGGGCCGGATCTCGGCCTGGTCGACGGCATGCAAGCGGCCGGAGAATTCGGACCAGACCTGCACCTTCTTCGGCTTCAGGGTCTGCACCGTCACCTCGACCGCGGCGGCGGCGGTGGGGGCGGCCGCCTGGGTGGGATCGCTGCGCCCGGCGGCGTAGAGACCGCCCGCGCCTACGAGGGCGACGAGGATGGCGGCGGTCACGGGGCGCTTGGAAACGCTTTTCAGGGGAGAGGTCATTTCGGTCTCTTCTGTCTCAGGCGGCGCGCTTGACGGTCGGCGTCCGAGCGCTTTCGCCGGTTGATATGGGAGTACCTCTCTGAAAGACAAGTACCCACAAAAAGGTAAGTGCGAAAACCGCACTGGCCACGGTATCTGCATAAGGCAGCGTGACGGCGCGATAGATCACCGCCGTCAGAGCCCGCAACGACCGCAGCAGCAAGCCCAGCTCGGGGCCTTGAGTTGATGCGCAACAATCCACTTTTCGCCTCCTGGGCGGCTGTCAAAACAGGCTTGCGGCGAAAACTGCTGAAGTTTTGCCACAGGTATGCTCTGATTTTCGAAACGGTCGCGCCTCTCGTGTCGGAAAAGCGCTTGCTTCCCTGAAATGGGGCTTGCTTTCCGATATGCAAGTACCTACCTAAAAGTAAGTTAGAAACTCGCGACTGTTGGGGGACCGTCCGTGAAGGGTTAGGATGATGGGTATGAAAGAATATGAGTGCGGCCTGGAAGCCGCGCTGGACGTGATCGGCGGCAAATGGAAAGTGCTGATCATGTGGCCCCTGAAGCAGGGCGCTTCACGCTTCGGCGAATTGAAGCGCGAAGTTCCCGGAATCAGCGAGAAGATGCTGATTCAGAGCCTGAAGGAGATGGAGCTCGACGGCATCGTGCTCCGCCAGGACTTCAAGGAAGTTCCACCGCGGGTGGAATATTCCCTGACCGAATTCGGCCGCACCCTGTGCGACGCCCTGGCGCCGCTCTGTAGCTGGGGCGAGCAGCATATGCGGCGCATCGAGGCCTGCAAGGAGCAGTGCGAGCGCCAGCGCAAGCTGAAGGAAGAGGCGGCTCAGCCTTCCGACGTTATCGCTGCGACGTAAAGCGCGGCGATCGCTTCGATGCCGGCCTGGTCGTCGACATCGAAGCGGGCGG
>Ga0213872_10001614_pt1 | contig 14272 bp, 9 predicted proteins | sample VelepicomBERX_R2_FD_160071 | JGI IMG/M metagenome (GOLD analysis project Ga0213872, IMG submission 160071) | Rhizosphere microbial communities from Vellozia epidendroides in rupestrian grasslands, the National Park of Serra do Cipo, Brazil - RX_R2 | ecosystem: Host-associated > Plants > Roots >...
TTGAGGGCCACCACGCGCTGATCGAGCGCATCGTAAACGATGGCGTCAGGCTTCTTGCCCACCGGGATGCTGGCAGTCACCTTCAGCGTCTTGAGATCGAACACGGTCACCGAGCTGTCCTCGCCGCTGGTGGCGTAACCGAGGCCAAGCTCCTGCGCAACGGCGATCCCGTGCACGCCCTTGCCTCCTGTCACCGCACCGACCACCTTATTCGATGTGGTGTCGATCACATCCGTTTGCTTGCCGTGTGCAACATAGAGGCGGTGCGCCACTTGGTCGAGATAGACATAGTCCCAACGTGCTTCACCGCCGATGGCGATCTGGTCGACCACCTTATAGTTCGGAGCGGCTGCAACAGCAGCAACTTGGGTGGCCAACAACAAAGCCAGGTATTTCATTGAACGTCTCCTAATGTGGCCGTAAAGGCGCGAGTGCCCGCGTAGCATCTTACGGCCATGGTATCGATGACATGGCTGGGCAAGTCAAGCTGCCCAGCCGATTCTGCTGACGGCTTAGTAATTGAAATTCATCCCGACCTGATAGGTACGGCCGTAGAACTCACGCTGAATCGTGCGGTCGGGCGTCCCTTCGTAGAACTTGAGCGGCGTATCGGCTAGGTTCTTTGCATTGAAGTAGACCGAGATCTTCTTGTTGATGGCGTAGGAACTGCCGAAGTCGACCGAGAAACGCGAATCGGAGTAGACATCCGGCGCGCCGCTCTGGATACCCCACAGGTCGTGCGACACATAGTAGGCCGCGAGGCGCATATCGAGCCCGTCATGCTCGTAGAACACCGTTGCATTGGCGGTGTTGCGCGAGGTGGAGGGCAGCATCGAATCCGAACCCGCATGGATCGCAGCCTTGGAGTCGACATAGGTGTAGTTGAAGCCGGCACCCAGTCCCTTCCAGAAACCCGGCAGCATCTTGAAGCGCTGCTCATAGTTCAACTCGATACCGCGTACCGAGCCATTGGGCGCATTGACGAAGGAGTACACGTGCGCGACACCCGTCAGGCCCGAGTAGATGCCTGTCTGCGGGAAGGTCTGCGTGCTGACGCTATTGACGATGTAGTCCTTCAACTCCTTATCAAAGAACCCAATCGAGGCGATGCCGGCATTCGGCAGGTAGCGTTCGATCGACACGTCAAAGGAGTTGGCCTTGGTCGGCTTCAGATCGGGATTCCCGCCGCTCACCGTGTTTTCTGCATTATTGACCGTGATCGACGGGTTGATCTGGTTGAAGCCAGGCCGTGCAATGGTCGAGGAGATCGCCGCACGCACCAGCGTATGGTCGTCCAGCTCGTAGCGAGCCTGCACGGTCGGGAAGAAATCGGTGTAATGCTTTTCGGCATTGGTCGGCACCACTGAGGTGTTACCGCTGGCATCCTGCACCTGTGAATTGGCGTAGTACTGCGCATGCGTATTCTCGACGCGGGCACCGGCGATCAGGCTGAAGGCCCCAGTCTTGAATTGGTACTGACCATAGAAGGCATTGATGTCTTCCTTGTCTTTCTGGTACGCCAGCGCTGCGGAGAGCTGGTCGTTGGCCGTGATCGTCCGGTTGGCGGCGAATTGGTTCTGCAATTGGCCGACGGTGATCTGCGGACCATTCTGGTACACGCCGCCATAGTAAGAAATACTCGGCCCCGACGACGCGGCGGTCAGCGGCAGCGCGGGCAGATTGGTGTAGCTGTAGGGCTGATCGTTCGATGTACGGGTACGGTTACGCGAACTCACGCCAAACTTGAAGCTTTCGCTATCGAAATGCCCCCAGTTGACGGGCATCTTGTAGTTGCTGACCACTGACCATTCGGAGTCGGCGATGTTCTGCGTATTGTCGTTGAACTTGGCCAAGGTGTAGTTGGCTGGGTTCAGAAAGTCGACGCTGGTGGTGTAGGACGGCGTGTAGCCTGGGCCCGCGTTGCTGTAGCTGATGGTAGGCGATGTAACGGTCACGCCATTGATGGTCACCGGTGCGCCAGCGGCGGGCGTGTAGTTAAAGTCTGACCCGTAGTTGTGGTACTGGTCGTAGGAACCACGCGTATAGCCCAGGCGGTAGTCCAATACATTCCCGTCAAAACGGTTTTCGCCGCCGATCATGGCCACCTTGTTGTCGATGCGCTCTTTCTCGTCCGTCAGCTTTTTATCAAAGCCGCCGGCGCTAAGACCGTCGACAAAGCCCGTCGCGGTCGTGGCGGGCGTGCCATCGAGATTGATGCTGAGGTGCTGATCCTGCTTGATTTCGGTATAGCCCGCATCAAACGCGCGGATATAGTATTGGTTGTTGACGTCGGGGCTGTAGCCGAGGTCAACCCCTACGCCGTGGCTCTTGCGGTTGTATTCGTACCAGCGCTGGTCCCAGCCGCTCATCGCCATGGGCGAGTGCACACCGTCGTCGAGGAAGCTCGGCTCCACGTCGTTGATGCCGCGCTTGTCCTCGTAATACGCCGCCGTCACGACGATGGAAAACGGGTTGTCGGATTTGAAATTCACACCGCTATTGTGGTCGCTGCTACCACCGAAACGGCCGCCGGCCGAAAACGACAGATCGGTAATGCCGGTGTGGCGCTGATCTTCGTAGCCGGTGCCGACGTGGCCTTCCAGAAATGGGCGTCCGCTCTTCGGTGCTGTCTTGGGCGTGATTTCGATAGTACCGCCCAACGCCTCCGCGTCCTGCTCTGGCGTATTGGTCTTGGTGACGGTGATAGCGCCGACAAAGCCCGCCGGAATGGCATCGAGCGCGACTGCGCGGCCGCCGCCCTGGGGTGAGGCGGGGTTGGACGGTGGTAGACGCAAGCCGCCAAAGGTGGTGCTGTTGAGATCCGAATCCAGGCCACGGATATTGATGTAACGGCCTTCGCCGGTATCGGTCTCCAGTGATATCCCCGGAATACGAGCAATGGCCTCGGCCACGCTGACGTCGGGCAGCTTGCGCATCTCTTCCGTGGTGCGGACATTCACGAGGTTCGGCGCTTCCTCCTGCACCTTGCGCGCCAGCTTTTCGGATGAACGCTGTGCTTCGACCTTGATGGTTTCCAGTGCTGAAGCGGGCTGTGCATCGCTTGATTTTGCATCATCGGCAGCAAGGGCATTTGCTGCGACAAATAGCTGCGCAATCGACAAGGCAATGCACGACCGCTTTAAATTGAATTTCGAATTCATTGGGTTTGCTCCGGTGAAAATAAGTGGCCGAATAACATGGCACTCATTCTCACGAAGCAATACTACATATATATTACCACATCACAAATTAACAATTAAATCAACACGTCAAATTAAAAGGGAATAGCGCACCTACAAGCCAACCCATTTGGCTCGCAATGCCTTTATCTATTTATTTACAATCAGCAATACAGGGCACCCGAATTATTGCCCCGTATCACCTAAACCAAGCACTTGCCTATTTAAAAAATACACCCAGGTTATTGCTTTTCGACGCATCCCCCAAGGGCTCCAGCGCGAAAATATCTTCGACCGTCCTGAGCATGGCGCTATGGGTAAATAGGTTTTTGCTGTCGACATAACCTGGCTTCACCAGTGGTGACAAGGCAATCATGCCGATTGATTTTTCTGCGCGCCCTTCCGATTCATCCCAGGTAATGAAGAGTGCGCCGTTGTCCTTGTAAGCGGCGGACTGCTTGATCATCGGCACCACTTGGCTGAGCCATGCATCGCCCTGCTTGATCGTATCGTACTGATCGATCGTGGCCTTGCAATAACGGTTGCCGTGCATGTCGTTACACATATTAGGCGTAATAAACACATAGCGCGCCACCTTGCCGGCCGCCAAATCCTCTTTCAGCTCCTCAAAAGGCCGATTATGTGTAATACAGGTCTCCGACATCGCATTGAATCCATCGGTCAGGTTATCGAAAAACACAAATGGATTATGCTTAGCCGCATAAGGCATATTGCTTTTGAGCGGGCAGGATTTACCGTCGATGTTTTCTTGGTAGGTCTTCCAAGAGATACCTTTCGCCGTCAACTGCGTCGCCACATTGGCTACACCATGCAGGCCGTTGACCGCAGGCTCATCATCATTACGCACACCGTGATTATCACCTGCGATCAACCAGATATAGTTCGGCTCGCTCGGATGCAGCGACACGGGATTATAGTAATTATCCGAACTCGCGCCTTCTTTCAAAAGCGAGTTGATATACGGTGCCTTGGCACTGCCTTTGATGTCTTCCCAGTTGTGGTTTTCCATCAAGATGATGAATACCGTCTTGATCTGACCGAGACTATTTGTCTCGGGCACCTGATTGGCGTGGGCCGAGGTCATGATCCACGCGGCCAGCAATACCTTGAGCAACGATTTCATGTTCGAATGATCCTGTTCAATTCAATGTAAGCACGGTTTGAGCAACGCTTCTCGGCAGATCACGATGGCGCGAGGCGCTCCCCTTTTGGAAAGATCAAGCTGACGCACACGCCTTGGTCTGTGAGCATGGCGTCACCCAGCACCACCAATACGCCGTATCGATCCGCAATCGTTCTGACGATCGACAAGCCCAGCCCAGACCCAGTCCCTTCGTTGCCGAGCACGCGGTAAAACGGATCGAAGACCCGTGCACGCTCGCTTTCCGGAATACCTGGGCCGTTGTCCTCCACGGCGACGCGAACCGTCTGCGCGCCGTCTTCGATCATGACGTCGATGCGGCCACCAGTTTGCGTGTAGCGGATTGCGTTATCGACCAGATTCTTGATCAGCGTGCCAAGGTCAAACGAAGTCATCGCGACGTGCGCATCGGCCTCACCCGATACGCCCACCTCGATTTCCTTCGCCTCGGCGATCGGCAACAGGCTTTCCAGCACATCCTTGACCGCGCGCTGTACCGATGCGGTACCCGGCACTGCCTCGGTCGAGGCTTGCGCGCGCGCCAAAGTCAGCAGTTGATCGAGCAGCGCACGCCCCCGGTCGATACCCTGACGTAAAACACTTAAGCGCTCGCGGGCCTTGTCCGACATCTCCGTCTTGGCCAGTTGTTCAGCCTGCAGCGACAGCGCGGTCATGGGTGAGCGCAGCTCATGCGCGGCATCCGCAACAAACCGCCGCTGGTTGGCCATCGATAGGGCAATGCGATCCAGCAGGCGGTTAATTGCCACGATAAAGGGCTGGATTTCGGTCGGCAGCTGTCGGTATTCCAGATGATGCAGCTCGTGCTCGCTGCGCCGATCCACTTCCTGTGCAATCTGCACCACCCGCTTGAAATTACGACGCACCAGCACGGTGATCATCACGATCAGGATCGGTACCACGACCAGCAGCGGCGTGCGTGAATGCTCGCCGCCTAGCCGGGCGATCTCGTCGCGCGCTGCAGTATCCTGCGATACCGCGATGCGCTCACCCGATGGCGTCGTACGCACCAGTACTCGGTAGATGCGGCCGTCCAGCGTGACATTCTGCAAGCCATCCTGCAGATTGGCCGGTAGTGCGAGTGCGTCTGGCTGCGGGCCACTCACACCTAGCCTTTGCACCAGAATGCGGTCTTCCACATCGATATCGTTCAGCTCGCGATGCTCATGCGCCGGGAAGGTCGTCATGTGCTGGTTCTCGAACATGATGGCGAACTGCCACAGGTCATCGTCCTGCAACTCGTGCGCTTCGTGGAACGCCGCCCGGAAGGCCTGCACACCCGCCACTACCGATACGCCGAGAATCGCCAGCGACAGCCAGAAGGAGATGCGGAACTGCAGGGAGCGGATCAGGCGCTCTTTGAAACCAGCCATCCCATCCCCCTTACGTTTTTGATCGCGTCGCTACCCAACTTCTTGCGCAAGGAGTGGATCAGAAACTCCACCGCGTTGCTTTCTACTTCCTCACCCCAGCCGTAGATACGCTCCTCTAGATCCGCGCGCGAGAGAATCGCCCCAGGGCGCAGCAACAAGGCCTGCAAGAGCGCAAATTCACGCCCGGAAAGCCGGCAACGCATCTCGCCTTGCGCACGGCTCGCCTCCCGCGTTGCAGGGTCGAGCGACAGCACACCGTTCGACATGACCGGGTTTGCTGTCCCACCTTTGCGCCGCGTAACCGCCCGCATGCGGGCCAGCAGCTCCTCCATATCGAAGGGCTTCAATACATAATCGTCCGCACCGCAATCTAACCCGCGGATGCGATCCTCCACCGCATCGCGCGCGGTGATGATGATGACCGGCACCGATGCGTCGCGCTGACGGATCGTACGCAAGACCTCGAGCCCATCTCGGCGTGGCAGCCCAAGATCAAGCAGCAGCAGGTCATATTGCTGGCAAGCATAGGCATCCACAGCGGCTTGACCATCGCGCACCCAGTCGGCGGCATAGCTGGCATCGCGCAGCCCTTCTTCAATGGCTGCGCCGATCATCAGGTCATCTTCAACCAGCAGGACTCTCACATGCACCCTCTCGCCATACCAATAAGAAACGGACCGGGTTCCCTGCAACCCGGCCCTAAAACCTGGACACCGACGCCGCATGCTCAACGCGACCCGCAGTGTGCCCACCCAAACTTAGCGAATACATAGCATAGGCATCTTGCATCCAATCACATGGACCACCCAAGACCCCCTGTAAACGCGGCAATTTCGCATACCCCCTAGCCGTATCTCGGCAATCGCCCATACCGCCCAGCAGTTGAACTTTTCCCGCACTTGGCACTCTCACGAAGCGAGTGCTAATATCACGCTACCTGCTCAAAATATTTGGGCGGGAACAGGAGTATCAACGATGACGACTGCTTTGACATTGCCCACCCTCAGTACCGGTGACAGCCTGGATCGCTATATCCAGCAGGTTCACGCCATCCCGATGCTGTCGCAAGATGAAGAAGTTCGACTGGCTGAGCGCCTCCAGACGGAAAACGATCTGGATGCGGCAGGACAGCTCGTGCTCTCGCACCTGCGCGTCGTGGTCTCCATCGCCCGCGGCTACGCCGGCTATGGCCTGCCACAGGCTGACCTGATCCAGGAAGGCAATATCGGCCTGATGAAGGCCGTCAAGCGTTTCGAGCCAACGCGCGGCGTTCGGCTGTTCTCGTTCGCGGTGCATTGGATCCGCGCCGAAATTCACGAATATATCCTGCGCAACTGGCGGCTGGTGCGTATCGCCACCACCAAGGCGCAGCGCAAGCTGTTCTTCAATCTGCGCAGCATGAAGAGCGGCCTGGCATCGCTGACCCACCGCGAAGCCCAGGCCATCGCCGACGATTTAGGCGTCAAGCCCGAAGAAGTGCTCGAAATGGAAACCCGCATGAGCGGGCAAGACATTGCGCTCGTGGCCGAAGAAGGCGACGAGGACAGCTACGCACCGATCGACTGGTTGGCCGACGAAGACAGCGAACCCGTCGCCGTGCTGCAGCGCCAGGCACACGACCGCCTGCAAGGCGAAGGCCTCGAAGCCGCCCTAGCCTCGCTCGACGCCCGCAGCCGCCGCATCGTCGAAGCCCGCTGGCTGGCCGACGACAGTGGTGCCACGCTGCATGAACTGGCTGCTGAGTTTGGCGTGTCGGCTGAGCGTATTCGGCAGATTGAGACCAAGGCTTTGCAGAAGATGAAGACGGCGTTGGTGGCTGCATAAAGACTACTTGGCTTGCTCACTGACACGCCCCGATAAGGTCAGCTCCGAAAAATAAACGCCGCAGATTCAAAACCTGCGGCGTTTTGCCATGCACTGAACTCTGCAGGGACGCTCGATCAATAAGCGCAATCAGCGGGCCATTAACCGCCCACCAGCAGAAAAGTCCAGCACATCAACATTGATCCCCATTTCACGCATCTTTTCAAGCCGAAGGGCGTGGTTGCCATCCTTTGCATCCAAGGTGTAGTACACCGACGGGACGCCGCTGTCAGCACCAGCAATACCATTTTCCAATAAGGTTTTCAGCACCGTTCTGTCTTCACCGTCTCCTGCGGTAAACATGGCCAAGGACCAGAATGGGAAGATCATGTGGCAAGACAGTTTGTCGAACATGAAACAGCTTGTATCAACAAAGCCACCAAAGTTGTCTTTATATATCCCATTAGCAGGGCCGACAGACTCCCACTCGTCGATGACCAAGCCGTCATTGGATTGTGGATGGGCAAACCATCTGCGTGAAAATGCCCAGGGAAAGCCTCCCATCGCCTGCTTGAGCGTACGCAAATGATCCTGACGATACCAGTTATCGTCGTCAAGATAGGCTACGTAGCGGCTATTGGCGAGATAACTCAGGATCGTCCTTAGTGCGCCACTATAGTAATTGGAGTAGATTCCGCCATGCCGGGCAGAGGTCGAGTAGCCCGGATCAACGACCGTGATATGCATGTTCTCAGGGACGCGCGCGCGCAAATTGTCCAGCACGGCAGCATCCCCGATAACCTTGTCGACACCAATCAAAATCTGGATCCGCCCATCCAGATCCTGCGCAAATACCGATTCAACGGCTCGCTTGAGTTCAGGTCGCAATACGGTTGGAATAACCACAGCCGCATCGAATTGTTCTTGAGGGTTCATTGCCCACTCCACTCGTTAGATTAGATCAGCGTCCAACATATGTCATAAACGTGCGCTCAAGATCCATCGTCGGTTTGATTTCCATGATGCGATGATCAGCTCGATGCAGTCGTTCGAGCGCGTCCCACACCATATCCTGGTCAAACTCGCCACGCCAGCGGCTTTCTCCCTCGCGCTGCATACCCTCAACCTCCCGGTCCCCAATCGTCCTGACAACCAGCCGCGCATCAGTCTCGATGAGCTCGTGTGGATGCCTAACCGTTCGCAACTCCCCCTTGTGAATCAATCCAAATCGATCAGCCAGTCTTTCAACATCGTGGAGCACATGGGAAGAAAAGAATATCGCCCCCCCCTGCTGCCGGTACTCCACCAGAACATCGACCACATCCTTCCGCCCCACAGGATCAAGACCCGAAAGCGGCTCATCCAATATCATGAGTCGAGGCTTGCAAGCGAGCGCATGGGCCAGCGCCGTACGCTGGGTCATCCCTTTGGAAAAGCCACGTATCCTGCGCTTCGCCGCATGCGCAATATCGAACCGGTCCAGCCAATACATGCAATGCTTCTCGACATCATCAAGCCGCAAGCGCTGCATCGCCACACCCATTTTCAGAATTTCCAATGGAGTGAGGTAATCGTACAGATATGGATTTTCAGGCACATAGCTCATGCCGAAACGCGCACTGGCGTCATCGACAGACTGGCCAAACAGCTTTGCCTGGCCGGCAGTCGGTCGAATGATGCCGGTGAGCATCTTGATCGTAGTGCTCTTGCCCGCCCCGTTTGGCCCGATGAACCCAAAAGCCTCGCCCTGCTCAATATCAAAAGTGACATCCTTCACCGCATTGATCAGACGAAACCGTCGATCCCGGTAACTTTTGCTGAGGTCCAAGACTTCGATTACTTTTTTACTCATTGCGGCCTCTACGATCGCTTCTTTTCAATCAAGTAAGGGTTTCCTTGATCATTCAAACCATATCCAAAACCAAACGGATCCGCCGGTACCACCTGAATCAAACCAGATACGACAAGCGCATCCAGACTGGTTGGCGATTTACCCGTACGCTCGCGGTATTTGGCGACAGCGTCGCGCAGGATCATGAGACCTTGTAGCCGATCAATCCGCGCAGCAAGCAGCCTTTTCAATGCTGGATCGCGCGCACTCGCATACATTGTTTTCACGACAGAAAGAGCAAATCCCGGATCCTCACCTCGTTCCATCCATTTCGCAGCAATAGCCGTCAGAGCCACTTTGTTCGTTGGATCCGCGCGCCCAGCGGCGACCATCATATCTTTCGCGGCACCCACAAAATCCTGTCGGAACTGAAATCGATCAAACCCGTGAAAGAAAGGGGGAAGCGCATCCTTCGGCCTTGCATCCGTAGCTCTCTGCAGAATCTCCTGCGCAGGAGCATATTGGTGGTTCCAGGGCAGAATTGCCGCAGCAATATAATAGTTATCCTCATGCTTGGGGTTCAATATCGCAGCGGAAAGCTGAACCTGCGCAAGCGTCGCATAGGTGTCAGGCTGGAGTTGGAACACACCTACCGTAATCGCGCGAAAGGTCGCCATATTGCTCGCCAGATAGCGGTCACCGCCCGCGAGGAATAGCTGGACAATCGCAGACGGCGCGACACGCATCTCTTGCTCGATCCGTACTCTGGGTCTTGCCCATATCAAGGAATGGACATATACCAGCATGACTAGACCCGCCAACAACGTGACTAGGATAATGTCACGCTCAGAGAACCGTCTGTTGTGGGTCATTTTTCAGTTTGATCCATTCCGTTAGTGCAGCTTGTACTTCCAGCATTACGCCGGCCCAATCGCCCAGTTCTTTCTGTTGGAAAATTCGCATGGAAGGGTACCATGCAGGCCGTGCAAATCGGGTTCCCCAGCGCCAATCCGAGCGCTTCGAGATCAGCAACCAAGTCTCCTTGTTCAGCGCCCCTGCCAGATGGGCAAGCGCCGTATCGACACAGATGAATAAATCAAGCTTGTCGATCATCAGGGCCGTTTCAACGAAGCTGTTCGAGTGAACAGCTAAATTATGCAAGATGACGCCCTCCGGCAGGTCATAAGCCTGGTTGGAGGCCACATCCTTTTGCAGGCTGCACCACTGCACCTGCTGGATTTGCAGTAAGGACTCAAAGGCCGACAACGGGCAGGACCGCTGTTTATCCATCATATGCGCAGGATTGCCAGCCCAAACTATGCCTACACGCAAACCGTCAGGCACATCCTTGAAAGCCAATGCGGCAACTTCGGCATTGTCGTGCAAAGTAATGTAAGGCGATCGAATCGGATCGACGTTTGCACCGAGATTCAATATGAAAGGAAGGCTCAATGCATTGACATATACGTCATATCGGACCCGCCCCGCATCCACGTCGGCCCGGGAGACGAAATCCACTCGCGGTAGGGACACACGGAGCATGTCGAGAATGGAATCGTGGACAACGCCGACCACACGCCCTTCAATTCGCTCTAGGAAGCGCACAAATTGGATGACATCACCAAAGCCTTGCTCAAAATAGACCAGCAAGGTGCGCCCATTCAGCGACTCACCAGCCCACTTTGGCTTATCGACCTGTACACGCAGCTCCAAAATATCGGCCTTGGGCTGCTCCAACCGGGCCTCGTTGAGTCGCCAACCCTCGTCGAAAAAACCGATCCGGAGATAAAACATACCGCGTGCCATACGCGTTAGCCAACCGGATTCACCATCCTCAGAACACGCGCCATAGAGCGCTTCGACGCGATCAAACCGCTCGCGTGAAAGCTCGACCGCTGCTAGGAAAACGCGGTATTTGTCGCTGTCCGGCGCCCGTTCCAACAAGGACTCGAAAACTTCCGCCGCCTCGTCATCCTGGTCGCTTTCGTACAGCGACGCACCGTACCAATACAGCGCCTCTTGAGAGACAGGGAATCGTTTGCAGATTTCACGCATGATTGCGACGGAAGCCGCGTACCGCCGAGTCGAGTGAAGCGCTTTCCCCAAATTGACCCAAGTGATTTCATGCATGGGGTTGACCAGCGCGCTGCGCTGATACAACCTCAATGCATCCTCACGCTGTCCTCGCCGCTCATAGACAACGCCGAGATTAACCAGCGCGGGCGCCCATCTAGGTGCGACTTTGAGTACCTCTAGGTAACCCATTTCGGCCGCGCCCCAGTTTTCTCGGAGCCGATCCACTTGCGCGCGCAAATAGCCGATCACGAAGTTATCAGGAAAGGCTCTGGCCGCTTCGTCAACATGCTGAGATGCTGCCTCCAGTTCATCACGCTCCAGATACGCTTTCACGAGGTAGAAGGCGGCAAGTAGAGAAGGCTCTTCGTGCCACGCACGCTGCCAATCCAATAGCGCCTTGCTTTCGCCTTCAAGTCGCGAGACCAGATACGCTCGCCACAGAGAATGAATTTTCCGCCCCTGCTCCAGTAGCGCCCCCCCTCCTCCGCAGCGCAATGCATTCAGAACTAGCACTCTTGCCGCAGAGACGTTAGTAAAATCGACACAGGACGGAAGGTTTTCCATTACATGGCGACAGGATTCAACGCTGTCGGATGCCGCCTGATATAGAGTCAACAGGGCGCAATCAATTTCGCCAACGACGCTTTTCTCCATGATAAGACCGGTCAATGCATCGGCGACCCGACTCAATACGCTCGACCATGCCTCTCCTTGCGCTGCCCTGAACAGACGCATCGTCGGGTACCAAGGGGTATCCTCCCGATCAGTCATCCATCGCCAGTCCGCGTCCGCCGGCAACAGCAACCACACCGGCCGCCCCATGGCACCCGCAAGATGCGCCACCGATGTATCTACGCAAATCAGCAGATCAAGATTGTCAGCAATAGCAGCCGTGTCGGAAAAATCGACGATCTCATCCGACAGCGATGTGAGCGGCATGCCATCAGGCGGGAATTGAGCTTCTCGCTCGACTGCACCTTTTTGCAAGCTGAAAAACTCCACGCCCGGCACGGCGGCAAGCGGTGAGAAATCAGCGAGCGCTGCAGAGCGGAATTGATCATTTGTATGTGCCGGATTGCCCGCCCAGACCAATCCGACCTTCAGCTTCCCAACTAGAGATAGTTGTTCACGCCACCGCAAGGATTTGCTCTTTGGCGCGAATATATACGGGCCTTCGGCAGGTATATCATGCTCAGTTGGGCAAAATATCTTCCCAAGGCTCAAAAGTGGGATCTGATGTGTATATGTCAGATCTACTGATTCCACATCGTGGCGTACCTCAACATCCTCATGCGTTTTCAGCAAAGCCAGTACATCCGGATAGCTAGCAAATATAACCTTTGCACCCAATGCTTGCATTCTCGGGAAAAAACGCATGAACTGGAAAACATCCCCGACGCCTTGTTCGCTGTGGACTAATACGCCGGCGCCGTTCAATGGACGCCCATCCCACTCAGGCTCCTCAATTCCGTGTGGCGCAAGTGTACTATTTGGCCCAAATCGCCAATCGAACTCCCTCCAACCATCTTCGAGTTTGCCCTGAGACAATAAGGCAAATGATAGATTAGTGTGGGTCATTGCATTGTCCGGTACCATCCGGAGCGCCAGCCGGTTAATGGATTCGGCGCGCGCATAATCAGACAGGGTCGCGTATACATACCCCGCCTGCTGGATCACGTAGGATTCGCGCTGATTCTGATCGAGATCGATACGACCTAGAGCTTCTAAAGCCAACGTGAAGAGACCGCTTCTGCTTGCGATCATCGCCAAGTCGATCTTGGCCTTTTCCGAATAGGTGGACGAAGCAAGCAATGCTAGAGTAATCTCCAGCGCCTCAGCAAAGCGTCCCATTGCATTCAAGCAACCGGCACTCAGCCATTGCGCCATCTCGGCAGAACCCGGATCAAGATCGGCCACTCGCTTATAATGCGTAAGTGCTTCGTCGTGCTTCTTCAATCGAACGCATGCGGACGCAAGGTTCTCCAAGGCAGGCACATCGTCAGGGGATTGAGCCACAACACTGCTCAACAACCCGTAGGCATAATCAATTTGGCCTGCGTTTGCATAGCTCACAGCCAGGTTCGATTTGGCCTGGACATGCATGGGTGATCTTTCAATCACCAATTCCAGCTCGTGCCGGCCTTCATCGATATTTCCCAATTGCAGCAGAACGGCACCTAGCAGACCTCTCAAATCATCATGCTCAGGCAAGATATTCAGCAAGGATCTGTACTCCCGCTCTGCGAACTCCAGGCGGCCTTGCCGATGGGCAAACACAGCAGCGTTTAGCCGCGCCTGCAGTGCGCTCATATCCACTTGCTCAGCCATATTCAGTTGAACTCCCTGTTCCTGAAAAAGAAACATGCCAAAGCCAACATGACTACAAGATAACTGATTGCGTGCATTGCCGAGCCAACAAGTACGGCCACATTGGGCGTTTCACCGTAAAGCACCATTGCGCGTACATCAAGCTGAGAGAGATCAGGAAAAATCCAGCCAATAGTCTTTATCAACGGAATATAGGTCACCGCAATATCTGCACCTTCACCATTCTTATCTAACAAAAACGCCAGTGCACTCCCATAGCTTCGGCCGATTAAGGTATAACATGCCCCCATAGCCAACGGCAGCAATGATGACGTTGCGAAGCTACTGCAGAGCAGAACAAATGAAAGTATCGTGGCCCCATCTAGGATCAAGAATGAAATCGTAACCAGATAGCCTCCACCAAAGTGAATAGAAAACATTTGGTGATAACCATCCCCGGAGCATGTCGCAACCAGATATACCGAAAACGCCAGAACACACACAGCCAACGCCAGCATGCAAA
>Ga0213872_10001615_pt1 | contig 14270 bp, 12 predicted proteins | sample VelepicomBERX_R2_FD_160071 | JGI IMG/M metagenome (GOLD analysis project Ga0213872, IMG submission 160071) | Rhizosphere microbial communities from Vellozia epidendroides in rupestrian grasslands, the National Park of Serra do Cipo, Brazil - RX_R2 | ecosystem: Host-associated > Plants > Roots >...
CATTGAAGGACGCGAAAGACAATAAGACCGCTATCACCAATGTATTCACGGGCCGTCCAGCGCGAGCGATCGTGAATCGCCTCATACGAGAGGTTGGACCAATGTCCGATGTCGCCCCGGAGTTTCCATTAGCTGCCGCGGCTCTGGCCCCGCTCCGCGCGAAATCCGAGATGGCAGGATACGCTGACCTCACTCCATTGTGGTCAGGACAGTCCGCTCGTCTAAATCGGGAGCTTCCCGCAGCAGAGCTGACCCGACAATTAGCGGCAGAGACGCTAGAGAGGCTCAAATTGCTCCAGACCACGGCATCAGCGGATCTTCACAGTGTCCCGCGAAGCCGACGGGTTCACAGAAACTCCGGTTTCGACAACTACAAATAACAATTGCCCGTCAAACCGCTCTCTAGTTCCCCTCTTCCATCAATCGCTTATTGCCCCGGTAAATGATTCGTCAATTTGCCTTGCAGCGTGAGCCCTGTAACAGCGAATTTCTCCAAAAGAAGGGTCCAATTGTGACAATGGGCAACGTTCTGGCAAGCCTCATCACGTCCACTGCAGTACTTTCGAATCAGCGAACACTGGTTCGACATGTTCCTGGTGATTTAACGTGCGCGCTAGTTGTTCATGCAGACCTGAGATATGGATTTGAGGAGTGAAATTATGCGAATTGGTTTTCTTAGCCTTCCTGTACCCGGACATCTGAATCCCATGACATCATTGGCCCGTAAGCTCCAGTCCCGCGGTCATGACGTAGTATTTATCTCCCTGACTGACACTGCGCCTTTTGCTGAGGCGGCTGGACTACCATTTGTCCCCTGTTCGGAGGCGGAATACCCGCCGGCTCGCTCGGTACGTTCGTACGCCGCCTCAGTGAGTTGTCAGGTGAAGAGGCCCTGCACTTTACCGTCAACACGATGATGAAGGGATATACCGCCTCATTATTTGAATCCCTTCCGAATACGCTCTCCAAGGCTGGGGTGGATGGGATTGTCCTTGATCAGTATCAACCTTATGTTGAATTGATACCGATGCACCTTCGAATGCCCTTCGTACATGTGTCCAACGCGCTTCACGTTGACTACACAGGACGCACTCCTATCTGTTTCATGGACTGGCAAAATGAGACTGGAGTAGATGCGATGGCCAGAAATATCGAGGGAGTCCGACGCTCCAGAAAACTCCTGGAGCCTGTCACGGCAATAGCCAAGTCTTATGCAAGTGAGGTTGGGCTCTCCGTTGACTGGACTAATCCGCATTCGACGCTTTCTCCTCTTGCCTGGGTTACCCAGTGCCCCCAGAAATTCGACTTTGGTTGCGGTCCTGACTTTCCGCAATTCCACTATGCCGGGCCATTCCATGATGATCGCGGCCGGATGGGCTTCGATTTCCCATGGCAGCAGCTCACAGGCGAGCCGATAATCTATGCTTCGATGGGCACGCTACAGAATGGATTGGTGGACATTTTTCGTTCGATCGCGCAAGCTGCGAGCGGATTGAAGGAACTACAGTTTGTCCTTGCTGTTGGTGGACAGCTCGATCCGAAACAGCTTGGAGCCGTCCCTGCGAATGTAGTCGTGTTGAGTCACGCGCCCCAAATCGAGGTTCTCAAACGCAGTTCTCTGTGCATCACTCACGCGGGATTGAACACTGTCCTTGAGTCCCTTTCCAGCGGCGTGCCCATGGTTGCGCTACCTATAACCAATGATCAACCAGGTGTGGCAGCGAGGATAGCGAACAAAGGGGTGGGCGTCGTCATCTCTCCTGACCACGCGTCGCCAGGGAATTTAGTAGCAGCGATCAAGCGCGTGCTGGGAGATCCCACGTTCCGGGATAACGTTCAGAGAATGCAGGAAGCAATCCACAGCATGGACGGTCTTTCTATTGCCGCAGATATTCTAGAAAGATCATTCGAGGTTGAGGACATTGAACGGGGGGCGGCCTGACATCGCCTCTCAAACTTGGATGTGTCCCAAGGGTTATGGAGGCGGCGGGAGTCGAACCCCGCCGTAAACACTGAAAGCACTCAAGTTATTGAATCTGAAAATTCCGGAAACGTGCCAAATTCCGCGATTGCATCGTTTGCGTACAAATCGCGTACAAAGATTTTTAGGAATTCCCAGAACTCCAGCAGGCGCATCTTCCGGTCCATTCAGCGGACGATCTGAAGAGTTCTCTTACATTTATACATCAACGATCGAAGACTCGATTGCTCGGGATTGAAGATCTGATCAAATGGCACCGACCAAGAGGCTATCGGTGATTCCACGACCTGGGTCGAAAATCGCGTTCGTCACGCCGGATTTGTTGAAGGTTCGACCCGGTAGCCCAGGATTCTGAGTTTCCGGATCATTCTCGCCGTATGGCGTTGTTTGGACTGTTCCGACACCGCAGGGCCGCGTTCTTCATACCGAACGCCATTATGCAAGATGATCCAGATCAAGTGACATAGGCGATGTGCGACTACGCCGATGGTCTTGTTGTGTCCTAGGCGCGGCACGAGACGACGGTACACGATCTCGAAGATGCTCCCCTTGCGTTTGACAGCAGCATTTGCAGCTTGGTTGAGAATGCGTCGCATCTGACGGTTGCCCTTCGGCGAGCGCTGGCTGCGGTTAACGCCCGCGCTCTCTTCCTTTCCCGGGCATGCTCCTACCCACGAGGAGAGCTTCTCGGGTGAGGGGAACGTCGCTGCTTTGGCACCCACTTCGGCGATAATCTGCTGGGCCGAAGCCACTCCCAGTCCGGGGACCACCGCCAGCCTCTCGACTGCATCCTGATCCCGCTGAAGCAGACTCGCGATCTCCTGGTCTAGTTGACCGATCTGCTGCTCGACGAATTGCAGGCCGCCGAGCGTCATCTTGATCAGCCGGCGATAGACCGGATTGAGTTCAGTACAGGCACCAAGCGCGTCCTGCAACTGTGCCGGCGTGGCGCGCAGACGCTGATGGGCCAACGCGGCCAGAGTCGCGGAATCGGTTTCTCCGTCTGCTACTGCGTTCAGCATGCGACGTGCACTCGCGCCCAGGAGATCTGAAACCAAACTGGACAACTTGATGTGAGCTTCTTCCAGCAGCGCCTCCAACTGATTTTGCAGACGTACCTTCTCACGCGTACGTTGATATCTTGTCCGGGTTAGTGTTCGCCACAGGCGCTGTTCTGTATCTGGGACAAAGCTCAAAACCAGCTCCTGCGATACGAGTCGTTTCACCAAACGTTCGGCATCTCGGAAGTCTGTCTTGCGCCCGCGCCGCCCGCGATTGGACAAGGCTTGAGCCAGATGTAGTGTTCCGGACATCCGGCCTGCACCGTCTCGACTCTGACACATCGGCTTCCAATATCGTTCCAGCGCTCCCCAAACAGGCTTCCAATATTGCGCCGTCGATTCCATCACCACTTCGTCTACCTGTTGCTCAATGAGCCATTCCGACAGCACTCGCAACTGCTCCGGATTGCTACCGAACCATCGTCGCGCGAATTCATATTCGTCTTCGACTTCGACATCAGCCACAACCACTGCCAGCTTCTTTTTATGAACATCGACACCCGCCATCCGATAAGGCATAGCCCACCTCCTGGCAGGAATGGAGAACGTGCCGCGCTTACATTAACCTGGGTCTCGGGCTATCGCCTCTCCGAGAGGGGAGGACAACGCTCCATTTACTCGCTCGATCACGCACGATCCGGATCAAACTTACATTCGGCCTCAGCGTCTCCAATGTCGTTTCGATCTCGCCACTCCCAGCCGTTCTGGATTATGGCTCAGCTCTCAACGATTTTCATGGAGTTTCGCGGGCCAAAGGCCCTACCTAACTTACTTGCCTATCACCGCCACCACCGACTCATCTGGTCGAGTCCAAGCCGAGGCATGTCAAGGGCGGAGTAAAAGGAAACCAGTGCGGCGGAGTAAAAGGGAGCCAGTAATTAAGGATGCGGTGTAGTTGTTTTTCGGGGGAGAGAGGGCTCTGGAGCGTAGCGGAAGAGGCCTTTCTCCCCCGAGCCGCGTTCGAGGGTCAGTGGTCGGCTGGAGGATTCCTTTTGCGACGGCTTTGCTTGAGGCGATAGCTGTCGCCATTCATCTCCAGGATGTGGACGTGATGGGTGAGGCGGTCGAGCAAAGCGCCGGTGAGTCGTTCGGAGCCGAAGACCTCAGTCCATTCTTCGAAGGGCAGATTACTGGTCACGAGCGTGGATGCTCGTTCATAGCGTTGGCTGAAGGTCTCGAAGAGAAGTTCTGCGCCGCTCTTAGAGAGTGGTACGTAGCCCAGTTCATCAACGATGAGCAGTTCATAGCTGGCCAGTTGTTTTTGGAAGCGCAGCAAGTGTTTGTCGTCTCGAGCTTCGATCAGCTCGCTGACCAGCGCCGCAGCGGTGGAGAAGCGCACCCGATGACCTCGCTGGCATGCACACAGACCGAGAGCCAGAGAGATGTGCGTCTTTCCAGTGCCGCTGTTGCCCAAGAGCAAAAGATTTTCCTTTCGCGACAGGAACTCGCATCGCGCCAGCTCCAGAACGAGCGCTTTGTTGAGCGAGGGAATGGCCAGGAAATCGAAACTGTCGAGACTCTTGACCACGGGGAACTTCGCTTGTCGGATGCGGCGCTCGATGGCGCGGCGGTCGCGATCGAGCAGCTCCAACTCGGTCAGGCGGAGCAGATAGCGGGGATAATCGACCTGTTCGGCGGCGCACTGCCGGGCCACCTTGTCGTATTCGCTCAAGATCGTCGGCAGTCGCAGAGTTTTCAGATGGTGTTCGAGCAGGACCTGCGGCGTATCCGGAGTGGGCATCTGAGGCTGGTCGCTCATGATCATGATGTCGCCTCCCCGTTCAACAGCGCAGGCGCGAAAGCCCGTCCACTGAGCAATGTCATGTAATCGGCGGCCGCCGTAGTCCGGACCCGCGGCAGAGGAAGGTGTGGCCAGTTCTCGAGGTCCAGTCGCGGCGGCTTGCGCTCGACGCGGCAGAGCACGAGATGGCGCACAGCATCGAAGCTGATTGTGTTCATGCGCAAAGCATCGTCGATGGCGGCCGATACTTCTTCCAGGGCGAAGGTCTCCAGCAGTCGCAACACCTGGATATACTCGCGACGCCCATGCTTGTTCAGACGCTGCTCCAGCAGCCGCCGCAGATGCGCAAAGCCATTGGGTAACTGCCAGCCGGCCAGCGGGGCGGCTTGTTCCAGGGCGCGGCTCTTGTGCTCCAGCAGTCTGAGATAGTGCAGCGGATCGAAGACGGCCGACTCGCGCTCATAGCAGCGATCATGCCGAGCGATCACCTCACTTCCGCAGATGATCACAACCTGGTGCACATAGCCCTTCACCATCACCTGGCGGTGTCCGTATTCGGTGGGCACGGAGTAATCGTTGGAGCGATAGCGCACCAGCGATAGTGAAGTGACGCGGGTAGTGATTTTTTCGCAGGCTTCAAATGAAGCCGCGGGCAACGGCAGCAGTGCAGCGTGATCGCGTTGGAAGCGTTCGGCGATGGTCTCCCTGTGTCCGCGCAGCCTGCGCTGCCGTCGCTTCACGCACTCTGCTTCCAGATGCTGGTTCAGATCCTCCCAACTCGATGCACGTGGGATCGGGACCATGAAGTTGCGCCGCGCGTAGCCAATCAGGCCCTCGACCTTGCCCTTGTCGTTGCCCTTGGCCGGACGGCCGAACTTCTCTGCGAACAGATAATGACTCTGCAGTTCGGAAAATGCTCTGGTCTTCTGCCGTTCGCCGTCGCCCAGGATTCGGGCCACAGCCAGCTTGGTGTTGTCATAGAGAATGCAGGTGGGCACGCCTCCAAAATAGGCAAATGCCCGCACGTGGCCTTCCAGAAAAGCTTCCGTGGTTTCGGCGGGAAACGCCACTGCGAAGCAGTCATCGGAATGGGGCAGATCGAAGGCCAGGTAGTGCGCTACACGCTCTACGCCACCGATGATCACCAGGGCTTCCCCGAAATCAGCCTGCGCTTGGCCCGGCGCATGGCTCAGGGGAACAAACATCTCCCGGGAGCCGATCTTCGCCTGCCGCACGTAGTCCTTCACGATGGTGTAACCGCCGGTGTAGCCGTGCTCTTCTCGCATTCGCTCGAAGATCCGCTTGGCGGTGTGTCGTTGCTTGGGAGGCTGACTCTTGTCTTCTTCCAGAATGGCCTCGATGGCCGCTTGCCACGGACCCAGCTTCGGCCGTCGTACCGGCTTCTGACGTTGATAGCCGGGCGGCAACGAATACGCCAGCATCTTCCGTACTGTCTTGCGTGCCAGCCCAAACTCCCTCGCTACTTCCCGCTGGCTGCGCCCCTCCACGTGAACTGCCCGCCGTACCCTTGCATACAGTTCCACTGTGTACATGCCCCCGGTGTCCCACGGAAACACAACGCCTCGACCGTGCCGAACCTTGTTCGTCACCCCTGAAGCTTCCCTGTCCGTGGAACCAGAATGCGGCGGTGGGCTACTTTTACTCCGCCACATCACGCCGCTCCCGCGCCGTGATGTGGTCTATTTTTACTCCGGCGTTCTCACATGGTGATTCGCAGAGCATTCAGGAGGCGCAAAATCCACGCATCGTGCTTCCCTCCTTGTCCTTCCATGGGGAGGACTTCGAGGAGGGCTTTCGATAGCTGCCTTTCAACTCTGAATTCTATAAATCGCACTGACTTGCAAACCGCGTTATTCAGAAGGAGGCAGCGAGACATCCTTTGATCGTCTGCTCCGACGCAATTCGCGGCGCGCGGAGTTCAGTGCCGTTCGCGATCCGGCAAGGTCAGGGCGACCAATTGTAAAGGATCAAGATGGCTCTGGTTCCAAACCACTTCGAAAAGCAGATGCGGACCGGTCACTCGCCCTGTTCTGCCCGAAAGTCCGATGATCGCGTCCTTACGCACGCGTTGGACGGCAAGCGCCTAGCTACCGGAAGTGGGGACCAGACAGCAAAAGTGTGGGACGCGGGCCACCGGCAAGGAACTGCTGACCCTGAGCAATCACAGTAGCGAAGTTTCCAGCACGAACGAAATTTCCAGCGTGGCCTGGAACCCGGACGGAAAGCGGTTGGCCATCGGAAGTTGGGACAAGACGGCGATGGTGTGGGACACTGACACAGGCAAGTCCCTTCTGACCCTGAGCGGCCACAGCGACTTCGTTGACAGCGTGGCCTGGAGTCCAGACGGCAAGCGGCTGGCCACAGCGAGTAGGGACAAGACAGTACAGGTCTATGCCATCGATATCCAGGACCTGATGAATCTCGCGCGAGAGCGCGTGACCGCTCACCCCGCAAGCGAGAACTGCCAAAAATACCTTCACAGCGCGTGCCCGCCGTTTCCGAAACTTGTTTGGTGGTAGAGTTCGTTGCTGAGAGTCGGTAGACGAATTGTTGATCGTGCTCCAGGCCGCTCCAGAGTTTCAGAACTTGTGATGCAGACTCGGGGAATGAGGCGCGTGTAACACTTGTGTGACACTTTTCGCCGTTTTTCGTTGATACAGACCTCCACAAACCGATATGATCCGTTATGCGGCAACAGCCGCGTAAACCCGCTTGGAAGGCGGGTGACAACCGTATTTTGGTGATTCTGAATAGCTTCCCTAGTCTGGCCAAAGAGAATCCCTCTCTCTCCGCCATAACCTAGTTCCAGGACCAGAGACATTCAGAAAAAATAGAAGGTCCCCTTAAAGAACAGGGGATTTTGTATTCTTACGGCTGTACTCCGGCGAGGCCGACGTGGATGTCTTTCCGAAAAACACTATAGTTGCGTCGGTGGCCATGAAGTTGAATTCATGGTTGCTTGATCGTTATCAGAATCTACGCCCTGAGGCATGATCGGCAGGGACTTCCACCATGGCTTGCGGTGTTTGGATTGAGGGCCTCTGTCGTCATGGTTCATCGAACATGAGAGTCGCCTCAGGCGTGTTTGTCCAGGCGACCGCGATGCTCCGACCTCATCAGAGCCTTCCTGGCATTAGCGATTTCCGTGAGTTTCGCCTGGTCAACACGCGGGTAGGCGAGATCGAGACCTGCCAGAGTGTCGATAACCGCCGCAGCAACAACCACCCGTGAGAACCACTTGTTGTCGGCCGGTACCACGTACCAGGGACTCTCCTTGCTCGCGGTATTGCGGATCATGTCTTCGTAAGCTCCCTGGTATGCATGCCAGTACTCGCGCTCGGCCATGTCAGAAGCGGAAAACTTCCAGTTCTTATCTGCTGAGTCTGCACGCTCCAGAAAGCGCCGCTGCTGCTCGCCTTTGGAAAGATGCAGGAAGAACTTCACAACCGCAATGCCATTTCGATTGAGGTACTGTTCGAAGCTGCGGATGTCCTGGAAACGTTCTTCCCAGATGCGCTTGCCGACCAGTGTGGGCGGAATCTTCTGCTTTGCCAGGAATTCGGGGTGGACGCGGACGACCAGAGTCTCCTCGTAGTAACTGCGATTGAAAATGCCGATGTGTCCCCGATTGGGCAGGCACTTGATGCAACGCCAAAGATAATCGTGATCAAGATCCTCAGCGGAAGGAGACTTGAATGAGAAAACCTGGCATCCCTGAGGATTGACGCCAGACATGACATGCTTGATCGCGCCGTCCTTTCCGGCAGCGTCCATAGCCTGAAAGATCAGCAGGACTGCCCATTTGTCCTGGGCGTAGAGCATGTCCTGGAGTGTCGCTAGTGCACATATACCATTCTGGAGAGCTTCTTTCGCTCGCGGCTTGTCTTCAGATTGGAACCCCATAGTGTCGCCAGGATCACAGTCCTTCAGCCGGAACTTCGCACCATCCGTAACGCGGTACGGCTTTGCAAGTTTTTGAGCCTTCTTGACTACTTCTTTGGTCTTCATTAAGCGCTGCTAGCACCCCCTGGCGTGTCATTGGAGTGACTGCTCTTCTTGCGCACAGGACCGATGCTATCCAATCCAGCTCATGCGAATCGCAATCCGTCCGCGCTTGTAAGTCGAAATTGTCGGCAGAAATCATCGCAGAACACGGATCCCTAACCTTTCGCCCACAATAGACACTATTATGTCCAAGCGATCTCTCGAAGTCGCCACTAAATCGAGGGCTCCTGGACTAATGCTTTCGACTCCTGATTGGGTACCACTCTAGCGGTAAACAAAGAGTGGCAGTGGGATTACTGGTTCGCTTGGTCGGCCCAGCCCAATGTTTCGCGGACGAGTAAAGGCAAACGCCCTTCAGTTTAGTAATTTCCGGGTTGTCGGCAACTGGAAGCGATGGGTGCTAGCGCTGAGACAGTCCCGCGCGCCGGGAGTTCAGCCGGGGAATGGAAGGGAGAAAAAACTAAAGGAGTGTCGAGCACGTGTAATTCCATAAACTCGACTATGAGCAACGCCGGATTCGCCGCTCATTGAGTATGCGTCGCAGTTTCGCGGATTAGTAATGATAACTCGCTTGTGATGATTAATTCCGGTTGACTATCTCAGCTGTTGCTGAATCGCTAATGCGCTTAACGAGATTTGTGAGGAGCCTATCGTTCCGAATAGGTTGATCGGCAATTCGGAAACAACCCAGCGAAACCTTCTCCTGCGTACCGGAGTGAAATACACGTTACCCAGCGTGGACCTGATGGATTGCTTCCAACAATTTTCCCGGAGGCGCACTTTTGAGCACGAAAGCGCTTGCTCCTGCTGCAAGCGCACGCTGCATATCGGAGTCGGAATCAAAAGTGGTCAAAATGATGATGCGTGCTTCTGGGAATTCTGTCCGAATTGCGACGGCGGCGTCGATGCCGCTCATGTCCGGGAGCCTGAGGTCCATAAGGGTGACATCGGGCTTGTGTTCACGAAAACGTTCGATCGCCTCGCGTCCGTTGGATGCTTGCGCCACCATCAGCATATTCGGTTGGGAATTGATGACCAGGGCTATCCCTTCGCGCATGCGAGGATGATCATCGACACTGAGAACACGTATTTGATCGTTCATAACTACCAGAGGTACCAGGGAATCCTATCAGGCGGTTACCACGGGGCAAGAAATCATTCTCCTCTCCCCACGCACCATCTAGTTTCGGAGCCGCAGCCCTCGCCACTTGGTGCCCCGCTACTTACTAAGACGATCTTGCGTATGCCAGGGATGCAGGAATAGTCAGTTCGATCTCCGTGCCTAGATCGAGTTTACTCCGGATAGTCAATTTGCCGCCCGCAAGTTTGGCGCGCTCGTGCATCCCGGGCAAGCCATAGTGTCCGTCACGTCCGCCGCCATCCAGAATCTTCGGATCGATCCCTTTTCCGTCGTCCTGGACGCGGACTCGAAGCTGCCGGTCGTCATAGCAGATTTCGACTTCAATCCGTCGGGCGCCGGAGTGCCGGAAGGCGTTGCGGGTGGCCTCGCTGGCGATGCGGTACGCTTCGTCTCTCAGGATCGGATGCAAATCTCGCGACTCTCCCTCCACCACAACACGGAAGTCCACAGGACTTTGGGAATCTTGTTCGGACGCAAGCCCTTCCCCGACCGTAGCGAGGGCACTGGCGAGGTCGTTTTTGATGACAGTCGACAAGCGCATCCCCCGCACAGCATCCCGGCCTTCGTTGATGGCCTGCTGGCCCTCCTCCAGGATGCCCTTCAGCCTCTCGCGTGCTTCGGTTGGCCGATCCAGGAGGTAGGTTACGGTGTAAAGCTTCATCATCAAGCCCTGAAAACTCTGCAACATCGTGTCGTGCAACTCACGCGCGATGCGTTCTCGTTCAGCCAGCCGCTCTGCGAGTCGCGATTGCAGTTCATGGATGATGCTACGGATGCGGAGACGGATCAGCCACCACAAGAGTAGAACAGCGGCAAGGCCGCATAGGGCTCCAAACCACCACGTCTGGTAGTAGGCTGGCGCAATCGCGAAGCCTAGACTCGCGCCGGACTCGTTCCATACACCGTCGTTATTGCACGCGATCACGTCGAAGCGATAGTGCCCTGGAGGCAGGCTGGTGTAGAAAGCCTGCCGTCGCGTGGCGGCATCCTGCCATTCATCATCGACACCGTTGAGCTTGTACCGAAATAGCACGCGCTCTGGAATGGCAAGACTCAGGGCGGTGTAATCGATCTCCAGCTTCTCTGTGTGTGCAGGTAGAGTGAGGTCGTTCGAAACCGCGTAGGTCTTTCCATTCGCGAAGACTGCGGAGATCATCACCGGAGGTGGTATGCGGTTGCGATTTTCCTGGAGCTTTGCCGGATCGAGCCAGGCAATGCCCTTGGTTGTAGCGAACCACAGTCGGCCCTCGTGCGACTCGACGACCGACGGCTCTGGAATCCTCTCTGCTGAGTACCCGGGAAGTCCGTCCAGTGCAGCGAGATGCTCCGCGGAAATCGCGGAGGTTGGGTTCCCGAGCCACCTCTTCAACTCGCCAGCAGAGACATGAGTAATGCCAGAGGATCCGTTCGCCCAAAGCTCACCAGTCTCAGTCTCCACTACGCCGGATAGTCTCCCAGGCAGATCCTGGTCTTTCCAGTGGAGAAGATAAAAATGACCCTGTGTAAACAGTTGGATCCCGCCTGATCCTCCCAGCCAGACATGGTCTCCCCGGACCGACATCGTACTCTCCGAGACACCTCGCGCGCCGTTGGGGAATGAGAATGTCTGATATGCACTTCCGTCCCACCGGACCACGTTGTTCGAGAAGCCAAACCAGACGTTGCCCGCGTCATCACCCGTCATGGCGCCGATGATGCCAGGCTTCTTGCCGAGAGTTTCGTTCTGTCTGCTCCACGCGCCATGGCTGAAATGGTATGTTCCCCCAATCCCAGTAGTGATCCACGGATCACCGTTCCGATCGGCCGCGAGAGAAATGACGGGTCCTGCTTCCTCTTCGGGGTAGTGCAGCGATGTCAACCCCGTCGCGGAGTACCGCCAAAGTTGAGAGTCACCTCCGCCAGCCGACCAGATCGTTCCATTGCGGTCACGTCGAAGACAGATGGCGCCATGAGTCTCGGGGAAGGTTATTGTGCTGCCATCGGCACCCACCCGGGTCAGGGGCATACTCCGGTTTCCGGTCCACACCCAGCCTCCATCTCCGGCTGCGACGCCAAAGTCATGCTCCTCAGTCTGTGGAAACGTCAGTGCAGTAAGGGTAGTGCGTCGAAGCTGGTCGAGGCCGGCATTTGTCCCTACCCATACGCTGCCCTCCCGATCGACCAACACCTTCCATGCGGCATTGGAACTGAGTTGTTGTTCGGTAGTGAAGCTTTCCCCAGGAGAATCTGCCATCGCTATGTGCGTTTGCCACCGCTCCACATGGTCGAATCGCCGCACTCCTCTGTCGGACGCCGCCCAGAGAGAACCATCGGCCGCGAAAGTGAAATCTCCGAATTGAATATTTTCGTTGCGCCCTTTGCCCAGCGGGGATGTGACAACAGGGGCACCTGCTGAGTTTGTCACGCGGCGAAGTCCGTACTCGTCCGACAGCCAGATTGCGCCATCCTGCGCCTCGTGCAGAAAGGCGTTATGCGAAGGCGCGGCCAGAACGAAAGCGGCGGAGATCGCACCCGCCGCATATGGAAGGCGCTGGAACTTGGCCTGACCCTGGGGCAAAAAGAGAAGATCTCCGGCAAGCGTCCTCACCCAAACGGTTCCCTTCCGGTCAACCAGAATAGCTGCGGGGAAACCACCGGGATATCCGTGTTCCACTCCAACCTGCTCACATGCCGACCCTCGCATGAGGAAGAGACCGCCCGACCCGCCACCCGATCCCTGGATCCATAAAGCCCCATCCCGATCCTCGACCATCCCTTCCATCTGCAAAGCCGGAGTGCAGCGCCGGTCTGTAAATACCGTCAACCGGCCATCTTTCCAGAAGAGAAGTCCGGCAGCCCGCGTCTTTAGCCAGACGCCTCCGGAAGATGACAGGAAAACCGATAGAATCTGGCTGTTTTCTATCGCTCCGTTCGTTACTTCTCCCACGGATTGGAACCGGACTCCGTCGAAGCGGAAGACCCCAGTCGACGTGGTGAGCCATAGATATCCATCAGAGGCTTGCTGGATATCAAAAACTGCACCGAGGCCACTATCCGAGGTCCACATCGTATGATGGAACCCCGTCATTTGGCGAGCCGACGCCCAAACCGCTGGTCCGCATATGTCGGCGACAAGCCGCAGTATCAGGACGGCACCGGCCAGCCATCCTGCCTTCGGTAAGAATCTCCGCATAGAGCACCTTGGCGCTCGACACCAGCGAGGCCCAGTCGTACGTCCATGGCACGAACATCTCGCGAGCAGTCGTCCCCAACTGCAGCCGTCAGCGATCAGCTCTACCTTGTACCTTCTGGTCCGCTAGCTGCGCTTCTGTCGCTCCATCCACGAAGCCTGGCTGGCCACTCCAAGTGGGCCAAGCCAGAGTACAGAAATGCCTCCTTATTCGGAGTGCTTGGCGAGACCAACAAGATATCAAAATTTTAGACCACGGGGGGTCACATTGACCCCGATATTCAAGAGGTTGGACTGTTCCCACGTAAGTGAGTCGTTCACCAGCATGACCTGGCATTCCTGCTCATGCAGAGTCGCAACTCCCTGATTGTCGAAAACACCGGCGTCAACCAGGCGCACGACGTAGTCCATCTATCCAGAGCGGGTCATGATTCCGCCACGCGCACAAGGTCCGAGGGAGCCCCCTTGCCGGAAGATATTCGCCATTCCCGATGATTGATAGGTAAAATCATCGTGTTTGTAACACCCCAATTCCCTGACATCTAGGAGATCTCTTGCGCCCTGCTCGAAGGCTGTATGCTCTTTCTCTGATCCTGCTGGTTCTTGTGCAGATCGGTCGCGCACAGGACCAGGCGGCAGCAAACCGAGCGGTTCCTCCTCCGCCGCACGCCAAGCAAATACGCCTGAAACATGTGCTCGTCATCGCGCAGACCAAGGGCTTCGAGCACGATTCAGTTCCCGCGGCCATGACTGCCATCTTCAACATGGGCAAGGAGAGTGGCCTCTGGGACACGACCATGCGGACCGATACCGAGCTGATCACAAAGAAGGACCTAAAGAGAAACACAAAGAATCTGGATTACTTTGACGTTCTGGTCTTTGCCAGCACGACCGGCGAACTCGACCTCGACGCCAGCCAGAAGGCTGACATGCTGTCATTTATCAAGGATGACGGCAAAGGCTTCGTCGGAATTCACGCGGCGCTCGATACGAATTACACTTGGCCGGAGTACGGCGAGATGATTGGCGGCTGGTTCGACCAGCATCCGTGGATGACATTCAACGCACCCATCATCAATGAGGATCCCAATTTCCCCGCAGTGCGGCATTTCCCAAAGGCTTTTGTAAAGTACGACGAGATCTACCAGCCG
>Ga0213872_10001616_pt1 | contig 14269 bp, 13 predicted proteins | sample VelepicomBERX_R2_FD_160071 | JGI IMG/M metagenome (GOLD analysis project Ga0213872, IMG submission 160071) | Rhizosphere microbial communities from Vellozia epidendroides in rupestrian grasslands, the National Park of Serra do Cipo, Brazil - RX_R2 | ecosystem: Host-associated > Plants > Roots >...
CGACGATCTGGTGGTGCTGAAGACCGCCACCATGCCGGCGCTGCTGGTCGAGGCCGGCGTGGTGATCAATCCCGAGGAAGAGAAGGCGGCGGCGACGCCTGCCTATCGAGCCAAGATCGCGGCCGCCGTGGTGGCGGGGGCGACGGCCCATTGCAAGGCGATCAGTCCCGCGCCGCGGTGATGATGATCTCCACCTTATATTCGGGTGCGGCCAGCTTGGCTTGGCCGGTGGCGCGGGCCGGCGGGTCCTTGCCGTCGACCCAAGCGTCCCATACCGCGTTCATCTCGGCGAAATCATTCATGTCGGCCAGCCAGATGATGGCTTGCAGGATATTGGATTTGTAGCTGCCGGCCTCTTCCAGCAGGCTCTCGATTTCCGCCAGGATCGCTATGGTCTGCTCGGTGACGCTCTTTCCCGGCGCCCCGACCTGGCCGGCCAGATAGACGGTATTGCCGTGGATCACCGCCTGGCTCATGCGTTTCCCGGAATGCAGTCGGTTGATGCTCATTTTCCATCCTTTCTTTTGGCTTCCAATCGGTCCGCGTGCAGTTGACGAAAGCCGGCCGCGATGAAGCGGGGAAGGCGGCTCTGCACGGCAGTATAATCATCCGACCGGCACAGTCCCCCGGAAAGCCGTTCGACCCGGCCGGTGGCGGCAAGGGTAAGGGTCAGCGCTCCCGACAGGAACTGATAGGCCCAGTAAAGGTCGTCATCCTCGGCGTCCGGCAGCGCCAGGCGCAGCTCGGTGACCAATTGCTTGACCACAGGCTCGAAAAACCGGGTCATCACTTCGCCGCCCCATTCCGAGCTGTTGTTCACTTGCGCGATCAGCGCGAAATAATTGCGCCAGCCTTCGTCGCCGGTGGCGAGATGCTTGAACAGGGGATCGATGAAGGCGGCGATCAAACGCTCCAGCAGATCCTCGCCGGGAGCCGCTTCGGCCGTCTGCAGCAGCTCGATCCGCTCCTGGTTGACGATATCGGCGCGCCGGCGCAGCACGGCGTCGAACAGATCCATTTTGTTGGCGAAATAATAATAGGCCAAAGCCACGTCGACCTCGGCTTTCGAGGTCACCTCGCGCACGGTGACACCGTGGAATCCCTGCTTGGCGAACAAGGCTTCGGCGGCGTCCAAAATCACGTCGCGGCGGTCGGGACTGCCCGTTTGACGGGCGGGCCGGCCGGGGCGATTGGTCCTTTTGCTGGTGGCTGACACGCTCGGCCTCGACACGCTGTTCTGACGGCAGATTGCCATAAGCATGGCAAGCTCGCCACAGGCTATGGCATTTATTCACTAAACGTTGAATTAAATATTGACGGCCGCGGGTCGAGGGGAACATCCTTGCAACCACAAGTGACGTTAAAGTCATAGAAATTGGGGAGGTAACATGGTCTCGACGACTCACGTGCAGTGGGGCCGTCCGGCCCTGATGGCGTCCACGGCGGTGCTTTTCGCGCTGGCTTCGCAGACGGTCTTGGCGGCGGATTCCGACACTCTGCAAGAGGTGGTGGTGACGGCCCGCCACATCAGCGAAAATCTGAAGGACACGCCGGTCGCGGTCAGCGCCTTCTCGGAGGATCAGCTGAACAATGCCGGCGCCAAGGACATCACCGATCTTACTTATATGACGCCCTCGACCAGCATGTTCGTCGGCCGCGGCAGCAATTCGACTCTGACCGCCTATGTGCGCGGCATCGGCCAGCAGGATCCGACCTGGGGTTCCGAACCGGGCGTTGGGATTTATGTCGACGACGTCTATTATGCCCGTCCGCAGGCCTCCGTGCTGGATATCTACAATGTCAGCCAGATCGAAGTGCTGCGCGGCCCGCAGGGCACGCTTTACGGCCGCAACACCATTGGCGGCGCGGTCAAATATGTGACTTCGGATCTGTCCGACACCCCGACCGCGGACGCCCGCATCTCTTATGGCAGCTATAACGAACATGACTTCATCGGCAGCTTCAGCGCCCCGGTGAGCGACAAGTTCCGCATCGGCGCCGCCATCGCCGACTATAATCATGACGGCTGGGGCAAGAACCTCACCACCGGCGCCCAGATCGACAATCGGGACATGGTGGCGGGCCGGGTGACGGTCGAGTTTCTGCCGACCGCGGACCTTACCTTCAAGCTGACCGCCGATGACACTTTCGACCTGTCGAACGCCAATCCCGGCCACAAGGAGCTGGCGATCGGCACCTATCCGATCCTGTCGAACGACTATGATTCTCTGGCCGGCATGTCGAGCCGCAACTATGTCACCGACCGCGGCCTGTCCCTGACCTCGACCTGGACGGTCGATCCGCAATGGACCGTGAAGTCGATCACCGCCTATCGCAACGGCGACACCAAGACCAATATCGATTTCGACGGCGTGCCGCCGGACTATCTCGGCGTCCCCGGCCGCTATAAGGACCATCAGACTTCGGAAGAGCTGCAGGCCAATTACACCGGCGGCAAATTGCGCGGCAGCATGGGCTTGTTCTATATGAACAGCTACGCCGCCGGCGATTTCGACGAACAGCTGGCGGCGCTCGGCCTCACCGATTTCCTGTCGGGCTGGGTCAGGACCAACTCCTATGCCGCCTATGCCGATTACAGCTATGACCTGACCGAGGACTGGACCTTGTCTGCCGGCGGCCGCTACAGCTTCGATCACAAGAATGCCGCGGTGTTCAACGCCTTCTATCTGGGGCTGGCCAGCCCCTATTTCGGCGGAGCGGCGCAAAAGCCCCTGGTCATCAACACCAATTACGGCAATGCCAAGGGTTGGGGCGATTTCACCCCGCGGGTCAGCCTGTCCTACAAGCTGACGCCCGACGTCACCTCCTATGTATCCTATTCCGAAGGCTTCCGCTCCGGCGGCTTCGACATTCGCGGCAATGCCACCTTCACCCCGCAAACCGAGAATGGCTATAACCCGGAAACCGTCGACACCTATGAACTCGGCATCAAGGGCAACTATCTCGGCCACAAGCTTTCCGTCAATTTCGACGGTTTCTATTCCCAGTATAAGAACCAGCAGGTCGGGGTGCAGGTGCCGACCGCCGGCGGCGTCGAAAGCGTGATCGAGAATGCCGGCCAGAGCCACATTCAAGGTCTGGAACTGGAAGTGGTGGCCAAGCCTGCCACCGGCTGGACCGCCACCTGGACCTCGGCCTATACCCAGGCGGCGTTCGACCGCTTACCGGCGCTCAACGGCATTCCGCCGCTCAACGGCTTCCAATATGCGCCGAAATGGACCACCAGCTTCGATCTCACCTATATCCTGCCGTTCCATGACGGCAGCTCGCTGACCACCACCGGTTCCGTGGCTTATCGCAGCTTCACCCAGCTCTATGACACGCCTAGCCAGATCGATCAGCCGGCCTACACCTTGATCGGCGCCAATATGATCTGGACCTCGTCGAGCGGCAAATGGAGCCTGTCTCTGAAGGGCAGCAATCTGACCGACGAACGCTACAGGATCGGCGGCTATAATCTGGCCGGAGCGCTCTACGGCAATTCGGTGGTTGGGTTCTATGGTGCGCCGCGCACCATCCTCAGCACCATCGCCGCGCATTTCTGACGAAAATTGATTACCCTCTCCGGCAAAAGCCGGAGAGGGTGGGATTCCAGAGAATGGCTTTCACGGATATCTATTACGATTCCTCCGACGGGCTGCGCCTGCACGCCCGCGATTATGCGGGCGCCGGCGGCGTGCCGGTGCTGTGCCTGGCCGGCTTGACCAGGAATGCCCGCGATTTCGAGCTTTTGGCGGAAAGGCTGGCGCCCTCGCGCCGCGTCATTGTCGCCGAACAGCGCGGCCGCGGCGGTTCGGCCTATGATCCCAAGCCGGAAAATTACCATCCCGGCACCTATGCCGCCGACATGATGGTGCTGCTCGATCATCTTGGTCTCGGCAAGGTCGGGATCATCGGCACCTCGCTCGGCGGGCTGATGGCGATGATCATGGCGGCGAGCTGGCCCGACCGCTTTTCCGGCATTCTGTTGAACGATGTCGGACCCGAGGTGGCGGCGGAGGGGATCGAGAAGATCCGCCTCTATATCGACCGGGTCCCCAAGGTGCGCGATTGGCGGGAAGCCGCCGACGACGTCAGCGCTTTGTTCGCCGCCGCCTTTCCGGAATATCAGCCCGCCGATTGGGCGCGCTTCGCCCGCCAGGTCTATCGCGAAAGCGCGGGCGGCGCGCCGGTGCTGGATTACGATCCCAATATCGCGATCAATGTGAAGAATGGCGGCAGCGCCGCTCCCGACCTGTGGCCGGTGTTCGACGGACTGCCGCGGATCCCGGTGGCGGTGATCCGGGGCGAGCTTTCCAATATTCTGAGTGCGGCGACCTTGGCCGAGATGCGAAAGCGCCGGCCGGAATTGCTATCGGTGGAGGTGCCTCGGGTGGGCCACGCGCCGGACCTGGCGGAACCGGCGTCGCTGGCGCTGATCGACGATTTTCTCGCCGAGATCGACAGGGGGATCCCATGAGGAAGCTGTTGGCGGTGCTGGCATTTCTGGGCTTTTCGGCGCAGGCGGGCGATCTCAAGATCGCTCTTATCGAAAGCAAGACCGGGGCGCTGGAATCCTACGCCAAACAGACCGAGACCGGCTTCATGATGGGGCTCGACTATTACACCAAGGGCAGCATGAGCGTCGAAGGACGCAAGCTCGCCATCAAGGTGCTCGACGACCAGATGAAGCCGGACCTCGGCAAGAGCCTTCTGGAACAAGCCTATGGCGACGACGACGTCGATTTCGCCGTGGGCTACACCTATTCGGCCTCCGCCTTGGCGGCGCTCGACGTCGCCAAGGACTATAAGAAGCTTTTGATCGTCGAGCCGGCGGTGGCCGACGAGATCACCGGCGCGCATTGGAACCGCTATGTGTTCCGCACCGGCCGTTCTTCGATGCAGGACGTGCTGGCCGCCGCCCTGGCCCTGCCGGACGAGCCGGCCTCGATCGCGGTTCTGACCCAGGATTACGCCTTCGGCCGCGACGGGGTGGCCGCGATGAAGCAGGCTCTGGAGCTCATTCACAGCAAGGCCAGGATCGTCTTCGAGGAATATGCGCCGGTCCGCACCACCGATTTCACCGCGTCGGGCGAGCGGGTGATGAACGCGCTGAAAAGCGCGCCCGGCCATAAATGGCTGGTGATCCTGTGGGCCGGTCCCAGCCCCTTCGCCAAGATCATGGATCTGCATCCCGAACGCTTCGGCATCGATGTTGCGCCGGGCGGCAATATTCTGCCGGTGCTGCAAAGCTACAAGGCCTATCCCGGCACCATGGGCGCCATCGATTATTATTGGGGCTTTCCCAAGAACCCGGCCAATGACTGGCTGGTGGCGGAACATCGCAAGCGCTTCGGCGGAGCGCCGCCGGATTTCTTCACCTGTGGCGGCTTCGCTTTGGCTGGCGCCGTCGTGACGGCGGTGACCAAGACCCATGGCAAGACCGACAGCGAAACCCTGATCCAGGCGATGGAGGGAATGAGTTTCCCCACCCCCAAGGGCGAGATGCAATTCCGCAAGGAGGATCATCAGGCCATGCAGGACATGTATGTGTGGCGGGTCAAGGCCAAGCCGGACGCCAACGACCCCTACGACATCCTGGAACTGGCGCGCACCGTCGGCGCCGCCGAGATCAAGCTGCCGATCGCCGTTGGCCACTGAAACCGCCTCTCTCGCCACCGAGCGGATCTCGGTCCGGTTCGGCGGCCATGCGGCGGTGGACGAGGTGAGCTGCGGCTTCCGGGCCGGCGAATTCACCGCCATCGTCGGCCCCAACGGCGCCGGCAAGACCAGCTTCTTCAATCTGCTGTCCGGCCAATTGCCGGCCAGTTCCGGCTGCGTGCTGTTGAACGGCGAGGACATCACCCGGCTTTCGGCGCCGGCCCGCGCCCATAAGGGGATCGGCCGCGCCTTCCAGCTGACCCAGCTGTTCCCCGGATTGAGCGTGCTGGAAAATGTCCGTCTGGTGGTGCAAAGCCGCCGCCGGCATGGCGGCGACTGCCTGTCGCGATGGACCAGCCGCAAGGATTTGATCCTCGCCGCCGAACAATGTCTCGATCAGGTCAAGCTTGGGCATCGCGGTCACGAGACCGCCGGTATCTTGTCGCATGGCGATCAGCGCAAGCTCGAGGTGGCGATGCTGCTGGCGCTCGATCCCGACATCTTCCTGTTCGACGAGCCGACCGCCGGGATGAGCGTCGATGAGATGCCGGTGGTGCTCGATCTGATCCGCGCCATCCGCCAGGACCGCGCCAAGACGGTGATCCTGGTGGAGCACAAGATGGACGTGGTGCGCGAGCTGGCCGACCGCATCATCGTGCTGCACCAGGGGAAATTGGTGGCGGACGGCAAACCTTCCGAGGTGATCGCCTCGGCCATCGTGCAGGAAGCCTATCTCGGGGTGCGGCCCGATGCTTGAGCTCAAAGGCGCCCACACCCATATCGGCCCCTACCATATCCTCCAGGGCGTCGATCTGACGGCCGAGGAGGGGCGGATCACCATGCTGCTGGGCCGCAACGGGGCGGGAAAGACCACCACCTTGCGCACCATCATGGGATTATGGCGGCCTTCCGCCGGCAGCGTCCGTTTCGCCGGCCGCGAGATCGGCGGCCTTGCCACCGCCGAGATCGCCCGCGCCGGCATCGCCTATGTGCCGGAAGAGATGGCGGTGTTCTCGCAGCTGACCGTCGAGGAGAATCTCAGACTGGCGGCGCGCTCCGGCCCGATCGATCGCCAGCGGCTGGACTGGGTCTTCCATCTGTTCCCGGCGCTCGAAACCTTCTGGAAAAAACCCTCCGGCCTGCTGTCCGGCGGCCAGAAGCAGATGCTGGCCATCGCCCGCGCGGCGATCGAACCGAAGCGGCTGGTCATCGTCGATGAGCCGACCAAGGGGCTGGCGCCGTCGATGATCCTGCATGTGATCGAAGCATTCCGCCAGTTGAAGCAGGCCGGCGCCACCGTGCTGATGGTCGAGCAGAATTTCCACTGTGCCAAAAGCCTGGGCGATCAGGTGGCGGTGATGGATCAAGGACGGGTGGCGCATCGCGGCAGCATGGCAGATTTCGCCGCCGATCAGGCGTTGCAGAGCCGGCTGCTCGGTCTTTCCCTGGACAGCCACCAATGAGGAAGACCTATGCCATCCTGCCGGCGCTGATGCTGCTGGCCCTGCCGCTGGTCGGCAATCCGGCCAGTTGGGCCACCCTTACCGTGGCCGGGCTGGCGATGGGGATGATGACCTTCATCATGGCGTCGGGCCTGACCTTGATCTTCGGGCTGATGGGGGTGCTGACCTTCGCGCATGGCGCCTTCGTCACCTTCGGCGCCTTCGTGGCGGCGTCGCTGCTGACCCCCGATCTGGCCATGCTGCCGCTGGCGCTGCTGGCGGCGATGGCCGCCGCCGCGGTCCTCGGCGCGCTGTTCGAGCGGGTGATCGTCAAGCCGGTCTATGGCCAGCACACCAAGCAGATCCTGATCACCATGGGGGCGATGGTGGTGGCCGAGCAATTGATCATCGTGGTGTGGGGCGCCGATCAGCGCATGGTGGAATTGCCGCCTTTGCTGAAAGGCTCGTTCCTGGTCGGCGACGCCACCTTCGAGCGCTTCCGCCTGCTGGTAGTGGCGATCGGCCTGGCGCTTTACGCCGCGCTGCATCTGGCGCTGAACCGCACCCGGCTGGGGCTTCTGGTGCGCGCCGGGGTCGAGCATCCCGAGATGGTCGAGGCGCTGGGCTATCGCATCAAGCTGGTGTTCATCGCCATTTTCGCGCTGGGCTCGGCGCTGGCGGCGCTGGGCGGCGGGCTGTGGGCGCTTTATCGCGGCCAATTGACCGCGTCTCTCGGCGCCGAGCGGATGATCGACATCTTCATCGTCGTCATCGTCGGCGGCTTGGGATCCTTGGGCGGCTGCTTCATCGCCGCGCTGCTGGCGGCCTTGCTGTTCAATTACACCAGCTATTTCGCCCCCAGCCTGGCCTCGCTGTCCGAGGTGATCCTGCTGATCGTCGTTCTGCTGTGGCGTCCGCGGGGGCTGATGGGATGAGAAGCCGTCCGCTCGCGCTGCTGCTCGCCGCCATTCTGCTGGGCTTGGCCACCACCCCCTTCATTCTGCATGGGGCTCAGGCGATCAACGCGGCGGCGCATATCTGCATCTTCATTCTGCTGGTGGCGTCCTACGATCTGCTGCTCGGCTACACCGGCGTGGTCTCATTCGCCCATACCATGTTTTTCGGCATCGGCGGCTATGGGGCCGGCCTGGCTCTGGCTTTTTCTCCAAGCTGGCCGTCGCTGGCGCTGGGCATAGCCGCCGCGCTGCTGCTCTCCGGCCTGCTGTCGATGGTGATCGGGCTGCTATCGCTCAGGGTGCGGGCCTTGTTCTTCGCCATGATCACCTTGGCGGTTGCCGCGGTGTTCGCCGAACTGGCCAGCCGCCTGTCCTGGCTGACCGGCGGCGAGGACGGCAAGAGCTTCGAGGTGCCGGAATTGCTGCGCGCCAGCTTCCGTCTGCTGCCCGATCGGCTGTTCGGAACAGTCATCAATGGCAAGGTGGTGACCTATTACCTGATTTTCGCCGCGACCTGCCTGTTATTCTTGCTGCTTTTGCGTCTGGTCAACTCGCCCTTCGGCCGAGTTTTGCAGGCGATCCGGGAAAATGAGTTCCGCGCCGAGGCGATCGGCTATCGCACCGCCTATTACCGCACCGCCGCCAGCGCCGTCGCCGCCATGGTCGCCACCCTGGGCGGTGTGCTGCTGTCGCTGTGGCTGCGCTATATCGGGCCGGACAGCACGCTGTCCTTCGACATCATGATCGACGTGCTGCTGATGACCGTGATCGGCGGCACCGGCAGTCTATATGGCTCGATCATCGGCGCCACCTTGATCGTCATCGCCCAGACCTATCTGCGCGATGCCTTGAGCGGGCTGCAGGACCTTACGCCTTTGGCCAATCCCGACCGCTGGCGGCTGTGGCTGGGGCTGATCTTCATCTTCTGCGTCTATCTGTTTCCCGAAGGCATCGTCGGAAAGTTGCGCGCCATGGCAAATCGGAAAATACTTCCTCCATGAATTACAGGAGGAAATCATGAAGTTGTTGCGCGGTTTATCGATTCTGGCTGGAGCGCTCTGGCTCAATGCAGCCGCGTCGGCGGCGGCGCCGGCGCCCGCCGAAGGCGATTTCGTGGTGCATGACTTCACCTTCGCCTCCGGCGAGAAGATGAAAGACGTCAATCTGCACTATGCCTATTTCGGCACCCCGCAGCGCGACGCCAAGGGCCATGTCACCAACGCCATCCTGCTGCTGCACGGCACCGGCGGCGAGGGCAAGAGCTTCATGCGCCCCTTCTTCGCCGACATCTTGTTCCAGCCGGGCGGCGTGCTGGATCCGGCCAAATATTACATCATCATGCCGGACGCCATCGGCCATGGAAAATCCTCGAAACCGAGCGACGGGCTGCACGCCAAATTCCCCAGCTATGACTATGACGACATGGTCGCGCTGCAATATCGCCTGCTGACCGAAGGGCTCAAGGTCGATCATATCCGCCTGCTGTTCGGCACCTCGATGGGGTGCATGAACGGTTTCGTCTGGGGCGAGAGCCACGCCGATTTCATGGACGGCATGATGCCGATGGCCTGCCTGCCGGTGCCGCTGGCCGGCCGCAACCGCCTGTGGCGGCAAATGGTGATGACCGCCATCAAGTCGGACCCGGCCTGGATGGGCGGCGAATACAAATCCCAGCCGGAAGCCGCGATCCGGGAGGCGAGCGACATCCTTGCTTTGGCCGGCAGCGCGCCGATCCAGATGCAGAAGACCATGCCGACCTCCGCCGACGCCGACAAGACGGTCGAAAGCAACCATAAGCGCGACCTGGCGCATGACGACGCCAACGACCTGCTTTATCAGATCAATGCGTCCAGGAATTACGATCCCTCGGCCAATCTGGCCAAGATCACCATCCCGGTGCTGTGGATCAATACTGCCGACGATTTCATCAATCCGCCCGAACTCGGCATCGCCGAGCAGGAGGTGAAGAAGATGCCGCGCGCCAAATTCGTGCTGATCCCCACCAGCGACCAGACCTATGGCCATGGCAGCCACAGCCATGCGGATCTGTGGAAGGACCGGTTGGCGGCGTTTCTGCAGGAGATCCAGCCGCACTAAGATTTGGGCGGCAAGGTACCCACGAAGGCGAGCGCCCGGTCCAGCCAACGCTGCAACCGGGCCTCGCTGGCAAATCCTTCCGGCAGCACCCGGACATAGCCCTTCATCTTGCGGCCGCGCATTTCCATCTGTTGGGCGTGCGGCTCGGCCAAGGCGGCTTCCATGGCGTCGGGTCCGATGCGGAGCAGCAGCCCGCCATGCGGGGTGACCACGCTGCACATATGGCCGTCGACCATGAAGCACAGCCCGCCCATCAGCTTTTTCTCTTCGACATTGGCGTGACCGGACAGGAGTTTCCGCACCCGTTCGGCGGCTTCCAGATCATAGGCCATGGTCGCTTACTCATATTGCGCGGCGGCCAGCTCATTGCCGCTGGGGTCGCGGAAATGAAAGCGGCGGCCGCCGGGGAATGAGAAGATCGGCTTTACCACCACGCCGCCGGCGGCGGTAACCGACTTCAGCACGGCCTCGAGGTCCGCCACCTGGATGACGGGCAGGGGATGCAGCGCCTGTTCCTGACGGTCGCCTTGCAGGCCGACATCGACGTCCCCGGTCATGGTGCAGCTATAGGTCGGTCCGAAATCGGCAAGGGTCCAGCCGAACAGGCCGCCATAAAATTTCTTGGCGGCGTCGAGATTGGCGGCGGGCAATTCAATGAAGCTGACGCGATTCATGGCGGGTCTCCACGTCATATGTTCATGAAATGTTCCATATCGGGCAAGGCGTGTCAAGAAAGAACGCCCGGCCTGAGATGCGTCAGGCCGGGCGGGGGAGTTACCACTTGTAGGAAATGCGTCCGTAGAGGAAGCGCCCGTCGAAACCGAAGGGCGAATAGCTGGAGAAGGCGCCGCCGGTCGAGTTCGGCGTCGGGTTGGGATAGCTGTCGAGCAGATTATTGACGCCCACCGCCACTTCCAGCTTCTGGATCGGCAGGAAGCGGAACTCGGCATCCACCAAGGTGTGCGAACCGACATTATAGTCGAGGTTCGAGGTGGTGCCGGGCACCAGCACATTGTCGTAATAGGTGGCGCGGAGGGTGCCGCCATAGCGCTCGTCGCTCCATTCCACCGCGAACGCGCCCTTATTGTGCGGCTGGCCGTCCTCGAAGATCAGGGTGTTGACCCGGGCGAACAGCACCGGCGCCGGGTTCAAGGTCGACAGCACATTGGTGGTCGGCAGCTTGGTCACGCTGGTCTGGTTGTGGGTGCCGGACAGAGTGAAATCGAAGCGGCCCCAAACTCCGCCCGGCTTATAGGCATAAGACAGCACCGCTTCCTGACCGGTGGTCGAAGTGTTGACGCCATTGGTGAAGAAGCGGACGCCCGACACGCCGGCCGGCAGCAGCGCCACCACGTTGGCCGAGGTCAGGTTCTCCGACAGCACGATGCGGTTGGTGATGTCGATCTTATAGGCGTCCAGCGTGAAGGACAGATCGTCCCAACGGAACACGCCGCCGCCCGAATAATTCTTCGAGCGTTCCGGTTCCAGCGGCTGCGACCCCAGCTTGGCCACCGTCGAGGATCCGGGCGGCGCCGTGATGATCTCGTAAGGAATGCCGTTGATGAAGGTGGTGGTGGTCGAAGTGAAGGCGATCTGTTGCAAGGACGGCGCGCGGAAGCCGTTGGAGACGGCGCCGCGCAGAGCGAACATGCTGTTGAAATCGTAGCGCGCCGAGAACTTTCCGGTGCCGACCCCGCCAAAGCCTTGATAATCCTCGGCGCGTCCGGCCACGTCGATGTCCAGCGCCTGCAGCGGCTTGATGTCGAGGTCGAGATAGGCGGCGTAGGAGGCGCGATTGGCGCTGGTGGCGTTATCCGGGGTGAACCCCGGGAACACCTGGGCGCCGGCTGCCGACGGCACCGTCTTGCCGAAGGCGGTGACATTGGGATAGGCCGAACTGGTCACATAGGAATTGGGTTCTCCCGCCCCGATGGAATATTGCTCGCGGCGGATTTCGGCGCCGGCCGCCACATTGATCGGTTCGGCGGTGAAGCTGGTGGGGAAGTCCTTCACCGCGTCGATATTCACCACATATTGGCTGTAATCGAGGGTGCCGGCGTCGAACTTGCTCGGGCTGTTCGGCCCCAAAGTGACGTTCAGGCTGTCCACCACATGGTAGTGCAGATTGTTCTCGCCATAGACCAGGCTGGTGTCGAAATTCCAGCCCAGCAGCTTGAACTTGGCGCCGACCGCGGCGCTGGAATCCTGGACGGTAGGCGCGATCTTCGGCAGGAAGCCGTTCGGATAGATCGAGCTGATGTCCTGGATCGAGGAATTGGTGCTGGTCGCCGTCAGGCTGGTGTAGCAGACCGTGGTGGCGGAGCAGGGACGCCGCCAGGCACCGCCCGACACGGTATCGCGGTGCTGGTAATCGGCCCAGCCATAGAGATGCACTTCACCGATGTCGTAACCGGCATTGGCGAAGAAGGTGTACTGCGTCAGATCCGGATCGCCATACCACAGATCGATACGGTCGAAGCTGGCTTCGCGCGGGTCGAAGGCGCCATTCACCACGGTATATTGCGGCCGCAGATCCGGACCGGCGCGGGTGGTGTGGTCCTGCCGCTTGGTTTCGGCGGACAGGGTCAGGAAGCCGGTATCGCCCAGCTGAAAGCCGGTCCAGCCCGAGGTGGTGGTGGTGACGCCGTCCACCACATGACGGTTGGCGGGCGCGGACCAAGTGGCGCCGGCGGGAGCCGCCTGCGGCGTGGTGTTGACGTCGGTGTCGTAGAAGCCCGAGGTCACCGACAGGCCGCCGCCCTGCGAGGCTTCCTTCAGACGCAGATTGACCACGCCGGCTATGGCGTCCGAGCCATATTGCGCCGAGGCGCCGTCGCGCAGCACTTCCACCGAACCGATGGCGTCGGTCGGGATGGTATTGAGATCCACCGCCGCCGAGCCGCGTCCGACGGTGCCGTTCAGATTGACCAGCGCCGAAGTCTGGCGGCGCTTGCCGTCGACCAGGACCAGGGTCTGGTCCGGCGCCAGGCCGCGCAAGGTCACCGGACGCACGCTGTCGGTGCCGTCGGTCAGGCTGGGGCGGGGGAAATTGAGCGAGGGAAGGGCGGTGGACAGGGCTTCGGACAGCTCGGTGCTGCCATTATGTTCCAGTGTGGCGGGATTGATGACGTCCACCGGCGACACCGTATCGAGACGGGTGCGGCCGGCGACGCGGGTGCCGGTGACCACCACTTCCTGCGCGTCGGGCGCATCGGCCGCCCAACTCATCTCCACCGGAGCCGCCATCAGGCCGGCCAAGGTCAAGGCCCACAAACGCGATTCGACCAGCTTCAAATTCCCCTCCTGTCTTAATTGCCCCACTGAAATCAATAAAACATTGTTCAGATGATGATTGTCACCCGCCTGTAACAGTGCAAGTGCAATTCGGGGGAATTGATGAAGAGGAATGGCAACTGTGGCAGGATTGTCCCACGAACGATCCGGTAAGTGCGTTGGTTTCGCTTGTAATTAATTCAAAGAAGCTGGCGGCAGCGCTCGATGACAGCGCTGAACATTGCCTCGGTCAGTCTTCCGGTATTGGTATTGAGCCGCGAGCAATGATAGCTGTCGACCATGGTGACTTGCGAATTCATCCGATGTTCGGCGCCATGCGCGAAGGGAAAGCCGCTTTTCTTGCCGCCGAGCGAGGCAACCACCTGGTCATGGGCGAAACCGCCGATCGCCAGGATCGCCTTGAGATTGGGCATGGCGGCGATCTCGGCCCTGAGGAAGGGACGGCAGGCATGCGCTTCCGGCGTGGTCGGCCGGTTGGCCGGCGGCACGCAGCGCACCGCATTGGTCACCCGGCAATCCACCAAGGTCAGGCCGTCATCCTTATGCTCAAGGTAGTCGCCGGCGGCGAAGCCATGCTTCAGCAAAGTGAAATAGAGGAGATCGCCGGCCCAATCGCCGGTGAAGGGACGGCCGGTGGCGTTGGCGCCGCGCAATCCCGGCGCCAGTCCGACGATCAGCAGGCGGGCCGACAGGTCGCCGAATGACGGCACCGGCGCATTGTGCCAGGCCGGCTGTTTGGCGCGATTGTCGTCGCGGAATCCCGCCAGCCGCGCGCACAGCCGGCAGTCCAGAATCGGTTCGAGAAGCGCGGTCACGAGG
>Ga0213872_10001617_pt1 | contig 14261 bp, 11 predicted proteins | sample VelepicomBERX_R2_FD_160071 | JGI IMG/M metagenome (GOLD analysis project Ga0213872, IMG submission 160071) | Rhizosphere microbial communities from Vellozia epidendroides in rupestrian grasslands, the National Park of Serra do Cipo, Brazil - RX_R2 | ecosystem: Host-associated > Plants > Roots >...
TTCGCCAAGAACCCGGGCGACGGCGACGGGCTGCCCGGCGTCGATCCGGCCAATGCCCGCTTCTTCCACGGCGGCAATCTGAAGGCGGCGACGGCGAAGCTCGACTACATCAAGGGGCTGGGCGCCACCGCGATCTGGATGACGCCGATCTTCGTCAACCAGACCTTCGCCAACCATCATCCGGAATGGCCGGACAGCACCGGCTACCACGGCTATTGGATCCTCGATTTCCTGCATGTCGATCCGCATTTCGGCACCGAGGCCGACCTCGCCGCCTTCATCGCCGAGGCGCATAAGCGCGACATCAAGGTGTTCTTCGACATCGTCATCAACCATACCGGCGACGTGATTCGCTATCGCGAATGCGCCAACACGCGGTGTCCCTATCGCTCGAAGGCCGAGTTCCCCTATTCGCGGCGCGCCGCCGATGGCGCCGCGATCAATCCCGGTTTCCTGGGCGACGGCGCGGCGCACCAGACCGAGGCCAATTTCGCCGCCCTCACCGACATGACCTATGCCTACACCCCCTACATTCCCGCGGGGCAGGAGCACGCCAAGAACCCGGATTGGCTGAACGACATCCGCTATTACCACAATCGCGGCTTCACCACCTTCAAGGGGGAGAGCGCCACCTATGGCGATTTCGGCGGCCTGGACGACGTCTTCACCGAGAACCCCCGCGTGGTGCAAGGCATGGTCGAGATCTACCGCTATTGGATCGACAAGTTCCATATCGACGGCTATCGCATCGACACGGCGCGCCACGTCAATATCGAGTTCTGGCAGAGCTTCATCCCGCAGATCCTCGATTTCGCCCACCAGAAGGGCATCCCCAATTTCTTCATCTTCGGCGAGGTCGCCGATTTCTCCGACGATTCGGTAATGCTGGCCCAGTTCACCCGCGAGGCCAAATTCCCCGGCTCGCTGGATTTCGCCTTCGTCGACGAGGTGACCCGCATCGTCTCCGGCCAGGACAACGCCGCCGTGTTCGCCCATATATTCCAGGCCGACAGCCTGTTCGAGGGCGGCCGGACCGGCGCCAACAATCAGCCGACCTTCGTCAGCAATCACGACAATGGCCGGCTGGCCTATGCGATCCGCAAGCACAATCCCGCCATGCCGGCCGACGAGGTGATGGCCCGGGTGAAGATCGCCCACGCGCTGCTGTTCTTCTCGCGCGGGGTGCCGATCCTCTATTACGGCGACGAGCAGGGCTTCGTCGGCACCGGCGACGACGCGCAATCGCGGCAGGACATGTTCGCCACCAAGGTCGCCGCCTATGCCCAGGAAGAGAAGCTGGGCCCGCAACCGGCCGCCGGCGGGGATCATTTCGACCCCAGCCATCCGCTCTACAAGGCCTTCGCCGAAATGGGGGCGCTGCGCAACGCCAACGCCACGCTGCGCCGCGGCGAGTTCATCCTGCGACCCAACACGGCGCCCGGCCTGATCGCCTTCTCGCGCCGCGATCCCGCCAGCGGGGAAGAGTTCCTGATCGCCGTCAACACCACCCCATCGCCGCGCGAAGCGGCGGTCGAGGTCGGCTATGGCAATGTCGCTTGGCAAAGCGCGCACGGCGCCTGCGCGCCCAAGGCCTCGTCGCCGGGCAGCTATCCGCTGGCGGTGCCGGCGCTGGATTACGTGGTGTGCGTCAGCCGCACGAGCCCCTGACCATCAGGCGGGTGGCGATCATCTTCGACTCCACCTGCTTGCCCTCGATCAGGTCGATCAGGGTTTCCACCATCAGCTCGCCGGCGGCTTCGGTGTTCTGGCGCACGGTGGTCAGAGGCGGGTCGGTGAAGGTGGCGGTGATGATGTCGTCGAAACCCATCACCGCCACGTCGCCGGGAATGGCGAGACCACGCTCGCGCAGGCCCTTCATGGCGCCGATGGCGATCAGGTCGCAGGCGGCGAACACCGCGTCGAAGGCGACGCCGCCGTCCAGCAGCTCCTGGATCTGGCGGTGGCCGGACTCTTCCGAGATCTCGGCCTCGCGCTGCAACCCGGGGATCACCGGCAGGCCGGCCTCGGTCAGGGCGCGTTCATAGCCGCGATAGCGGTCGAGGAATTCCGGCGAGTGCTCGGAATGATGGCCGAGAAAGGCGATCCGCTTGCGGCCGCGGGCGATCAGGTGCGCCACCCCCTCGCGGGCGCCGGTGACATTGTCCGAGCCGATGAAATGACCGGGCTGCCCCGCCCCGACCGGCCCCCAGGTGACGCTGGGAATCCGCGCCTCGTCGAGCCGGGCGACGCGATCGACATAGCGCACGTAATCGCCATAGCCGAAGAAGATGATGCCGTCGGCGCGGTGCGAGCCGACATAATCGGCATTGTCGTCGCTGTCGTCCTGGAACGAGATCACCAGATCGTAGCCGCGGCGCCCCGCCGCCTTGATGGTCGAGGACAGCATCGACAGGAAGAACGGATTGATCAGCGACCCGCTGGTGACCGGATCCTCGTACATCAGCAGCGCGATGGTCTTGGCGCTTTGCAGGCGCAGATTGCGCGCATTGGCGTCGATCTTGTAATTGAGCCGGCGCGCCGCGTCGGCGACCTTGCGGCGCGTCTCCTCGCTGACCACCCCGGCGCCCGACAGCGCGCGGGAGACGGTCGATTGCGACACGCCCGCCAGTTCCGCGATATCGAACGATGTCGGTCTCTTCACCCGCACGTCAGGATCCCCATCCCTACCTCGACCCCGATTTAACCGCCTTTCGGGCGGGGCTTTCAAGCGATCAGCGGAAGGCGTAGACCAGCGCCGCCGTCAGGCACACCAGGCCGAAGCCCAGTACCCGGTAATTGGCCAGGATCGGCAACCCGGCCAATTGCAGGGTTTCGGCGCGAAAGAAGGCCGGGCTCCAGGTCAGGCCCTGGCTCTTCTCGGGCGGATCGGGCGAGGTCAGCAGACTGACCGCCACCAGTACCGCCGCCGACTGGACGAACAGGATCGGCGCGACATAGAGAAAATGCAGGTGGATCCAGCCGAGCAGCAGATTGGCGGCGAACAAGACCGCCCCGGCGCCGAGGCCCGCGCCCAGGCAGGCGATGGCGCCCTTGCTGTTGGCGCGCGGCCAGAACAGCCCGACCAGATAGAGCGCGGTCACCGGCGGCACGACATAGGCCAGCAGACCCTGGACATATTGCCACAGCGAGCCGAAGCGCTCGATCTGCGGCGCCCAGGCGACGGCCAAAGCGGCGACCAGCAGCGTGGCGACACGGCTGGCCCGCACCAGCGCCGCGTCGCCGAGATCGGGACGCCAGCGGCGGATGAAATCCATGGTGATCAGCGTCGAGGAGGCGTTCAGCGTCGACGCCACCGACGACATCAGGGCCGACAGGAACCCCGCCACCGTCAACCCGACCAAGCCGGCCGGCAGCAGATCGAACAATAGGCGGGCATAGACCCCATCGCCTTCGGTCAGGCCGGGATAGATCAGGGTGGCGGCGCTGCCCGGCAGCACCATGACGAACAGGATCGGCAGTTTCAGCGCGCCCGCCAGCAGGCAGCCCCAGCGCCCGTGATTCTCATCCTTGGCCGACAGCACCCGCTGCACCATCATCTGGTTGGTGCACCAGTAATAGATGCCCAGCAGCGGCGCCCCGACCAGCAGCCCGGTCCACGGCATATAGGGATCGTCGATGGGGCGGATCAGCGACAATTTGGCCGGATCGACCGCCGCCATCACATGGCTCCAGCCGCCGGCGCGGCTGAAGCTGCCCACCGAAATGGCGATCGAGGCGACGATCAGCAGAATGGCCTGGATCACCTCGGTATAGAGCACCGAGCGCAAGCCGCCGGCAAAGGTGTAGATGCCGGCCGACAGGGCCTCCAGCACCACCACCTCCCAGGTCGGCACGCCGGGCAGCACGGCGCGGAACAGCAGCGCCCCGCAATAGAGCGAGGCGGCTCCGTTCAGGGTGATGTTGAGGAACAGCGTCACCGCCGAAAAATAGCTGCGGGCGAAACCGTTGAAGCGGCGTTCGAGGAACTCCGGCAGGGTGTAGACCCGCGCTCTGAGCAGGAAGGGAATGAAGAAGATGCAGAAGAACACCAGGATGACGGTGCCCATCCACTCGTAATTATAGGCCGAGATGCCGACGCTGTAGGCGGCGCCGGCCAGACCGACCAGGGTGGTCGAGGAGATGTTGGAGGCCAGCAGCGCCAATCCGACAACCGGCCAGGTGGAGCCGCGCGAGGCGAGAAAAAACGAATCGCTCGACTGGTTCCGCCGCCCTACGAGGAGCCCGAACAAGGTGATTCCGACCAAATAGGCGCCGACAATCAAATAATCTATCGGCGCCATACGGATCTCACATATGCGGGGGAGCCTCCCCCGCACCCTCGGGGTCGTCGCTCCCGCTCCTCCGAGCGCGCCGCGTCATCGTGCGCCATCGCACGGTGGCGCGCTCTACAGATCGTCAAACGCAAAGCGCAGCTTCATCCATTTTGGCCATTTCCCCCCCGGGGGAACCCTTATCGGCTGGCTCAGACGAAGCGCCAGCAGAAAGCCTTCGAGGGCCTCCCGCCGGTAAGAATAGCCGAGGCGGGCCATTTCCGCATAGCCGGCGATGATGCCGCCGGGATTCCACGGATCGTCGCGCCCCAGCGGATATTGCAAGGTGCCGTCGGGATTGATCTCGATGATCGCCTCCAGCACCATGCCGTGCCCTTCCGGCCGGTGGGTGTCGACCTTCCAGAACGGCAGGATCTGGCTGAGGACGAAGTCCTGCTCGCTTTGCGACAATTCCTCGCCCACCGGACCGCGGCTGCCTTCCGGCCCTTTGGCGCCGTCCTTGTCGGCGCGCAGCGACAGCATCTCGCCGGGTCCCATGGCCAGCGCGATATTGTTGCCATTGGCGCCGTTATGGTCGTCCCTGCGGTCGGTCGAGGATTTCTCCTTGATCGGCGCCTCCTTCAATTGCGGCGGCGGCGGCTTCTGGAACGGCTGCGGCTTCTGCTGCTCCTTCTCCAGCTGCTTCTCGGGCTGCTTCTCCGGCGGCTTGGGCTGTTCCTTGGGTTGCTCCTTCGGCTGCTCCTGCGGTTGCGGCTGGGGCGGCGGAGGCTGCTGCTGCGCCTTGGGCTGCGGCGGCGGAGGCTGCTGCACCAGGTCGACCTCCACCTGCTGCTGCTGGGCGGCCAGCTTCTCGGCCTCCTCGCGCCATTTCAGGCTGACCCAGATCAGAATCGCCGCGAACAGCAGGTTCAGCAGAGCCGACAGCACAATGGCCCAGGGCGATGGCGGGCGCTTCGTGGTAGGCGGGAGGAGAATGTGCTCGGTCAAAAATGGCTATCCCTTTGGATAGGCCGAAGCTAAGCCGAGGGCGGGTCTGCCCGCAAGGGCGGAAACCTGTTGAAACAATCCAGGGGACGAAAAACCGTTCCGGGCCGCAACCGCGGCCCCGCGTGCGGCACGCACGCGCCCGGCGCCTGAGGGGCAAAAAAAGGGCCGGTGTCGAAACACCGGCCTGAGCTTAGGGAGGAAACGTCCAAGAAAGACAACAAATCAATGATTTGCTGCGACGCAAAAGATAACGTTGTCAGCCTATGCTGCATAGCAAAATCAGATTTCCGAAATGGAATGCCTGACCGGCAAGAACCGCATAGGTCAGACGATCGTCGAGACGATGGCTTGGCGGCGAGGTGCCGGCGCGGGGTGCGGGCGTTCATCGACCCTCGGGCCGCGATCGTCGCCCGCTCCCCGCTGTTCCGGTGACGCGGGGTCAGGCCAGGGTGCGCGAGAGGAATTCGACGGTGCGCTGCCAGGCCTGTTCCGCCGCGTGGCGGTCATGCACCTGGGCGCGCTGCTCGTTGGCGAAGGCGTGGCTGGCGTCGTAGCGGTGGAACTCGAATTCCTTGCCGGCCGCCTTGAGCCCGCTCTCGAACGCGTCGACCACCGCCGGCCCGCACCAATCGTCGTGATTGGCGAAATGCCCCAGCAGCGGGACATGGACATCGGCCGGCGCGGCCGCCTGGGCCGGCGGCAGGCCGTAATAGGCGATCGCGGCGGACAGTTCCTGCACTTTGGCGGCGCCGATCACCGCCACCGCGCCGCCCATGCAGAAGCCGACGATGCCGACCTTGGCCCCCGAGCGGCCGAGGAAGCTTGCCGCGCCCCGCACGGTCTGGGTGGTGGCGTCGATGAAATCGAGCCCGTTCATCGCCTTGGCCGCGGCGTCGTGATCGTGATAGGGCACCACGGTGCCGCGATAGAGATCGGGGGCCAGCGCCGAGAAGCCGGCCAGGGCGAGACGGTCGCACACGCCCTTGACCTGATCCTGCAGGCCCCACCATTCCTGGATCACCACCACGCCGGGGGCTTCGCCGTGCCAGGCCAATGAGAGATAACCTTGCGCCTCAGTGCCGTCGGGGCGCTTGAACGTAATGCCGGTACCCATGTCTCAACTCCAACTCCGAAGGATGCGGGATAGCTGAGACGTTTTTCGCCCAGCCGTTATTTCACCACCCCGCCGGCCCGACCGATCTTGTCGTTCTGGAACTTGAAGAAGAACCAGGTGCGCTTCGGATTGCCCGTGCCGGCATCGACCGAATAGACCGCGAGGGCTCCATCCTGGTTCAACCGGCCGGGATTGTAATGCGTTTCGTGCACACCCTTGCCGTCCGGGCCGCCATCGTCGAAGGTCAGGCCATAGACCGAGACGAAGTGCGAGGCGTTCAGCGCCGCCTCGAGCTGCCCTTCGATACGCGAATAGGGCAGCGGCGTAAAATCCTGATCCGTCAGCCCCATCGCCTGGTAGCCGAGCTGGGCGTTGGGGAAGACGCCATAGGCCGGCGCGCCGAACGGCTCGTCCGGATTGGTGCCCGAGGTGTTGACATTCTGGTCGGCGATATAGACGCCGATCGCCGACCCGTCCTCGGACTGGGTGTTGACGTCGACCTGATAGCGGGCCCCGCCGCCGACATCGAGATAGAATTGCAGGTGGTCGCCGCTGCGCCCGGTGATCGGGCGCTCGCTGTCCTGCTCCACCGTGCCGACCACGGCGGCGTAGCTTTCCGGGGTGCGGCCGGCGGTGAATTGCGAGCGGACATCGGTGAGGTGGGTGTGGTCGTGATGATAGGACATGCCGATGCTCCTTACTCAGCCGCGTTCGCTTGATGGGGATAGCGGATCCGCGCCGCCTCGTGCGAGGCCGTCTTCACCGCCTCCCTGGCCTGGCCGATCGTCAGGCCCTGCGGCACGACGAACTTGTCGGTCTTGCTCAGCATCGCCCACAGGGTCGGTTCCTGGAAGGCGATGGTGCAGCCGCCGCGCTGGCGCTGGCTGATCATGCGGTTGATGTCGCCAACGCAAACCCAGTTTCCCTGGCCCGCCTCGCTGATCGCCCATTTGGCGTGATCCCTGGTTTCCGGCCAGGCCCAAGGCAGATCGGGATCGGCGTCCTGCAGCGTGATGTATTTGATGTCCTCGACCGAATATTGACCCGTCTGGTCGGTGGTGCCGGGAATAACCGTGGGCCCGCCGCGGATCCAGGTGTCGACGGCGATGCTGGCGCCGATGGCGTCGACCACCAGATGGTTCCAGAAATCGTCGTCCCAATTATGGTTCTTGGCGATGACCTTGAACGGCGTGCCGCCTCGCGAGACCAGATCGAGGACGTTCGATCCGGCCGGGTCGTTGTTGGTGACGCCCTGGGTCAACAGGCGCAGCGGATCATCGACCGCCAGGCGGGTGGGGATGCGCGGCGAATAGAGCTGCGGCTCCTGGTAATGATGCATCTGGGTCGCCAATTTGCGCAGAGCGTCGAGATCCAGCGCGATGCACAGGAAGGTCTGGCCATACATCGGGCTCGGCTTGGCGGTGCCGTCGGTCGAGGGGAATTTCGGCCAGGAATGCAGCAGCCAGAACGCCGTGTCGCTGGCGGCGTCGAAGCCGATCACGCCCTTGCTGTGTCCCAGCGTCAGGGACACCTGATTGTCCGGCGTCTCGTCGTTATAAAGGATCCAGCCGGTATCGGCGGAAGGGTTGGAGAACAGCTGATCCAGCGTGTGGAACAACGCGCCATTGTCGCTGTCGAGCACATGGGGCGATCGCGCCACCGCCTCGGTTTCGCTGTCGAAATAGGCGTATTCGAAGCCGCGTGCCGCCTGGAGATCGCCCGCGGCATTCAGCCGCGGCACCTTGTACATGAACCACCAATCCACGGGATGGTCGGACTCGTTCAGCGGCGAAAGGCTCATGGCGCACCTCCCCTATTGCGTGCATAGCCTAAACCGGCAGCCCGGACCAGTCTCCGCCCGTCTCTGTCACGGAAAATTCTCCGCCCTGTCACGGAACGGGCGGCGCCCTCAGCCCGGCCATCAGGATGCCGATCAGACGGCGGGCGCTGGCCTGCCAGCCGGGCTGTTCGTAGCCATGGCTGAAGCCGACGACCATGCGGAAAATGTCGTCGGCGTCGACATCGGCGCGGATCTCGCCGCTGCCGGCGGCGGCGGCGGCCAGCCGGTGCAGGGCCTCGCGGATCGGCAGGCGGGCGGACTCGTAGAAGCGCTCGCCCTCTTCGGACTCCGCCCTGAGGGCGGGGACCACTACCCGCTTGGTCGCCAGGTAGTCGACGAGAAGATGGAGCCAGGCCTCGAGCGCGGCCGCGGGCGGCTTTTCCGTCAACAGCGTGGTGGCGGTGGCGGCCAGCTGGTCGACCTCGCGCCCATAGACCCCGGCCAGCAACGCGGCCCGGGTCGGGAAGTGGCGGTAGAGCGTGCCGATGCCCACGCCGGCCCGGCGCGCCACCTCTTCCAGCGCCACCTCGGCGCCGCCTTCCGCGAAGGCGACTTTGGCGGCGGCGAGCAGGATTTCCCGGTTGCGCACGCTGTCGGCGCGGGGCTTGCGGGATCGCTCTGACGATGGAGTCACGATTTTTCTCTTGCAAAAACGGAGGGAACCTCCAGATATAAACGGAGGATCATTCCATTTATATCGGAGAAGCCCCCATGAACAAGGTTTTTAACGCCCGTTCGACGACGGACGAGGTATTGGCCGGCATCGATCTGTCCGGCAAGCGCATCCTGGTCACCGGCGTTTCGGCCGGACTCGGCGTCGAGACGGCCCGCGCTCTGGCGGCGCGCGGCGCCCGGGTCACCGGCACGGCGCGCGACCTCGCCAAGGCGAAGCGCGCCACCGCCGGGCTCGACCTCGATCTGGTCGAGCTCGATCTCGCCAGCCTGGCCAGCGTGCGCGCCTGCGCCGACCGATTGCTGGCGGCGGGCCAGACGTTCGATGTGATCATCGCCAATGCCGGCGTGATGGCGACGCCGCCGGGCCGCACAGCCGACGGGTTCGAGACCCAGTTCGGCACCAACCATCTGGGCCATTTCGTGCTGGTCAACCGTCTGCTGCCCCTGTTGAAGAGCGGCTCGCGCATCGTCATCCTGTCCTCGGCCGGCCATCGCCGCGAGGACGTCGATCTCGACGACCCCAATTATGATCGCGGCGACTACACGCCGTTCGGCGCCTATGGCCGCTCGAAGACCGCCAACATCCTGTTCGCCGTCGAGCTCGACCGCCGGCTGAAGGAAAAGGGCATCCGCGCCACCGCGGTGCATCCGGGCGGCATCATGACCGAGCTGGTCCGGCATATTTCCGAACAGACCCTTCAGCAGCTGATCGTGTCCGTCAACGAGGCGGCGCGGGCGGCGGGCAACCCCGACCATGCCTTCAAGAGCATCCCGCAAGGCGCCGCGACCTCGGTGTGGGCGGCGGTGACCGCCTCGGCCGACGATGTGGGCGGCCGCTATTGCGAGGATTGCCATGTCGCCTCGATCGTCGCCGCCGGGGACCAGCAGGCGTCGGGCGTTCGCCCCTACGCCGTCGATCCGGAACGGGCCCGGGCGCTGTGGAAGAAGAGCGAGGAGATGGTGGGCGAGGCCTTCCCCGAGGCGTGACCCGCAACGCTCAGTCGGCGACGTGGCGGGCGATTATCTCGCCCGCCCGTCCGTCGGCGACTTCCTCAGGGCCTTCCCGGGGTCGTGAGGCGCGACGCCCGGCGCACGGGGATGCTCTGGGTTATTGCGGCGAAGACATCGGCCGTCATAGGCCGGCTGAACAGAAAACCCTGAAACTGGCCTACGCCGAGCTGCCTGAGGATCCGCGCCTGGTCCGGGGTCTCCACCCCCTCGGCGACGATATCCATGGCGAAAGACCGCGCCAGGGCGACGATGGTCTCCACGATTGCCACGGCCCCCTCGTCATCGGGAATGCCGACGACGAAAGATCGATCGATCTTCAGGGTATCGATCGGAAAGCGGCGCAACTGGCTCAGTGACGAATAGCCCGTACCGAAATCATCGATCGACAGGGAGACGCCGAGCGCCTTGAGCGCCCGGAATTGGGCCGCGGCGCGTTCCGGGTCATCGGCAAGACAGGATTCGGTGAGTTCAAGCACCAGGCGGCTGGCCTCGCACCCCGACTCCGCAATGATGTCGCGAACCATATCCACGAAATTCGCCTGACGCAAATCGACCGCGGAAATGTTCACCGCGACCGAGATCGTCAGCCCGGCAGCCTGCCATCGCGCGGCCTGCGCCAGAGCACGCCGCATTACCCAGGCGGTCAAATCGCCGATGATGCCGCTCCGTTCGGCGATGGGTATGAATTCGGTCGGCGACACCGTCCCGAGGATTTCGTCCTGCCAGCGCACCAAGGCCTCGGCACCGAGGATACGTCCATCCTGCGCCCGGACCTTGGGCTGCATGGCCAGCGTCAAGCCGCCTTCGGCAAGGGCGAGCCATAACCGGTCTTCAATGCGGGTCTCGCGCTCCATGCGACGGCGCATCTCGGAGGTGAACAGGGCAACTCCACCCCGGCCATCCAACCTCATGGATTGACGCGCCGCGGTATAGCCGGCCGGTACCATGTCGGTGCCTCCCGCCCATTCGCCATGGCTCGAGACGATGCCTGCCGCGGCGGCAAGGTGGAGTTCGACCGCGCCCCATCGAACCGGTTGCCGGATTGCGGCGCACAGCCGATCCGCCAAGGCTTCGGGCTCGGGATCGAAGCTCAGGACGGCGAAAATCTCGCCTTCGATTCGGGCGAGCACCTCCCCGGAGCCCACGATTTCACCCAGGCGGAGCGCGACAGTCCGCAGTACATGCGCTCCGGCAGGAAGTCCATGATGTTCGCCATGGCGATAAAGCCCGTCCAATACCACGACCACGACCGAGAAATCCCGCTGAAGGGAGAGCGCCTCGTCGACGAGGCTGATGAGCGCGGGACCGGTAAGGAGTCCCGTCACCGCGTCGTGCGTCGCGGCAAAGCGCAGCTTTTCCTCCAGCAGCCCGAGAAGGGCGACGCGATCGCTCATGCGGCCCTCACATCGTTCAGGAACGCTTCGATCGACTGTTTAAGCGCCGACACGTCTCCGGAGAGAGCTTGGACGAAAGAGTCGACTTGGCCCGCCGCGGCATGCGTGTCGCCCGCCGCCTCGGAGACTGAAATTATGTTTTGAGCGATCTGCTTGGTGCCCGCGGCCGTTTCCTCGACGTTGCGGGCGATTTCCGACGTGGCGGCGGATTGCTCCTCCACCGCCGCCGCGATGTTGGCGACGATCTGGTCGATGTTCTCTATGCTTTTCACGACGCCGGCGATCAGAGTGACCACCTCCTCCGTCACCGCCTGTACCGCCCCGATCTGGCCGCTGATCTCTTCCGTCGCCCGGCCGGTCTGGGTCGCGAGATGCTTGACCTCGTTGGCGACGACGGCGAATCCCTTGCCGGCCTCGCCGGCGCGGGCCGCCTCGATGGTGGCGTTCAGCGCCAGCAGATTGGTTTGACTGGCGATGTCATTGATCAGCCTGACGACGTCGCCGATCTTCGCGGAACTTTCGGCCAGGCCCATCACCGTCTCATTGGCCTGCCGGGCGTCGGCGGCGGTCGTCATGGTGATCTCGCTCGATTGTTCGACCTGCCGGGCGATCTCGCGGATTGACGCGGACAATTCCTCGGCGGCGGACGCCACCGTTTGCGCCGCGCCGGACACCTGTTCCGTCGCCGACGCCACTTCGGCGATTTGGGAATTGGTGCGCAGAGCGGCGGTCGACATGGCGTGTGCCGTGTCCTCGATCTGGGCGGCCGCTCCCGCTCGGGACGAAAGCATATCGGCGACGGTATCGCCGAACCCTCCGATCAGCGCTTCCACCGAACGGGCGCGGGCGTCGCGCATCGCGACGGCTTCCCGCTCCTTTTCCTCCAGCTGGCGGCGTTCGATCTCATGGACGCGAAACACCTCCAAGGCGCGCGCGGCTTCCCCCAGTTCATTGTTCAGATCGCGGCCGGGAATCGGCATCGAGGCGTCTCCTGCCGCCAGGCGGCCCATCAACCCGATCATTCCGTCGAGCGGCAGTGTGATGGACCGATTGACCACCCGGGCCAAGGCGAGCGACACCAGCGAGGCGATCGCGACGAGCACCAGATCGGTAATCCTTACCAGGGTGTAGTCCTTTTCGGACCGGGCATACATCTCGTCGGCCGCCCGCATCTGCCGGGCGATCAGGTCGCGCAGGGCGTCGACCGACTCTTGATCGGGCGTTTTCTGCACCCTTCCCGACGCGGCGACAATCTCGCCCATCTTCTGGATCGAGGCCTCGTGCATCGCCCTGAGATGCCCCTGGATGCGGCCCATTTCGGCGAGAGCCAGGATGGTGCCGAAAATAACCATGAACGCGGTCAGCACGCCGAGCCCGTAAAGCCGGGTGGACAACCGGAGATTCATGAACATGGTGAAAATCCTTCTCTTCATTTAGGGCAGCAGCCGGACGGTCATCTCGTCGGCCGCCGGACGCGGCGCCGCATCGGGATCGCCCATCGCGTCGAACAGCGCCGCCGTATCGACCAGGCGCGCCGCCCGCGCCTGGAGATAGCGAACATGGGCGGCTTGAAATTGCTGGCCGGCGGCCAGAGCCGCGGAAAGGGGCACGGCCCCCAGCCTGTTGCGCCGATCGAGATCGTCGCTGGCCTCGCCGGCCGCGGTGTCCGCCCGCCGCGCCTGCTCGAGCGCGTTGGCATCCTGTTCGAGCGCGGCCAAATCGTCGGCAACGGTCTCGAAGGCCGACAGAACCGTCTGCCGGTAGTCGGAGAGCGCGGCCTCATAGCCCGATTCGGCCTCGTGTTTGCGGGCGTCCAGCGCCCCGCCATGGAACAGCGGCTGGGTCAGCGCGCCGCCGACATTCCAGATCGCCCCCGCGGGGGACGCGAAGGTCGACCAGTCGAACCCGCCATGACCGTAGGAGGCGGAAAGACTCAGCGACGGATATTTGGCGGCGATCGCCGCACCGACCCGGTCCGCCGCGACTTGCACCGCGGCTTCCGCGGCCAGAATGTCGGGCCGTCGATGCAGCAATTCGGAGGGCACCGTCACGGGCACCTGGTCCGGCAGGTGCAGCGCGTCGAGCCCCAGAGGCTCGGGGGCCTGATCCGGCGTTCGCCCCAGCAGAACCGCTTGCGCGTGCCGCACCGCCAGAAATTGCACCCGCAGCGGCGGCAGCAGCGCCGAGATGTCCGCTGCCATCTGCTCGGCGGCCAGCATTTCGTCGCGCGACGCGCTCCCGGCGCGGTGACGAGCCGTCGTCTGGCGAGCCAGCTGCTCCGCCAAGGCCGCCATTCGCTCGGTGGAGGCGATCTGCTCTTGCAGAGCCGCCACCTTGATCGTCGACTTCACGATGTTGGCCGCCAAAGCCCGTTTCGTGGCATCGAGTTGCCAGGCTTGCTGCTGCACCTGTCCCGCCAGCGCGCGATCGGTCATATAGGCCTGGCCGAAGAAGTCGAAGGTGTAGGAGGCGCCGACCCCGCCCGCGAAGATGTCGTACTGCAGGGCCTTTTGCGGCAGAACCGGCAGGCTGGGCGAATGCTGTCGCGTGGCGCCGAAGCTGGCGTCGACACTCGGCAGCAAGGTGCTGCCGATCTGCCCTTCGAGCTGATGGCGTGCCGCGTCCATCGCATGCTGCGCCGCCGCGAGCGATGGACTGTTGGCGAGGCCTTCGGCGACCAGGGCGTCCAAGGCCGCGCAACCATAGGCGCGCCACCAATCCGTCGTCGGACGGCCGGCGACGATCGACTGGGCGACTCCGTCGGCGCTGGGCAGCGCGGCCGGCTGAGCTTCGGCGGAATAGTGCTCCGGCGCCTGGAACGGCGGAGGGGACCGGTCGGGCCCGAACATGGCGCAACCCGACAGAGCGGCCGCCAGGGCGGCGAGTGAAACGAGACGGGTTTTCATCATGCATTCTCCCGATGAACTCGGAACCAAAGGGCGTAGATG
>Ga0213872_10001618_pt1 | contig 14259 bp, 13 predicted proteins | sample VelepicomBERX_R2_FD_160071 | JGI IMG/M metagenome (GOLD analysis project Ga0213872, IMG submission 160071) | Rhizosphere microbial communities from Vellozia epidendroides in rupestrian grasslands, the National Park of Serra do Cipo, Brazil - RX_R2 | ecosystem: Host-associated > Plants > Roots >...
AGTTCTCAAGCAGATTGCTGACGGCAACCGAAACCGCGAGATTGCCGAAAAGCTTTTCATCAGCGAAGAAACCGTAAAGGTTCACGTCAAGCACATTATGGAAAAATTGGGCGCTGCGGATCGAACCCAGGCCGTTGCCATTGCCGTGCGACGCGGGATCATTCATCTCTGAATGACTGATTGTTCCTAATACCTAAAGCGTGGTATGCCGGGATGCCGATTACTAGGGATTCCGCCTGCCGCCAAAGCCTTTAGGTTCTTTATTGGTGGGTGAAGGGGGATTTCCGCTCAATGTTTCCTGATCGATGGCCTGGTGCGGGTCTTCTTCTCCTACGGTTGGCAGCCGGGGCGACCCTGATTACTCAAGGGGTTGCCTGCCTTGGCGATAAGCACGACCCAGAGCTTTTAGTGTTAACCGTGATGTCTGTGATGACCCTAGTGGGCCTCTTGCTTCTGATCGGATTTCTGACCCGGTTCGTTGCTATTGCAGCTGTATTGGCAACTCTGGCCTGCATCTTTTCCTTGTTGCCCATATCCAAAGTTGGACCACTCGTGACCCCAATGACAGCGGCATTGGCCGCCGTGATTGCGATTGCTGTAACTTGCTTGGGCCCCGGTGCATTGTCCCTGGATGCCCGACTGTTCGGACGTCGGGAAATAGTTATTCCAACAAATTTGTCGAAACGGTGAACGCCCCTTCTTCGCTTGTACTTGCAAGTGCTACCGGAACCGGCAGCAAACAAAAGGAGTAATGCATGCTTAGACTACTACGGGTAATTTGTGTCTGCTTGGTGACGCTTCCAGCCTTGGCGCAATCGGAGGCGGCCTATCAGGTGGCGACGATCGTTGACGTAAAAACTCATCAGAGTGCCGAAACCGGCGCCGCTAATATGGGCAAATATGATGTGTCCCTTAAAGTCGGCGAGACGATCTATGTTGTCCTCTACACGCCGCCATATGGGATAGACACAGTGAAATACAAAACAGGACGCAACCTGTTGGTACAGGTCGGAAAAAGCGCAATTACATACAACGACTTGTTGGGTCAGTCGATAGAAGTGCCGATCATCAGCCAGAAACCAGCCGCTGTCGCCAAGGACTCCAAATAGGTGTCGCGATAGGTGTCGCGCCTGCCAGTCCCTGAATCCTCGGGCGGGTAGAGCGTGCGATCCGCGTGGTTGCCGCTGCCCTCTCTATCCTGCAGAATTGAGGGAGATTGCCGGCCATTGCCGCTGGCGTGACCGAGTGGTACTGTCATTTTGAAAGTGATGGTTCACACTTGAAGCGGCCTTGTCGAGAACCGAAATGGTCTGATTCGCGGGCATCATTAACCAGCTCGGAAAGCATTTGCAAGCGCTTTTCGAGGTGGTTGAGTTCAACGATTGCCAGCCTCCTGGGGATTCTGCTCGTCTGTCCAGGTCTTGGTTGTTCAAGACATTCCTCGCCTGAACCGATAACAATCACATTTCTGGATGTCGAGTGGGAAGCGCCTGACCAGCTGCCGGGACTAGGGCAAGACTTGCAGGACTTCACACGGGAAACTGGAATTCAAGTCAAACGCCTTCCCGCGCCTGATGGTTCCCTCAATCAGCTTGCCTTGTGGCGCGACTTGCTCCAAAAAGGCAGCGCGACTCCTGACGTTTACGGCATCGATGTGGTCTGGCCCGGAATACTGGGCCAGTACTTCATGGATCTGAAGCCCTACTTTGCTGAAGACCTTGCGTCGCAGCCTCCCGTGGTAGTTGGCAGTTACACCGTGGGAGACAAAGTGGTGGCCGTACCCCGCCATGCTTATGTAGGCGCTTTGTTTTATCGCACGGAACTGCTGCGGCGCTATGGCTATCGTGAACCCCCAAAAACGTGGGATGAACTCGAAACGATGGCCCGGCGGATTCAGGCGGGTGAACGAGCCAGAGGCGAGAAAGACTTCTGGGGTTTTGCGTGGCAAGGTGCCCCAAGCGAAGATCTGACATGCGATGGTCTGGAATGGCAGATAGGGGACGGTGGCGGCCGAATCGTCGAAGATGACAAAACCATCAGCGTGAATAACCCGCAAACGATCAAGGCATGGCAGCGTGCTGTACGTTGGGTTGGGTCCATTTCACCGGCCGGCGTAACGGCATACGCCAAGTGGGACGCCGAAAACGCCTGGAGTTCGGGGAAAGTAGCCTTCCTTCGCGGCTGGGCGTCCGACTATAGCCTGGCCTCGCTGCATAAGCCTCCGGCTGGAGCCACCGACTACGGGGTGACGAGCGTGCCTGGCGGCGGGGATGGTCGAGCAGGCGTATTAGGCGGGAATGGTTTGGCGGTTTCCCGTTTTTCGGCGCACCACCGAGAGGCAATGGAGCTGATCCGATATCTTCGGCAAAGAGACGCCGAGTTTCTGCGCACTACCGAACATTCTGAGCCGTCCAAGGATTTCCAGTTGTATGAGCTGCCTGCCGTCCTTCAACTGTACCCTCAGCTAACCCAATTGAGGCAAGGCGGCGGGGGGGTGGTGGCGCGGCCGTCCATTGCTGCCGGCAAGAAATACGAGGAGGTGTCGAGAGCGTACATCGAGACGCTGCATTCAGTCCTGACAGGTGAAAGGACTGCCTCGGCGGGTGCCGCCGCACTGGAGAAGCAATTGATTGAAATCACTGGATTCAAGCCGGGACTGCCATTGAAGTGGGACTCCTCGTCTCGTAAGGGAGGTTCTTGAGTGGTTGCGAAATTTGCTGGATTGGCAAACCGAGCTACCGAAAAACCCTTCCAACTTCATCGGCTTAACATTGGGCCCCGACTGACGTTCGGCTTTGCAGTCATCATTCTCGCAACATTAGTCGGAAATACGGTCTTACTCTGGCAGTTACACCAGGGTCGAGCCCAAGCGGAGCGTCTGAACGGTGTTGACCAGGAGCTGACTGCTGTTTTGCAGGCGCACGTCAATCTCATGTCGTTTTATGAGAGGCTGGACCTGCTCGCGCAGTTTGAAAATGCCGATCTGCTGGTGAACGAAGCGCAAGATCTTCGCAACGCGCTGGTAGAGGACCGTCGGCGCAGCGGAAACGTCTTGAGTCATTTGCCGTCCGAAATGCGACTCGATCCCACATTGCTGCCCACTCTTGAAGCAATTCAGGAGGCATTGCCCGCGCAGCTTGAGGCCATCATAGCCCTGGCGAAATCCAACGAATGGGCGGCCGTGCGGCTGCGTCTCGCCAACCAGGTCCGGCCTCTGGAATCCGCCAGTTCGAAGCTGGTCGAGAACATCGACCGTCAGGTCCGCGAAGAGCGGGCTCAAGCCGTCTTCAATATCCACGAGGCTCAGCGAAGAATTCTCCTGATTGTGCCGATTACAGGCGCGTTGACAATCTTGTTCGCCGCCTTCCTTGGCTGGGCGATTACGCGCAGCATCACGCAACCGCTCGGGAGACTAATGGAGGGTTCCGCAGCTCTGGGATCAGGCGATTTCGGTCATCGGGTGCCCGCCGCAGGAAACGACGAAATTGCTCAGCTCGGAAGCGTCTTCAACAACATGGCTGTCAGACTCCAGGAACTCTACCGTGAACTGCAACGCAGGGAGACTTATCTTGCGGAAGCTCAGAAGCTCAGCCACACGGGAAGCTTCGGAGTTGATGTTTCGAGCGGAAAGATTTACTGGTCTCAGGAAACCTATCGAATATTTGAATATGATCCGGCAACCGAACCAACCGTGGAAATGGTGCTTCAGCGAAGTCACCCGGCAGACCGGGAATTGGTTCAGGAGAAAATCGAATGGGCTTCGACCGAGGGTGCTGTTATGGACTATGAGCACCGGTTGCAGATGCCCGACGGCTCGATTAAATATCTTCGCGTGGTTGGGCGATCGAAGAGGGAAGAGTGGGGGGACGCCCACTTCGTTGGTGCAGTGACGGACATAACCGAGCGCAAGGTAGCGGAGGAGGCTCTTCGTCAAACGCAATCCACGCTTGCCCACGTTACACGCGTGACGACCCTTGGAGAGCTAACCGCATCCATCGCGCACGAAATTAACCAGCCGCTGGCCGCGGCTATCACAGACTCCAGTACCTGCCTGCTATGGCTTGAACGAAATCCTCCTGACTTGGATGAGGCACGGGAAGCCGCTGATCGTACCGTCAAAGACGCGACGCGGGCAGCCGACATCATCAGTCGCATTCGGGCGTTATTCAAGAAGGGTATATCGCAGCGGGAGCATGTTGACGTCAATGAGGTCATTCGAGAGATGATCGTCTTGCTCCGCGATGAAGCTGACCGGTATTCAGTTTCGATCCATTCATACCTGGCAGCAGATCTTCCCACCGTGGTGGCCGATCGCGTTCAATTGCAGCAGGTCCTTATGAATCTCATGCGCAATGCCGTCGAGGCAATGAAGACCACCAATGGGGGCGAACTCGTGGTGAAGTCCGAACAGGATGATGGTGGTGCCTTACTGATTTCGGTAAGCGACACAGGCCTGGGTATGGCCCCGCAGCAGGCGGAACGGATTTTTGATGCATTTTTTACTACCAAACCTGAAGGCACAGGCATGGGATTGACTATCAGTCGCTCGATTATCGAATCGCACTCGGGTCGAATCTGGGTTGGTCCCAACTCCGGACGCGGCACCACGTTTCGTTTCACTTTGCCCAGCGAAAATGAGGTGACAGAAAATAGCTGATTTTGCCAGTCCGTGCGTGTTCATCATCGATGATGATGCGAGCGTTCGCGCCTCGATCCAGGGGTTGCTGAAGACGGTTGATTTGCGCTCGGAAGTCTTCTCGACAACGAAAGAGTTCCTGGGCAGCAAACTTTCGGACGGCCCGAGTTGCCTGGTTCTGGACGTGAGACTTCCCGGAGTCAGCGGGCTTGATTTCCAACGGGATCTAATTGCGGCCGGAGTTCAGATCCCGATTATCTTCATTACCGGATACGGCGATATTCCGATGTCGGTGAAGGCAATGAAATCAGGTGCCGTGGAGTTTTTGACGAAGCCCTTTCGACACCAGGATCTCCTCGACGCAATTCAGCAGGCGCTGGAGCGAGACCGCATCATGCGCCAGAATCGCAGCGGGGCCGCGGACCTGCAGGAGCGCTACAGCACATTGACACCGCGTGAACGCGATGTGATGCGCCTCGTGGTCTCAGGTAGGTTAAATAAGCAGATTGCTTCAGAACTTGGAACAAGCGAAGTCACCGTGAAAATCCATCGAGGCCATCTGATGCGTAAAATGCAGGCTGAATCACTGGCTGACTTGGTCAAAATGGCGGAAAAACTTGATTCTTTGTCTGCCAAATAACGCTCGTGGCTGTCGTAGCGGCATCCCTAATCCTCTGCTCTCGGTTTCGACGCTAGAATTTTTTGATACCGAGGTATTAGAGCTCGATACCAACAGATAATTGCGCATCGTGTGGCACGGCGCGTAGGGTTCAGCAAGGATGGGAGAGAATTCGAGAATGGTAGCTATCGTGGATGACGATGAGTCGGTTCGCACAGCTCTTCGGGGCCTCATGAAAGCGGTGGGCTTACCGGCGAGAACCTTCGCATCAGCGGAAGAATTCCTCCAATCCAACGAGCAGCGGCGAACCGGGTGCCTGATCGCAGACATACGTATGCCGGGGATGTCTGGCCTGGAACTGCAGGCCGCTTTGAACGCTGCTGATCGCCGGGTCCCAACCATTTTCATCACGGCACACGGCGACGAAAAGATGCGTATGCAGGCACTTCGAGCCGGTGCACTGGAATTCATTGCCAAACCATTTAACCATGAGGCATTGGTGGCGAGCGTCCGAGCGGCTCTCGAAGGTTGATTACCTGAGGTCGCGGGGAAAGTAGGTTGCCATTGGGTTTGGTGGCCTCGGTTCTACACCGCTCGAACGTCAGCGATCTTAGGAGGGCAGACGCCTTTTCCAGGGAAGCGAGGGGGAATATGAGCAATGAAGGGCAAATCCGTATTCTTTGTGTCGACGATCATCCTCTCATGCGTGCAGGAATCAACATGGTCATCGACAGCCAACCGGATATGCAGGTCGTGGCACAGGCCTCGAACGGACGCGATGCGATCAAGTGTTTTGCGGAGCAACAACCCGACGTAACTCTCATGGATCTTAGGCTGCCGGATATGAGTGGTATCGACGCGATGATTGCGATCCAGGCGAAATTTACTGAGGCGCGCATCATCATTTTGACTACTTTTGAGGGTGACACCGAAATTCAGCGAGCGCTGGCATCCGGTGCGCGCTCCTACATATTGAAGAGCATGCCCTGCGACGAGCTCGCGGATACGATTCGTCAGGTCCACGCCGGCAGGAGGCGCATTCCACCGCAAGTGGCAGAACAACTCGCCGAGCATCTCGGCGATGAGACGCTGACAGAGCGTGAAATCGAAGTCCTGCGCCACGTATCGGCGGGCAATTCAAACAAAATCATTGCCGACGAACTCGCGCTCTCAGAGCACACCATCAAAGGGCATCTGAAAAACATCCTTTCAAAGCTCGGTGCAAGTGATCGCACTCAGGCGGTCACCATAGCGTTGCGCCGCGGCCTTCTTCAGGTCTGAATCCTTGTGGGTTGAGTAAGTATTACTTGGCCTTGTGTCGAGAAATCACCCCAAGGACCTGTCTTTGCCCTTCAAACGGCCCTATTGCGGCCGGCAGGGAATCTTAAGCTTGCGGATCCGGTAAGCCAGTGTAGTCCGTTTCACCCCGAGCCGGGCTGCCGCGCCGTTAGGTCCTCCGATAACCCAGTTCGATTCCCGCAGAGCGCGCAGCACCTGATCGCGTTCGATCTCTTCCAACGTGCTCAATTTCGGAAGGGACTCATACTCAGCTTTCTCCTTCAGTTCCTCCAGCGGAGGGCGAAGGCAGCTCCCAGGCGAAAGAATGACCGCTCGCTCAATGAAGTTCTGCAACTCCCGCACATTTCCCGGCCAGGAATAGGTTGCGAGCGCTTCCATGGTCCGGGCTGGGATACTTTCGATGCTCCGGTTCATCCGACGGGCATGTTTGTCCACATAGTGGCGGACGATCAACGGTATGTCCCCGCGGCGGTCGCGCAGGGCAGGAATCGTCACAGGAAACACATCCAGCCGATAATACAAATCTCTGCGGAATGTTCCTTCTTCGACCATCTGCTTAAGACCCCGGTGAGTTGCCGCGATAATGCGCACATCCACCTGCTGGGTTCGCGTACTGCCCAATCGCTCGAATTCCTTTTCCTGTAGGACTCGCAACAGCTTGGATTGCAGTTCGAGTGGAATATCACCGACTTCATCGAGGAAAAGAGTTCCTTTGTCCGCCAACTCGAATCGGCCCGGCTTTCGCATAATGGCGCCCGTAAAGGCGCCTTTCTCGTGTCCGAACAGCTCGCTCTCAAGTAAGCCAGACGGAATAGCAGCGCAGTTCACCTTGATGAACGGCCGATCACGCCGAGCGCTTCGATTGTGAATTGCCTGGGCTATTAGTTCCTTTCCAGTTCCTGTCTCTCCTTGAATCAAGACCCCGGCGTCAGTTGGAGCCACGATCTCTACCTGTCGCAAAACCCGTTGCAGCGCCGGACTATTGCCCACGATGCCTTCAAAGATCATTTCCTGGGGCAATTGATGGTGAAGGTCAGGTTCGCCTTCGAGCAGTTCTCCCCTTAATTTCTTCAATTCGGACTGAACCTGTAGATTTTCAACCGTTATTGTCAAATGCTTTGTCAGGAAGCTCAGGTATTCCAGTTCGTCCGGCGTGTACGGAGAATCGTCAAGCCTGCCGAGTGCCAATACGCCCAGGATCCGGTTTCGCGTTACGAGCGGTAGGGCGCAACAGTTCACCGAGGGCGTTGCGATCCGGTCACTGTTCGCCGTATGGCTGTCGCCCAAATGTTGAACGCTTCCGATCCAGGTCTGGTTTGTCGACAGCGCATATTCCCAGAACACTTCTCCCATGAAATCTTGGCTAAAGGCAAAGTCCCCATGGGTATCGAAGACCTTCACTTGAAATTGCTCGTCTTCGGAGCTCCAAAGTCCAAAGAGGATCAAATCCGACGTCATCAGTCGCCGCAGCTTCGGGGCCAGCTGAGTCAAAAACGTGTCGAAAGTCTCATCGCTGGCGTGGAAACCACTAAGCTCGATGAGTAATTTCATTTGCCGGTTCGCAACGGATAGCGGGAATTGCGCCAGCCTGTCATAGCGAGCTGGCAGGGCCTCTGTCCTGGGTTCTTCAAATGGCACGATGGATAGCGCACCCAGCATCTGTGGTGTCGGGGTAAACTCAATGGCACTCATGAATTAACTCCTTCATCGGACATCACGATCATCGAGCCTAAGGGATTTGCAATCAACCCCATAAGGAGGTTGTCTTAGCTCACGTAATGAAGGGAGTCAGGAATACCACTTTTGGGGCGGCTGCAGTCCCATGCGTTATCATAGGTGGCTGTCCGTGGGGACACGAAGCGACAGCTAACGCGAGCGAGACATGAAGCAAGAAGAGCCCCAATCGTCGCGCATTGCAGCTGCGGCCAAAAGCTACGGGTTCGCAATCCTGTCCGTCGCCATTGCCCTCGGCCTAGGCAATCTCCTCTACTCCCTCAATATCCACGGTGTTGAATTTCCGATTCTCTTGATTGCCATAGCTCTAATCACATGGTTCGCGGGTACGTGGCCCGGAATTCTCGCTGTGGTACTGGCTACCCTGGGATTCAATTATTACTTCACGCCACCTCGTTTCAGCTTTGCTATCACATCTGCTGAGATTCCGTATTATGTGGCGTTCATACTGTTTGCCTTAATGATCACCACGTTCGCCGCACAGCGTCGTCACGCCGAACTGAGCCTTCGTCTCTCACGCGACGCGCTTCAGAGAGAAGTAGCGGTTCGAACCCAGCAGGCGAACCTGCTCAGTCTCACACATGACCCCATTTTTGTTCGCGACATGAGCGGTGTCGTCACCTATTGGAACCGCGGTGCTGAGGAACTCTACGGATGGACAGCCGAGAAGGCAATCGGAAGGATCACCGACGACCTCCTGCAAACAGTTTTTCCTAAGCCCTTCGAAGAGATTCAGGCGGAACTATTACGCACCGGGCGCTGGGAAGGCGAGCTCGCGAAGAAAAGGGCCGATGGAACTGATGTGCTGGTGGCCAGCCGTTGGGCTTTGCAGCGGGACGAACATCAGAATCCCCTTGCAATCCTGCAGAGCGAAAACGACATCACCGAACGCAAGCGCCGCGAAAATGAGATTCGTGGCCTGAACCTGCAGCTTGAGAAACGATCAACCGAACTCGAAGCCATAAACAAGGAGCTGGAAGCCTTCGCATATTCCATATCCCATGACTTGCGTGCGCCGCTTCGGCACATGGTCGGCTATACGGAACTGCTGCAAAAGAATGCTTCGTCAAATCTGGACGAGAAGGGCCGCCGGCATATGACGAATATCCTTGAAGCCGGGAAACGCATGGGCATGCTGATTGATGACCTGTTGGCCTTTTCGCGCATCGGGCGTGCTGAGACCCGTGAGACCATGGTGAGCCTGGACCAGCTCGTGAGAGAAGTCAAGAACGAGGTATGGCAGGAGACTGAAGGGCGCAATATGGCCTGGAAGGTTGGGCCATTGCCCGATCTGTATGGGGACAGGTCGATGCTGAAACTTGTTTTCGTTAACCTGATCTCCAATGCCGTCAAATTCAGCCGTCCAAGGCCCCAGCCCGAGATTGAAATCGGATGTACCGACGAACGAACGGACACGGTAGTAGTGTTCATCAAGGATAATGGTGTTGGCTTCGATATGAAGTACGTCAATAAATTATTTGGGGTATTCCAGCGCCTCCACCGGGCTGATGAATTCGAAGGTACCGGAATCGGACTGGCGACTGTCCAGCGCATTATTCATCGTCACGGCGGCCAGGTCTGGGCCGAAGGGCAAGTGGGTGCCGGAGCAACCTTTTATCTTTCACTACCGAAACCGTAGGAGCTCGAGGTCATGGCGGAAATAGGCCGTATTTTGCTGGTGGAGGACGATCCAAAAGACGTGGAACTTACTATGACCGCCCTGGAGGAATACAACCTCAGCAACGAAGTTGTGGTGGCCTCCGACGGAGAGGAAGCCCTGGACTACCTCTACTACCGGGGAAAATTCCAGCGGCGTAGCGGTGAGAATCCCGCGGTTCTGCTGCTCGATTTGAAATTGCCAAAGGTTGATGGCCTGGAAGTACTGGAGAAGATTAAATCCGATGAGAAGCTGAGAATGATCCCTGTGGTTGTGCTCACTTCTTCCCGCGAGGAACGCGACATGGTGGCCAGCTACAAACTTGGTGTGAACGCCTATGTGGTGAAGCCCGTGGATTTCCACGAGTTTGTAAACGCAATCAGGGAGCTCGGGGTCTTTTGGGCGGTTATCAACGAGCCGCCGCCCGGAAGCACAAAAAGGAAATGAAGTATTCCGTCCGCCAAATCGGTGACGTCATGCTGATCGCAGTGAAGCGATCAGCAACGAGATCCGGTTGAAATCAGCCAGGGACCTTTCTATTGCGAATTCTCTATCTTGAAGACGAACCGAAGGACGCTGAACTTGTTCAGGCAAGCCTGGAGGCCGAGGGCATCGACTGCGAACTGACGCGTGTCGATACTGAAGCTGATTTCCTCACATCGCTGAGGCAGGCCAGATTCGACCTTATTTTGGCCGACTACACTCTCCCGTCTTTCGATGGCATTTCTGCGCTGAAAATTGTGAAGGATATCTGTCCCGAGGTCCCATTCATCTTCGTCTCCGGGACTCTGGTCGAAGAGGTAGGCATCGAGGCGCTCAAGCAGGGAGCCACTGACTACGTCTCCAAGGCGCGTATGTCGAAGATTGTGCCTTCGGTCCATCGGGCATTGCGTGAAGCCAGGGAGCGGTCGCAACGCAGATTAGCCGAACAGGCATTACTGCGTAGCGAGGCTTATTTGGCCGAGGCACAGCGGTTGAACCACACGGGAAGTTTTGGGTGGCATATCTCGAGCGGGAGTATCTACTGGTCCGACGAGACATTTCGCATTTTCGAATTTGAACCAGACACCCAACCAACTCTGGAACGAATATTGGAACGAACTCATCCGGAGGACAGGCCACGCGTTCAGATGGTGATCGATTTTGTTGGACGGGAGTGTAAGGAATTTGATCTTGAACATCGACTACTGATGGATGACGGTTCCGTGAAGCACATTCACGTTGTAGGTCATCCGTCACCAACCGCCGAATACGACGACGTGGAAGTCGTCGGGGCGATTACAGACGTTACTCAGCGCAGGAAAATCGAGGCCGATCTACGAAACGCCCTCGATGAAATACAGCAATTGCAGGAGCAACTCTACAAAGAGAACATTGCGCTGCGAGAGGAAATCGACAAAGCTTCGATGTTTGAAGAAATCGTCGGTGAGTCGCCGGCCTTACGCGCCGCCCTCGCCCAGGTCTCCAAGGTCGCTCCAACTGACTCCACCGTTCTGATCACGGGTGAAACGGGCACAGGCAAGGAGCTGGTTGCCCGTGCGATCCACAAACGATCACAGCGATCCGCCAGGGCCTTTGTGAGCGTAAACTGTGCAGCGATCCCAACATCCTTGATCGCTTCCGAGCTGTTCGGGCATGAAAAAGGTGCTTTTACCGGGGCCCTTCAGCGGCGCCTCGGACGCTTCGAACTGGCAGAAGGCGGCACCGTATTCCTTGACGAAGTTGGTGAGCTCCCTTTGGAAACCCAGATCGCTCTTCTCCGGGTGTTGCAGGAGCGCGAGTTCGAGCGTATCGGAGGAACTCAGACGATCCGTGTGGACGTGCGAGTGATTGCGGCTACGAATCGCGACTTGGAAGCTGCCATCGCTTCCGGCGAATTTCGGAGGGACCTGTTCTATCGCCTGAATGTAATACCTATGGCGATCCCCGCGCTCCGTGAAAGAAAAGAGGATATTCCTCTCTTGGTCGAATACTTCGTTAACCGCTATGCAAGAAAGGCCCACAAAACCATACGGGCTGTTGAGAAAAGAACTCAGGAGATGCTGCAATCTTACCCGTGGCCAGGGAACATCCGTGAGTTGCAGAACGTCATCGAGCGTTCCGTCGTCCTTTGTGAATCCGAGAGGCTTTCCATTGAGCAGGGCTGGCTTTCTCCGGTGTCCTCTTCGCGACCAGAGCGCGGCGCGGCGACCTATGCCTTGATCAGGCATTCAGCCGAAGAGGAGCGACAAATCATCGAGGCGGCCTTGGCTCAGACCCATGGCCGAATCTCTGGTCCTGACGGTGCGGCAGTGCAGCTCCGGATTCCCGCCTCCACGCTGGAATCCAAGATTCGCTCTCTGAAAATCAACAAGCACCAATTTAAGCTTCTCTAGTCCTAACTCCCCGGTGTCAAAGAATTCGTTAACTTCGCGAATTCGCGATTTTGACGATTCGGTCTTGGCTGCTAAGCGGCATCTTTTCAGCACGTTATAAATGGCATTTCCGTTGCCCTGCTAACTGTCAACGGTTTGCTAAAGCTATGCTGCAAATTCAGCGGTCATCCAACGGAGGCATCGTATTCATTCTGATTGGCAGGATCGAGATGGAGCATGTCGCTGAGCTGCGCCGCCTCTTAAGTCTCGAGAAAGCCGGTCACCCTATAGCTCTCGATCTGAAAGACGTAACACTGCTCGAGCGCGACGCGGTGACGTTTCTGTCGGAATGCGAAGCGGACAGCATTTCGCTCGAGAATTGTCCGGCTTACATACGTGAGTGGATCAACCGGGAGAAAAAATGAACTCGAATGGTGTGAGGAGCACAACAGTGACCCCAGGTAATGTGTACGAATTCAATTCGAAGGCGGCCTTTGGACTTCCGGAAAATTCCACCCAGTCTGATGCAGTCTCCAACTCCCTTCGAGCTACCCGTGATCTGGGAACCGCATTCTCGCTCATCGCGCAGGAAACAGGCATAGAACGACAGGTTAGGTTCCGCGTTGTTGTGGAGGGCAAACCTCAGATCCTGGCTCCGCTGGTTTACGAGCACGCTTACAGGATCGGCCGCGAGGCGCTGCTTAATGCATTCCATCATTCTCAGGCCAGGCGCATCGATCTGCATCTTGCCTACACCCAGAAGGGACTGTGCTTGACCATTCGAGACAACGGGCAGGGCATAGCGTTTGATTCCGTACCTCTAGCCTGCAACGGGCTTTCCTGGATGAAGGCTTTGGCAGAAGGACTTGGCGCGACACTGAAACTGCTGAGTCGCGTTAGTGCCGGGACCGAGGTACTCTTGTCGATCCCTGGTCACATCGCATTTGCATCCAAAGGGCGCTGGCAACCGGCTGTTGCTTAGGCGAACCTGCGAATAAGCGGTCGGACCAGGGCCCAGCGGCCGAAACAATTACCACCATCGGATTGCGAATTCGTCGAAAGGATGCGCGGCCATGTTATAGTCCGGGTCGCATCGTGCGGTCGTTCGTTGCAGGAGGACAAGATGCGATCAAGAGGCGGTATATTCTCGGTGCAGGCGCTGCTGGCGATTTGCATCCTGTTGACCGGTTGCCACTCGCATCAAGCCGACACTGGACCGTCGATTGAATTCACGAAGATTCCGCCAGCGGCGCAGGGCGGGAGAGAAAGGATTGATACCATAGCTGGGCGAGTGAGGGGATACCGTCCTGGGCAGCAAATTGTCATTTATGCCCACAGCGGAACCTGGTGGGTTCAGCCATGGCCTGACCAGGCTCTCATTCCCATTCGAGCGGACTCGACCTGGAGCACTTCTACCCACCTGGGGTTTGATTATGCCGCCCTATTGGTGGAGCCGGGGTACCGGCCGTCACCAACCCTGGATGTAGCCCCCACTCAAGGTGGTTCTGTCATATCGCTGACGATTGTCAAGGGCGTTGGCCCTCCGCAACTCGCGCCCACAAAGCCGCTTCAATTCAGCGGATACCAGTGGCAAGTTCGCACCGTTGCGAGCGATTGGGGAGGCCTGAACAATTTGTACGACGCGGATAACGCCTGGACGGATGCGAGCGGAGCTCTGCATCTCCGCATAAAGAAAAAAGCGGGCAGGTGGGCGTGTGCGGACTTGGCGCTTACACAAAGTCTCGGGTACGGCACTTATACCGTGGTTGTGAGGGACACTTCTCATTTGGAGCCCGCCGCGGTTCTAAGTATGAGTACTTTTGACGAGAAGGGAGGAGACCAACACTACCGCGAGATGGACGTTGAGATGGGCCGATTGGGCGACGCCACCAATAAAAACAACGCGCAGTATGTCATTCAGCCTTTCTATGTTCCCGGCAATGTTGCTCCGTTTACGGCG
>Ga0213872_10001619_pt1 | contig 14255 bp, 12 predicted proteins | sample VelepicomBERX_R2_FD_160071 | JGI IMG/M metagenome (GOLD analysis project Ga0213872, IMG submission 160071) | Rhizosphere microbial communities from Vellozia epidendroides in rupestrian grasslands, the National Park of Serra do Cipo, Brazil - RX_R2 | ecosystem: Host-associated > Plants > Roots >...
CATATGCCGAAGTCTGATCGATGCCTTCGGCGGCACCATAGGCTGCCGGGGCGTCCCCGGCGAAGGCGCTACATTCTGGTTCACTCTCCCCGCTTCGGTCGTGCAACGGGCCGAGCCCGTCCCCCGACCCGATTTGACCGGGAGACGTGTTGCGCTGCTGGGGAGAGCGGCACAAGACCCAGACGGTCTCGACAGCTATTTCGAAGAACGCGGCGCCCTGGTGTCGAAGCAAGCCGAAATCGGCTCGGGACTGGCGATGCTCGCCTCGGAGGAGACCGCGGGACGCAGCTTCGACATTGCGGTGGTCGCCGAGGCCGACGGCGCCGCGATGGAGCTGGGCGGTCTGGCGGCGCAACTGCGCGAACTCCACGCGGTTCCCCTCCTCGCGAGCAGTGGCGAAGGCACGCGCCATGCCTCCTTGCGCCAGGAGTTCGCTGTCCGGTTGCCGCATCGGACGCGAGAGGCGCCGGACCTGCGCGACCACTTTCTCGACCGCAATATCCGCGTATTGCTGGGGCAGGCGCCGCTGGCCGGCCGTGACCGTTTCACCGAGCTGCAAGCCGCCATCGAGCGCGACTATGCGCCTCGTCTCGCCGGGCGGCGCCTGCTGGTTCTCGAGGACCGCCTGGTCAATCAGTTTGTGATCGACAAGCAATTGAAAAAACTGAAAATATTGTCGACCATGGTGCCTGACGGGATCAGGGGCCTCGAAACCTTGGAAAGCGAGCGTTTCGATCTCATCCTCTGCGACTGCTCGATGCCGCGCATGAACGGGTTCGAGTTCACCCGCGAATGGCGGCAGCGAGAGGCGCGCTCGCCCGAGCGGGGACGAACCCCGATCATCGCCCTGACCGCCAATGCGTTCCGCGAGGATATCGAACGCTGTTACGAAGCCGGCATGGACGATTTCGTCAGCAAACCGGTCACCCTCGACCGTCTCACGGAGGTCCTGGTCAACTGGCTCTGCCGGGCAGGCGAAGCAACCGGCCGGATCGAAGGAAAAGGCCCGGAGGCGGAAGAGGCGGCGACGCCCGTCGATCTCCACGCGCTGGGCGAGATGATCGGATGCCACGACCGCGCCCCCCTCATCGAAATCCTTCGCGAATTCGGGATGGCCGCGAAAGACTCGTTGCGCCAACTGCACAGCGCGCTGGAGGCCGGTGCTCGGGAGGCGATCCGCGACGCCGCCCATGCCGCCAAGGGCGAAGCGCGAAGCGCGGGGGCCAAAGCTCTGGCCGGTCTCTTCGCGGAAATCGAAGATTGCGCCGATACAGGGGCGCTGGCCCAGATCACCGCCCTGGCGAACGCGGCCGCGACCGAAATCGACCGGGTCAGAGACTTTGTGGAAATCGTCGAAACCTCGGCGGGTTAATCTTCCGTTTCGAGGGAGGCGACATGCCGCAGCCCGCGCACCGCGGTGCGCAGAATGTCGCCCAATTGCTCGTCGGCGATCGGGTAGGTCATATAGGCCGGACGGCGAAATTCGGCGGCTTCCGGAACGATGAAAAGCCGGCCTTCCTGCAGATAAGGCCTGACTACCCGCATGGGGAAATAGCCGAAGCCGCCATTGGCCAGCATATGCTGCAGCCCCAAGGCGCCCAAACCGACCGAGACGGAGGGAGTCGACAGATCGGGATAGGCCTGGTTGTGGGCGGAGCGGTATTCCGGCCCCCAATCGACGAAGACGTAGGAATCGTCCCATTGCGAGAGCTGGCGCGGGGTGGTCGAGACCAGAACCAGCTTTTCCTCGAGCAATTTCTCGGTGATCAGGCCGGGACGCGACAAGGGCGAATACATCACGCCGATATCGATCAGCCCTTCGCTCAATTGCCGCATCAGCCCGTCCGACAGGCCGACCTCGACCTTGAGCGCCACATCGGGCATTGCCTGACGCATCCAGGGCACCCAGCGCAGCAGCATGCGGTCCCACAGCGAGAATTGCCCGCCGACGGTCAGCGCGGCGCGAAAACCCGGCGGCAATGCGATGTCGTGGCGAGCCTGCTCCCAGACCCGCACCAAAGTGCTGGCGTAGCGGAGAAATTGATGCCCGGCCGGGGTCAGCTCGGTGCCGGTCTTGCTGCGCACGAACAGGGGACGGCCGATCTCGTCCTCCAGCGCCTTGATGCGCATGGAGACCGTCGATTGCGTCACATCCAGACGTTCCGCGGCCTTGTTGAAGTTGCCGGTCTCGGCAATCTCCAAGAAGGTACGGGCGAGATCGATATTCATGGGCGGTCAGCGAGCCCTGGAGGCAGGTTTATGCCTTCCAGCTTCTAGCCGTTTTGCACAGCAACATCAATACTGCGGCAAAAATAAGGCGACACTGTTGTTCAGTTGTCACAGCCCAACCGGCCGCGCTCTTCAGAATGCCTTGTTGACCACCGTCATGCCGATCGGGGCCAAGGAAATGCGCACCAGCTTGAAATGCGCCACCGCCAGCGGCAGGCCGATGATGGTCACCGCGCAGGCGATGCCGGCGAAGATGTGGCCGAGAGCCAGCCACCAGCCGGCGGCGATGAACCAGATGACATTGCCAATGAAGCCGAGATCGCCGGTGCCGATATCCTCGCGCCCGGTCAGGTCGCGGCGGTTGACCGCCTCGCGCCCGAAAGGCAGCAGGGTATAGCTGGCGATCTCGAAGCAGGAGCGGCTCCAGGGCAACAAGAACACGGTGATCGCCGTGATCACACCGGCGATCACCCAGCCGATGGCCATCAGCCCGCCCCCGAAGATGATCCAGATCACATTGAGGACGAGGCTGACAGGGTTCATCTCTTACAGTCCTTTCTCCAGCGCCGCCGACAGGCGGCGGGCGAAGGCCTGCGGATCGGAGGGCGTCTCGCCTTCCATGATACGCGCCTGATCGAACAGCAGCCAGACCGAGTCGGCCAGCGCCGCGCCGTCCTGCTTGGCCCGCTCGGCCAGCGAGCGGATCAGGGCGTGGCGCGGATTCAGTTCGAGGATGCGCGGCGCCTGGGCGGTTCCCTGCTGATGCTGGCGCAGCAGCCGCTCCAGATGGATGCCCATATCGCCCTCGTCAGCCACCAGACAGACCGGGCTTTCGGTCAGGCGGTCGGAGCCGCGCACATCCTTGACGGCCTCGCCCAAGGCAAGCTTGGCGGTGGCGATCAGCGCATCGAGTCCGGCCGCGTCGGCCTCCGGCTTCTTTTCGGCATCCGGCTTGTCCTCGGATTTGACGGCGGACAGGTCGGCCGCGCCTTGCGACACCGATTTCAGCTTCTTGTCCTGGTAGGCGGCGGCCGCGGTCGGCCAGAATTCGTCGATCGGGTCGGTCAGCAGCAGCACCTCGATGCCCTTGGCGGCAAAGCCTTCGAGCTGCGGGCTCTGCTTCAAGCGGCCGATATCGTCGCCGGTGATGTAATAGATGGCGTCCTGGCCCTCCTTCATGCGTCCGACATAGGTTGCGAGGCTGACCAGCTCGTCGGAAGCGGTCGAGCGGAAGCGGCACAGATCGAGAAGGTCGCCCTTGCGCTCGAAATCCTCGTAAAGCCCTTCCTTCAGCACCGCGCCGAAACTGTCCCAGAAGGTGGCGTAATCGCCATCCTCGGCTTCGGCCTTGCGCTTGAGCTCGCCCAAGATCTTCTTGACCAGGCCGGTGCGGATCTTGGCGAGTACCGGATTGTGCTGCAGCATCTCGCGGCTGACATTCAGCGGTAGATCGTGGCTGTCCACCACGCCGCGCACGAACCGCAGATAAGGCGGCAGCAGCTCCTGGGCGTCGTCGGTGATGAAGACGCGATTGACGTAGAGCTTCACATGCTGCTTGCGTTCGGGGCTGAACAGATCGAAGGGCTTCTGCTTCGGAATGAACAGCAGGCCACTATATTCGATCGCCCCTTCGGCCTTGTAATGCAGCGTCGCCCAGGGTTCGTCGAAAGCATGGGCGACGTGGTGGTAGAATTCCTTGTACTGCTCGGGCGTGACCTCGGATTTGGGCCGGGTCCAAAGCGCCGAAGCGCTGTTGACCGTCTCTTCCTTGTCCTCTTCCTGCATCACCACGGGCAGCGCGATATGGTCGGAATAGGTCTTGACGATAGTGCGCAGACGGTAGGGTTCGAGGAACTCATCCTCGCCTTCTCGTAAGTGCAGGCGGATTTCCGCGCCGCGCTTGGCGTCGGTGGCCTCGGCGATGGTGAATTCGCCGCGCCCGTCGGAGCGCCACACCCAGCCATGCTCTTCGCCGGCTTTTTTCGTCACCACCTCGACCTGGTCGGCCACCATGAAAGCGGAATAGAAGCCGACGCCGAACTGGCCGATCTGCGAAACCTCGCCTTTTGCGTCCTTTTTCACCTGATCGAGAAAGGCGGCGGTGCCCGATTTGGCGATGGTGCCGAGATTCTCCACCAGCTCGGCGCGGCTCATGCCGATGCCGTTATCGATGATCGAGAGGGTGCGCTTTTCCTTGTCAGGCACCAGGCGGATCTTGAATTCGCCATCTCCTTGCAGGAGGGAGGCATCCGTCAACGACTGGTAGCGCAGCTTGTCGCAGGCGTCAGAAGCGTTTGAAATCAACTCTCTAAGGAAGATTTCCTTGTTGCTGTAGAGCGAGTGGACGACGATATCGAGCAGTTTCGCGACTTCAGCCTGAAAACTCAGTTTTTCTTCGGCCATGAGAGGAGTACCCTGGTTGCGTATCGAGGTTGCGGTTCAAGAATCGCGCAACGATATGAGGACAGGACCGGCCGAACGCAAGTGCGTTTTGCCGTGCGTACCCAAGCCGGCCCGAGAAACAGTACGGAGAGGCTTATGAAGATACCGCTGCAAATCACTTTCCATGGTATCGACCATTCCAACGCCTTAGAGGAGCGCATTCGAGACAAAGCTCTCAAGCTCGAACAAATATACGACCGCATAACGAGCTGCAGAGTGGTAGTCGAACCCCACCACCGAAACACCAGCAATCTTCACCGCAAGGGAGAGCCCTTCCACATAAGAATCAACGTCACAGTGCCCGGCGCCGAACTGGTGGCCGGCCGTGATCCCAAGGACCCTCACGTCAATGAGGATGTCGGGATCGCGCTTCGTGACGCCTTCGATTGCATGGGCAGGCAATTGAAAGATTTCGCAGCCCGCTCGCGCGGCGACTTCAAGGCTCGCGCGGCGCAATAACCCATAGCCGGAACCGCCTTCCCCGGATGGCCGGGGAAGGCGGCAACCGGAAGCTCGATGACAGGTTTTTCCGATCATAGCCGGATCGTCGCGGTCTTAGGGCCGACCAATACCGGCAAGACCCATCTGGCCCTGGAGCGCATGCTCGGCCACCGCACCGGAATGATCGGCTTCCCGCTCCGCCTGCTGGCCCGCGAAAATTACGACCGCATCGCCAAACTCAAGGGCAAGAACGCCGTCGCCCTGATCACCGGCGAAGAGAAGATCATTCCTCCTTACGCCCAGTGGTTCGTCTGCACGGTCGAGAGCATGCCGCTCGATCGCTCGGTCGATTTCCTGGCCATCGACGAGATCCAGCTGTGCGGCGACGCCGAGCGCGGGCATATCTTCACCGACCGGCTGTTGCATGCGCGGGGCGAGTCCGAGACCATGTTCCTGGGGTCGGAAACCATCAAGCCGCTGATCAAGAAATTGGTGCCGCACGCCGAATTCATCTCGCGCCCGCGCCTCTCGACCCTGACCTATGCCGGCCCGGCAAAGCTGACCCGCCTGCCGGGACGCTCGGCCATCGTCGCCTTCTCGGCCTCGGAGGTTTATGGCATCGCCGAGATGATCCGCCGCCAGCGCGGCGGCGCGGCAGTTGTTCTGGGCGCGCTGTCGCCCCGCACCCGCAATGCGCAGGTGGCGCTCTATCAGGCCGGCGAGGTCGATTATCTGGTCGCCACCGACGCCATCGGCATGGGCCTCAATATGGATGTCGACCATGTCGCCTTCGCCGCTGCCCGCAAATTCGACGGCCAGGTGTCGCGCGGCCTCGAAGCGCCGGAAGTGGCGCAGATCGCCGGCCGCGCCGGCCGTCATATGAATAACGGCACCTTCGGCACCACGGCCGATGTGCCCGGCCTCGACCCGATGATCGTCGAGGCGGTGGAGAACCACCATTTCTCGCCGCTGAAACGTCTGCAATGGCGCAACAGCGCCTTGCGCTTCACTTCGGTCCAGGCGCTGGCCGCTTCGCTCGACAAGCTGCCCGACCATCCCGGCCTGCTGCGCGCCCGTGAAGCCGACGACCGGCTGGCGCTCCAAGCCCTCTCCAGCGACGCCGATAGCATGGAACGCGCCAAGACGCCGGATCGCGTCCGCCTGCTGTGGGAGGTCTGCCAGATCCCCGATTTCCGCAAGAGTCTGGCCGAGCAGCATAGCCGACTGCTGTCCGCCATCTTCCACCATCTGACCGAACCGGCGGCCAAGCTGCCGGCCGATTGGCTGGACCGCCAGGTGAAGCGCCTCGACCGCACCGACGGCGACATCGACACGCTGATGAACCGCATCGCCAATGTGCGCACCTGGACCTATGTCAGCCATCGCGGCGATTGGGTGGAGAATGGTCCGGAATGGCAGGAGCGCACCCGCGCCATCGAGGACCGGCTGTCCGACGCCCTGCATCAGCGCCTGACCCAGCGCTTCATCGACCGCCGCACCGCCGTGCTGACCAAGAAGCTCAGGAATGACGAGGCGCTGGCTTCCTCGGTCTCGGAGGAAGGGCTGCTGACCGTCGAGGGCGAGTTCATAGGCTCGCTGCAAGGCTTCCGCTTCACCCAGGACCGCTCGGAAAGCGGCACGGCGGCGCGCGCCGTCTCGGCGGCGGCCCGCGCCGCCTTGAAACCCGAGATCGCCGAACGGGTGGCACAGTTGGCCGCCGCCCCCGATGGCGAGTTCGATATCGATCCGGCCGGTCAGGTGCTGTGGCGCGGCGAGCCGGTCGCCACGCTCCAGGCCGGCGCCCTGCCCCTGCAGCCGGTGATAGAGCTTCTCTCCTCGGAATGGATCGATGCCGAGGCTCGCCGCACGCTCGACAAACGCCTGTCGGCTTGGCTGGAGAGCCGGCTGCGCGCCTTGTTCGGCCCCCTGCTGCCCGCCAAGGACGAGGAATTGTCCGGACCGGTGCGCGGGCTCCTGTTCCAGCTCGCCGAACATCTCGGCTCCATTCCGGCGGTCAAGCAGGACAAGCTGTCGGAAGCCGACCGCAAGGTCATGGCGCGGCTCGGCGTGCGCTTCGGCACCGAAAGCCTATTCCTGCCGGCGTTGCTGAAGCCGGACGCCCAGCGCTGGCGCGCGCTTCTCTGGTGCCTGCATCGGGGCCAGCCGCCGATCCCCGCTCCGCCGCCGGGACGGGTCTCGCTGCCGGCCGACCATCCGGCCTCCTATTACGACGCGGTCGGTTATCGGCGTTTGGGCAAACAGGCGATCCGTCTCGACATGCTGGAGCGCTTCGCCGCCGAACTGCGCAAACTCGCCCGCCAGGGGCCGATCTCGCCGCCGGCCGCCTGGATGTCGCAACTGGGTATCGGCGCCGAGGATATGAAAGGGCTGATCGAGGCGATGGGCTACAAACCGAAGCAGGACGGCCAATTGGTCACCTTCCATCACGCCAAGAAGCCGGCGCGCAGGCGGCCGAAATCGCAGAAGATCGACGAAAACTCCCCCTTCGCCATACTGAAAAGGCTAAGATGACCACCCTTCGCATCGATAAATGGCTGTGGTTCGCGCGCTTCTGCAAATCGCGCAATCTGGCGCAGAATTGGATCGAAAGCGGTGAGGTGCGCCTTAACGGGGCAGTGGTCGACAAATGCAACAGCCCGGTCAAGATCGGCGACCGTATCGAGATGCCGCGCGGGCCGCGCCTGCGCCATGAGGTCGAGGTGCTGGGGTTGGCCGAGAGGCGCGGCGGCGCGCCGGAAGCCCAGACCTTGTACCGCAGCCTCACCATCACGAAGGACAGCTTGTTCTAGAGTTCAAGCTGTGTTACCGAAGGCCCGCACAGTTACCCAAGCGCCGCACGGAGTATCGTCATGAGTTACGTGGTCACCGAAAACTGCATCAAATGCAAATACATGGATTGCGTTGAGGTGTGCCCGGTCGACTGCTTCTACGAGGGCGAGAACTTCCTGGTGATCAATCCGGACGAATGCATCGATTGCGGCGTCTGCGAGCCGGAATGCCCGGCCGAAGCGATTTTCCCGGACAGCGACAGCCGCGCCAAGGATTGGGCCGAGCCCAACCGTCAATATTCGGCCGAATGGCCGAACATCACCCGCAAGGGCGTGGCCCTGCCCGACGCCGACGAGTGGAAGGGCAAAGAAGGCAAAGCCGAACTCTTGAGCCCGAATCCCGCCAAGCGCTGATCTCCGTTTTTCTGCATTTGCGACCCCGCCGCGGCGCGTCCCGGCGGGGTTTGTTTTTGGGCCTTGCGTTTTTTGCAGGTGTCTTATTCCTGTAACAGACACCGTCCGGGCAATTTCACCTTACCAACCGGGACGGTTTTGTGATATAAGTCCACTCTTCGCCGAAACAGGTTCGGCGGCGGCCGCTTCGGCGGCATGGGCCATCTGGGCTGTAGGCCACACAAGGCAAATCAGACGAATCCGGATCGACCGCTTTTGCGGCACGGTGCAGGGCGTTTTTTGTTGTGTGCAGCGCCATCGCCCCTGGTGTCGAGGGAATAGAGACAACATGTTGGACATTCAGACGTTCAATGAAGGCGACTATGTCGTGTATCCCACCCACGGCGTGGGCAAGGTCGCGTCCATCGAACGGCAGCGCATTGCCGGCCACGAACTCGAGCTGTTCGTGATCACTTTCGACCGTGACCGCATGACCCTGCGCGTTCCTGTGCCGAAGGCCCGCATGTCCGGCTTGCGCAAGCTGTCCACCCGCTCCGTCATGGACGATGCGCTCGGCAAACTGCGCGGCCGCGCGAAGGTCAAGCGCGCCATGTGGTCGCGCCGCGCCCAGGAATATGAGGCCAAGATCAATTCGGGCGATCCGATCTCGATCGCCGAAGTGGTGCGCGACCTGCATCGCAATGCCAACCAGCCCGACCAGTCCTACAGCGAACGCCAGATCTATGAAGCCGCGCTGGAGCGTCTGGCCGCCGAACTGGCCGCCGTCGAGCAGATCGCTGCCGACCAGGCCACGCAAAAGCTGGAAAAGCTGCTCGACGCCGCTTAATCTACTTTCCTGGGCGGCTGTCTTCGGGCCGCCGCCAAAGGGAGGGTTGGCGCGAGCGCGATGTCATCTGAACACGGTATTTTCGCGACATTGCGGGGTGACCGCCGCGTTTGGGCGGTTTCGGCCCTGCATGGCGAGGCGGCCCGCCTCGGCGCCCTCCACCAACAGATCCTTCCCGTTTACGAGGCCGGAGACCAGTTGGTCTATCTCGGCAATTACTCGGGGCATGGCACCGCCGTTCGGGAAACCATCGACGAGCTGCTGACCTTCCGCCGCACCATCCTGGCGACGCCGGGGGCGGAGTGCGAGGACATCGTCTTTCTGCGCGGCGCCCAGGAAGAGATGTGGCAGAAGCTCCTGCAATTGCAATTCGCGCCCAATCCGGTGCAGGTGCTGAAATGGATGGTCGGGCAAGGCATCGAGCCGACCGTAAACGCCTATGGCGCCTCGATCGAGGAAGCCATCGCCGCCCAGCGCGAAGGCACTCTGGCCCTGACCCGCTGGACCACTCAGCTTCGGCAAAATCTCCGCAATTATGACGGCCATAACGCGCTGATGAGCGCGCTGCGCCACGCCGCCTTCACCGAGGGCGGAAGCATGCTGTTCGTCCATGCCGGCATCGATCCGCACCGCCCGCTTTCGGCCCAAAGCGACTCCTTCTGGTGGGGCGGCTCGGGCTTCGGCTCGATCACCGAGCCTTACAATGGCTATAAGCGCGTCATCCGCGGCTTCGACCGCCGCCGCGAAGGGCTGCAGGAAACCCCTTACACGGTTTCGCTCGATGCGGGCGGCGGCTTCGGCGGCCCGCTGATGGCGGCCCTGTTCGCCCCCGACGGCAGCATCATCAAGACGGTTTCGGCATGAAGGGCGCATCGTGAAAGGTGATCGGGATCTACTGGCGGAACTCTATCCGCCGATCGAGCCCAACCGGCATGGGTGGCTGGCGGTGGATGCCACGCATCGGCTCTATTGGGAAGAATCGGGCAATCCGCGCGGCGTGCCGGTGATCTTCCTGCATGGCGGGCCGGGGGCCGGCTGCGCGCCGGTGCATCGCCGTTTCTTCGACCCCACGCATTACCGCATCATCCTGTTCGATCAGCGCGGCGCCGGCCGCTCGGTGCCGAATGCCGAGGTCCGCGACAATACGACGCAGGCCTTGCTCTCCGACCTCGAGGCCTTGCGCCTCCATCTCGATGTCGACCGCTGGCTGGTGTTCGGCGGCTCCTGGGGCAGCACCCTCGCCCTCGCCTACGGACAGGCGAACCCTTCACGCTGCCTTGGTTTCGTGCTGCGCGGCATCTTCCTGTTCACTTCGGCCGAGGTGGATTGGTTCATGCATTATATGGGCCGGATCTTCCCCGAAGCCGCCCGCATGTTCCGCGACTTCATCCCGCCGGTCGAGCGTTCGGACCTGCTCGGCGCCTATTACCGCCGGCTGGTCGATCCAGACCCGACCATCCATCTGCCGGCGGCGCAATGCTGGTGCACCTATGAGGAAAGCTGCTCGCGCCTGCTGGTCGAGCCGGGTGATCCGCGCCTATCCTCCGCCGTACTGGCGATGGCCCGGATCGAGGCCCATTACATGGTCAATCGCGGCTTCATCGAGGAAGGCCAGCTTTTGCGCGACATCCACCGCCTGCATGGCATCCCCGCCACCATCGTGCAGGGCCGCTACGACATCGTCTGCCCGATCACGGCGGCCGACCAGCTAGCCCGTTCCTGGCCGGGCGCCGGCTATCACGTCGTGCCCGACGCCGGACACTCGGCGATGGAACCCGGCATCCGCGCCGCGCTGGTGAGCGCGGCGAACCGATACCGGGCTCTCTGAGGGCGGGGCTTTCTCCCTCTCCCCTCCGTGGGAGAAGGCCGGGGCGAGGGGGCGGTGGGGTTCACAAAATCTTCGTTTGGCGAAAAGCTGCGCCTGACTAGGCTGATCGCCCTCTAGTTCTGTGGGGAAACCTCATGAAACGCCTGTCCGTCGCCGCCCTCGCCTTGTTCGCCGCCTTCGCAGCCCGGGCAGAAACGCCGCACAATCTCATCCTGTTCGTGCCGGACGGCCTGCGGTCCGAGATGGTGACGCAGCAATTCGCGCCGGCCATGGCGCAGCTCGCCCATGACGGGGTTTATTTCGCCAACAGCCACAGCCTGTTCCCGACCTTCACCACCGCCAATGCCTCGGGCCTGTCGACCGGCCATTACCTCGGCGATACCGGCGATTTCAGCAACACCCTCTATGCCGGCTTTCCGGTGCCGGGCGCTCACGATTCGGTGACGCCCTTCATCGAAGACGACACGGTGCTGGGGGATCTCGACAAGCATTTCGGCGGCAATTTCCTGGATGAGACAACGGTCATCGAACAAGCGGCCAATCAAGGCTACAACACGGCGGCGGTCGGCAAGCTCGGCCCGACCCTGATTTTCAGCCATACCAAGCGCGACGGAACCGGCCCCGTCGTCATCGACGACCGCACCGGCCGCGCCGACGGCGTGCCCCTGCCCTCCTGGCTGGCGACCGCGATGACCATGGCCGACATCAGCGTCGCCGCCCCGTCGCGCGGCGACAATGGCGCCAATGGCACCATCGTTGCCAATACCCAGCAGCTCACTTATTTCACCAAGGTGATCACCAAGCTGCTGCTGCCGAAATTCAAGCAGGATGGAAAGCCGTTCCTGCTGGTTTATTGGTCGCGCGATCCGGACGGATCCCAGCACAATCAGGGCGACAGTCCGGACAGCCTGGTTCCCGGCATCAACGGCCCGACCTCGCTGGCCGCCATCAAAAATGCCGACGATCAGGTGGCAAAGCTGCGCGAAACCCTCGTTTCCCTCGGACTCGACCAGAGCACCGACATCATCGTCTCGGCCGATCACGGCTTCTCGACCATCTCGCGTCAGGCCAAGAGCCAATCGGCCGAACAGCGTTATGAAGATGTGCCGGCGGGCTTCCTGCCGCCCGGTTTCGTCGCTCTCGATCTGGCCGCGGCCCTCGGCATGCCGCTTTACGACCCCGACAATCACAATGCCAAGATCGGCCTCAATGCGCATCCCAGCCATGGCAACGGCCTGCTTGGCCGCGATCCCGGCGCGCCGGACATAGTGGTTGCGTCCAATGGCGGGTCGGATCTGATCTATATTCCCGCCGGCCCGACCGCCCATTACACCGCCGGCCGGGCGGTCAACTTCCTGCTGAAGCAGGATTATGTCAGCGGCCTGTTCGTCGATCCGGCCTTGGGCGAGTTCGCCGGCACCCTGCCGCTGTCGGACATCAATCTGGCCGGCAAGGCGGTGACGCCGCAGCCCTCGATCGTCATCAACTTCAAGAGCTTCTCGACCGGCTGCGACAAGCCGACCACCTGCTCGGTCGAAATTTCCGACACCACGCTCAATCACGGTCAGGGCATGCATGGCAGCTTCTCGCGCGCCGACACCTTCAACTTCGCCGCCGCCATCGGCCCCGATTTCAAGGCCGGCTATAAAGACCCGGTGCCAGTCAGCAATGCCGATGTCGGCCAGACTATCGCCGCTCTGCTCAAGCTTAATCTGCCGAAGAATGGCACTCTGACCGGCCGCCCGATGAGCGAGGCCTTCCCCGGCGGCACGGAGCCGAAGGTTGAGAGCATCGTGCTGAAATCGAAGCCCGGCCCGGAAGGCCAGGTGACAATCCTGAAAATGCAGCAGGTCGGCGACCAGAAATATTTCGACGTGGCGGGCTTCAAAGGCCGCACCTTGGGGCTGGATTGACGGATTTTTCGGGGATCTGGCGACTGGACGCCGAAGCCAGCCGCTTCCACGGCCCGGCTCCGGCCGCGCTGCTGATGACGATCGAGCACCGGGAGCCCGATCTGACACAGCACATCGTCGCCACCGATCCGTCCGGCCGGGAACAGCGCCGGACTTTCGCCTGCCGCATCGGCGAAAAGACCATCAGTTCGATCGGCGAGACCACCCTTCATTGCCACGCTTACTGGCAGGAGGGCGAGCTCGTCATCGAAACCACGATGAGCCGCCAAGGCCGCGACCTTCATTTCAAGGATTGCTGGTCTCTCTCCACCGACGGCGCCCGCCTGACCATGGCTCACCGCGACGATGCGCTGGCCGGCCAGAACGTGGTCCTCATCCGCGACGAAGCTTCCCCCTCCACCCCGGCTTGATCCCCCGGACGCCCCATGCGATAAAGCCGCTGGCGCGTCCGTAGCTCAGCAGGATAGAGCACAGGATTCCTAATCCTGGGGCCGTGGGTTCGAATCCCGCCGGGCGCACCATTCCTTTCAATCGTGGTCGATTTGAAATCGCGCCAACAGGTGGCGACTTGGATTGTTTGTGCCGGAATTGAGTCGGCTCTTTGTCGCGGCTCGCGCGGGGATGCTCGGGGGCAGGCGCAAATCCTCATATTCAGGCCCTCGCCGTGAGCTGGTCATAATTCTCTCAGCACAAAATACATATCCACTTCCCCTTTTCCCTTCACGGCGACCTTGCCCCGGTAGTCGCAGGCGAAATAGTTCGAGACCAGGTCATGGGTGTAAGCGGAGATATTGACCTGATCGGGCTCGCCGGTGCTTTCCATGCGAGCGGCAATGTTCACTGTGTCGCCCCAGATGTCGTAAGCATATTTCCGCTTGCCGACCACGCCTGAGACCACGGGACCGCTGTGGATGCCCACCCGAAGGCGCCATTTGAACGAGTGCGTTGCATTTCGTTGCGCGATGAACGCCTGCATTCGAAGCGCCGCGCGAACACAGCGCCGCGCATGATCGGATTGGCGCTCGGACAGACCGCAAACAGCCATGTAGGCATCGCCGATCGTCTTGATCTTCTCGAGCTCTTCCTCGGCGGAGATGTCGTCGAAGGCGGCAAAGATATCATTCAGTTCGGCGACCATGCGGTCGGCCGGCATGGTCGCGGAGGCTTGCGTGAAGCCGGCCAGATCGGTGAAGAGAATGGTGACCGATTCGTGACGTGTGGGGATCACATGGCCGGTCGAAGCCAATTGCCGGACGACATCCGCCGGCAAGATGTTGGCGAGCAGGGAGTCCGCGCGTTGTACCGCCTCGGCCAGCTGTTGGGTTCGTTCGGCGATTTGGCTTTCCAGTTCACGTTGGCGCGCCTTCACGCAC
>Ga0213872_10001620_pt1 | contig 14255 bp, 18 predicted proteins | sample VelepicomBERX_R2_FD_160071 | JGI IMG/M metagenome (GOLD analysis project Ga0213872, IMG submission 160071) | Rhizosphere microbial communities from Vellozia epidendroides in rupestrian grasslands, the National Park of Serra do Cipo, Brazil - RX_R2 | ecosystem: Host-associated > Plants > Roots >...
TCAAAGCGCCTAATATCGTCTCATGGGCACCATGAATATTTCCCTCCCCGATTCGCTCAAGTCCTTTATCGATGAGCAGGTCAGCCAAGGCGGTTATGGCACCAGCAGCGAATACGTGCGCGAACTGATTCGTAAGGAAGCGGAGCGGGTGCATTTGCGTAGCTTGTTGCTGGACGGGGCCACATCGGCTGTTACCGCGCCGGCTGATGCTGCTTATTTCTCGGGGCTGCGAGAGCGCGTCAAACGACGTGTCAAGTGATGCCAAGCAAACCACTCGTCCCCCGCGCTCGTGCCAGCCGCGATGTGGACGAGGCCATCGAATACTACCTTGGCGAAGGGGCGGAACATGCCGCGCTGGGGTTCATCGACGCATTAGAGCAAGCCTATTCCCACATCGGACGCCATCCTGCCAGCGGGGGTACCCGCTATGCGCATGAGTTGAATCTTCCTGGCCTGCGTACCTGGCCGCTGACACATTATCCCTATCTTGTTTTTTTTATCGAACGTGCGGCGCACATTGATGTCTGGCGGGTTCTGCATAGTCAGCGCGATATTCCAGCCTGGCTCTTAAACGAAGCCTAAGGGCACCAGGCCAAAGTCAGGGCGCGGGAGCGGTGGCGCGCTCCAGCGCATCGAGCCATCGGATCGCCTGCTCCCGGCTGGAGCCGCACATCTCTTCCGACGGTTGCAAGCCCCCGCAAAATGCCGGCCGTTCCGGCTGGCCGAAGATGCGGCACAGCATATCGTCGCCCAGCTGGATGCAGCGCACCCCGGCCGGTTTACCGTCGGGCATACCGGGAATCGGCGAGGTGATGGAAGGCGCCGTGCAGCAGGCGCCGCAGGCGGGGCGGCATTGGAAGGACATGATGGGGCGGTATTTTACCGCAGCCGCCAGAACCCCGCGTGCGCCACCCGGGCCTCGTCCTCGCGCAGCGGGCCGATCACCTCGGTCGGGCGCTGGCCGCGCGCGAACACTTCGCGGCAGGGCAGCGACAGCGTCGGGTTTTCCGGATCGCTGCCGGTCAGTGCCAGCAGGCTGTGTTCCGACAGCGCGTACACCACCCGGCCCACGCCGCTCCAGTAGGTGCCGCCGGCGCACATGGCGCACGGTTCGGCGCTCGAATACAGCGTGGCGCCGGCCAGTTCGGCCGGGCTGTAACGCTGCGACGCCAGCCGCAGCGCGTTCATCTCCGCGTGGGCGGTGCGGTCGCTGCTGGAATCGTTCATCGCCTCCGCGATCACGCTGCCGTCGGCCGCCACCACCATCGCCGCGAAGGGATGATGGCCCTCGTCGCGCGAGCGCTGCGCCAGCGCCAGCACGCGGGTCAGGAACTGCTGGTCCTGGGCGCTCGCTGCCTGGTTCATGCGTCCTCCATGTCCTTGCGCAGCACGCCATAGCGCAGGCCCTGCTGCGTGAGATAGGCACGGTAGGCCAGCGACATGCGGTCGCACGCCACCGACACTTCCATGCCGGGGACCAGCGGCAGCCGCGCCGGAATCTGGTTTTCCAGGATCGGCTGGTCCTGCAGGAAGATGGTGTCCTGGAACTGGCGCAAGGCCTCTTCGCTGGAATCGAAGTCGGCCAGCGCCAGGATGATCCACACGCGCGTGCTGGTTTCGGTGAGCGGCTGCGGCAGCAGGGCGATCGCTTCGACCGGCCCGCCGGGTAGCTGCTTGGTCAGGATGGCGCTCAGCGGCCGCACCACGCGGTAGCTGTATTCCACCGCGCTGCCGCCTTGCGCCGCCTTGCTGGCCTGCGGCTGCCAGGCATGGCAGCGGCGCGCCACGATGCCCTGGCCATAGACGGCATCGTCCAGCGCCTCGACGCTGTAATCGTCCACGGCGGCGTGCTGCGGCGCGCCCAGGATGCCTTCGTGGACAAAGGCGAAGTGCGCCATGTCGAGGAAGTTCTCGACGATGCGCGGCGCGCTGCTGCGCACATCATAGGGGCCGCAGATCACCTGGCGCAGCGTGGCCTGCTCGCCCTCGGGGAAGGGCGGCAGCGCGCCGGCCGGCGTGCCGAGGCAGACCCACACCAGCCCATGGCGCTCCTGCACCGCATAGGTGGCCACCTGCGCCTTCAGATTGGCTTCGCTTAGCGCCGGCAGGGCCGGGATATGGCGGCAGCGGCCGCCGCTGCCAAAGGCCCAGCCGTGATAGGCGCAGTGCAGGGTGTCGTCGCGCAGCGTGCCGATCGACAGGCGGGTGCCGCGATGCGGGCAGCGGTCTTCCCAGGCGTGCAGCTGGCCGCCGCTGTCGCGCCACAAGGCCAGCGGCGTGTCGAGCAGGCTGGCGGCGGCGACAGCGCCGGCGCCGACCTGGGATGACCGCGCGACCGGGTGCCAGTCGTTCAGCAGCACCGGGTCGCGCAAGGGCAGCGGATCGCCCATTTACTTCGGAATCGCGCCTTCCACGCCTTGTACGTAGAAGTTCATCGAGGCCAGATCCTTGGCCGGGACCGCCGTGCCGGCCGGGTACTTGACCGCGCCCGACTGGTCCTTGATCGGCCCCATGAAGGGATTGAAGGTGCCGGCCGTCAGGGCCGCCTTCTTGGCCTCGAAGGCCTTGGCCGCATCGGCCGGCACCACCGGGTTCAGCGCCGCCATCTTGACCATGCCTTCCTTCATGCCGCCGTGGACTTCATTGGTTTTCCAGGTGCCGTCCAGTACCGCCTTGGCGGTCTCGATGTAGTAGCCGCCCCAGTTGTTGGTGCTGGCGGTCAGGTGGGCTTTCGGCGCGAACTTGCTCATGTCCGAATCCCAGCCGAAGGCGTACACGCCTTTTTCCTGCGCCACCTGCAGCGTGGCCGGCGAGTCGGTGTTCTGGTTCATCACGTCGACGCCCTGCGCCACCAGGGTCTCGGCGGCCTGGCGCTCCTTGGCCGGGTCGTACCACGAGTTCACCCAGATCACCTTGGTCTTGATGGCCGGGTTGACGCTTTGCGCGCCCAGGGTGAAGGCGTTGATGTTGCGGATCACTTCCGGAATCGGGAACGAGGCCACCACGCCCAGCGTATTGGTCTTGGTCATTTTGCCGGCGATCACACCGTTCAGGTAGGCGCCCTCGTACAGGCGGGTTTCATACACGCCCATGTTCTTGGCGGTCTTGAAGCCGGTGGCGTGCAGGAACACCACGTTGGGGAAGGCCTTGGCCACCTTCTCGGTCGGGTTCATGTAGCCGAACGAGGTGGTGAAGATCAGCTTGTTGCCGTCGGCGGCCAGCTTGCGGATCACGCGCTCGGCGTCGGCGCCTTCCGGCACGCTTTCGACATAGGTGGTCTTGACCTTGTCGCCCAGCGCCTTTTCCAGCGCCAGGCGGCCCTGGTCGTGGGCATAGGTCCAGCCGGCGTCGCCGACCGGGCCGACGTAAACGAAGCCGACCTTCAGCGGCTCGGCGGCGAATGATGGGGTAGCGGCCAGGCCCAGCATGGCGGCGGCGGAAAGGGCAAGCAGTGTGCGTCGTTTCATGGTTTTTCCTTTGTTTTATCGATCAGGCGATCATCGGATCAGAAGTGGTATTCGGCGCGTACCATCGGGGTCTTGGCGAAGGCGCCATCGCCGGCCGGGCCGCTGTGGTTATTGCCGAACTTGTTCTTCCAGTACTGGTATTCCAGGCCGAGCTTGAAGGTGTTCGGCTTGGCGCCCATGGCCGTGCCGACGTCGTACATGACCTGCATGTCGATATTGGTCTCGCGCGCGGTGTCGCCGCCGAATTCGTCCTTGCCCTTGCTGTCGATGAAGTTGGCGAAGCCCTCGAACGACAGGCCGGTGTCGGCGCCGAGCGGAATGCCCCAGACCGCGTTCAGCATGGCGTGGGTCTTGTAGGTGTAGCGGTCCACCGAGGTGTTGCTGTAATCGTTATGCGGCGCATTGCTCTCGCGCAGGGCGAACAGGCTGAGATTGAGGAAGCCCGGCACATCCATCATCAGGGTCGGGCCGGCCACCAGCATGCGCTTCTTGGAGTTGTAGCCGGCGTCGCTCTTGGTGTTCCAGTCGAAGCCGACGGTCGCGCCGACGCCGCGCACCGGACCGAAGGCCAGGTTGGCGCCGCTGACCTTGCCCAGGTCCAGGGTATGGCGGTATACCACATAGGCTTCCTGCGCGCCGCTCTTGGCGCCCGGCGAGGACGGGTCCTTGTCGTCGGACATCAGCAGGTCGGCGCTGAAGAAGTTGGTGCCGTACTTGTAGCCGCTGACGCTGCTGAAATTGACGATGTTCTTCTTGATGTCCTGGTTGTTGTAGGGCTCGCCGAACTTGGTGCCATAGCGGTAGCTGATCGAGGTATCGCTCCAGTCGGCGGCATGGGCGCTGGCGGTACAGGCGGCCAGCAAGGCAAGGGCGGCACTGCGGAAGATGGGGTGGGTCGTCATGCAAGGCTCCGGGTCAGGTTAAAGGAAGGAATTGCTCCGGATTAAAACCCTAGCAATTCCCGGGCCAACACAAAAAAAACGGCGGCGTCCATCCCTCAAAAGCCGGACAGGGCTTCGGCCAGGCTGATCTTGCGCTCCGGCTCGCCCAGGCGCAGGCGCGCTTCGATTTCGCGCAGATGGTGTTCGCTCAGGCGGGTGGCTTCCTCCACCTTGCCCAGTTCGATCAGCGCCGCCAGCTCCTGGTGCTCGTGGTTGCCGCACATGGCGGCGCCGGGGTTCTCGTACAGCGCGATAATCAGCGAGCAGCGCGACACCAGCTCCGCCATGAAGCGCAGCAGCACCGCGTTGCCGGCCAGCTCGGCCAGCAGCAGGTGGAACTCGCCGCCCAGCCGGATCCAGCCGGCGCGGTCGCCGTTGTGGCGCGCCTGGTCCTCCGCCTCCAGCGCGGCGCGCAGGCGGCGCAGCGAGGCCGGCGTGGCCCGGCTGATCACCAGCGGGACGATCTCCCGTTCCAACGCGCGGCGCGCGGCGAAAATGTCGCGCGCCTCCTGCGGCGTGGGCGAGGCCACCACCGCGCCGCGATTGGGGCGCAGCTCGATGATGTGGTCGTGCGCCAGGCGCTGCAAGGCCTTGCGCACGGTGGTGCGGCTGACCTGGTACAGTTCGCAGAGATCGGCCTCGCCCAGGTGGGTGCCGGGCGGCAGCCGGTGGCTCATCACGGCGCTGACCACGGCGCGGTAGATGTGCAGATCGACGGCGGTGGTGCCGCGTTTCAGCTGCGGATCGGCTGGGGCGTCCAATGTGGCTGGCCGGCGCCGGCCGGGTGGGCGCGGCGCCGCGTCGTGGGTCGTCATGGCGTGCTTCTCCTGATCATGGTGTCGGCATGGTTAAGCAGGAATCGTGCGCATCTGGCCAGCTGGATTGTGTACAAACTTACGCCAATCCGGTCCACCGCGCACGCCTTTTTTGCACACTCGTGGTGAGTCTGGTGGTCACTAACAGTGCATGTTTGCCACAATGCGCCCAAAAACGGGCATGATCGTTTTTGGGGGCGGCGCCGGCGGTGATGGTGTATTTTGTGGCATGGTCCTTGCATCATCGTGGATACGTTTTACTGCATATTTGTATACAACCACTGCGCGGAGGTTTGGCCTGATGAATCACACTGTCGTCGCGGCGCCGCCGCCGCGCCTGCAACTGCTGGGCATCTGCAAGGCCTACCCCTCGGTGGTGGCCAACGCCGGGGTGGACCTGACCGTGCAGCCGGGCGAAATCCACGCGGTGCTGGGCGAGAACGGCGCCGGCAAGAGCACCCTGATGAAGATCATCTACGGCGTGACCCGCCCGGACGACGGCCAGATCGCGTGGGAGGGCCGCCAGGTCGAGATCCATTCGCCGCACGACGCGCGCAAGCTGGGCATCGGCATGGTGTTCCAGCACTTCGCCCTGTTCGAGACCCTGACCGTGGCCGAGAATATCGCGCTGGCGCTGGACCACAAGGTCACGCCTGCGCAGCTGGCGCCGCGCATCCGCGCCGTGTCGGAACAATACGGCCTGCCGCTCGATCCGCAGCGGCTGGTGCACAGCATGTCGGTGGGCGAGCGCCAGCGGGTCGAGATCGTGCGCTGCCTGCTGCAGTCGCCACGCCTGCTGATCATGGACGAGCCGACCTCGGTGCTGACCCCGGACGCGGTGCAAAAGCTGTTCGAGTCGCTGCGCCGGCTGGCGGCGGAAGGCGTCAGCATCCTGTACATCAGCCACAAGCTGGACGAGATCCAGGCGCTGTGCGACCAGGCCACCGTGCTGCGCGCCGGACGCGTGGCTGGCCGCGCCGATCCGCGCCAGGCCGGCGCGCGCGCGCTGGCCGAAATGATGATCGGCCGCGAACTGCCGGCCTGCCGCCATCTGCCGCGCGCGCCGGGCGAGGTGCGGCTGGCGGTCGAGCATCTCAGCCTGCCCAGCGACGACCCGTTCGGCACCACTTTGAAGGACATCAGCCTGGAACTGCGCAGCGGCGAGATCGTCGGCATCGCCGGCATCTCCGGCAACGGCCAGCAGGAGCTGCTCAAGGCGCTGTCGGGCGAGCGTCCGCTGGACGGACCGGGGCAGGGCGGCATCCGCCTGTCCGGCAGCGACGCCGGCGCGCTGAACGCGGCGCAGCGGCGCAAGCTCGGCCTCGGCTTCGTGCCGGAGGAGCGGCTGGGGCGCGGCGCCGCGCCCGGCCTGTCGCTGGCCGATAACGCCCTGCTGACCGGCTACCTGCCGGCCGGCGCCGGCATGGTGCGGCGCGGCCTGATCCAGCGCGGCGCGGTGCGCGAGTTCGCCCGCGCCGTGATCGAGCGCTTCGGCGTCAAATGTGGCGGCGCGCAGGCGGCGGCGGGTTCGCTCTCGGGCGGCAATCTGCAGAAATTCATCGTCGGGCGCGAGATCGCGCTGGGCCCCCAGGTCATGATCTTCGCCCAGCCCACCTGGGGCGTGGACATCGGCGCGGCCATGCAGATCCGCCAGGCCATCATCGACATGCGCGACCAGGGCGTGGCGGTGCTGGTGCTGTCGGAAGAGCTGGATGAGCTGTTCATGCTGAGCGACCGCATCGCGGTGCTGGCCGACGGCCGCCTGTCGCGCGCGGTGCCGGCGGCATCGACCAGCATCGACCAGATCGGCGCCTGGATGAGCGGCGACTTTGGCGACGGCGGCGCGGCTGCCGCAGTGTCCCCCAGCAACAGCGAAGGAGCGGCCCATGTCCCGGCTTGAACCCCGTCCCGAACCCTCGCGCCGCATGATGCTGGCCTCGCCGCTGATCGCGGCCCTGGCCATGCTGCTGACCGGCTCCGTGCTGTTCTTCTTCCTCGGCCAGGAGCCGCTGCACGCCTTCTACGTCTACTTCATCAAGCCGGCCAGCAGCTGGTACGGCGTGGGCGAGCTGCTGCTCAAGGCCACCCCGCTGATCCTGTGCGGCATCGGGCTAGCGATCGGCTTCCGCGCCAACGTCGCCAACATCGGCGCCGACGGCCAGCTCACCATGGGCGCGATCGCGGCCGGCAGCGTGGCGCTGTACTTCGACGACGTGCAGGCCGGCTGGCTGCTGCCGCTGATGCTGGTGGCCGGTGCGCTGGGCGGCATGGCCTGGGCCGCCATCCCGGCGCTGCTGCGCACCCGCTTCAACACCAGCGAAATCCTGGTCAGCCTGATGCTGGTGTATATCGCCTACCTCTACCTCAGCTACCTGGTGCACGGCCCGCTGCGCGACCCGGCCGGCTTCAACTTCCCGCAATCGAAGATGTTCAACGACGCCGCCATGCTGCCGCTGCTGATGGAGGGCTTGCGCACCAACGCCGCTTTCCTGATTGCGCTGCTGGCGGTGGCCGGCGCCTGGTTCTTCTGCAGCCGCACCTTCGCCGGCTACCGCATGCAGGTCAGCGGCGTGGCGCCGGCCGCCGCGCTTTACGCCGGCTTCAGTGAGCCGCGCAATGTCTGGGCCGCCTTCATGATCAGCGGCGCGCTGTCCGGCATCGCCGGCGTGGGCGAGGTGGCCGGGCCGCTGGGACAGTTGCAGCCATCGGTGTCGCCCGGCTATGGCTTCGCCGCCATCATCGTGGCCTATGTGGGCCGCCTGCATCCGCTCGGCGTGCTGCTGGCGGCGCTGCTGATGTCGCTGTTGTACATCGGCGGCGAGGCGGCGCAGATCGAGCTGCAACTGCCCTCGGCCATCACCGGCCTGTTCCAGGGCCTGCTGCTGTTCTACCTGCTGGCGGCCGACCTGTTCATCCACTACCGTTTCAAGCCGCGCCACCGTGCGGCGCCGGCCGCCCTGGGAGAAAACGCATGAACGCCGAACTGTTGATCGCCTTCCTGGCCAGCACCGCCGGCGCGGCCACGCCGCTGATCCTGGCCTCGCTGGGCGAGCTGGTGACGGAACGCTCCGGCGTCCTCAATCTGGGGCTGGAAGGCATGATGCTGGTGGGCGCCGTGAGCGGCTTCGCGGTTACCCTGGGCACCGGTTCCATGACGCTCGGCCTGCTGGCGGCCATGGGCGCCGGCCTGCTGATGGCGCTGATCTTCGGCGTGCTGGTGCTGTCGCTGCAAACCAACCAGGTGGCCACCGGGCTGGCGCTGACCCTGTTCGGCATCGGCCTGTCGGCCTTCATCGGCCACGGCCTGGCCGGGCAGACCGTGGCGCCGCTGCCGCACCTGCACTTCCCGCTGCTGTCGGACCTGCCGTTTGTCGGGCCGCTGCTGTTCCGCTTCGACGCGCTGGTGTATGCCTCGCTGCTGCTGGTGGCGGGCATCAGCTGGATGCTGGCGCGCAGCCGCCTCGGCCTGGTGATCCGCGCGGTCGGCGAATCGCCGCACAGCGCCCACGCGATCGGCTTCCACGTCACCGGCCTGCGCTACGGCACCGTGCTGTTCGGCGGCGCCATGGCCGGCCTGGGCGGCGCCTACATGTCGCTGGCGCTGACGCCGATGTGGGTCGAGGGCATGACGGCGGGGCGCGGCTGGATCGCCCTGGCGCAGGTGGTGTTCGCCACCTGGAAGCCGCGCGGCGTGCTGCTGGGCGCCTATCTGTTCGGCGGCGTGACGGTGCTGCAGTTCCATGGCCAGGGCTTCGGGCTGGCGATTCCGTCCGAGTTCCTGTCCATGCTGCCCTACCTGGCCACCATCGTGGTGCTGGTGCTGATCTGCCGTAATCCGCAGACCATCCTGCTGAACAAGCCGATGTCGCTGGGGCAGAATTTCAAGGCCGACTGAGCGCCAGCCATTCCGCGATGGCTTGCGCCACCCAGGCGCCGTCGTCGAGCGGCAGGTCGTGGCCCGCGCTGGGGTGCAGCCGCAGCGGCGCGTCCCAGGCCGCCGCCAGGCGCAAGGAGCAGCGGTGGTCGACCAGGCGGTCGCCCTGGCTGGCCAGCACCAGCAGCGGAACGGCAGGCCGTTCCAGCGGCGCACGGAAGCGCGCGGCCGCCCACAGCTGGCGCAGCGCATTGGCCTGCGTGACGGGATATTCTCGCTGGTAACCGATCCAGCGTTGCAGCAGTTGCGCGCCTGCGTCAGCGCCGGTCAACTGGCTGGTCAGGCGCAGAATCATGGCCTCCTGCCGCGCCACGCCGCCCGCCACCAGCTGCTTGAGGATGGCCGGATAGTTCTGCCAGCGCAGCCGCTGATAGAACGGACTGTAAGGCCGCATGCTGGTATTGATCAGCACCAGCCGTGCCACTTCCTGCGGATAGCGGCTGGCCCACTCCACCGCCGCCATGCCGCCCAGCGACAGCGCCAGCACGTTGTATGGCGGCGGCAGTCCGCGCGCGCGCAGCTCGTCGCGGCAGAATTCCACCATCTCCGCCACCCGCGTGGGGCTGCGCAAGGCATGGCGCTCGCCGTTGCCCGGCAAATCCGGCATGACGATGCGGGGCGCCTCGCCATCGGCCCGCAGCGCCTGCGCCAGCTGGGCGGGAAAGCCGCCCCAGTGGCGCTGCTCGCGCATCAGCCCGCGCAGGAGGATCCAGCTGCTCATGTGTACCACTGCGCCAGCGCGCGCCGATGCTGCGCCGTGCGCGCCATGCCATGCGGCTGCCAGCGCAGGTGGCTGTGCGCCGCGCGCATCAGGAAATCGAACCACACCAGGTGGCGCCGCAGCACCCGCTGCAAGCGGTGCGCGGCGGTGGGATTGAAGATGGCAATGCGGTCAAAGATCTGGCGCGGATTCTTCTTGACCCAGGCCCACGAGCCCATCTCCAGGGTCAGCGGCAGGAACACGCGCTGGCTGTAGCTGGTGCCGTTCAAATACAGGTAGTCCCACAGGTCGCCGTGGGTGCGGTACTGGCGGCTCTGCGGCTCGAACACGTAGTTGTGGTTGGGGTAGCTCTGGCTGAACAGCTGTTCCAGCGCGGCGATGTCGGCCAGGTGCGGAATCGGCCGCGCGGTGTGCGCGTGCGGGAACCAGATGCGGTCGCGCAGGCCGAAGCCGGAGTGGCAGTCCAGCGCCATGCTGAACTGGCGCGACAGCAGCTCGCGCTGCACCACCTCGCACACCGCCTGGCTTTCGGCCTCCATCGGCGCATCGGCCGGGCCGCGATACCAGGGCAGGCGCGGACTATAGCGCTGCCCGCCCAGCATGAAGGGCACCCGCTCCATTGAACTCAGCGGCGCGTTGCGCATCAGGTCCACCCCGCTGGGATTGCAGCGCGTGGCCTGCCACATGCCGCCCGGGTTCACCAGCGGCATGAACACCAGCCGCATCGATTCCAGCTGCTGGTGCAGGCTGTTATCCCAGCGCAGCCGCATCAGCAGGCTTTCCAGGAAGGACAGCACCACCTGGGTGCCGATCCGCTCCAGGCCGTGGATGCCGCCAAAGAAGCCCAGCGCCGGCGCGGTGGGCGAGGGATTGCCCATGGCCAGCGAATACACCGGGAACTGACGCCCATCCATGCTGATGCTGCAATGGGTCTGCACCTCCAGGTGATGGCCACCTTCGTGGATCAGTCGTTTCAGTGTGATCAGCTCGGGCAGGTCTTTGGCGGGCATGGCGTGGTCCAGGGCAGAGTGGCTAGTGTAATCGATGCCGCCGCGCGCTCCGCAAATATTGAGACAAGCCGCTGCAATTTGCATACAATCGGCCAGGTGAGCCGACTCGACTTCCTTCCGCCCAAGCAAGCCCCCAGCCCGCGCGCCGCCATGAGCGGCCTGGTGCTGGGCTGCGTGCTGCCGCTGGCCGGCGTGGCTGCGGCCCTGCTATTTCGCGCCCACCAGCAGCAACAGCAGCAGCTGGGCGACAGCACCCTCAACCGTGCGCGCGCCATGATGGCGGTGGTGGACCAGGACTTCAGCACCATCCAGTCGACCCTGTCCGCGCTGGCCGGTTCGCGCATGCTGGAGCAGGGCGACCTGGCCGGCTTTCATGCGCGCAGCCAGGCCTTGCTGCCGGCCATGCATGCCGACAGCGTCCTGCTGCTGAGCCGCACTGGCGATATGCTGATGAGTACCCGGGTACCGTTCGGCAAGCCGCTGCCGCGCATGGGCCTGACGCCGCTGCTGCCGCGCACCATCAGCACCGGCCAGCCCGGGGTGTCGGATTTGTTTATCGGCCCGCTGACGGGCAGGTTTCTGTACACGGTGGCGGTGCCGGTCAAGCGCGACGGCCTGGTGGTAATGAGCCTGAACGCCACCGCCGTTCCTGGCGGACTGAACCACGTGCTGGCCGACCAGCAGCTGCCCGCCAGCTGGCGCGCCGCAATTATCGACAGCAGTGGCCATGTCGTGGCGCGCAACCGCGACATCGAACAGTACCTGGGCCATCTGGCATCCGGCGCGATCCAGGAGCGGCAGGCGTCCGGCCCGCGCGAAGGCATGGTGGAATCGGTCATGCTGGACGGCATCCCGGTGCAGACCTTCTACAGCAAGTCCGCCGTGACCGGCTGGGCCGTCATCATCGGCATTCCGCTCAGCGAAATGACGGCGCCGCTGCGCCAGTCGCTCAGCTGGCTGGCGCTGGCCGCCGTAGTGCTGTTGGCCGGCGGACTGGCCGGGGCCTGGCTGCTGGGCGGCCGCCGGCAACGCGCTTGAGATTGCCTTCTTATTGAGCAAAGACTTCTTGCAGCGTGTGCAGAGTGCTGGCCAAGGTCTTTTGACTGGCGGCGCCAAAGCGGGTGAGCAGCCGGGCCTTGTCGACGGTGCGGATCTGGTCCAGCAGCACCAGTCCCTTCTTGCCGTTGTGCGTGATGGGGATGCGGAATGGCGCCGGCCGGCTTTGCGTCGACATGGGCGCGACAATCACCGTGCGCAGGTGGTCATGCATCTCCGGTGGCGAGATCACCAGGCAGGGCCGCGATTTGCGGATTTCGCTGCCGATGGTTGGGTCGAGATTGACCAGCCAGATCTCGCCGCGCTTTACCACGAGTTCGCCTCGTCATCGGCATTGCCGAACTCGGGCAGCACCAGACCATCGTCACCCGCCTCCGCCAGTTCCTTGCTGGCTTCGGCCCAGCCGTTACGGACGGGCTGGGCGGGTGGGCGGATCACAATGGCCCCGTCTTCGACGGACACTTCCGCCTCGTCCTGCAGGCCGACCTGCGCCAGCAGGGGCGTGGGGAGAATCATTCCTTTGGAATTGCCGATACGGCGGATCGCGATGCGCATACTGCCTCCTGTTTAAGCAGATGGTAGGCCCGGGCCGAAAGGTGGTCAAGAACAATGTTATAACCTACCTTGGAACGAGCGCGCGGCTTGACGCTGGACTAGCCCCGGACTATATTAATGACTTGAAAGTAAGTTAATTGAGTCATGTCCATCCAAGAGCCCACTGAAACCAAGCCGCGCTGGGAGCGGCGCAAGGATGCGCGCCCGCAGGAATTGCTGGCCGCCGCACTGGGGCTGTTCGTCGAGCGCGGCTATGCCGCCACCCGCCTGGAAGACGTGGCGCGCCGCGCCGGCGTCTCCAAGGGCACGCTATACCTGTATTTCACCAACAAGGAAGAACTGTTCAAGGCGGTGGTGCGCGAGCACATCGTGCACGCCATCGGCGCGGCCGAGCAGACCGTGGCCGGCTTCAGCGGCCCGACCCCGGATCTGCTGCGCGAAATCCTGCTGGCCTGGTGGGAACAGCTGGGCGCCACCCATCTGGCCGGCATCACCAAGCTGATGCTGGCCGAAGCCAACAACTTCCCCGACCTGGCCGCCTTCTACGAAGAAGAAGTGGTGGCGCGCGGCGAGCGCCTGATTTCCAGCGTGCTGGAGCGCGGCATCGGGCGCGGCGAGTTTCGCCCGGTCGATCTGAAAATGATGACCCACGTGCTGTGCGCGCCGGTGATGATGCTGATGATGTGGACCAACGGCTTCATGCCCTGCGAGAAGGGCCCGATCGAGCCACAGTCCTATATGCAGACCTTTATCGAGTTGACCTTGCGCGGCCTGCAAGCCCCTTGAGCGGGCTGTTTTTGGCGGTTCATCCCCCTTAAAATGCAGACTGTCGCAATTTCCGGCCATTCCGCTGCCTAATCGTTAATATGTGCCTCCATGCCAGTTCAACGATAAAATGACGGATTATTCCTCCATCACCGAGTTACAAGATGAATATCGAACAAGCCCGTTTCAACATGATCGAACAGCAAATCCGCCCATGGGACGTCCTGGATGCGGAAGTGCTGGAACTGCTGCACGTGGTCAAGCGCGAGAACTTTGTGCCGGAAGCGCACAAGGCGCTGGCCTTCGCCGATACGGAAATCCCGCTGCCGGGCGGCTCGGCCATGCTGGCGCCCAAGGTGGAAGCGCGCATGCTGCAAGACCTGGCGCTGAAGAGCCATGAGAGCGTGCTGCAGATCGGCACCGGCACCGGCTACATGGCCGCGCTGCTGGCGCACAAGGCGCGCCACGTGACCTCGGTGGAAATTTCGCCGGAAATGAAGGCCGTCGCCGAGAAGAACCTGGCGGCGGCCGGCATCAGCAACGTCACCGTCGAACAGGGCAACGGCGCCCAGGGCTGGGCCCAGGGCGCGCCCTACGACGTGATCGTGGTCTCGGGCGGCCTGCCGGTGCTGCCGGAAGCCTTCCTGTCGCAGCTGAAGGTGGGCGGCCGCCTGATCGCCATCGTCGGCGAGGCGCCGGCCATGAAGGCGCAGCTGGTGACCCGGACCGGCGAGGCGGGCTACGACACCCGCACCCTGTTCGAGACCAACGTCAAGCTGCTGAAGGATGCGGTGGCGCCTTCGCAGTTCAAGTTTTAAGCGGCACGGAGCAGACATGCAGCATCTGACTGCTCTCGAGCTGGCCGATTGGCTGGCCGACGACGCGCGCCCCAGCCCGTTTCTGCTGGACGTGCGTGAACACTGGGAGTACGAGACCTGCCGCATCGAAGGCTCGACCCTGATCCCGATGGGCACCATCCCGGCGCGCATCA
>Ga0213872_10001621_pt1 | contig 14252 bp, 10 predicted proteins | sample VelepicomBERX_R2_FD_160071 | JGI IMG/M metagenome (GOLD analysis project Ga0213872, IMG submission 160071) | Rhizosphere microbial communities from Vellozia epidendroides in rupestrian grasslands, the National Park of Serra do Cipo, Brazil - RX_R2 | ecosystem: Host-associated > Plants > Roots >...
ACGAAGGCCCGGTGCTGGCCATCCACCAGTCCGACGAGCTGCTGGACGGCATGGATGCCTGGAACAAGGGCACCCACGGCCGCTCCGGCCTGATCGACCGCGTCAAGGCTTCCACCGTCACCGAGGCCGATGCCGAGAAGCAGATCATCGAGTTCCTGAAGCAGTACGTGCCGGCCGGCAAGTCGCCCATGTGCGGCAATTCCATCTGCCAGGACCGCCGCTTCATGGTGCGCGGCATGCCCAAGCTGGAAGAATTCTTCCACTACCGGAACCTGGATGTGTCGACACTGAAGGAACTGTGCAAGCGCTGGAAGCCGGAGATCGCCACCGGTTTCAAGAAGCGCCAGATGCACACCGCCCTGGCCGATATCCTGGAATCGATCGAAGAACTGAAGTATTACCGCGAGCACTTCATCAAGGAGTGAATCCTGCGCTGAAAAGCAAAGGCGCGCCGATCCCTGGCGCGCCTTTTTTATTTCCAAATGGCAATGAGGGTGGGATCAGTCGTCCGAATCCGCACCGCAGCACTTCTTGTACTTCTTGCCACTGCCGCAGGGGCAGGCATCGTTGCGGCCGGTCTTGGGCGCCTCGCGCTGCACCTGTTCCACCGCCGACTTGCGCTTGGGCGCCCAATAGCGATGGATGTGGGGGATGGCCGATTCGATTTCGATGGCCAGCTTGTGGGTCTTGATGGGGTCGTCGATGAGCTTGGTTTCTTCCTCCTCCAGCTCTTCGGAGCCGAGCAGGTAGATCGGGCGCATCAGCGGCCCGATGTTGGAATGGAAGATCTCATCCCATTGCGCCGCGCGCAGCTGTATGCCTTCCCAGAAGCCCCAGGCCCAAGCCTCGGCGTCCAGCAGCGGCTTGCCTTCGTGCTCGCGCTCGCAGAACAGCGGTTCGTATTCCTTGGGGGCCACCTCGAAGGTGATGGCGATCTCGTTCATCGTGCGCGCAATCAGGCTGGTGATGCGCTCGGCTTCCTTGCCGTTCTTGAACTTGGGGGTGTCTTCCGGGCGGCTGCCCCAGACGCGCGGCAGCCATTCAGCCATCAGCACTTCCTGCGGACCGATGGCCAGCGCCGTCAGGTAGCCGTGCAGGGTGTCCATGGTCATGACATCGTCGGCGCAGCGGTCGGAGAGGAGGAAATCGTCGAGTTCGTCGAACTCGGCGTCGGAAAGGGGCTGGTCGAGATGCATGATGGGTCCAATTGCAGATGCTAAAGGCAGGAGTGTAAAGGCATTCAGCCAGGGGCGCGAGCATTGTTGGGCCTACAGGGCGGATTGTCCTGTGGCGTTGGCGCTGGCGACAGTACAATAGACGGATGAATCAAGTCGCCTCTTCCCCAGCCCAGCCACAGCCCGACGCCACCTCCTTCGCCACGCTCTCGCCCGATACCGTGTTGGACGCCCTGGATGCGCTCGGCCTGTATGGCGATGGCCGCCTGCTGGCCCTGAACAGCTACGAAAACCGGGTCTACCAGGTCGGCATGGAAGACGGGCCGCCGCTGGTGGTCAAGTTCTACCGGCCGCTGCGCTGGAGTGATGAGCAGATCCTGGAAGAACACGCGTTTTCGCAGGAGTTGGCTGACGATGAGGTGCCGGTTGTCCCCGCCATGCGCCTGCCCAATGGCGCGACCCTGCATCGCCATGCGGGTTTCCGCTTTGCGGTCTTCCAGCGTCATGGCGGCCGGGCTCCCGAACTGGACGATGCCGACACACTGGAGCGCATGGGCCGCTTCATCGGACGCATCCACGCCGTGGGCGCCCGCAGCGCCTTCGTGGCACGGCCGGCGCTGGATATCGCCAGTTTCGGCGAAGAACCACGCGATTGGCTGCTGGCGCATGACTTCATTCCCATGGACGTGGCCAGCGCCTGGCGTAGCACCGTGGAACAGGCCCTGGAAGGGGTGCGCCGCTGCTATGACCGCGCCGGCGACATCCGCCGCTTGCGCCTGCATGGCGATTGTCATGTCGGCAACGTATTGTGGACCGATGCCGGCCCGCACTTCGTCGATTTCGATGACAGCCGCAGCGGCCCGGCCGTGCAGGATCTCTGGATGCTGCTCTCCGGCGAGCGCGGCGACATGGTGCGCCAGCTGGCCGATCTGCTGGCCGGCTACGAGAGCTTCTGCGAATTCGAGCCGCGCGAGCTCTACCTGATCGAAGCGCTGCGCACCCTGCGACTGATCCATTATTCCGCCTGGCTGGCGCGACGCTGGGAAGACCCGGCGTTTCCGGTGGCCTTCCCCTGGTTCAATACCCAGCGCTACTGGCAGGACCGCATCCTGGAGTTGCGCGAGCAGATCGCGCTGATGGATGAAGCCCCGCTGTGGCCGGTGTGAACCACAAGAGAACCAAGACAGAGAACATTCATGAACCAATCCCTTAAGCAATCTCTGAACCGCTGTGGCTGGGTCAACCTGAACAATCCGCTCTATGTGCACTATCACGACCACGAATGGGGCGTGCCTTGCCACGACGAGACGCGGCTCTTCGAGATGCTCAACCTGGAAGGTGCCCAGGCCGGCCTGTCCTGGGAGACCGTGCTCAACAAGCGCGAAAGCTACCGCGCCGCCTTCGACCAGTGGGACGCCGAGAAGATCGCCCGCTACGACGAGCGCAAGGTGGCGCAACTGCTGGCTGACCCCGGCATCATCCGCAATCGCCTGAAGGTAGCGGCCACCATCGGCAATGCCCGCGCCTACCTGAGGCTGCGCGAGGAGCTGGGCGGCCTGGACGATTACCTGTGGGCGCATGTCGATGGCCAGCCGGTGCGCAACAGCTGGAAATCGCTGGCCGATTGCCCGGCCAAGACACCGCTGTCGGATGCCATTTCCAAGGACCTGGCGCGGCGCGGCTTCAAGTTCGTCGGCTCCACCATCATCTATGCCTACCTGCAGGGCATCGGCTTGATCAATGACCATGTGCAGGATTGTCACTGTCATGGCCGCTGAGTTAGTCACTACGGGCAGGGTGGGGGCCGGCGGCAGTTGCGCGGTTTGGTTTACACTCGCAGCCTGACAGATTCACGAGGCCGGCTGGCGGCGTGCCAGGCCGGTGAAGTTTGGGAGTAGCATGATTTTCGTCAAATGGTTTGGCTGGTCGGTCCTCTGGCTGCTGCCGCTGCTGCTGCGCACGGTAGTGCGCGCGCTCGGCCGCAAGTCGCTCATGGGCGGGCGTGGTGCCATCCGTCTGTGGTGCGGCAGCTTGCTGCTGCTGTGTGCCAGCGCTGCCCTGGAGGCGCTGGTGCGGGCGCAACTGAGTACGGGCGACGACAGCCAGCACGCCGACCTGCTCGGCGCGGCGCTGCTCGATGCCCTGGGTGGCAAGCTCAGCCGCGGCCTGGCGGCGGTGCTGATGCTGGGTTTGCTGGCGCTGGGCCTGAAATGGCTGCTGGGGGCGATCCTGAACCCCGGCAAAGACCTTGAGCGCGAGGACCATCCCGAACTTGACCTGGGACCACCGCGGCGCGGCAGCATCGAGAGCGAGCGCGTGCGCATGAGCAGCCAGCGCAGCAGTTTCCCCAGCAGCACCGAGCGCCGCATGCCGGCGCCGCGCACGCCTAATCCCTCGGCGTCACGCCAGGCCTCGTCTCCCTTCCCCCCGCGTGCCCGCCCCAGTCGCCTGACCCCGCCGCCCAGCCCGGCCGCCGGGAGCGCCCCGCGGGAAGACTGGCAGGTGCCGCTGTCGGCAATCACCGGCGGCAGCCAGCGCACTGCACAGGCTGCGCAGACCACACCGGGGAGCAGCAACGCCCAGCCGACGCCAACTGGCCGCTGGCCCCTGCTCAAGCAGCCGGCGCCGGTCGCCAAGGCCCGGCCGGAATCCGAATGGGCGGCTTTCGAGACCCTGCGTCCTACCGAAGCGATGCGGGCACGCGCGGCGGCCAGCACCGTCATCTCGGCCGCCAGTGCCGCGGCCAACGCCAGCCTGTCGCGGGCGGCCAATCCGGTGCCGCCGATCCGGCCGATCCCGCCTTCGATCGCCCGCGCGGCGACGGCTTCTGCACCCGGCTCCAATCCCGCGTCCGCTGCTGTGCCGCCACCGACGGCCACTCGCAGTATCCGCATCAGCAGCGTCGGTCGCGCCGCCCCCCAGGCCCAGCCTCCGGGCGCAACTGCCGGACATGCCGATGTCATTCCGACCCGCCTGATGCGCTCCCTGCAGGAGTCCGGCGAGCAGGTCGTCGACAGCGTGCCGCCGCAGCCGATACAGCCGGCGCCGGTGGTGCCGGTAGTGCCGATGGTACCGCCACCCATGCCGCTAGCCGATCCCGTCCCCGCCGCCGAGCTGCCGGAGCTGCTAGCGCCGCAGGCGCATGAAGAACCACAGGAGCCGCTCACGCCGTTCGCACCGCTGACGCCACCCGAATCGGCGCTCCCGCAGTTCCAGGCGCCCTGGTTCGACATGCTGCCCGATCCGCAGCCGCAAACAGCGCCGCAGACGCCCGCCACCTCGACCTTTACCGTCTACCAGCCTGATCCTGCCCCGGTGTCGATGGCCTATCCGGACTACGTGGATCCGCCTTATGTGGACATCCCCTTGCCCTCGCTGGAGCTGCTCGATGAAGTACCCGAGTCGCGCATCGAGGTCGACCCCGAGCAGTTGCAGGAAACCGGCCGCCTGATCGAGCAGCGTCTCAAGGAATTCAAGGTGCCCGTCACCGTGCTGGGTGCTGAAGCCGGGCCGGTGATCACCCGCTTCGAAGTGGAGCCGGCGCAGGGCGTGCGTGGTGCCCAGGTGGTCAACCTGATGAAGGATCTCTCGCGGGCGCTGGGGTTGACTTCCATCCGCGTGGTCGAGACCATCCCCGGCAAGACCTGCATGGGCCTGGAGCTGCCCAATGCGCGCCGGCAGATGATCAAGCTCTCCGAGATCATCCATTCGCAGGCCTACCGCAAGTCGTCTTCGCATCTCACCATTGCCATGGGCAAGGACATCACCGGCACGCCCGTGGTCACCGACCTGGCCCGCGCACCGCACATGCTGGTGGCCGGCACCACCGGCTCGGGCAAGTCGGTGGCCATCAACGCCATGATCCTGTCGCTGCTCTACAAGGCCACGCCGGACGAAGTGCGCCTGATCATGATCGATCCCAAGATGCTGGAGCTGTCCATCTACGAGGGTATCCCGCACCTGCTGGCCCCGGTGGTGACCGACATGCGCGAAGCCGCGCACGCCCTGAACTGGGCGGTCGACGAGATGGAGCGGCGCTACAAGAAGATGTCCAAGCTGGGCGTGCGCAACCTGGCCGGCTACAACCAGAAGCTCGATGAGGCCGCCGCCCGTGGCGAGAAGATCCCCAATCCCTTCAGCCTCACGCCGGACGCCCCCGAGCCGCTGGAAAAGTTGCCCACCATCGTCATCGTCATCGACGAGCTGGCCGACCTGATGATGGTGGTCGGCAAGAAGGTCGAGGAACTGATCGCCCGCCTGGCGCAGAAGGCGCGCGCCGCCGGCATCCACCTGATCCTGGCCACGCAGCGCCCCTCGGTGGATGTGATCACCGGCCTGATCAAGGCCAATATCCCCACCCGGGTGGCTTTCCAGGTGTCTTCCAAGATCGACTCGCGCACCGTGCTGGACCAGATGGGCGCCGAGTCGCTGCTGGGCCATGGCGACATGCTGTTCCTGCCGCCGGGTTCGGGTTATCCGCAGCGTGTGCATGGCGCCTTCGTCTCCGACGAGGAAGTGCATCGCGTGGTGGAGTACCTGAAATCCTTCGGCGAGCCGCGCTACATCGAGGAAATCCTGGCCCCGCCGATTTCCGAGGATACGGCCCAGGCCGACATGTTTGCCAACGGCGAGGGTGGGGACCCGGAAGCTGATCCGCTCTACGACGAGGCCGTGGCCTTCGTGCTCAAGACGCGGCGTGCCTCGATCTCGTCGGTGCAGCGGCAACTGCGCATCGGCTACAACCGCGCTGCGCGCCTGGTGGAACAGATGGAGACGGCAGGTGTCCTCTCGGCCATGTCGCGCAACGGCAGCCGCGATATCCTGGTGCCGCCCTCGGGTGGTGGTGAAGAATAGGCTGAGCTTCGATACGACCCGGGCGGGCCTGCTCAGTCCGAACGGGTGGTGAAATGAAAATCGGCGGACCCTTGCAGGTCCGCCGATTTTTTTTTTGATCACCCGCAGCGATCAATCCGGCAGGTCATGTGACCTGCGTGGCATCAGACATCCAGCTGGGTCACCAGCTTGGTGTTGATGTAGGCCTCGATGGCCTCGGTGCCACCTTCGGAGCCGTAGCCGCTGTCCTTGATGCCGCCGAAGGGCAGTTCCGGCAGCGCCAGGCCCAGGTGGTTGATGGTCAGCATGCCGCTTTCCACGCGGTCAGCCAGCGCATGCTTGGTCTGCGCCGACTTGGCGAAGGCATAGGCGGCCAGGCCGAAGGGCAGGCGGTTGGCTTCGGTGATGACTTCATCGAGGGTCTCAAAGGAATTGATCAGCGCCAGCGGACCAAAGGGTTCCTCGTTCATCACGCGGGCATTCAGAGGCACATTGGTCAACACGGTCGGCTGGAAGAAGTAACCCTTGTCGCCGATGCGCTTGCCACCGGTACGCAGTTGCGCGCCGTTGGCGACGGCATCATCGATGAGCGCCTCCAGTGCCGGGATGCGGCGCTTGTTGGCCACCGGGCCCATGTTCACGCCGGCTTCCAGGCCATTGCCGACCTTGAGTTGTTCGGCATAGGTGACGAACTTGTCGACGAAGGCATTGAAGACGCCCTTCTGCACCAGGAAGCGGGTCGGCGAGACGCACACCTGGCCGGCATTGCGGAATTTAGACGTGGCCAGCATCTTGGCCGCCACATCGACATCGGCATCGTCGAACACCATGGCCGGCGCATGACCACCCAGCTCCATCGTGGCGCGCTTCATGTACTGGCCAGCCAGCGCGGCCAGCTGCTTGCCCACCGGGGTGGAACCGGTGAAGGAGATCTTCTTGATCACCGGATGCGGGATCAGGTATTCCGAGATCTCGGCCGGCACGCCATAGACCAGGTTGATGACACCGGCCGGCACGCCGGCGTCGGCGTAGGCGCGGATCAGTTCGGCCGGCGAGGCCGGGGTTTCTTCCGGTGCCTTGACGATGATGGAACAGCCCGCCGCCAGCGCGGCCGAGAGCTTGCGCACCACCTGGTTGATGGGGAAGTTCCAGGGCGTGAAGGCGGCCACCGGGCCGACCGGCTCCTTGATCACCATCTGGTAGGCACCGGGAGTGCGGGCCGGCACCAGGCGGCCGTAGGTACGGCGGGCTTCCTCGGCGAACCAGTCGATGGTATCGGCCGCGCCCAGGGTTTCCATCTTGGCTTCAGGCAGCGGCTTGCCCTGTTCCTGGGTCATCAGGCGGGCGATCTCGTCGGCGCGCTCACGCAGCAGGTCGGCGGCGCGGCGCATGATCTTGGAGCGTTCGAAGGCGGACATCTTGCGCCAGGTCTCGAAGCCCTTCTTGGCGGCGTCCAGCGCGCGATCCAGGTCTTCACGACCGGCATGGGCGATCTTGCCGATCACTTCCTCGGTGGCCGGGTTGACCACATCGATGGTGCGGCCGGAGGCGCTGGCGGTCCATTCGCCGTTGATGAAAAGCTGTACGTCCTTATACATGTGCGAACCTCGTTGGTCAGGGTTGAGGGAGATGCCGCCCGGCGACGGGGCGCGGCGGCAGGGGAATAGGTTGACAGACCGGATATCGCTGGCCTGGTTCAGTCGCCGGCCTGCGCTGGCGAAGATTTCCTTTATACCATGCGGGCGATTTCCGCGTCGCCCGCCGCCCACGCGCGGGGCTGGACGGCCAGCCCGCAAGCAGGAACAATCATTGTCGGCAGCGGGTCACACCGCCATCACAACGCACCAGGAGAAGGCCCCATGAGCCAGCCATCGCGCCCATCCGACGACCTCGACAGCCCCTCGGCCAGCGATGCGCTGCCAGCTGCTGGCCTCGTTGCCGGTACGCTATTGAGTGCCGGCCTGGGCATCTGGCTGGGGCGCAAGCGGCGTCAGCGGCGGCAGGCCGGGGCAGTGACGGGGCCTGCTGCTGACGTTGCTGCCGGCGCACAGGCAGTGGCGCGACCCTCTGCCATGGCTGCGTCCATGTCGGGTCTTGAGCGCGCCGTGCGACTGGTGAGCCTGGTCTTGCCGCTGGTGGCCGCCTGGCGGCGGGGCTCGGCGCGCGCCAAGGCCGCTGCCCGCAGCGCCCCGCCACCGGCGGCGGACGCACCGGCGCGCATCGACATCGTCAAGGCCAGGCTGGAACCGGCCCCGTCGGACTATCTCGATCCCGCCGCCGAGGTCAAGATGCTGCAGGGCGGCTCGCGTGCGCAGCAGGCCTGGCAGTTGACGGTTGCGGCCGTGAACGCCTGGCTGAACGACTTCGCCCCCAGCATGGGAGCGGCCATTGCCTATTACACGATCTTTTCCATTGCGCCCATGCTGGTGATTGCCATCGCCGTGGCCGGCATGCTGTTCGGCCACGATGCCGCGCAGGGCGAGATTGTCAACCAGATCCGCGACATCGTCGGCACCGAAGGGGCCTATGCCATCCAGGGGTTGCTCAAGTCGGTCAGCCAGCCGCGTGAGGGCATGATCGCCGCCGGCATTTCCGTGGTGACACTGGTCATCGGCGCCACCGCCGTGTTTTCCGAACTGCAGAGCGCGCTGGACCGCATCTGGCGCATCCCCGCAGTCCAGCCCAAGACCGGCGTGTGGCAGCTGGCGCGCACGCGCCTGCTGTCCTTCGGCCTGATCCTGGGCCTGGGTTTCCTGCTGATCATCTCGCTGGTGGTCAGTGCCGCGCTGGCAGCGCTGGGGCGCTGGTGGGGTGGCTGGTTCGAGGGTTGGCGGCTGGTATTGCAGCTGCTGAACTTCGTGCTGTCCTTCGTGGTGTTTTCCACGCTCTTCTCGATGATCTACAAGTTCATGCCGCGCGTGACGCTATCCTGGCGCGACGTCTGGATCGGCGCAGTGGCCACTACGGTGCTCTTCATCATCGGCAAATACCTGATCGGCATGTACCTGGGCAGCACCGGCATGACTTCCGGTTTCGGGGCCGCGGGTTCTTTTGCACTGTTGCTGCTGTGGATCTACTACTCGGCCCAGATCTTCCTGCTGGGGGCCGAGTTCACCTGGATCTATGCCAACAATTTCGGCTCGCGGGCGCAGCGGCAGAAGCTGGTCAATACGATGGAAGACCATCACGTCAGTATCGAGCAGGCGCAGCAGGTCGTGCGTGCCGCTGATAGCGTCCGCTGAGGTGGGCGCTGAGGCGATCGGATGTTGTCTTGAAGTCGCAGCGAAAAATGTCGAGAGAATGCTAGGGGATCGGGGGGTGTTGCTTGTGCTACGGGGCGGCCGCAGGCAGGCTGCTGAGGTGATGCGGAAAAATAAGTCCAAGTCTAATAAATGAAACATAAATTCACAGATGGACTTATAATTTAAGCGCATGAATTCGATCAGGTGGCATCCAAGGGCGGTCAAGCAACTTCTCAAGATCAACCGCCCTGATCAAATCAGGATCAAGGATGCTGCGGCCAAACTGGTGCAGATGCCGCACTGCCAGCATGTGAAGTCGCTGCTCAACCATCCTTGCCAGTACCGTCTGCGGGTCGGTCAGTATCGGGTGTTCTTCAACTTTGACGGCAATGTCCGCATCGTCTCCATCGAGGAAGTGAGCAAGCGCGATGAACGCACCTACTAACATCCAAATCATCCACGGCCCCGACGGGAAGCCGGCCTTTGTCGTGATTCCCTACGACGATTACCTCAAGGAACATCCACAGGACGATGGACCGTATGTTCCGCACGAAGTGGTGGCGCTGATGGTGGATCACGAGTGGACCGCCGTGCGCTGCTGGCGTGAGCATCTGAATCTGACCCAGCAGGAGGTGGCGGCGCGACTGGGTATTTCGCAATCCGCGTATGCGCAGCAGGAGAGTAGTCGCCGGCTGCGTCCAGGCACCCTGGAGAGAATCGCCACGGCCCTGGGCCTGGAGGTGGAACAGCTGGATTTTTGAGCCAGCGTTTCCAGATCCCTCATGTTGTTTCGCAGGCATGAGGTCGGTGATCCAGCCACTCTAGGCCTTATTGCCGTCGGCATGTCCCTTCAGGACCAGGCTGTAGGAGCCGGGCACGGTGTAAATCGGCGCCCCGCCTACAGCCAGATCTTTCTCCCGCCTGCATCATCGGTGGCTCGGACGCAGCAATGCGCCGCGCCATCCCCATGAATGCACCAGGCTCGGAGAAGCAAGATGAAAACCAAGGACACCCCCGAAGAAGCGCGTTTCGATGAATACAACAATGCCACCGGCGGCTGGGGCTCGGTCAAGGCGCTGGGCTCCATCCTGCGGCAGGAACATGTGATCGCCGCCGGTACCCGCATCCTCATGAAGCAGAACAAGCCCGGGGGCTTCGCCTGTGTGAGCTGTTCCTGGGCCAAGCCGGCTGATCCGCACCTCTTCGAATTCTGCGAGAACGGTGCCAAGGCCACCGCCTGGGAGATCACCGGCAAGCGGGCCACCCCGGAATTCTTCGCCCGACATACCGTCACCGAGATGGAGAGCTGGAACGACCTGGAACTCGAATCCACCGGCCGCGTGACCGAACCGATGAAGTATGACCCGGCCAGCGACCGCTACCTGCCAGTCTCCTGGGACGAGGCCTTTGACGACATTGCCGCGCAGTTGCGCGCCATGGACCCGAAGAAGGTGGTCTTCTATGCGTCCGGTCGTGCCTCGCTGGAGACCTCCTACATGTACCAGCTGATGGCGCGCATGTATGGCACCAACAACCTGCCCGACAGTTCCAACATGTGCCACGAGTCCACTTCCGTGGCCTTGCCGCAGACCATCGGCGTGCCGGTCGGCACCGTCCGGCTGGACGACTTCGAACACACCGATTGCATCCTCTTCTTCGGCCACAACACCGGGACCAATGCCCCGCGCATGCTGCATCCGCTGGAAGAGGCACGCAAGCGCGGGGTCCCCGTCATCACCTTCAATCCCCTGCGCGAGCGCGGCCTGCAGCGTTTCGTCAACCCGCAATCGCCCATCGAGATGATTACTCCGGCGCATACCGAGATCAGCTCGCAGTACCTGCAGATCCGCATCGGCGGCGATGCCGCGGCTGCCGTCGGCATGGCCAAGCGCATCCTCGAGCGCGATGACCTGGCCCTGGCGCAAGGCAGGCCGCGCCTGCTGGACCAGGCCTTCATCGATGCGCATACCAGCGGTATGGAGGCATTTGCCGAGGCCGTGCGCAAGGCATCCTGGAGCGAGATCGAGCGGCACGCCGGCGTTGCGCGCGCCGAGCTGGAGCAGGCCGCAGACACCTATGCCGCCGCCGACAGTGCCATGCTCATGTACGGCATGGGTGTGACCCAGCACCGTGAAGCGGTACGCACCATCCACATGTTGACCAACCTCTTGCTCATGCGCGGCAACGTCGGCAAGCCTGGTGCCGGCATCTGTCCCATCCGCGGCCATTCCAACGTACAGGGTCAGCGCACCGTGGGCATTACCGAAAAACCGGAGATGGTGCCCAACGACAAGCTGCGTGCGCTCTACCATTTCGAGCCACCGATGGAGAAGGGCCTCAACACCGTGGAAGCCTGCGAGAAGATCCGCGATGGCGAACTCTCTGCCTTCTTCATGCTGGGTGGCAATTTCGTGCGGGCCATTCCCGACCATGGCGTGATGGAACCGGCCTGGCGCAAGCTGCCCCTGACGGTGCAGGTGGTGACCCACTTGAACCGCTCTTGCGTGATCCATGGCAAGACGGCCTTTCTCTTGCCCTGTCTGGGGCGCATCGAGGTCGATCAGCAACGCGGCGGTGAGCAGTCGGTGTCGGTGGAAGACAGTACCGGCTGCATGCACGGCTCGCGCGGACGCGTCAAGCCGGCCTCGCCGCATCTATTGTCGGAACCGGCCATCGTGGCAGCGCTGGCCAAGCGCCTGCTGCCCACCCATACGCAGGTGGACTGGGATGGCTGGGTCGCGGACTATGGCCGCATACGCGATGCCATCGAGGCCACCTATCCCGACATCTTCCATGACTTCAATGCCCGCATGTGGACGCCAGGCGGCTTCGCGCGCCCGCTGGCGGCGCGCCAGCGGCAATGGAAGACGCCCAATGGCAAGGCCAACTTCATGGTGCCGGATGGCTTCGAGCCCGATCCCGACATGCCCGCCGACGCACCCGGCGTGCTGCGCCTGATGACCACGCGCGGCGACAGCCAGTTCAACACCACCGTCTATTCGCTGGATGACCGCTTCCGTGGCGTCTGGGGGACGCGCCGCGTCCTGCTGATGAACCGGCAGGATCTGCAACAACAAGGCTTGGTGCCGGGCGATTTCGTCACGGCCGAGACCGTCTCCTCAGATGGCGTGGAGCGCCGCGTCGATCATCTGCGCGTGGAGCCCTTCGATATCCCGGCCGGTTGCGTGATGGGTTACTACCCCGAACTGAACCGCCTGATCCCGCTGTTCCACCATGCGCGCGGGAGCAAGGTGCCGGCGGCCAAGTCGATCCCGATCCGCCTGATCCCAGAACCGGGGGAGCCGGTCCTGGCCTGACGCAGACAGCGGCCGGATGAAAAAAGCCCCGCCGAAGCGGGGCCAAGAGGGAACTGAGGAAACCTCAGTCGGTGCAACAACGCAAAACACCGGTTGCAGCCAGCGTCATGCCTCATACGGAGGTACATGGCGCCCGGCGGCGAATCAATACTTCCACATGATCTTCTGCAGTTCCTTGGGATCATTGGTCTTGGTCAGTGCCAGCTCGGCCAGGATGCGGGCCTTCTGGGCGTTCTGGTCGTCGGTGACGACCCAGTCGTACTTGTCGTCAGGCTGTTCGCCATTGCGGATCACCACGCCGCTGCCGGTGCGGGTGGCGCGGATGACCTGCACACCCTTGCTGCGCACTTCCTGCAGCACCGGCACGATCTGCTCGGCCACGCTACCGTTGCCGGTACCGTCATGGATGATGGCCTTGGCGCCCGCTGCCACGAAGGCGTCATACGCGGCACGGCTGACGTTGCCATAGTTGTAGGCGATGTCCACGCGCGGCAGGCTGTTGATCTGGTCGATGTCGAACTCGGTCTGGGTGGTATGCGGACGGGCCGGCAGGCGATAGAACGTCAGCTTGTTTTCCACCACGTAGCCCAGCGGGCCGTAGGGCGAACGGAAGGTCTCGACCTTGAAGGAATTGCTCTTGGTGACGTCGCGGCCGGAGTGGATCTCGTCGTTCATCACCACCAGCGTGCCCTTGCCGGCGGCTTCCTTGCTGCTGGCCACCAGCACCGCGTCATACAGGTTCAGCGCGCCATCGGCACCCAGCGCCGTGCCCGGACGCATGGAGCCAACCACCACGACCGGCTTGGCGCTCTTCAAGACCAGGTTCAGGAAGTAGGCGGTTTCCTCGATGGTGTCGGTGCCGTGGGTGATGACCACGCCGTCGACGTCATTCTGCTTGAGCAGTTCGGAGACGCGCTTGCCCAGTTTCAGCAGGCGCTCGTCGTTGAAGCTCTCGCTGCCGATCTGGAAGATCTGCTCGCCGCGCACGTTGGCGATCTTGGAGATCTCGGGGACGGCGGCGATGATCTTGTCCACCGGCACCACGGCCGATTGGTAGGCGGCGGTATTGACGCTGGATGCGCCAGCGCCGGCGATGGTGCCGCCGGTGCCGATGACCACCACATTGGGTTTCTTCTCCTGTGCTTGCGCGGCAAAGGCGCAAGCCAGGGAGAGGATCATCACAGCGCCGATTTTCTTGAAGTGTGTCTGCTGCATTTTTATTAGTCTCCAGTGTTGTTCTAGGTGGGCCGCATGATGGGTCACGCTCGCAGTCCTGATAGGTGCGTCGAGCGGACCCTGCGGAGGGGTTCTCGCTGATGGCATCGAACGTTGGCGATCATACGAAAGCGGCGGGGCGCTGTCTCATGCTTTTAAAACATGGACGGATGCAGCACATGCATGAGCCCCACCGGGCGCCGCGGCGAGTTGCCTGGCGAGCGCCGGAAAAAGAAAAAGCCGCATGCGCGGCTTGGTCACAAGAGCAAGGGGGCTGGGCGATCGGCTAGAAGAATTCCACCGTATCGTTGGTCGTGATGCCCGAGCGCAGCACGCCGGAATTAACCAGTTCCTGGTAGTAGCAGATGCGGTTGCGACCGCTCTTCTTGGCGTGGTACAGGGCCTGGTCGGCATGCCCGAGGATCACCACCGGCGTCTCGCGGGCGATGCCCACGAAGCCCAGGCTGACG
>Ga0213872_10001622_pt1 | contig 14246 bp, 15 predicted proteins | sample VelepicomBERX_R2_FD_160071 | JGI IMG/M metagenome (GOLD analysis project Ga0213872, IMG submission 160071) | Rhizosphere microbial communities from Vellozia epidendroides in rupestrian grasslands, the National Park of Serra do Cipo, Brazil - RX_R2 | ecosystem: Host-associated > Plants > Roots >...
CGGCACCGCCAGCAAAAGCGCGCAGGGCAGGGCCAGATAGCTCAGATGCAAAATCCACAGAATCGGCTTGCGCCAGGTGGCCAGCGGCGCCCAGCCCCAGCCGCGCCAGAAGTGCAGCCCCGCCAGCGCCAGGTTGGCGGGCGCGAGCACCCAGGCCGGCAGCGGCGCCAGGTCGGCCAGCAACACCGCCAGCGTCAGCGGCGCGATCCAGCGCTCCAGCCGGTCGCTGCTGTATTGCTTGATCGGCGCCACCGCGTTGCGGGTGAACAGCGGATGCAGCCGGCCAGCCATGATCACGGAGAGGGTGACGACCAGCATCAGCGCCGTGCGCAGCGGCAATAGCGGGTCCAGCGCCAGCCAGCCGGCATGCGGCAGATAGAACGCCAGGTTGAGCGCAGCGAGCGCCAGCAAGAGCCGCGGCACGAAGGCATTGCGGCGGTTGTTGGCGGCGCGCAGCCGGCGGCGCACGACCCAGGCGAGGCATGGCAGAAAGGCGAGATCGACCGGCGCGGCCAGCGCGAGCGGCGCGACGGGCAGCAGCAGCCGGCCCGCCAGCCACAGCAGCGTCAGTCCCGCCAGCGGCCAGCCGGTGGGGGTGGGGCGCCCGGTCCAGTTGCGCACCGCGGTCAGCAGAAATCCGGCCACCACGGCCACGGTATAGCCGTACAGCATCTCATGCACGTGCCAAGGCAAGCCGTTGAGCCCAGGCAGCGGCGCGAGGCGGCCGCTGAACTCACCCAGCCATACCGGCACGATCACGGCCGCCCAGGCGGCGGCCAGCCAATAAAACGGACGGAAGCCCAAGCGCCAGAGCGGCCAGCGGCTGCCGGCAGGCTCGGTTTGCATGCCTTCGATTTGTAGCAGCGCCATGGTCAGGTTCCTTGCAATCGGTTAAGATATACATAAAATACATCTTTATGGGCGTTTCGTCAGCAAAATTTCACGTTAGCGCACCATGCCTGTCGCGCGAAGGTGATATTCTGACAGTCTGCCGCAGCGGTTCTGATGCGGCGCGCGTCGTGCCCGCGCGATTCGGCACCTGCGCTATGGAAAGCCAACAACAATGAGCAAAAGCATCATTTCCGATATGGACGGCGTGATTTACCGGGGTAAGCAGCTGATTCCCGGCGCGCGCGATTTCGTCCACCGCCTGATCGACAGCCATACGCCGTTTTTGTTTTTGACCAACAACGCCGAACAGACCCCGCTGGACCTCAAGCTCAAGCTGGAAGGGCTCGGCGTCAATGGCCTGTCCGAAGACAACTTCATCACCAGCGCCATGGCGACCGCCATGTTCCTCAAGAGCCAGACGCGCTCGGCGCAACCGACCGCCTACGTGGTGGGCGGCGGCGGTTTGATCAACGAGCTCTACAACGTGGGGTTCTCGATCTCGGAGTCGCATCCGGACTACGTGGTGGTGGCCAAGTCGCAAACCTTCAGCTTCGAGCAGATCAAGAAGGCGGTGCGCTTCATCGATCAGGGCGCCAAGTTCATCGGCACCAATCCCGACATGATCGATCCGGTGGAGGGCGGCTATGAGCCGGCCGCCGGCACGTTGTTGGCGGCGATCTCGGCCGCCACCGGCAAGAAACCCTACACCGTGGGCAAGCCCAATTCGCTGATGATGCTCCTGGCCACGCGCAAGCTCGGCGTGCATCCGGAGGAAGCGGTGATGATCGGCGACCGCATGGACACCGACATCGTCGGCGGCTTGGAAGCCGGCATGAGCACCGCGCTCGTGCTCTCCGGCGTCACCACGCGCGAGTCGATGACGCATTTCCCCTATCAGCCGGATTACATCTTCGACAGCGTGGCGGATATCGATCCCGATACGCTGTAAACGCAAACAAAACGGCCCGGGACATCTGAACTGCATCCCGGGCCGTTTGCTGCTGGGGTGGCGCGGTGTCAGCCGACCAATGCTTCAAGGCGAAAGCTTGCTGCAGTGACACTGACCTCTTTCATTTTGCCGTGTCCAGGCAGTACCTTCGGGGCAACTTGTAGCAAGCCTGCCTTAGCCAATTCATCAACGTCCCGCTTCACGGCGCTGCGATCGCGGTGAAGCCGCTCGGAAATGGCGGTAATGGAGCCTGGCTGCGCCTTGACTGAGCGGAAGAGGGTGATTCTGGCAACGGTCAACAATCTCAAGACTTCAGCTGGATCCTCGAAGCTAATTACATGTTCTTCGGGTAGCGACTTGCCTTGATCCGCTAGCCTAGCGATCTTGCGACCGCGTTTGAAGAAGTCCTCTTCGGTGGCGGTTTTGATGATGAGGTCGCTCATACCTTATTCCTTAGTTCAGTCCAGGCCTGTTCGAATTGCACCTCGATATCTTCGAAGCTGACAAACTTCACCGGCTCTACCCGACCCAAATAGTGCCGATGATGGCCGTCGTGCGCGTTATCGTAACCGATGACTCGACCGTTATCACCCGAATACACATGATGATTAATATAAGCAAGATTATAGCGGGTCACGTTACCTTGCTTGTCGACCCAGACTTCTCGTCGCAACTTGCCATTGCCACGCTTGTCAGAAATTTTGTGTGATTCATCGATTACTTTTATCTCAGCCATGACCCAATATATCATGGCTGCTATGCAAACAAAATGGCCCGGGGACATCCCGGGCCATTTGCTGTTCGGTGGGCGGTTAGCCGCGCAGGCGTTTGGCCACGTCGGCGACGCGGGCGCCGTACTTGACCGCGGTCTGCAGATCGCCCGCCGACATTTCTTCCACGCTGGCGTCCGCCGGCGTTTGCACCAACAGGCCGACCGAGCCGCCCATGTTGTTTTCGTCTTGGCGGGTGGCCGCCTTGGTGTTCGCCGGCAGTTGGCCGAGGCTGACCCAGATGCCGCCGTGCTGCGAGGCCAGGGTTTGCAGCCAAATCAGGGTGACGGCCTTGTCGCCGTTGAAACTGGCGCTGTTGGTGAAGCCGCCGAAGACCTTGTCTTGCCAGTTGCGGGTGAACCAGGCCTTGGAGGAGGCGTCGGCGAATTTTTTGAATTGCCAAGGCACCGAGCCCATGTAGGTCGGCGCGCCGAAAATGATGGCGTCGGCCGCGGCCAGGTCGTCCCAAGCGGATTCCGGCACGTTGCCGTCAGCATCGATGGCGATCAGGTGCGCACCGGCGCCTTCGGCCACCGATTCCGCCACGCGGCGGGTATGGCCGTAGCCCGAGAAGTAAACCACAACGGTTTTGCTCATTGATTGCTCCAGGGAGGTTTGTCGCCACGGCCCATGCCACGGCTTGGCATCCATGGTATCTTTTACATACCAAGTGTCCAAGAAGGCACTTGTAGCTTACTTAGTTACCTGAAGGAAACCACCGCCATGACCGACTTCCTCTGCGACCTTGCGTCCTACAACGTCTATAGCCAGGCCTGCCCGGCGCGCCTGGTGCTCGATCGGCTGGCGGACAAATGGTCGCTGCTGCTGATGGACCGGCTGAGCCAGGGCCCGGTGCGTTTCAATCAATTGCGCCGCGACGTCGAGGGCATTTCGCAGAAGGTGCTGTCGCAGTCGTTGAAAAAGCTGGAGCGCGACGGCCTGATCGCGCGCCGGGTATTCGCCACCGTGCCGGTGACGGTGGAGTACACGCTGACCGAGCTGGGCGCGACCTTGTCGGATACGGTGGCTTCGCTGGCGCATTGGGCCGAGCGCAATATCGACGCCGTGCTGGCGTCGCAGCGTCAATACGACGCGCACAATGCCTAGGATCTGTCTTTCGTTGGGTGAGCGGCGCAATGCCGCGCGTTGCGCGGCGATTGCGCCCTACGCAACGGGACACTCATTCGCGTAGGGTGCACTCGCCGAAGGCAGTGCACCGCCATCTTATGACGACAGACCCTAGGATCTCGGCTTTGTCCGCTGGGGGCCGGGGCGTCGTCTGGTAGCGGGTTCGGAATACACAGGCAGAGCCGGCCGGGGCATCCGGCTATCCTCGCCGTTTCGTCCGAGATGGACGTCACGCGAGGAGACCCGCCATGCCGAAGACCGTGCCCGAAAGGGGTTTCAACCTGCCGCCGACGGCGGTGAACGACTATCGCCCGGTATTTTTTCCCGCGCTGTTGCCCGATCGGGCGGACCTGTTGCTGGCCATCCGGGCCTTTCATGATGCCGAGGGCGATAGCCGGCTGCTGTGTGTCAATACCCGCACCTTTGAGACCCGCGTCTTGCGGGCGGGACAACTGGCGTATCGGCGCGAGAGCGGCGCCGGCGCCCCAGGGTATTTCACCGATGCCGAAATTCAACGCACACCGTATAGGCGCGCGCTGGTCCACGCCACCGCGGCGCCATCTCCCTTGTCCAATGGCGGGTTGACGCATGCGCAGCAGCCGGTCAACGGCGCGTTCCTGACGGTTGACTTGTGTCCGTCGGTTGCGCCGTTCGAGCGCGCGTTTTTCGAGCGGCTGCTGGCGTTGTCGTCGACGCGTCAGCAGCCGCTCGCGCTGGCGGTGGCCGTCAGCGGCTTGTGGCTGATGGCGCACCGGCAGGCATTCGCTTGGCTGCAGCAGTTGCGGCGCGCCGAGCGCTTGGCGATCACCTGGATCAACCACGCGACCACCCATCTCTATCTCCCGGATCTGCCGCTGGCGCAAAACTTCCTGCTGCACCCGTCGCAACGGATGGGCGACGAGGTGCTGGCGCTAGAGCGGTTATTGCTGCTGGCCGGCGAGACGCCTTCGGTGTTCTTTCGCTATCCCGGTTTGGTGTCGGATGAGGCGCACATGGCGCGGCTCGCCGCGTTGGGGCTGATTCCGGTGGGCGCGGATGCCTGGCTTGCACATGGCGAGCTGGCAGCGAACGGCGCGATCGTGCTGGTGCATGGCAACGGCAACGAGCCGCGCGGCATCGCGCTGGCGTTGGAAATTCTGACGTGTTTCGAGTGGTTGCCGCTGACGCGGGCGTTGGCGGCATAACGCTCAGAAGCGGGTGGTCAGCGCCGTGAGCCAATCGGGCGAGTGCTCGACCAACCAGGTCTCCAGCACGCGGTCGAGCCCGCTGACGATGAGTAGCGCCACCAGCAGCAGCACGAGGCCGAGCACGCCGCGGCTGACGGCGCCGGCCATGCCCAGCGTCGCCAGCCGCGGGCGCAGCCAGTGACGCGACAAACCGGCGAGCAGTAGCACCGGCAGCGCCGCGCCCAGCCCGAACAGCCCCATCAATAACGCCACTTGCGGCAATTGCCGCCCCTGTCCGGCCAGGACGATGGCGGCGCCGAGCGTCGGTCCGACGCAGGGGCTCCAGATCAGCCCGAGCAAGACGCCGACGACGAACTGTCCGGACATGCCTTCCAGCCGCCATCGCTGGCCAAGCCGTTGGCCGAGATCGGCCAGCCCGGCTCCGGCGCGATAAAACGCGCGCGCAAGGCCGTTGGACAGCAGAGCGAGGCCGAATAGGCCCAAGAAGCCGGCCGCCACGTCGCGCGCCATGGTGGCACTGAACGGTAGGGCGCCGGCGGCGCTGGCCAGCAGGGTGCCGGCGGCGGCATAAGACAACGCCAGCCCCGCCGCCAAGGCCAGCGGCGCGCGCGGATGAGCCGCCAGCGCCGAGGCGATCAGCACCGGCAACAGCGGCAATACGCAAGGCGACAGGGTCGACAGCAAGCCGGCCGCGAAGCCCAGGCCATAGCGCCACAAGGTGAAATCCATGGTTACGGCAGGCTGGCCTTCACCAGGCGCTCAATGCCGTCGGGCGAGGTGTCGCCGACAGTACGCGCCATTTCTCGGCCGCCTTTAAAGGCGATTAGCGTGCTTTGCATGTCGACGCGATAGTGCGTCAACAAGGGTTTGTCGCGGTCGAAATCGATCAGCAGCAACGTGACGGCATGGTAGGCCGGCGCGTGCATCAACTGGTTGAGAATCGGTTTTTGCGCTTTGCAGGTTGGACACCAGCTGGCATGAACGGCGACGACCACCGGTTTACCCTGGCGGCTCAGCGTATCGAATTGCCCTTGGGAATAGGGCAGGGTGTCGCCCGCGCGGGCGATGACGCAGCCCACGGCAAGCACGAGTGACAGAATGAGTTGGCGGCGGTTCATGGCGGTTCCTCTGCGGCGGCTGTTTTCATTCTAGCCGGTATCTGCCGCCGTTGCTGAAAGGCGGCCTCGTCAGCGTTTGGTGGCCGCAAGTTGCCGGATGCAACAGTTGTTTCAAGCAATCTTATGGCTGCGCGGCCTAGCCAGCCGCGAGCGCGCGCGCCGTGTCGAGCACGATCTGCTTGGCCTCATCCTGCCGCTTGCCGCTGCGGTACGCCATCATCACTTCCCATTGCCATTCCGGCAGCTCCGGAATGTGCAGCTTCACCAGATTGCCGCGGCCGAGATCGTCGCGCACCGACAATTCCGGCAGAAACGACACGAAGCCGTGATGCAAAGCCATGTCGCGCGCCGCCGACGCCGGCTGAATGGCATGAATCGCGCTTTGCCGTTGCCGCACGAGCCACAGGCGGCGGATCAGCTCCTCGCAGCCGTCGCCCCAGAATTGCGGTGCGATGCGGTGATCGGCCACCGTCTTCAGCGTCAGCGGCCCCTCGATGCGCGCCAGCGGGTGATGTGCCGCCACCACCGGCACGATGGTCGAGCGCCATAGCGGCTCCACCTGCACGCCGGCAATCGCCGGGCATTTCAGGACGAAGCCGACGTCGATGTCGCCAGTCAGCACCGATTGCATGATTTGCGGCGAATGGTCGGTATGGCAGCGGATTTCAAAGGGCGCATCGACCAGCCGCAGCAGCAATGGTCCGAATACCGGCGTGGTCAGCGACGGCAGACAGGAGAGGTGGATGCGCGGCAGCGGCGGCGCGGCCAGTAAAGCCTCTTGTCCTTGTTGGAATGCCTGGACGGCCTGGCGCGCCGACACCAGGAACAACTCGCAGGCCGAGGTCGGTTCCGCGCCGCGACGGTGGCGGCGGAATAGCGCTTGGCCAAGTTCGGTTTCCAGCACGGCAATCCGTTGGCTGACCTGCGGCTGTGACCAGCCGCGGCGCGCGGCGGCCTGGCTGAAGCTGCCCAGTTCGGCCACGTCGATCAGCAGCGCCAGATCTTCTAGCGAAACAGACATAATAATTTCCGATATTTAGTATTCTAAGAAATCGTATTACATGATAGCTAATGTCACGCATATAATTCATTAATAAAGAATATTTACGAAGGGGGAGATCATGTCGCCAGCCGGGCTGGCCCGCCGTCGCGGGAAGTGGTTCATCTTGCTGGATAGCCAGCTGGTGCTGCTCGGCTTTTACATGGTCATCCCGATGATCAGCGTGCATTTCGTCGACGGTCTGGGCTGGGCGGCGGCGAGTGTCGGCGTGGCGCTTGGCGCGCGCCAATTGACCCAGCAAGGGTTGGGCCTGTTCGGCGGCGCGTTGGCCGACCGTTTCGGCGCCAAGCCGCTGATCTTGTGCGGCATGCTGTTGCGCGCGGTGGGCTTTGCCTTGATGGCATTGGCGCAAGCGCCGTGGGTCTTGATCTTGTCTTGCGTGCTCGCCGGCTTGGGCGGCGTGCTGTTCGATCCGCCGCGCAGCGCGTTGGTGGCGAAGCTCGTACGCGCGAACGAGCGGGCGCATTTCTATTCGATTTTGATGGTGCAGGAAAGCGCCGGGGCGGTGACCGGCGCCCTGATGGGCGCTTGGCTGCTGCGTTTCGATTTCCGCTGGGTCGGCTTTATGGGCATGGGCGTGTTTCTGCTGACCGCGCTCGTCAATGCCGTGCTGCTGCCGGCGTATCGTGTGGCGAGCACGCGCGACGCCGCCCCGTTGACGTCGCTGCGCCGCGTGCTGGCCGACCGTGGTTTCATGCGCTTCGTGCTGACCCTTAGCGGTTATTACGTGCTATGCGTGCAAGTATTGCTGTTGATGCCGGTGCTGATGAAGAAGCTGACCGGCAGCACCGCGGCGGTGGGCTGGATGTTCACGCTGGAGGCGTGTCTGTCGCTCAGTCTGCTCTATCCGTTGGCGCGCTTGGGTGAGCGCCATCTGCTGCGCGAGACGCGCATGCTGATCGGCCTGGCGTTCATGACGGTCAGCTGGGCCTGTCTGACCTGGATACGCTTGCCGTTGCCGGCGTTTTGCGCGTTGGGGCTATTGTACTTGGGCACGCTGATCGTCGAACCGGCGCGCGAGGCGTATGTGGCGAGTCTGGCCAATCCTCAGGCGCGCGCGAGCTATATGGGCGCGAGCCGGCTTGGCCTGGCGCTTGGTGGCGCGGCGGGTTACGCCGGCGGCGGCTGGCTGTACGACATGGGCGAGCGTCTGTCGCTGCACGGGTTGCCGATGGCCGTCCTGGCGCTGATCGGCGCCGCGACCTGGTGGACACTGTACCGCCAGTTCTTCCGCGAGTCGGGCACGGCCGCCGCCAAGGTGGCGGCACGCGCCGGCGCCGTCTAAGAACCGCTAACAAAATACATTTCGCAGTTGGGTAGCGTGCATTCGCGAAGCAACGCACGGCCTGTGGGCTCGCGTAACAAAACCTGTGCGGATGTCTTTCGCGGTTGGGTAGCGTGCGTTCGCGAAGCAACGCACGGCCTGCGGACTCGCTCAAGACGTGCATTGCCTGCGGCGAATGCACGCTACAAAATCTGGGCGGATGCGTGGCCAGTGCTTTTTGTTAGAGATTCTAAACCGTGATCGTGCCGCGCAGGTATTCCACCGCGTGGCCCGATACCAGCACCCGGTCTCCTTCCAATGCGCAATACAAGATGCCGCCGCGCGCCGACAGCTGGCGCGCCACGAGCTGGGTCTTGCCTAGCCGTTCCGCCCAGAACGGCGTCAGCGCGGCGTGGATGGAGCCGGTAACGGGGTCTTCGTCGCCGCCGTTGGCGGGCCAGAAATAGCGTGAAACGAAGTCGCTCTCCTTGCCCGGCGCGGTGACCGCCACGTCGTAGGGCGCCAGGGTTTTCAGCGGGGCGTGTTGGATCTTCAGACGGCGGATGGTCTCTTCTTCGTCGTAGAGCGCGACATAGGCCTGCACGTTGCGGTAGACCGCGCGCGGCGGTTCGGACAGCCCGGCGAGCAGGGCGGGCGGGATGGTTTCGACCGGCTTGGGCGCGCGGTTGGGAAAGGCCATTTGCAACGCGCCATCCGGCTGGCGGCGCACGAGCAGCTCGCCCACCGCGTCGGCCCAAAAGGACAACTGCGTCCACGACGGGTTCTGCTGGAATAACAAGTAGGCGGAAGCCAGTGTGGCGTGTCCGCAGAAGTCGATCTCGGTGAGCGGCGAAAACCAGCGGATGGCGATCTTCTCTTGCGCGCCGGTCAGGAAAAACGCGGTCTCCGACAGATTGTTCTCGGCGGCGATGGCTTGCATGGTTGTTTCCGGCAACCAGGCGGCCAACGGCACCACCGCCGCGGTGTTGCCGTGAAACGGCACCTTGGTGAAGGCGTCGATGTAGCAAATATCCAATTTCATCACGGTTTGTCCTGATATTTATCCATCATGGGTTTATCATTGCCGCCTGCGGGCCGTCAATCGGCGTCCGTTCCCCCCAATGAAGGAGACAGGGTCATGAGTTTCTCGATGTATGACGCCTCTGTGCCGGTGTTCAAGCACATGCTGTGTAGTATGTCGGCGATTTTGCGCAAAGCGGCGGCGCACGCCGAGGCGAAGAAAATCGCTCCTGAGGCGTTGCTGAATGCACGGCTATTCCCCGACATGTATCCGTTGACGCGCCAGGTGCAGATCGCCACCGACCAAGCCAAGGGCTGTGTCTCCCGGCTTGCCGGGGTGGAGATCCCCAGTTATGAGGACACGGAAACCACCTTTGACGAGCTGCAAGCCCGCATCGCCAAGACGTTGGCATATCTGGACGGCCTGAGCCCGGCGCAGTTCGACGGCAGCGAAAGCCGCGACATCACGCTGACCGTGCGCGGCGAGCCGATGACCTTCAAGGGGGCGCATTACTTGCTGCAGTGGGTATTCCCCAACTTCTATTTTCACCTCACCACCGCATACGACATCCTGCGCCATAACGGCGTCGAGGTCGGCAAGCGCGACTTCCTCGCCGGCGGCGTCTGAGTTCCGCGCGCAGCCTGAAAAAAACCGGCAACATCGCCGGTTTTTCAGGCTGTTGATTTAGTGGTTTGCAGCGGTTGGGGAGGGCCCGGCAAAGCCGGGCCTCAGTGGCAACTGACTGATTTCGCAGCCTGCCCATCGATTCCCTCTCCCCCTGAGAGGGGGCGCTCGCTTCGCGAGCAAGAGTTTGTCAACACCCTCAAACCGGCGAATATCGCCGGTTTTTTATATCTTGCGAGGCTCATTACCGTATTGGCCGCATCAGCGAGGAATGATGATATAGGCCATGCCCGTCAGGCCAAGGAATGAGAGCGGACGGAAATAGAGCACAGCAGAGAGACCACCAGCAGCGCCAGGATCATGTAGAAAGTGGTAAGAAACCCGCCGAATACCGACGAAACGATCGAACCAATCACGCTGCCGAATCCGAAGCCCAGATAGATCAAGCCGTAGTTGCGCGCAAGATTGCTCAGCCCGAAGAAATCGCTGACCAGTGCCGGGTATACCGTGATCGATCCGCCGAAGCTGAATGCAATGCAAGCGACCGCAGCGAAAAACAACGTGGCGTTGAGCGGAACGAACAACAGAATGGCGATACCGACAAGCGCACAGAGTAAGGCGAGGCTGATCACGCGGCCACGTGGCAGTTTGTCGGAAAGCAGGCCCAATACGAGCCGACCAAGCAGATTGGCGACTGCGATGACGGCAACGGCATTGGCGGCTACCATGATCGGCAGATGTGCATACCGTTCTCCAATGTCCTTGGCTACGCCAATTACGTACAAACCGCTCATGCAGGCAGTGAGGAACATCAGTGCCAGTCCCCAATATTGCGGTTTGCGCACGGCTTCGGCGAGCGTGTAGTCTTTGCGGCTGGCGCCTCTCGTTGTCGAGGGCGACTGGGCTGGCGCATCGGCAAGGAATATGGCGCCGATAAGCACCATCGCCATGATGATGGCCGCAAGAGCGCAAAAGGTTCCCTCCAGGCTGAGTCGGGACAACAGTGCCAGGTCAATGAACTTGAAACCGAGACTGCCCAGGCCGTAGCAGCCTAAAGACAAGGCGGAGGCCATCCCCTTACGCTCCGGAAACCACCTAACGCAATTTGACAGTGTCAATAAATAGCCCGCGCCGTCTGCCACGCCAATGATCAAACCGGCGGACAGATACAGCGTGACCAGGTTGTTAGCCATTGAAGTCAGTAAAAAGCCGATACCGAGACCGATGCCCGCGCCGATCGCCACGCGCCGGACGCCAAAACGTTCCTGCATCTTGCCGGAGAGCGAGGAGGCAATGGCCAACGCCAGGCTCAGCAGGCCAAAAGTCAGCGCGACTTTCGTCACGGGCTCGGCCAATTTGTGGGACAGTGGCGCATTGAACAGGCTCCAGGTATAAACCGATCCCAGACCAAACTGGCAAATCATCGTGCCTACCAGTGTCCGGAAACGTATTGGATCAAGGGGAGAGTCGGTAGCCATCAAACACCTCGCAACACATTATAAAAAAAGAAAATTTATGCGATGTGCCGACGGATGTGTTTATCGAAAGCGTGAGATGCAGTGGCGGTGGAATGAGTTGCCGTCAAAACTTCATCAACTGCCTGAATGCTCTGGCGTGTGAACGGCTGACGGGGATCTCTACTTTCAGATCGTGAAGCTTGATCAGGTAGGTGCCATTGAGCCACGGGGCGATTTCGCGGATCTTGTCGAGATTGACGCACCAGGAGCGATGGCAGCGGAAGAAGTGCGTCGCTGGCAACCGGGCAATAAATTCACTCAGCGTCATCGACATGATGAACCGCTCGCTCTCGGTATACACGCAAGTCACTTTTTCATCTGCCTCAGCGTAATAAATCCGGTCGCAAGGCATGACGATCAAGCTTTCGCCCTTGACGAGATTGACCGTGCGTGGGCTGACCCGAGCCTCAGGCGCTGCCGGGGCGCTCACGGCGAGACTGTGTTCTATTTTGTGTAGAACATTCAGGATACGCTGCTCGTTATAGGGCTTGAGGATGTAGTCGAATACCTCCAGTTCGAATGCTTCCGCGGCAAATTCCTTGTAAGCGGTCACGAACACGATACGCGGCGGGGACGATTGCTTGGCCAAGCTTTTGGCTAGCAGCATGCCGTTGATCGATGGAATATTGATGTCTAAAAATATGACATCGATTTCCTCCCGCTGTAGGAACTCGAGCGCAGCGAGTCCATCATCCACCGTGGCCACGACATCGATCTGGCTATGGGTCTGGATCAGCCAGACAAGCTCGTCCCGTGCCAGGTATTCATCCTCGACAATCAATGCCCTCATGTTGACGGCTCCGTTAAAGGGAGTTCAAAACTGACCAATGTTCCCGGATTGAGTCGTTGAATTTTCAATCCTTGTCCGAACAACAGCTTCAATCGTTCGTGGACGTTTGCAAGGCCGATGCCCGTTGTGGCCAGGTGATTGCTGCCGATCTGGTCGATAATCTCTTGATCTATTCCGCGGCCGCTGTCTCGAACGCAGACATATATCCGGTCAGCCATACGTTTGACCTCTATATGGACTTCGCCGGGACCCGGCTGGGGCTGAATGCCGTGAATGATGGCGTTTTCTACCAGAGGCTGCAGCAACAGGCTGGGAATGCGGATGTTCACCTTGTCGATTTCATAGGTGACGGTCAGCTTTTTGCCGAAGCGCGCCTGCTCGATGGCGATATAGTCCTGAACTTGGTTCAGTTCATCCTGCATATCGATCATTCCGTCATGCAACGATAGGTTGTAGCGTAGATAGTCCGCCAGCCGTGCTATCAACTGGCGGGCTTCCGAGGGGTTGTGGCGGATCAATGATGAAATCGCATTGAGCGCATTGAACAAAAAATGGGGATTGATTTTGCTTTGCAGAGCGCTGAATTCGGCTTTGCGCGCCATTTCCTGCAAGTGCTTGACTCGGGAAACTTCCATCTGGGTCGAAATCAGGTGCGACAGGCCAACCGCCAGTTCCCGCATGGAGCTGCTGATACCCTCGCGGCGGCAGAAGAAGATCTTCAGCGTGCCGCTGACACGCCCATGTTCGAGTAGCGGGATAATGGCGACTGAACGGAAGTCTGCGGTATGGTAGTGCGGCAAGTCGTTCTCTACGATGATCTGCTCGTTTTCGATGGCGCTGGCCGTCAGTGCGCCGATTTTGTAATGTCCTTCTTTTTCGAAATACTCCAAACCCTTGCCGACATAGGCCAACACATCTTGACGGTCCGTGATGGCCACCGCATCCGCTCCGAGAAACTCCCGGATAACCCCGCAGGCTTTGCTTAACCCATCGTGTTTGATGTCCTGAAAATAGGGCAGTGTGCGATAGGCGATGATGAGCGCAAGACGCGCCTGTTTTGCTGCGATCAGCTCTTTCTCGTCGTCGAGATCCTGTACCCGCTTGATGATCAAACCGGTGCACACCGAGCCGGCAATCATCGGCCAGGCGATCTGTGACACGATATCCCAGCCAACTCCCGCGGGCGTCAGGAGCAGGATGAGCCCCATGGTAAGCGTTTCGCAAAACATGCCCGCCAGGATGCCATAGAGCCAAAGCAGTTTTTTGCCGCCACGATATTTGCCGCCATGAAGGTAAATGTATGAGGACAAGAGCCCGGCGCATATGCTGGAAATCAGGCAAGGTATGGCTGTGTTGCCATGCACGTCTATCAGGTAGCGGTGGAGGCCCGACGTGATCCCCGCGAGGATGCCGACCCATGGGCCGAACAGGATGCCGCCCGACATGATGGCGATCGTACGGACGTTTACCAGCGATCCGGCAACGGGGATCCCCGTATAGGTGCTGAAAATGGCAAACAGGCAGAACAACAGGGAAACCCCTGCCAGCTCCACGGCACTATGCTCATGTTTGCTGAGCAGATTCCTGAATGGACGGAGGCGTGTAAGAAAAAACAGCACCATCAACATGAGCGCCGCTCGTTCGAATACGGCAAGCAGCAGTAGATTTGAGGACTTCATGACGGTGCTCCACTGACTGAAAACGAGAAACAGGATGGGGCTATCCATAACAAGGATAGCCCCATGTGACTGCAATTTATCTTTACATCCGTCGAGCCCGAGGGCCCTGCAGACAGCTCAATGACGGCGCTTGCGGAGGTAGTCCAGCGCCTTGAGCTCGGCAATCGCGGTCGCCAGCGCGGCGTGTGCGCGCGCGGTGTCCTGATCGTCGCTGGCTTTTTTCAGCGCGTCCTCGGCGTTGCGCTTGG
>Ga0213872_10001623_pt1 | contig 14246 bp, 12 predicted proteins | sample VelepicomBERX_R2_FD_160071 | JGI IMG/M metagenome (GOLD analysis project Ga0213872, IMG submission 160071) | Rhizosphere microbial communities from Vellozia epidendroides in rupestrian grasslands, the National Park of Serra do Cipo, Brazil - RX_R2 | ecosystem: Host-associated > Plants > Roots >...
TCATCTTCTCCGACTCGCCGGAATCGTTCGCCGAGAACGCGCGGCGCGTGGAAGGGGCGCTCGTCGGCATTCGCGTTCGTCCGCCCGGCGTTGCATCTCGATTCGGAATCGCCGAATCGCAACTCGATGATATCGTAACCGCCATTCGCTCCAGCGGGCGGCGCACGACCGGCGTATCCTTGCACGTTCGGCCGCAGGACTTCGGCAATCGCTCGTGGCGGCAGATCGTCGCTTCGGGAATCGACTTCGCTCGCGAAATCGAGAAGCGAACCGGGGCGAAGGTGACGGCGTTCGACGTCGGCGGCGGAAAGACGCCGGTCGAATTCGATCAGTCGCTGGCGGCCGGCGACTTCGCCTGGCTGCTTCGTGAAACGCTGGCGGCGCTTGCGTACGCGCACGCGATATTCGCCGAACCCGGACAAGCGGTGGTCACGCCCGGTGCCTTTTTCGTCGCGCCCGTTCTTGAGATTCGGCGCTACGACGCCGCTGCCGACGTCGTCGTTGACGCCGGTTACCCGGACCTTCCGCAGATTCACACGTTCCCGCATCGAGTTCTTGCTCTCGCGGGAAATGATGTGGCATTGCTAGAGCGCGGCAACGACCGCATTCTCGGATGCACGTGTCTCGAATATGACGTGATTCGCGACGATGTGCGGCTGCCCGCGCACCTCGACGCATTAGAAGCGATCGTGATTGCCGACGCCGGCGCCTACGACCATAGCATGAGCTTTGACTTTGCGCGGGGTGGGAATAGACCAGTCGATGAGCGGATCGGAGTGCCGGGAGGCTAGCTACATACTCCCGATACGCGCGACGTCGACGGCGCACGTATCGGACCTCGCAAACTACCTAAACGGCCTGCGGCACGTCCAACTCATCGTGGTGGATGCCTCGGAAGAATCAATCTTCGCTGCACATGCCGCAGCGTTTGCTCCGGGCATCCGCCACCTTCGGCCGGATTCGGACATTGAAGGCGCAAACGGCAAAGTACGCGGCGTACTCACCGCCTTGCGACGCTGCAGCCACGACAAAATCGTCATCGCGGACGACGACGTGCGCTATACGCAATGGTCGCTTCGCGCCGTGATCGATGCGCTCGATGACGCCGATATCGTGCGACCGCAGAATTATTTCGATCCGCTGCCGTGGCATGCGGTCCTCGACACGTCGCGCACGCTCATCAATCGCGCGCTCGACGGTGACTGGCCCGGGACGCTCGCGTTCCGTCGCCGCTTCGCCCCATTCGGATACAATCCCGACGCGCTCTTTGAGAATCTTGAATTAGTGCGTACAGTGCGCGCGCGCGGCGGATCCGAGGCGGTGCGGCGCGACATCTACGTCCGCCGTTTACCGCCGGCAACACCGCACTATCTCCGTCAACGCGTGCGCCAGGCCTACGACGAATTTGCGCGACCGCTTCGTTTGCTGACTGCGCTTTCGATCGTGCCGCTCTGCATCGTTCGTCCCTCGCTCGCCGTCGTATTTTCGACGCTGGCAATCGTCACGGCATTCGTGGGATTGATGCGCGCGAATGGATACCGCTATTTTTCATGGCTCGCCGTTACGGCCGCGCCGGTTTGGGTCGCCGAACGCGCGATCTGCGCATGGCTCGCACTCTACGAGCGCGCCCGCTTCGGCGGCGTCCGGTACGCCGGACGCATCGTGAAGCATGCTGCATCATCACCCAAGGAGCTTCGACGCAAATGGGCGGTTTGAGCCCGCAACAAGCACTCTCTCTCTACGACTCAGATAACCCGATCCGGAGCGCGAACGCATACCGCGCGAGCAATTACTCGGCGTATGTCGATGGGGCGGTCGTTCGTCTACTCGATTGGCGCGAGCCATCCGCGCAAGCGAAGATGGCGCATCGTATATTCCGCTCGTTCGTCTTGCACGACGGTTTCTCGTGCGTCGGCGCTAAGGGCGCGGTTGCGAGCGGCGGTCATCGCTTCGGCTTTTACGAAGGGTTCCCGACGCGCGAGGGAACCGAGGGACTTGCGCGAGATCTCGCTGCGTTTGTCGCGGAGCTGCCGCACATGACCGCGCGCTACAGGACCTTCACTGCTCTCTTCGACGACACGTCATTTGACGAATTCAGCTTCGAGGCGCGACTTTGGAAGCAGCTGGCGGCGCTGCATGAGGTTGACCGTCGGTATTTCGATTGGGATCCGAGTGTCTCGAGCGATCCGTCCGATCCATCTTTCGCCTTCAGCGTCGCGGGACACGGCTTCTTCGTGATCGGCATGCATCCATCAGCGTCACGAGTGAGTCGCAGGCTTCCGTTTCCCGCGCTGATTTTTAACTCCCAAGCGCAATTCAAAGATCTGAAGGCGAGTGGCCACTTTACCCGGGTGCAGCAGATCGTCCGCGAACGGGAGCTCGCATTACAAGGCTCGCTCAATCCGAATCTTGCTGACTACGGCGTTGCGAGCGAAGCGCGGCAATATTCCGGTCGCGCCGTCGATGATGACTGGCGATGCCCGTTCCGCCGCAACTCGTAAGACTCGAGCCGCAGACGGGCACCGCCTTCGTGCTGCTCGGCGGTGCACGTTTGCGAATCGTCGCGACCGAAAGCGAGCAAGTTGCGGACGTCGCGCTTTTTGCGCGATACGATCACGCGGATAGTTTCTCGCCGGGACGTACGATGGATTATAACGAGCGGCTGATTCCGCAGATCGGCGACGTCCTCTACTCAAATCGCAGCACCCCGCTCGCGCGAGTCGTCGCCGACACCGCCGGAGTTCACGATCTTCTGCTCACGCCGTGCAGCCGCGTGATGTTCGAACGGCGCGGTCAACTCAATCACCCGAGTTGTCACGAGAACCTTTCGCGCGCGCTCGGCACGTTCGGGCTCGGTGAAGACGACGTGCTCGCGACGCTCAATGTGTTCATGGACGTGCGGGTCGAAGGAAATGCCATCAACGTGTACCCGCCGGCCAGCCGTGTGGACGACTATTTTGAGCTGCAAGCGCAGACCGACCTCGTCGTTGCGATGTGCGCGTGCTCATCCGAGCTCACCAACAACGGCCGCTGCAAATCCGTAGGGTATCTCATCTACCCCTAATTCATTAGTTGACAGATCGGGCGGCGCGGGGTACGATTCTCTTAAATTTATAGTTGAAGAAAGAGAACCGTTGTGATGCCACGTCTCGCGTCCCTGCTCCCGCCGTTTCTCGCGCTCCCCCTCGCCATTGCGACGCACCTTCCCGCGATCGCGGGCGGCTATACGTACGACGCCGGTCACTGGACGTGCTTGGATCGCGACTTGCACGGAGTGAATTGGCACGGACGCGATTTGCGTGGTCAAAGCCTCGAACGGACCGACTTCAGCCACGCCAACCTTGTGGGCGCCGACCTGCGCAACGCGCATCTCGAATGCCTCAACTTCACCGGCGCGGACTTGTCGAATGCGGATCTTCGCGACGCTAATTTGACCGGCGTATCGTTTCACGATGCAAACCTCACCGGCGCAAAATTCGACGGGACGCGCATGACGGGCGTCGACTTTACGGGCACGACGATCCTCACGATCGGTGACACGCGCGCGCTCTTCTCGCGCTGCACCGGCTGCGATGTCTCGGGCGTGAACTTGCGGGGTCGCGACCTTTCGAGTACGCACCTCGTCGGGGTAAATTTCGCCGACGCCGACTTGCGGAACGTGAACTTCTCACAGGCGCGTCTCGTAGGCGTGGATTTCCAGGGCGCGCAATTCGCAGGAGCCAACTTCGCCGGAGCAAAGCTCGTCGGCTGCGATATGCGCAAAGCCGATCTGCGCAAGACCAACTTCTGGTCTGCGGATAGCACCGGCCTCAACTTGCGCGACACGCAATTGCCATAGGCCCGAAACACCGGCGGCTGCCCGCCGTACACGAGATGTGAGATTCACGAGCATCCTTCTCTCATGGTTCTTGGCGGTTATGGGTTTCGCAAGCGCTGCAGTTTTACCGCAAGGGGTGTACGATCGCAACGGACAGGCGATCTACGTCGGCGTGGAGCACGAACTGCCGGACCCGGCGAGCAACGATTTCTTCGATCCGCAAACACAGCACACCGGCTCTTTAGCGCACGCCGGCGGCCTGCGTTTACGCACGGGCGTTCAGGAAGAACGGCGCGTCGTTGTGATGCGACAAGGCCATCTCGGCGTTTCACTTTATTTTCTGGATGCGAAGCCGCGCTCGACCGTTATCCTCGTGCACGGCAACGACCCGGAAACGCGAGAGATGGGCTTCCTCATTCCCTATTTCGTGACGAACGGCGTCAACGTCATCAGCTACGATCAGCGCGGCACGGGAGAATCAACCGGAAACTGGTTTCTCAACGGGCCGATCGATCGCGCGAACGACGTCGATGCGATCTACGATGCGTTTCGCAGCGACCCGCACGTTGATGGAAAACGGATCGGTATTTGGGGATTCAGCAACGGCGGCTGGACGGCTCCGATCGTTGCGGTGCGTCGTCCGCTTGCGTTCATGATTTTGAAAAGCGCACCGGCAGAATCGCTCGCGGCCAACATCGATTACGAAGTGCGTCAGGTCATGCGCCGTCACGGCGAAAGCGCAGCCGCGACGCAGCAGGCACTCGCGTTGTGGCGCTCGGTCGAATCCGCCCTGAACGGCACGAGCTCGTGGACCAGCGCGCAACGAGCCTATAGCGCGGCAAGCTCGCAACCGTGGTTCCGGCTGATGCCGAAGATCGAAGTCCCGCCGAAATCGACGGCGTACGCCGACGGATTGCGGCGCGCGGTTTCCTACGATCCGGCGAAAACGCTCCAAGAAGTCCGCACGCCGACGCTCGCGCTCTACGGCGCGCTCGACCGCAACGTTGACGTTGCGGATTCGTCTGTGCTCATGCCACGGTATTTTGCCGCGGCCGGCATGCGCGATTTCACGATGCGTGTGTACCAGCACGCCGGTCACCAGCTGATCGTTTCAACCACGGGCTACAACGGCGACGCTCTGCCGCCCGAACGCTTCGTGCCCGGATATCCGGAGATTATGCTTAGCTGGCTCGAGCAGCGAGGTTTTATGCAATCCGGGTCTGTTGCGCGCTCGCCTCGCCGGTAGCGGTATCGGAGACGCGAAGTTGACCTAAGGTCGTCGCGGCTTGCAGATACGCAAGCGTGCTCTCTGCGCCCATGTTCGGATTCAATTGTCCTTTGGCATGAATCGCGTCACGGCATCCGCCGCTCGCGACATCGGCAACGACGAGATCGTCGGAATTGCGTCCCAAGTACCATTCGTACGCGACGAATGCACTGTCGACGTCACCGTGAGCGAGCCATGCATCCATCATCGCCACCGCTTCTAACGGTTGCTGCGAATAATAGGGCCGCTCGCCGCCACGCGCGTACCAGCCCGGTGCACCGACGGGAACGAACATGTCGTCCGTCTGAACGACGGTCGCAAGAAATTCGAGCGCGCGCGCACCGCTTGCATAAATGTCGGAATCTTCGAGCACGCGCCCCGCACGCAGCAGCGCTTCCGGCAGGCGCGCTTTATCGTACGTTAGTTCCGGTAACACCCACTGCCATTCGGCGCTCGCATTGCGCTCGAATTCAAAATGCATCGCTTCAGCGACCGCGCGAAGCGGGGCGCGATATTGCACCTCACCGGCTTCGACTGCCGCGCTCCATCCGAGCGCAGCAAAGGCGCGCGCATGTTCCGACGACAGCGCGGGAACGGCGTACATTGCTTTTTGCATCTCGCGTTGCGCGCGCGCAAGCCAACGCGGATCGCGTGAATCGCGCATGACGATACCGAGCGACCAGATAAGCCGCCCGATCGATTCCGGCGATGCGAAACGATCGGTGAACGTACCGTGCTGGTCCATCATATTATGGTAGAGCGGCGCCTCTTGCGAGGAGTCTTCGATGAAATCGAAGACGATGTTGCCGGCTTCTATCGCAAAAGAATGATGCGGCTCTTCTTTACGGAGCGACACAGCGAGAGTAAGCAAGCGCACGTTATCGTCGAGACAGAAACCCGAGTCGAGATCCGGTACGTCTCCTTGCGAGAATTGAATGATCCCATGCTCGCCGGTCAATCGCCGAAGGTGATCGAGTTTTGGTCGCGTTACCATCTGCATTTCGTGGTCTTACCCGGAATTTGCGATGGTACGCGCTAGCCGGCGGGAGGAAAGTGCGATCTCAAAGAGATGGCCGCGATGCGAATGAAAGAAGCCCATAAAATAGAGTCCCGGATGCGAGCATCGTGTGCCCGACGGAACACTGGGAAACCCATCGCTTTTCACGACGCCCGGCACGTCGAGCAGATCATGCAATCCCGTGTCGTATCCGGTCGCTAAAATAACCGCGTCGAACGGTTCCTCGCTCCCATCGGCAAAGCGAACGCCGTCCGCCGTGAAGCGCTCGATCAACGGACGGACGGCAATCGCGCCCGATTTCAGATTCATCACGAATCCGACATCAATGATCGGAATGCGCTTCGCCGAAAATGGAAGCCACTGCGCGCTCGAGATTCCATAGCGATGTAAATCACCGATCGCAACGCGGGCAATGGCCGCGCCGATACGGTCGGCGACGCGCGGCGGAACACGCGAGAGCGCGATGCCGAAGAGCTGAACCGGCGTCAAGAGAAAGTCGCGCGGGACGATCGGCGGTACTGCGCGTACGCTGACCGCAACGCTGGAGGCGCCTTGCTCGACAAGATCGGTTGCAATTTCCGCGCCGGTGTTTCCCAAGCCGACGACAAGGACGCGTTTGCCGGCGTATTCGCTCCCGCTGCGATAGCGCGCAGAGTGCACGAGCGTTCCGGTAAACGTATCGCTTTGCGGAATCGCCGGAATCACCGGACGTCCGTACTCGCCGGTCGCAATTACGACGCTGCGAGCATACACGTCACCGTCGCTCGTTTCCACGACGAAGCGCGGCGCGCCGTTGTTCGAAATCGCAGCCGGACGCACGCGGTCGATGCACGTGCCGAGCGCAACGTCGAGTTGGAAGTTCCGCTGATACGCCTGCAAGTACTCGGCATACATATCGCGCGTCAGATACCGCGGATACCGTCGCGGGATCGGCATGTAGGCGAGATGCGAAAACGCGCGGATCGTGTGGAGGTGCAGACGGTCGTAGCGACGCAGCCAGGACGCACCGATGCGGTCTTCACGATCGAAGATGCGGGCGTTGCGCCCGGCGTGTTTGAGCGCTGCGGCGGTGCTCAGCCCCGCCGGTCCACCGCCGATGACAGCGATGTCCACGCTCTGCATAGGCCGGCGTTAATTCGCCGGAAATCGCATCGTTACCCTGGTTCCCCGATTCATGCGGCTTTCGAGCGCGATCGATCCGCCCATGCGTTCCACCGCGCGCTTTGCAATTGCAAGTCCTAGTCCGGAACCCTCGATATCCCCGTGACTGCTGCCGCGATAAAACCGGTCGAAGGCGTGTTCCACATCGACATTCTGCATGCCGGGGCCACGATCGATCACATCGATCGTGACATCGCTGCCGCTGCGTCCGACGCGCACGTCGATCGGCTGGTCCGGCGCATAGCGGACGGCGTTTTCGACGACGTTTTTGAGCGCTTCGTACAGCTCGGCGTCGTCGCCCGTAATCGATGCGCCGCCGTCATGACTGAAGCGAATGCGGTCGCCGGCAATCGGGCGCAGCGCGTCGACGGCGCGTGCCGCAACGGAGTTGAGGTCGACGCGGTCGCGCACGGGCTCCGCTTCGCGTTCCATGCGCGCAAGGAGAATGAGCTTCTCGATGATCGTGCGCATCTTGCGGCTCTCATCGAGCATCGTTTCGTGTACGCGTGCAACGGCCGCCGAATCTTGCACGACGCCGGAGCGTAACGCATCGAGGTAACCCATGAAAATGGTCAACGGCGTGCGCAGTTCGTGCCCCGCATCCGCGATGAATTGCCGCATCTCGGCTTGTTGCCGCCGCTGCTCGACGGCCGCGATATTCAGGCGCTGCGCGACATCGTTATACGCTTGCGTGAGATCGTGCAGCCCGCTGTCGCTTTCGAGCAGCATCTTCGGTGTAAAATCGCCTTCGGCAATCCCGTGCAGCGCGTCGGTCACGTCGACGAGCGGACGCACCGCGCGGCGGGTAATCGCACGCCCCGCAAGCCACGCGAGAATGACTGCGAGAACGCCGATCGGTGTGATCGCCAGCCAATAGCGTTCGATGTACCGCGTGAATCCGTCGAAGTCGGGCTGCAGTTCGATCATGCCGTCGGAGAGATGGATGTAGCGGGGACGCATATCGAGCAACGCCGACGTCGCGAGCGTCAAGCTGCTGGGTTGTTGCGTGCTGCCTGCAATGAGTTTATGGTTCGGATCGAAGACGAGTACGCGAAACCGCGACGGCTTCTCGTCCTTGACCAGTGCCGGCGCGTACTGCTTCAGCGTTTCATGCTGCGAACGATAGTAATCGACGCGTTGCTGAAGCCGCGCGGCCGACGCGTCCATCGATTGGTTATAGTTCTTCGCATAGAGCACGAACGAGATGATCGACGACGAGGTGGCGACAAGGACGATCAGCAGCACGGCGAGGATGACGTAGCCCTGCGTGATGCGACGCGAGAATTCTGCGAACGGCGCGCTAGTCCGCACGGATCGTGTACCCCGCACCGCGCACCGTTTGAATCAACGGCCGGTTGAATCCGTCGTCGATCTTTCCGCGCAGGTACGAGATGTAGCGCTCGACGGCATTCTGTCCGACGTCTTTCTCGTCGCCCCACACCATGTCGAGCAGCTCATCGCGCGTGAAGACGCGGCGCGGACGGCGCAGCAGCGTCACGAGTAAATCGTATTCGAGCGGTGAGAGATCGACGCGCTTGCCCGCGCGAACGACGGTATGCTCGTCGAGGTTCACGGTGATATCGTCGTAGCTGAGGACGTTACGGTTCTCAAGGTGCGGACGGCGCAATTTAGCGTCGAGATGCGCGAGCAATTCCGACATCTCGAACGGTTTGCTCAAGTAATCATCCGCGCCGTGCGCGAGACCCTCGACCTTTGCTTCGACTTCGCCGCGCGCCGAGAGCATGATCACCGGCGCGTCGGTGACGCGGCGCAGCATCGGAAGCATTTCGATGCCGCTGATCATCGGCATCATGACGTCGAGAATGATCGCGTCCGGCTCCCACTCGCGCACGAGGTCGAGGCCGCCCGGACCATCCCCGGCCGTTCGCACGTCGTACCCGTGATGCCCCAGCGTCAGTTCAAGCAGCTCCCGTATCCGTCGCTCATCATCGATTACCGCCACCCGGCGTTTTGTCTCGGCCATGGTCTCCTTCTATATGCCCTGTGGAGTTGAGAGATTCCGGATACCCCCCGCCACTGTCATGCAAAGCCCCCGTGTCATCCTGAGCGGAGCGCAGCGCAGTCGAAGGATCGCCTCAAATCAAGAGCCCGCCGAAACACCTCCGGCGGGCTCGTTTAGCGTAGCGATCCTTCGACTCCGGTGCTTCGCACCTGCGCTCAGGATGACACTGTGGCGGAGCTCACGTTGATACGACGGGCGCGTTCATGATGCCGGGGAAGAAGTAATAACAGCAGACGCCGATGATGATGAGATAGACGAGTAGAAACAGCGTCCATCCCATGTTGTAGCGTATGACCGTGCCTTCTTTCCGAACGAAGCGCGTTGTCGATACGCCGACGCTTGCGGTTTGGGGTGCGACGGGTTTTCCGATTTCCGCACCGACGGAATTGAGGGTCGGTAAGAGCAGCGGCGGGAAGCCGAGCAATTTGCCGACGATGTTTTGGAACGAGCCGAACATTGCGTTCGTCGACGTGTTGCTGCCCGAGAGCGCGACTCCGATCCATCCGAGAATCGGCGCAACGATCAAGAACCACGTACCGATCTTCGAGCTTGCGAACGCGAGCGACGCCGCCATACCGGAATAGTTGTACACGTACGCGAGTCCGAAGATAAAGAATCCTACAAGCAGCGCGCCCCACATCTGATGCCACGTGCGGCGGAAAACCGTTGTAAGTTGCTCGCTCGTCGTGCGCAGGAGCAACGCGACAATGATCCACGACGCGAAAATCGCGGAGCCGCCGACGAACGGCGCCCACGAGAAGATCGCCGACACCGTTTTTCCTGCGGTAATCGACGAGAGCGCATCGACGCTGAGCTTGAACGGTACGATCTTGGGAAGCGGCGACCATGGTCCCGTCCATAACACGACGACGACCACGAGCACAATAAACGGCATCCACGCCTGCCAAATTTGGGCGGGCGTCAACCCGTGCGCAACGAGATCGTCGCGCTCATTCGGCGGCACCGGCGTTCCGCCGTAGCCGAGCACCGTCTTCGGACGCCAGAATCGCAGCAACACGAGCAACAACGCGATGCACACGATCGCGCCCGAAATATCCGGCAGATACGGTCCGAGATACACGGCCACCGGATACTGTCCGAGAATGTAGCCCAGCGAACCGACGATGGCGAGCGGCCACCCTTCGCGGAATCCGCGCGAACCGCTGACGAGATAGATGAGAATCCACGGCGGAAGAATCGCGAGAATCGCAACGATATGCCCGACGGAACTCGAGAGTGCGAGCAGCGGAAGGCCCGTCACCGCCGCGAGCGCGATGATCGGCGCTCCGAGCGCGCCGTAGGAAACCGGTGCATTGTTTGCGATAGCCGCAACGCGAATCGCATCGAGATCCGGAATGTTCAGCGCGATGAGAATGGGCGCAACGACCGCCCACGGATATCCGAATCCGACGAGCCCTTCGAGCAGCGCGCCCAGCGCCCACGCAAAGAGAATCGTTTGTACGCGCACGTCACGCGTGCCGTGCGACGAAATCCAGCGCCGGAAGTTTTCGAATACGCCGGTAACCACTAACGTATTGAATAACACGACGCCCCAGAACGTAATCCAGTCGACGTTCCAAACACCTGTCAACGAGCCATAGAAATACGCCTTGATGCCGTTACCGGCGGGCATGTGCCAGACCGCAATTCCGAGCAGCAGCGTGACGAGCGACCCGATGAGGGTCGACAGCCACGCGGACATGCGAAAGCCGGCCAAGAGCAGCAGCAAGAGAACGACGGGAATCAAGGCGATGAGCCAGGTGACGAAGAGGTTGCCGACCGGGTTGAGTACCTGTTGGAACACGCGGTAGCCCTCCTAATCCTAGCAACCTACGCCTCGCCGCCTGGAAATCCCGCATAAAACGCGAAAGCTTGCAGCGTGTTTGCCGACATTGTGGGCCGCGAAAATTGCATGACCGATGCTGCCGCGTTGCGCGTGTACGAATGCGACGCGCTCACCGGCACCCGCGTCCGCCCGGCCGCCGTGGTGCTTCCGGCAAATACCGACGAGGTTGCGGCCTGCGTAAAACGCGCGCGGGAGCACAATATGGCGATCGTGCCGCGCGGTTCGGGGACCGGACTCTCCGGCGGCGCGCTGCCGATTGAAGGAGCCGTCGTGATCGGCACGTCCCGGATGCGCTCGATCCTCGAGGTGGATTTCGAAAACCAGCGGATGCGCGTGCAGCCCGGCGTGATCAACCTCGATATCAGCCGCTACTTGGCGCCGCACGGCTACTACTACGCGCCCGATCCGAGCTCGCAGAGCGTCTGTTCGATCGGCGGCAACGTCGCGGAAAATTCGGGCGGCGCGCACTGTTTGAAGTACGGCTTCACGATCAATCACGTGCTCGCGCTGACGCTGGTGCTCGCGAGTGGAGAGATCGTGACGATCGGCGGCGATTCACCCGATCCGCTCGGTTACGATTTAATCAGCGCGGTCGTCGGCAGCGAAGGATTGCTCGGCATCGTCACGGAGGTGACGGTGCGCTTCTTGCGGGTGCCGCAAGCCACGCGCACGCTGTTCGCAACGTTTCCATCGACCGACGAAGCCGGTGAAGCGGTGTCGCAGATCATTGCGGCTGGTATGGTTCCGGCGGCAATCGAGATGATGGATAAACTTGCAATTGAAGCGATCGTTGCCGCGACGCATGTCGATTGGCCGCTAGACGCCGGCGCCGCGCTCTTGATGGATGTCGACGGTACCACGGAAGAGGTTGCGGAATGCGCGGATGCGGCGAGCGAGATTTTGCAGCGGTGTGGCGCGATCGAGATTCGCCGCCCGCGCGACGACCGCGAACGGCAGTTGATGTGGACCGGCCGCAAAGGCGCGTTTGCAGCGATGGGTCGCATCAGTCCGAATTACTACGTGCAAGACGGCGTAATTCCACGCTCGGATATTGCACCGGTGCTGCGCGAAATCGCCGAGCTTTCGCACGAGTCGGGGTTTCGTGTCGCGAACGTGTTTCACGCGGGCGACGGCAATTTACATCCGCTCGTGCTCTATGACGCACGTTCCGGCGACGAGGCGCAGCGCGCGGAGCACGTTGCTGCGGAGATTTTGCGCATTTGTCTACGGCACGGGGGCTCGATCACCGGTGAACACGGTGTCGGCGCGGATAAGTCTGCGTATCTCGGTGAGATGTTCGGTGAGCCGGATCTGGAGACGATGCATCTGGTACGCTGCGCATTCGATTCGACGCGGACGTTCAATCCCACGAAGGTTTTTCCGTCGCCGCGATTGTGCGGCGACCGGGTGGGAGCGCACTAATGCACGCGCCGTCATCGATCGAAGAACTCTCCACCCTGATGACGGCCCTGGCGCGCGACCGCCGCACGCTGGCCTTTACGGGCGGAGCGTCGCCGCTCGACGCGCCGTATGCAAAGCCGGTCGACGAACTCGTGTCCACATCGAACCTAAACGGCATCGTCGAGTACGCGCCGTCGGATCAAGTCGTCGAAGTGCTGGCCGGCACGACGATCGCGCAGTTGCAATCGACGCTGCGCGAGCACAGTCAACGCCTTGCGCTCGATCCGCCCGAACCGGAGCACACGACAATCGGCGGCGCCATTGCGGCAAACCTGTACGGCGCGTTGCGCACGCGGTTCGGAACGGCGAAGGACTTCGTCATCGGCATGACGCTCGTGCGCGCCGACGGCGTCGTTGCGCGCGGCGGCGGAAAAGTCGTGAAGAATGTTGCGGGGTTCGACGTTCCGAAGTTGATGATCGGCTCGTACGGAACGCTCGCCGGCGTCGCATCGGTCACGCTGCGGTTGCATCCGCTGCATCAAACCGAACGCAACGTGATGTTCGACGGGTGTTCGGCGGCGGAAGTTCGGGCGATGACCAACAGGCTCGTTGAACTGCAACTTGAACCGGCTGCATCGTGCGCAACGTACGACGGTCAATTTTACGAACATTGCATTCGTTTCGAAGGGTTCGCCGACGGTGTCGCCGCGCAGGCGGAGAAACTTGGCGGCGAAGCGCGCATGGAAATTGATGCAATTCAGGAGACGGCGCGGACGGAAGGCGCCTTGCGATTGAAGATCTCGGCATTGCCCTCGCATTTCGAAGCGGTCCATCTACGCGCGATCGTTCCGTTGTACGAAACGCTCGTGAAAACGCCGCAAGTGCTTGCCTATCCCTCCGTCGGCACGTTTTTCGCGGGGGGCGACGTGGACGATGTGCCCCGCGTAATCGCCGCGGTCAATGCTGCTCGCGCGGTCGTGGAATCGCTCGGCGGAACGCTAGTGCTCACCGCTGCGCCGGCCGCGATTCGCGATGCCGTCGATCCGTGGGGAACGCCGCCGCCGGCATTTGCGTTGATGCGCGAACTAAAATCCCGCTTCGATCCGGAACGCCGCCTGCATCCGGGCGCGTTTGTCGGAGGACTCTAGTGATCGATCTCATTTCGGAGTGCGTGCACTGCGGTTTCTGTTTGCAGGCGTGTCCGACGTATCAATCGTGGAACAACGAAACGGACTCGCCGCGCGGCCGGATCGATTTAATGCGTGGCGTCGTCGAAGGAACGCTCGCGCTCGACGCGCAGGTGGTGCCGCACTTCGACCGGTGTCTCGGATGCATGGCGTGCATGACGGCGTGTCCGTCGGGTGTCGAGTACAACCGTTTGATCGAAACCACGCGCGGGATGGTGGAGACGCAGTACCGGCGTCCGTTCGTGCAGCGTCTCTTTCGCGCAATGGTCTTTGCGCTGTTTCCGTATCCGAACCGGATGCGCGCGCTTGCGCCGCTGCTCAACTTCATGGCGCGCTCGCCGTTGCGCCGTTTTGCGCCGGGCGGTTCGTTATTGCGCCCCGTCGAAACGGGCGCTGTTTCCCTTGCGCCGGTGTATTCCGCGAAAGGCGAGAAGCGGGCGCGCGTCGGGCTAATTGCCGGCTGCGTGCAACGGGTCTTCTTTCCCGAAGTCAACGCGGCGACAATTCGCGTGCTGACCGCCGAAGG